>Ga0074199_1000978_pt1 | contig 31390 bp, 41 predicted proteins | sample EPASupsiteSAE347_FD_64528 | JGI IMG/M metagenome (GOLD analysis project Ga0074199, IMG submission 64528) | Bioremediated contaminated groundwater from EPA Superfund site, New Mexico - Sample SAE3-47 | ecosystem: Environmental > Aquatic > Deep subsurface > Groundwater > Contaminated ... | reverse complement strand
TCTTTTATCACCATTTGGTTTTGGAATATAGACACGCTTTACAGGTTTTGGTTTGTATTGTTTTGCTTTAAGTCTTGCTACCAGATCAGTAATATTTTCATCCAATCGTTTCTCATATTCATTCACTGTTATTCCATCAATACCGGGAGATTTATTTCTCTTTAGCTCCCTGAAACATTCTTTAAGAAAATCCTCTGTAAGCAGATGTATTAATGACGTAAACTTACAGTTCGGATCTTCCCTGGCTTTTGAAGCTATAACCTGTATAGCTTCTTGAGTCTTAGATATCAGTTTTGTTGTCATCCATTTCCCTCCTCTGAGTGTGGTAGATGTGCCCCTGATATCAGTCGTGCTTCTGTCAGTCCCTTCCCTCCGCAGGCATTACCCTGCTTCAACAGTACTACGAACTGATCCGACTCCCAGAATGCAGTCTGCAATATCTTACCGTTCATAGGCTTGATATCGCTTACTCCTGTTGGGAGAGCATACTGGGTCTCCCGAGTTCCCATAGTCTCCGTTTGATACCATGCTGCGGTCTTAGACCCCGTTGGATTCATATCACCTTGCCGTGTCGCAGTGCTCTCTGCTATATTCCAAGACTGGAGATGCTTAATATCGGTGGTGTGATTGCTGCCTTCTGTTACGCAAATAACATCGGCTTCCAAGATCAGCAAAATTTCGGGGCTTATAACCTTCACTTCCATTGCGGCCTGGTATCCCTTCCCCCCAGCTTCACATCAGTCTGTTGCCAGACTGGGTGTGGGGTTCAGTTCTGAGGTGGCGGCTAACCTTTCCTCATGCTGGATTTTCACCAGCTGGCGAGTATGGGCTTTCCTCGGCGCACTTGCGCTCTTTGCGGTGTAATGCGCCACACATTTATCACTTTTTAAATATTAAACCCACGGCGCCGATATATTCCCGAAGCATCCGACCTGAATCAAAACCAGGGCGAGAGCGCTTTTTGACAGGATAACAGGATTGACAGGATTCATCAAGAATATCTCATTACACGCGCGCCGCACATTTATTACAAGCTAAATATAAAATCCGGCGCCGTCCCCGATGCTGCCGCGTTTTTTACCCCAATTTAAGTAATGCCCAAAACCGTTAAGATCAAAGGATTTTATATTAGCCATCAAATGAAGGGCGATATCAAGCTGACATGGAAAGATGTTGTGAAAGAAGCTCTCTCAAAAATAGGGAATTTCGGACATCTGGATGATATCAATTCGCAAATAGAAGGGCACTGGAAGACCGAGACAAATCCGACCTGGAGGGATACAGTGAGGCGGACGCTTCAGCAGTACAGCATTTTCTATCAGGAGGAGAAGGGGAGCGGGATATGGTATCTCAGGGAAGAAAAGCCACTTGCGGAGTTCGACCCTAAGAAGAACCCGAATCCGGGGCATGAGGATGTACAGGGGATGCTGCTTGAACTTGGGAAGATATACGGCTATGAAATTAGAAGGGAATTGACTATCCTTAGAGTTTCCGAAAATTTAATATGATACCAAAATGATATCATACTGTTATGGCAGAAACTCAGGTTATTTTCAGACTTGATAAAAGATTGCTTAAAGAGTTCGATGAAACTCTGAAAATCTCTGGATTCAAAACAAGGAACGAATGGTTCAGGGCAGCGATCAGGGAATTTCTTGAAGATGTTGAGCGAAAAAAAGTTCTCCAGAAACTCAGGAAGCTCGAAGTAAAGGGGTTAGAGGAAAAAGATATCGAAGAGATGGTCAGCAAATGGCGTTCTGAGAAGAAGTAATGATAATTATTGACACAAATGTCCTGCTGGCATTTCTTCTCACAAACGGTATAACCCGCAGGATCATAGCCGGAAACCCGGATGTATTTATATCCCCTGAATACTGCTTTGAAGAGCTGTGGGAGCACAGGGATAGATGGAATAAGAACAAGCTTCAGGATAGTGAATTGCTTGAAGTTGTTAGCGATGTAAAAAGGCTATTTGTGATGGCTATATCTCCTGAGGTTTACAATCCGTATATTCCAGAAGCGGAAAAACTTACGGATGATAAAGATGACTCACCGATCATCGCGCTTGCCTTATCGGTGGATAATGAAGGAATTTGGACATACAATACAAAACACTTCAGACAGGAGATATTTGGAGAGCGCATCCGGGTACTGTCTACAAAAGATGTGATCAAGCTATACCCTTTAAAAGAATGAATGGTAAGCTGTAATTAAAGATGCTGCACTTCTTCGTAAGCTTGCGATGCGCTGATAAGCATATGAGGTCTTCTACTTTGTGTCCCTCTCCCTCGTCACTGTAAGGCTCCACAGATTTATTACTTTTTAAATATTAAATCGTCCGGCGCCGATAGCTCCCAAGCAACCACACTACATTAAAAACCATGCAACATAAGCAACGAACTCACACGGACTTGTACGAAATCCTAGAAAAAGTTCATGGGCAGACCGCTGGAAGAAATCGCCTCAGTGCGTGATTTTCCCAGGCTTCTTTCCTACCCGAAGGTTGTAAAAGTGGCGAGATATATTGATGTGATATGGTTTACAGGCGATACGGATGCTCTTGTGCCCGAATTTGCTTTTGAGGTGGAGCACTGAAGTTACTAAAGGGCCTGGCAGGCTATTTGACCTCTATAAAGCCGGGTTAAGGACCAGGCTGTTTATAGTATTGCCTGATAAAAATTTGAATAAGTTATACAGAAAATATTAAGACAATCATAACCATATATCCAGTATATGACAGAAGTTTCGACAATTAAGCAGGAAGTCGTAAGACAGCTTGATCAACTACCACCTGAACTCCAGCGTCAGGTGCTTGATTTTGCTCATGCATTGGCTATATCCCTCCCAAAAGGTGTTCAGGGTAAGCAGCTCCTCAGCTTTTCAGGTATCATGGAAACTGAGGATATCCAGGCTATGAGTGAAGCCATTGAAGCGGGCTGTGAGCGAGTGGATATGAATGAGTGGTAGGTTTCTGCTGGACACGAATATAATAATCGCTCTCTTTGGAAATGATACTTCGGTCAAAAACCGATTGGCTGATGCTGATGAAGTTTTTATATCAAGCACAGTTCTGGGAGAATTATACTTTGGTGCTCATAAGTCCAAACATATTAAGAAGAATCTTTCAAGAATAGAGGATTTTGCATCAAGCAACGCTGTCTTGCCATGCGATACTGATACGGCGCGCTTCTATGGCTTGATAAAAAAGCGACTACTTGAAAAAGGACAACCTATTCCAGAAAATGATATCTGGGTTGCGGCTGTCGCATGTCAGCATGGTCTTATTGTAGTATCGCGCGATAGTCATTTTAATGAAATCGAGAACCTGAAATTCGAAACGTGGTGATGGGTTTCCTTATGATTTTACTGTCCGTTAAATCATATAATTATTCGGGACAATATTTATCTCGGTATAAATATTATTTCCGCGGCGCCGATAGCCCCGTGCAACCGCCTCTTTTCGAAAACAATATAAGATAAATAATAAACTCATACGAGCGCGGATAACCAATAGAAACTCCCTGCTTACGACCACTATTACGGGGCATGTATTCTTTTACAAATTAGGATCTTGGATATAATTAACCGCAGATGAACGCAGATAAACGCAGATACCTCCAATTTGGGTGCATCTGCGGCTAACGTCTTTATTATTTACTCACTGAATCCAGGGAATCATTCCTACTTTCAGGGAATGTTCTTTGGTCTTAGGGAACATTGCAATCTTGCGATTATTTAAAAACCGTGGCGCATAAGCACCATATTAATCTCTCTTTAAATATTAAATCGCCCGGCGCTAATACGTCCCCACGCAACATAAGCAACGAACTCATACGGACTCGTACGAAATCCTAGAAAAAATCCATGGACAGATCGCTTGAACAAATCGCCACAGTGCGCGATTTTCCCAGGCTTCTTTCCTACCCGAAGGCTGTAAAAGTAGCGAGCTATATTGATGTGATATGGTTTACAGGCGATACGGATGCTCTTGTACCCGAATTTGCTTTTGAGGTGGAGCACTGAAGTGACTAAAGGGCCTGGCAGGCTATTTGACCTCTATAAAGCCGGGTTAAGGACCAGGCTGTTTATTGTATTGCCTGATAAAAAATTGGATAAGTTCCATACTTAGATCGAGCGCAGTCTCTTTAGCGAAATCAAGGGGATATGTAAAGTTAAGACGTATGACCCGCTGATTGATCTTTATGTGATGGCGCTGGAGCATGATTTACGAAGTCTCAGCTTTGCGTTCTTTGCGAACTTTGCGGTGAAATGCACCGTATATTTATAATCTTTAAATATTAATTTCCGGCACCGATATGTTCCAGATGCGGATATAATCTGAACCAGTCATTTTAAGCAAAATCTATTCATACCAACAGTCACTGGTGTCATAAGGAGCGAAATTGTCGGAAAGCTTTTAAGTCATTCGACTAAAATTAATACTATGAAAGATGCTTTAGAATATTTCAGAGCAAACCTCACGGAAATGGTTTCTAAATATGAGGGGGAATATGTTGCCATAATTGAAGACAAAATTATAGCTCATGGAAAAGATGTAAAAAAGGTCTATCAGGAGGCGAAAAGTAAATTTCCCAAAAGCATCGTATTTTTAGGTCAGGTTCCAAGAAAGGAGGCTCTGATCCTTTGAGAAAATGTTTCAAGTTTGCAACGATTCTTTCAAAAAGAATAGGCGATATAATGGGAATGGATGTAGAGCAGGGCGAAGCAAAGGTATTCCGGGGAATAGTAGGAGAAATGATCGCTTATGTGCATAAAATACCATTATTTATAAATGGTAAAGAAGTTGAAACGAGAGTTGCATTTGCCCTGTCCGAAGTACCGAACTTGTTGGGCAGGCTTGATATTTTTAAAAATTTTGAGATAAGTTTCAGGAAGGAAGAGGATTTTTGCTTCAACGATTGATCTCTTAGCTCAATGAAAGTGGATTATAATGAAAATTCTCAAAAACAGGACTTGCGCAGTATGCGGGTGCAATTTCGATGTTAAACTTGAAAAAGGCAATATGATCCCTATCCAGTACTTCTATTCAAAAGAACTGGGAAAAGCTCTGACAGATAACGAAACAGAATACTGGGAATGCGAGCATTGCAGCGGATACATGAAGGAGAGAATGATAGAGTGGATGAACAAAAATTGGGGTACCCGCTGTCCTGATTTTGAAGAGAACTGCCCGCTTTGCAAAGCATGGAGATACTTTGATTATCTTTTTGAGATAGACTGATGATGCAAAGTGAATGAGTTGCTTGATATGAGGCAAAAACGAAAAGAATTAGTACATATATTATGACATCATAAATATTAAACCCACGGCGCCGATATATTCCCGAAGCATCCGACCTGAATCAAAACCAGGGCGAGAGCGCTTTTTGACAGGATAACAGGATTTACAGGATTCATCAAGAATATCTCATTACACGCGCGCCGCACATTTATTACAAGCTAAATATAAAATCCGGCGCCGTCCCCGATGCTGCCGCGTTTTTTTACCCCAATTTAAGTAATGCCCAAAACCGTTAAGATCAAAGGATTTTATATTAGCCATCAAATGAAGGGCGATATCAAGCTGACATGGAAAGATGTTGTGAAAGAAGCTCTCTCAAAAATAGGGAATTTCGGACATCTGGATGATATCAATTCGCAAATAGAAGGGCACTGGAAGACCGAGACAAATCCGACCTGGAGGGATACAGTGAGGCGGACGCTTCAGCAGTACAGCATTTTCTATCAGGAGGAGAAGGGGAGCGGGGTATGGTATCTCAGGGAAGAAAAGCCTCTTGAGGAGTTCGACCCTAGGAAGAACCCGGATCCGGGGCATGAGGACGTTCAGGGGATGCTGCTTGAACTCGGGAGGATATACGGTTATGAAACCTCAGCGGCGATCAATGATGCCAAGAAGAAATTTATGAACATGCCCATTGAAGAAGTCGCAACCATAAAAGAATTTCAAAGAGATGTATTTCATCCGAAGGTGGCAGAAATAGTGAGCCATATAGACGTTTTATGGTTTGGCGGCGACACTGATATGCTTGTGCCTGAGTTTGCTTTTGAAGTTGAGCATACGACCGATGTTACAAAAGGACTCGGGAGGCTTCACGACCTTCATAGGTCAGGTCAGAGAACAAGACTTTTTATAATACTGCCCATTGATAAAATGGGCAAGTTTGATAAAGAGATCGGGCGCAGTCTTTTCAGAGATATAAAAGGAATTTGCAGGGCAAGAACTTATGAGCCTCTCATCAAACTCTACACTCTGGCGAAGGAGCATAATTTACAGAAGACGGAATTTTTTGGCGAGTAAAGGGTAGCGAAATTTTTGATTTTTTATTGTCAATTAACGTGATAGAATTATATAGGCACTCTACTTTGTAATTTATACAATCCCGATTTTCCTATTATTCGGAGAGGAGTCTAAAAAAGACGTTAATCATATGTACATATTGTACAGAAATTAATATTTTTGATTTGTTCTATTTTTGAATAGATCAATGAATCATGAAATTTAAAAAAGAATATTTTTTTTGCAGTCCGCGCTTACTTCGTAATGTTGACGAAGTACAGGAAATATTTTCATGTATAGATTCTGTAAAATGGAAGCCTGAATTTGAAATTCAGCAAAACGGTACCGAATATAAACATCAAACAGCATACAATAAGGCATTTGATGCTGAATTTTTCAGATATAATTGGCAGCCACAGCCAACGCTTTGTGAAAATCCAAAATTGATTGGTGATTACCAGAAGAATGATGTTTTTGTAGAGATTCAATTCGGAAATAGTGCAACTATTTACCGTGATTATTATAAATTTCATTTTGGATTGACGAAAAATCTTCTTTCGTTAGCAGTCTTGATTGTTCCCACAAACCCAAAAGAGTTTTTCCCAACACGTCCTGCGAGTGTAAGCAATATGGCTGAATTTGATTTTGCATATCGATATTTTAAATTATTACCAATTCCTGTGCCAATACTTTTGTTAGGCTTGCTTCCTGAAAATTAAAATTTATGTACATTATGTACAGTAAATAAGTTATGTACATGGAATTACTGAGAAAGTATGGGCAAAAAATTCACAGTAAAAGCACGCGCTCACCATGGTACAGATTCCTTAGATCCCACCTTCTCCAGATTCCCAGTAAATCCTAATCTTTTTTAAAAGTCAATAATATTCCATCAATTCCATTCATATCGGTCTTGCAAACATATTATTATATTTTAGTTAGAATATTAAGAACAGACTCTTTAGATAGAAATGTATTTATAGATTGCATTTCATTATAATAAATTAAGTACCGACTATGGCAATGCAGCTTTTAACCCACTCGAAAAAGAAGGACAATGGGAAAACCTACACATACTACAGTATTGCTGAGCCCTATTGGGAAGACAAAAAGAACAAGAAAAAAATATTATTCTATCTGGGAAGCCTAACACCCACACAGGCACAACAGATACGCAATATCCTGAAAGTTACTCAATCCGACGACACATTCACTGCAACTTTTGAAGACCTTCTATTCGAAAACCACTATCGTTATCTTGACATTGCATTTTTGAACCATCTATGGGATCAAGAATGGAAAGGACTATCAAGTATTTTTCCTTCACCGGAAGAAACCAGCAATACCAGGCAAAAAGAAATATCAACGGCAGACATCGCAAAACTCCTCACTTTTTATCGATGTTTAAACCCAGGAAGTTACCTGTCAGCCGTAGAATGGTTTGAAACAACCACCTGTAACCTTATTCTTGATATGGAGCCCAGTCAGGTCAATGAATCCAGATTTTACCGGGAACTCACAGCAATCGAAAAACAAAAGGAAAAGATTGAGCAATGGCTTTACCAGACACTCAAAAACCGAAATGAGAAAAGCATGCGAATTGTTTTTTATGATCTTTCGGATTCATATTTCGAAGGACGAAAATGTCCAATCGCAAAACCCGGAAGAACTAAAGCAAATGGCTTCCGGGAAAAACGAATAATTCTTTCCCTGCTTGTTAATTCAGAAGGCTACCCCTTTTCCTGGAAAATCCTTGAAGACTACACGGCTGATGTCTCAACACTCACAAAAAATACTGATTTATGGCAAAAGCAATTCAACTTTTCAAAAATAATATTAGTTTTTGACCGTGGTATGGTCTCTGATGAAAATCTCCTAAATCTGGAGAGTAAACAGAGCTACCTTTATATCACAGCTCTTGATAAACCACAGATCGCAGGGGTTGAAAAGGTAAATCTTGAAAGGTTTATGGACTTCACAAATGAGACTATTGAGAAAGAGATTTTGTCAAAAGGATTGACAAAATATGATGAAGTAACGTTCTATGAAGATATGGGAATCGATAGTGCCAGCAGACGACATATCCTTATCTTCAATTCAGATCTCCTTAAGGATCAACGAAAAACCAGAGAAAAGCTAATCGATATAGCAATAAAGGAATTGGAAGAAGAGAAAAAATCGCTACTGAAAGCGAAAAAAAGCCGAAATCTTAAGCCAACAGAACATAAGATTAGTGAAATACTCAGGAAAAGAGGGGTTCAATCTTTCATTGACATCAAACTTGAAAGTATCAATATATCTGGAGAAAGTGGATCATCGATCAGCAGCTTTAATCTCACATATGAACGAAATGTTGAAAATATAAAAAAAGCAATGCTGGTAGATGGTATTTGGATGCTGGTAACAAACATTACAGAGACCCTGGAATCTGAAGAGGACAGACTTAAACCTGAAGAGCTCATCAGTGCTTATCGAGACAAAAACAGGATTGAGGAAGCTTTTCAGAATGTTAAATCGTTCATAAAATTTCAGCCGACATTTGTATATACAGATGACCATGTTCGTGCCCATTATACGATTTGCATCTTGTCATACTTGCTGGATGTAACAGTTACAAATAGGCTCAGACAAAAACCGATTAAAGAAATAGGAAGCGTGGAAGAAGTTCACAGGATTCTGAGGAGATGTGAAGTTGGAAAATTGAGTGTGAAAGGATCTGACCGCAGTGGGCTGAAACTGATGCCTTTAACGGATGAGCAAAAGAGTGTGTTAAGGCTATTTGATTGTAATTATATTGCGAGGGGGGAATTTTTAAAATCACTAGGCATTAAGTGATTAAGAACAGAATTCTAAACATAGGGTGCTCTACCGATATGGATATTGGTTTGAATCTGACGAAGATGGGTTAATAGACATGGATGGCATCTGCATCCTCGCCGCCGCCAGCGTGTGCTCCATAAGTATCGCAATAGTCATCGGTCCCACGCCACCTGGCACAGGAGAGATTAGCTTAACCTTCGGCAGAACATCATCAAAATCAACATCCCCGTACACTTTATCATCCATCCACGTTATTCCCACATCGAACACAACTGCCCCCTCCTTCACCATATCAGCTTTTATCAACCCGCGCACGCCTGTCGCCACGATCAGGATATCTGCCTCTTTCGTGTGGCTCTTCAGATCTTTAGTATATATATGGCACACCTTAATAGTCGCGTTGCGGTTAAGGAGCATCATTGCAGCAGGCTTCCCCACCACATTGCTGTGCCCCACGACCACCACTTCCTTCCCCTGAGGATCGATGTTGAACTCCTCAAGAGCGCGCACGATGCCCTCAGGAGTGCATGGCACGAATCCCTCGCGCCCGATGAGCATCTTTCCCATGTTCAGCGGATTGAAGCCGTCCACGTCCTTAGCAGGTGCGATACGCATCATAACCTCGCGCTCGTCGATGTGCCTGGGCAGCGGCAACTGCACCAGTATCCCGTGTATCTCTGGGCGGCTGTTCAGAGTCTCGATAAGTCCGATTATCTCCTCCTGTGTGGCTTCCGCCGGGAACTTGTGGTCTTCGGAAATAATCCCGACCCTCTTGCATGCCCAGTGCTTGAGCTTGACGTACAGTTTCGAGGGAGGGTGTTCTCCCACGAGTATGGTAGCAAGGGCAGGTCTTGTTCTGCGTTCCTCAACGAATTTCTCCACTTCTCCCTTGACCTGAGCCTCAATGCCCTGTGCTATTTTCCTCCCGTCTATAACGCGGGGGTCGGTGACCTCGGGAAGCGGCTCCATCGGATAACCTCACTCGTACGGTATCGGGAACTGCCCGCAGAGTTCAAGGATAGTTCTCTTCACGTCCTTTAGTTTCTCTGCATCGCTCATGTTGTGAAGTATCTCGTTTATCGCCCATGCGACAGTCACCATCTCTTTTTCCTTCATCCCTCTCGTCGTAGCCGCAGGGGTCCCGATGCGGATGCCGCTTGTAATGAAGGGGCTCTTTGTCTCAAAAGGTATGGTGTTCTTGTTCAGGATGATGCCCGCCTCGCCGAGCCTCGCCTCAGCGTCCTTGCCGGTTATGTCAGCCGGCGTGAGGTCGATCAGCATCAGATGGTTATCCGTGCCGCCGGATACTATCTCATTGCCTCTTGACGCAAGCTCCGAAGCTATCGTCTTTGCGTTCTTCACTATCTGCTTCTGGTAGTCATTAAAATCCCTGTTCATCGCTTCCTTGAACGCCACAGCCTTTGCAGCGATGATGTGCATCAGGGGCCCGCCCTGTATCCCCGGGAAAACAGTCCTGTCGATGTCCTTGGCATACTCCTGCCTGCACATTATCATACCGCCGCGCGGTCCCCTCAGCGTCTTATGCGTGGTCGTTGTAACAAAATCGGCATAAGGCACAGGATCCATGTGTATGCCTGCGACGACAAGCCCTGCTATATGCGCAATATCAGCCAGCAAAAGCGCATCCGCTTCGTCAGCTATTTCCCGGAACCGCTTGAAATCGATCTCTCGCGGATATGCACTTGCGCCGCAGACGATAAGCTTCGGTCTGTGCTTTCTTGCAAGCTCAGCCAGAGTATCATAATCTATCGTTTTTGTCTCCTTCGAGACACCGTACGGTACGATATTGAAGAGCTTGCCTGAGAAATTTACAGGGCTTCCGTGCGAAAGGTGCCCCCCGTGAGACAGGTCCATGCTCATGATAGTATCCCCGCACTTGAGCAAAGCCAGATATACGGCCATGTTCGCCTGCGAGCCTGAATGGGGCTGCACGTTCACATGCTCGGCTTTGAAGAGTTTTTTAGCTCTCTCTATCGCAAGGTTCTCGGCAGCGTCCACGAACTCGCATCCCCCGTAGTACCTCTTGCCGGGATAACCTTCGGCATACTTGTTCGTCATAACCGAGCCCATTGCCTGGAGCACGGCACGGCTTGCATAGTTCTCCGAGGCTATCAGGTTCAGCTTATTCCTCTGCCGTTCTATCTCATGTCTCATTATTTCATAAATCTCAGGGTCGATCGTCTTTAATGGCATAATTATTCCTTTTTTCAGTGTTTTATTATCGTATGATTCTGACTTTCCGTCCTTCTATACGCAGTCGGTTTTCGACAAACAATCTCACAGCTTCGGGATAAATCTTGTGTTCCTGCTCAAGTATCCTGTCGGCGAGGGTATCGGCTGTATCATCCTCTCTTACCTCAACGCACCTCTGAAGGATTATCGGACCGCAGTCAAGCGTTTCATCCACAAAATGGACAGTGCATCCTGCAGCCTTCACACCGTGATCAAATGCCTGTCTCTGCGCGTGAAGCCCGGGAAAGGCGGGGAGCAGTGCAGGATGGATGTTAAGTATGCGGTTCCTGAACGCCGAAAGCAGTGTTTTCCCCAATATTCTCATGTACCCTGCAAGAAGTACAAGTTCAGAGCCATGTTTTCTAAGTGTTCTCAGGACCTCTTCTTCGTACAGTTCCTTTGATGCAAAGTTCTTCGGGTTTATAAAAACAGCTTCTATGCCGTGCTTTCTTGCACGTTCCAGCGCGTAAGCGCCCTCAACGTCGCTGATTACTACGGAGATCCGCGCATGAAGATAGCCGCTCTCAATGCTATCTATGATCGCCTGAAGGTTTGAGCCTCTTCCTGATACGAGCACTGCTATGTTCGACACGAGAGGCTCATATGCCCTCAAGAATATAATATGTTTTGGTTATTTGGTTTTGTAAAATTCAGTTAATAAGTCGTTGGTGCTGTTGATCTGAGCTTTTGCCAACCCCACAGGGCAATCCGCCTGATGTTTGTCACCACATTTTAAGCAAGCTTTTTCAAGAGCACGCGAGAAATCAATTTTATTTGGTAGAATCTGCTGGGTCACACAATTCACCTCAACTCATGGTACAGCGTAAGGGTGAATAAAGGTTTCGTTCTGCAAGATTTTGTCATTACCGTAGCAAATCCACAAGGTTTAATATACCCGCTGATTATAGAGTTGTTTGGGAATATGGCTCCAGAATCGACAGGCGATGAATATAAAGTATCTGCAATAAATACAAAAAATGAAGTCATAGATGTTATCGTCCGCAAATGCGACCATTGTAATGAGAACGTACCTACGGTCGGGTCATGTCCGGACTGCAATACCGAATATATGCATACAAGGACAGTCGAGAACCCCGGGACCGGCTTTATCCATTTTATCTATGAGTGCTCAGGATGTCCGCCAGGGAAAAGGAAGGCCCAGAAGGTAATCAAAATAAACGACGGGAACAGCAGCAAAGGCACAAGGGACGATTTAATAAAGAGCTTTCTATAATCAATAAAACACGAGGCAAGGTTTTATGGATTGTTACGCGGAATAATATATCAGGAATTAATTTGTGAAAAAACACATTGATGAGAAAAATAATTGATATCTGGGTTATTCTAAGTATTTCTATTATAGTTGTCCTCATCGCCATAAATATCCCTTATACAACCGTGGAACCTTACACGGAAAAGGAATTATACACGGAAACAGAACCATATACAGAGACACAAAAATATCTTGAGAAAGAAGCATATACAGAAAACGTTCCGTTGAATAATTATACAACATCGGGCTGGTATTTAACAGACGACCGCATAAATGATAAGTTCGATATAAAGGTATCAGTAAAAAATACCGGTAACACCAGCGGGGAATTCTGGATAACTTTTCATGTTAAAAGCACTAACGGATCATTCGACGTTACAACAGACAGAGCGCTTTTGATGCCTAATGTGAGCTATCAGTTCAAAAAGACATTTGCCGGTCGTTTTTCATATGCCTCATATAAGGTATATCAAACAACCAGAGAAGTAACAAAATACCGGGACGTAACCAAAGAAAGAGACGTAACAGCATATCGCAATATTGAAAAATTCCGGGATGTGGTTAAGCAGAGGGAGATCAGGTTATCGTTGATCGAGCGGATATTAAATAATGCTCCTGTATCCGATGTTATTCTATAAATAAGGGTTTATCGCACTGCGGTATAAGGTGTGACTCCTCAGCTCTTTTCAACATCTTCTCAACAGCAAAAAACCCGTCGCCTATATCCAGCGTATACTCGTTCACATAAAGTCCGATATGCTGGTCGATCACAGCATCATCCATCTCCTGCGCATGGCTCCTGATATACTCACGGGCGAGAGCGCGGTTCTGGAAAGCGTACTCAATGCTCTCCCTTATCATGCGGTCGATCTCTTCTATCACATCCGCGCCTAACTCCCTCTTTGCAAGGATACCGCCAAGCGGTACGGGCAGACCGGTTTCCCTCTCCCACCATTCTCCGAGATCGATGAGTTTTACAAGGTTGCAGGCGGGATACGTGAACCGTCCTTCGTGAATTATCAAGCCTGCATCCACTGTACCCAGGCTTACCGCGTTCATGATGCGGTCAAAAGGCATTTCCACGACGTTCTCCACATCAGGAGCGAACAACCGCAGGAAAAGATAAGCTGTCGTCATCTTGCCCGGGATGGCGATCTTTTTCCCTGCAAGCTCAGACACACGAACGGGATTTTTAGACACAATCAGGGGCCCGCACCCTCTTCCAAGAGCACTGCCCGAACGGAGCAGGCAGTAGTTCTCCCTCAGATGCCCGAATGCATGGAAAGAGGCTTTGGTCACATCCAGTTCTGTGCCAAGCGCCATCCTGTTCAGCGCCTCCACGTCCCTCAGCACCTCAGAGAACCCGATATTGCCTTTTATTTTTTTATGGGCTAATGCATAGAAGATGAACGTATCGTTCGGGCACGGGGAGTATCCTAAAGTTATCCTTTTCATTTTAACCCTTTAATTAATTCCATTACCGCCTTATTGCAGTTCGAGGCTGCTTTCCGTATGTTCCATTTCCGAAGGTCCCTTTTCTCTATGATATTGCTTATGCCGCGGATCTCGACCACAGGTATCTTATAGAGCGCGCAGATGTGCGCCACTGCAGCACCCTCCATGTTCTCGCATATGCCGTTAAACCGCTCCCTCAGGAGCTCTCCGCTCCCAAGCGTGCCCGAGCACTGGGATACAGTTATGAAATTGCCTGAGCGCACGTTAAAACCTGCATCTTTTGAGGCTTTTTTAGCAAGCTGTACCAGCTCCATGTCCATCGGGAAAGTATTGTAATACTCCATCCCGTTTTTTAACAGGGGAAGACCTATGTATTCCATGGGTTTCCAGCCGTCTTCAGTCAGTACCCCCTCCTCGCCGTAATTCTCGCTTTCCGCAACAGCGATATCGCCGACCTCTCCTGAATATGCGCCGCCTGTGCCAAAGAGTACGAGGAGATCCACGTAGTAATTCTCTGCTATCAGGGTTGCAGAGTGCGCAGCGTTTACCTTGCCCACGCCGCAGTGCGTAAAGATGACCGATTTCCCGTATAAGTCCCCTTCGTATGTAATTTTAAGCTCTTCTTTTGGCTTCGGGTCCATTCTTCCCCTCAATCCCTCTGATTCGGAAGGAGTGGGTGCAACAAGTGCAATATTCATACATCACCTAATACATCTCATGAAATAAAGCTTTTATAATCCACACGGGTTTCACAACGCTATTTATATATAACACACTATAGAAAAGCCGGTGGGAATGATAAAATGTTAACTCTACAGACCCTGTTACAACTCGTCACCATAATGTTAGCGCTCACTGGAGCATATCTGGTAGCACACATCTTCTACAAAATGTATGGCAGAACAGATTATAACCTGCTAAGGGCAAAAGCGTTCCTTAATGAGTCGTTCATGAAGGATAACTGGCTGCTTCTCTTCCTGATATGCTTCTTTTTCCTCGTCAATGCCACAGTGCAGTTTAACGAAATGCTGGGATTATTTATGAATAAGGCAGATGCAGCATATATCCAGGAGCTAACTATATTCGGGGTGCTGACATGCAGCGTACTTTCGGAATACAAGTGGTTCAGGCTGATAAATCCCGCTAAGTACAGTAGTTGATATTTTTATTTTAAAATAAAAATAGTTAATATAAACGTTTCAGCCCTTACCATTTACCTGAGCGCAGGATGGAGATTACCAGCCCTATTCCCAGGAGAACTGCAAGAAAGAATCCAAAAATCCCAAGAAGAGGCACGCCCCAGAGGCTGGGCGACATGCGGGTCTGGATAATAAGCGACGAACCCACTATCAGGGCTGATATTATCAGGCTGAAGGATAACCTGTTGCTTACTATATCCAGTTCCTCGATAACAGTCTCAAGTCCCTGGTGCTCCAGCTCAATCTTAAGTGTCCCTTTTTCTGCCTGTGCAAGGATATGATTGATCCTCTTTGGAAAGGCTTTTATCAGACGGATAAAATCCCATGCTATCTTTGTGGTCTCACCGGTCAGGTAAGAGATCCCTGTACGCTCCCTGACCATTTTATTAAGGTAAGGCTCGGCAAGTTCTGCGAAATTGTAATCCGGGTCAAGTTTACGGTCGATTTCATCAACCATGCTGAGTGTTTTTGACAGCAGCATGACGTTTGTAGTGATTCTGCCCCTGCTCTTTGCGATTATACTTATAAGCTCCTGTAAAAATCTTATTGGATCTATAAACCTGACGCTGAGACCATAGTACCTGTTCACAAGTTCCTCAAGCTCGATCCTGAGCGTTGAACTCTCAGCTCCGATGTGGCTGATCAACCCCAGCTCTATAATGCTCTCTATTAGCAGATCTATATCGTTTTTTCTTATAGCTATCATAATGTCTGCAAGGTTTTCGCGAAGTATGGGATCGATATACCCCGCTATTCCAAAATCAAGAAAGACGATAGTCTCATCCCTGGAGACCAGAATATTCCCCGGGTGCGGATCTGCATGGTAAAAACCATCCTCAAATATCATCTTCAGGTAAGCATTTGTAAGGATGTTGGAAATTCTTTTCTTATCGTGCCCTGCTGCTTCAAGTTGTTCCAGGTCTGATACTTTAATACCCTCCAGATACTCCATGGTCAAAGTATGCTCCGTGATGTATTTCCAGTAGACCCCGGGTATTCTGACGGTTATGCTTCCTTCAAAATTCATGTAAAATCTGTCCGCATTCTGGGCTTCGTGAATGTAATCGATCTCCAGCCTGATAATGCGGGAAAACTCTTCTACAAAACCAACGACATTGTAAGACCTGATCTCTTTTACATGCTTATCAGCGAACCTTGCCAGGCTCATTAAGATCGACAGGTCTATCTCGATTATTCTTTCAATACCGGGTCTCATCACTTTAACTACTACTTCCTCTCCCCCGGGAAGCCTGGCACGGTGGACCTGTCCTATTGAAGCTGCAGCGATGGGTTCAGGATCGAACGATAAAAAAATCTCTCCAATGCCCTTCCCGAATTCCGTTTCAATTACCCTTTTCACCTCCGAGTAATCAAAAGGCGGGACCTGGTCCTGAAGTTTTACAAGCTCCTTTATGAATTCTTCAGGGACAATGTCATAGCGTGTGCTCAGGATCTGTCCGAATTTTATAAATGTAGTCCCAAGCTCTTCTAATGCAAGGCGCAGCCTTTCTGCTTCGGATAGTAAGAGCAGCTGTTCCCTGAGGGGTTCCGGTCCGGTTATCCTCTCGCGAAGTGACCTGAACGGGCGAAGCCCGAACCTGTCGACAAGGTATCCGAAACCATACCGTACCAGTACATTGACTATCTCCCGGTACCGCTTAACATATGCCTGTTCTCTATCCAGCACATACAAGACATTACTTTCGGAAGATATATGTATTATTCGGTCATGGGTCGTATTGTTTGTTCAAGCTCTTTAATCCGTCTTTCAAGAATATCGATATCCACCCTCATTACGGTAGTTCTTTCAAGTACTTCGATCCTTTTTTCAAGACGCTCAAGGTCCTCTTTCATCGCAACCCCGCTGTTTTTGAGCACGTCCCTGACTTTTTCATTTATTGTAGCTTCAATGTCAGCGATTTGTTTATCTTTTTCTGATAAGACCTGTTTTACAAATGTTTTTCCTTCCTCCCGGCTTATTTCCCCCCTCTTTATCATTTCCTCGGTAAATTCCTCTATCTTTTCCTGTGTCAGGGAAATCACTCCGATGCCAAACAATCCCATCTTTTTCAACGTATCTCGTGCATCTGTCATTTGTATTACTCCTTTTAGTTAACTACTTCAGTTCAGCCGGTATAATGTAGCTGAAATCCTGATAGGCGCAAGATTTAATATAACGCTCCGATATGAAATTAGCTTATTAACTGATAATCTTTTTGATGAAGGAGAAAAATGGCACTGGTTTTTAGCGGCGTAATGGTCCCTGTATCGACGATAGACTGGTACGGCAGGTCTGCATCAGTCATATTCTTCAATGGCTGTAATTTTAAATGCCTCTACTGCTCGAATAATAAGTTCATCGAGGTTGCAAACCGGCTGGAACCCCTGTTCAAGAAAGGTTCCGTCGTCGATATCGAAGAGATTGAGAAACAGATACTCGATACAAAAAGCTTCATCAGCGCTGTTGTTTTCTCAGGCGGGGAACCCACGGCGCACCCGGAAGAGCTGGAACACCTGGCAAGATTTGCAAAGGCACAGGGGCTGCTTGTGGGCGTTGAGACGAACGGGTACTACCCGGAGCGGTTGGGGAAGCTGATCCAGGAAAAGCTCCTGGACAAGATATTCCTTGATGTCAAGGCTTCGCCCGGTGATGCGCAGAGATATAGCATGGTAACAGGGGGCATCAGGGACGCGGCAGGGCGCGCGCTCCAATCGCTGGCTTTAAAGGGCGCCGCTATCGAGGTCAGGACCACGGTCTTCAGGTCGCTGGCCGATGTTCCCGGGATCGCTAAATCGCTTGCGGGATATGACTGCACCTACGTCATCCAGCAGGGCATTCCTGAGTACGCGCCCGATGAGAAGCTGCGAAAAGAGAAGCCTTTTACAAGGGAAGAGCTTGTGGTTCTTGCTAAAAGCGTGTCTTTTTTGAAGGATGTAAGGATAAGGACAAGAGAGAAAGGGGAAGAGAGGATCATTTAGGATTCTATTCGAAAAATCAATCAATAGTATATTTCCAAATGAGCCACAGAGAGCACAGAGAACACAGAGGACGTTTAAGAAATCTCCGTGCTCTCTGTGCTCTCTGTGGCTTTAACATTTCGGATAGGTTCTAGATGAACTATAGTTATCCGCGTACATTAACGCAAATTATTTTGCATCACAGGCCATTCAGGAATAGATGAAACAAATCCCCGCTCGCAACTTTTTCGAAGGCTACGGGGAGATCATCATTGCCTCCATATTGTGGGGTCTTGCAGGGATATTCGCAAAAAAAATAGCAGGAATGCCGGCCCAGAGCATCATTTTTTACAGGGTTTCCTTTGCGTTCGTGATCATTTTTTTGTTCCTGCTGGTTTCAGGGAATCTCAACAGGATAAGGCTTAAAGATAAAAAGGCATACCTGCTTTTATTCAGCATACTGCAGGCAGCCACAATGCTGGCATTTTTTACCTCCGTATTGAAAGCCTCAGTATCAGTTGCCGTATTATTGCTGTACACTGCGCCTGTGTACATTACCGTGCTTTCCCCCGTGCTTTTAAAAGAGAGCCTGACCTGGAGGGAGATTATAGCCCTTGTCCTGTCACTTACGGGCATTATATTTATCGTTGGTCCTGCAAAACTGGATATTTCCCAATCTGCCGGCATACTGGCAGGCATACTGGCAGGCATTTCATATGCTTTCCAGGTATTGACCTCAAAATATATCGGCCGGACATATGCAGGCTATACCCAGGCGTTCTGGGGATTCATGGTAGCTGTGCTTATACTCCTGCCTATCGGCATTGCTCCTGCCGATGTGGTATCTGATAATATTACATACCTAGTACTTTTGGCGATATTCCCGACCATACTTGCTGTATCGCTGTACTTTAACGGGTTAAAGAAGGTAAAAACCTCAAGCGCCAGTATCCTTGGGCTGATCGAACCCGTGAGCGCCATCGTTCTGGCTGTCCTTATCCTCGGCGAGAAGCTCACGGTCCCCGTGATAACCGGCGGTGCGCTTATATTGGTAGGAGCAGCAATAGTTACTCAGGATAAATGAATGAAACAGTCCATGAATACTATGTAGAAGCCGGGAAAATAGCAGCCAGGGTAAGAGAAGAGGCTGTGGGCAGAATAAAAGAGGATATTCCGCTCCTTGATGTCGCGGAATTTGCTGAGAACAGGATAAAAGAGCTGGGTGGGAATATCGCCTTTCCCTGCAATATCTCCATCAACGAGATCGCTTCCCATTACACGCCTGAGGACAATTCACATTATTTCCGGCCGGGGGACGTTGTCAAAATAGATATTGGAGTGCATATCGAGGGTTATATTGCGGATACTGCAAGTACGGTTGAGATACAGACAGACCATCACGGGCGGCTGATAAGCGCCTGCGAAGAAGCGCTGGGGAACGCAATCAGTTCTACAAGGGGCAATACAGAGACGCGAGAGATCGGAAAAATAATCGGAGAGACGATTAAAAAATATGGTTTTAATGTGATCAAGGACCTGACCGGGCACGGCCTTGAGAGGTGGAAGCTGCATGCAGGGATCACCATCCCGAACTACAGGAGCCTGTTCAGCCAGAGAATAGAGGAAGATATGGTCTTTGCGATCGAACCTTTCGCTACGTACGGAAAAGGAAATGTGAGATACGGAGAAGCGCATATCTTCGCTGTGAACGGAAGGGCTGGAACAGAAGCAGGGCAGGCGGTCAGGGAGAGGTTCGGCATCCTCCCTTTTGCAAGGAGGTGGGTTCCGCAGATAAAGGTCGAGGAACTCAAAGGGTTAAGAAAGTATTTCGAATTAATAGAAGCAGGCGGAGACATTGTTGCGCAATCAGAGCATACCGTGATAATAAGAGAGGGCGGATGTGAAGTGATAACAACACGATGAAAAGTAATATGAAGCATTAAATAAGTAATACTAATCAAGGATCTTTCAAGGAAATGGACAGAAAAGACACTATTATCTATGAAGCGCACGGGAATCTGTACCTTAACATCACGAACAGGTGTACGGCAGAATGCGTCTTTTGCATCAAGCGCTACTCAGACGGCGTGTACGGCTACAATCTTCGGCTCTTGAGGGAACCGGTACTTTCAGAGATCATAAATGAACTTCAGCAGGCCGATCTTTCAAAATACAGAGAAGTGGTCTTTACAGGTCTTGGCGAACCTCTGCTCAGACTGGACGATGTACTTAAGATCACGGAATGGCTCACATACCGGGGTATCCCAACCCGGCTTGATACTATCGGTCATGCCAGGCTCTTATATCCGGGCAGGAACGTAGCAAGAGAACTTGCAGATGCGGGCATGAAAGTTATCTCCATCAGCCTGAATGCGCAGGATGAGGAGACTTATAACCAGCTATGCCATCCGAAATCCAGGAATGCATATAAAAAAATGCTTGAATTTGCCCGCGATGTCTCAAATGCAGGGATGGAGCTGCGGTTCACGGTAGTTGACCTGCCTGTGGTAGACGTAGCTAAATGTAGAGAGCTTTCCAGGGAATACTGTGCGGATTTTAAAGTGAGGGGTTATAGCGGTCCTGAATAAAATTCTTACCATAAATTATAATTATTACAATGTCCATTTACCTGAACCGGGTAAGGAGGATAACCCCTGAAGAAATTACTGTGGTATTTGATTGCAGGAACGCGCGGAGGACAGACCCGTGCATTGATCCTGAAACGCCTTATCGACAGGCCATATAACGCGAATCAGTTAGCTGAGGCTATGAATATGGACTATAAGACTATCAGACACCATCTGGACGTTCTTTTAAAAAACGGAGTTATCACTATGGAGGGCGATAAATACGGCGCAATGTATTTTATCTCTAAGGCACTGGAGGCAAACCTGGATGAATTTAACCAAATTTGGGAAAAAATTGATAAACAGAGTAAATCAAGTTAGCAAGGAGGTAATCCTATTCAGATAACAGAGATCGCTTATTATATCACGGCAGGAAACATCGTACTGCTGCTTGTTCTCTTAATTTCATACATTGAGATTTACCGGAAAATCAAGTCTAATTTTACTCTGGGTCTCATTATCTTCACCCTTGCACTCCTGCTCCAGAGCCTCTCACGGGCTGTTTTGCTGCTTTTGATAATAGCGAACCCGCCCCCGGTACAGGTGTATCCTCTGATAGTCAATCTGCTGGGGTACAATCCTATATACGTGGTTATACCGGATGCGCTTGAGTTCATTGCATTGAGCATATTGCTGTATTTTACAAGAGAATAAAACAGATTATTAACCCTGAATGACATAAGGGTACTATCTACTTTAAAAGGATTTACCGATAAACTATGTCAAAACAATGCGATTACTGCGGTTTCAGGGACCCAATGCCGTTCACATGCAAATTCTGCGGCAGCTCATACTGCTATAACCACCGCCTCCCTGAATCCCACGATTGCTCCGGTCTTGAGCAGTTCAAGAAAAGAGCCCATGAGAGCGGGAGATATTATTACAAGCCCGACCTGCCCGCGACAAAGAGGCGAAGCCCACTCTCCAGATCGGTGAATAATACCCTGTCTGTAATAAAAAGCAATTATTCACTGGCAATCCTGGTAATAGCGATCATATCATTCCTTCTGGACAGCGTAGTACCTGGCTATTCCTCATACCTGGCCCTTTATCCCCTGGATATCGCCGAAAGACCGTGGACACTGGTGACGCATATTTTCCTGCATTCAGGTCCCATACACCTGCTGTTCAATATGATGTTCCTGTTCTTCTTCGGACCCGAGCTTGAGCGCAGGATAGGCGGAAAGAGGTTCCTGACGGTATTTTTCCTCTCCGGCATCATCGCCGCGATAGGTTATTCGGTATGGTCGGTCTTTATCCTTGGCTCAGCAGCGCCCGCGGTCGGAGCAAGCGGCGCGCTGTTCGGCATATTCGCGTGCCTTGCAGTTATAGCCCCGGATATCCAGGTCTATATCTACTTCATCCCCATGAAGATCACCTACGCATTGATATTTTTTGCCATGTTCGACCTTCTGTTCATTGGCTCCGGGGATGCTATTGCCCGCAGCGCCCATCTTAGCGGGGTGGTGGCCGGGCTTGTCATGGGCAAGAGGATAAAAGAGAGCGGGCGGCATGCGGGGTATTAAGGCCTAAACTTCCTTCGGTCCCGCCACCCTCTTATAATCGCTGTGGTACTCGTACAGCCTGCCGTTCGCCTCCAGTACGATCACGAACCCCGGAGTTATGACCTGGGCGTACGATTTCCCTTCCTCCGGAAAACCAAGACTGGTATCGGGCCAGTCTTTTCTCTCCTGTTTTACAAGGCGGACCTGTTCCACTGCAATGTTCAGCCTGCCTGCAAGGTCATTTTTTGCCATGTCCACCACAGGCGGGTATTCGGGGGTTACTGACCTGTTATCAATTGTACCGTTATCAACTGCACCGTCAGGTTTTGTCCCGATACAACCCTGGGTGATAAAAAGTATTAAAGCCATCAGTATAATGCGTTTCATATACCTTTATTATACCCTGGTTGTATTAATAGTACAGGATAGAGGAGCCAAAAAAAAGGTTTCTTTTATGGATAGGATAGGAAACAGTCCCGGCTCCTCAATTTCTAGTTTATACGTCCGTACCTAAATGAGTTTTCCAGTATTATTCCCAAATTTTCCCTGAATATGGCCGTTATTTTTAAGCAGATAGAGAGCGTAGGGAGCCTGAGATATGGTCCGTACGTTCATTGCTGTAGAGTTTCCTGATAGGTTCGTCCCTGAGATAGAGAGGATCAGCTCCATGCTGAAAACCCCGGGTATCAAACTTGTAGAGCCTGCCCAGGTACACATAACCATGAAATTCCTCGGTGATATACCCGAAGATAAAATCGAACCTATTATTTCGGCTCTTTCACAGGTTAACTTAAGACCGTTTGAGGCAAGGGTTAAAGGGATAGGCGTATTCCCGAAGTTGGCATATATTAAGGTCATATGGCTCGGGGCTGAGGGGGATTTCGATACCTTGCATAAGGAGATAGAGCGCGTCCTTTCGCCGTTCAAGTTCGAAAAAGATACGAAGTTCGTTCCTCACGCTACCCTCGCCCGTGTAAAGCATATGGGTGAGAAAGCGGCTCTTCTTGAGAAAATTAAAAAACTTGAAGAAGTTGACCTGGGCAGCATGAACGTGAGCGCTATAAGCTTCAAAAAGAGCACCCTTACACCTGAAGGTCCGATATACGAGACGTTGAAAGAAATAAAGTTCTGATCGCCTGCTGTATTAGCCAGTCCGGCGGAATTAAAATAAATTAAAAAGGGATAAATTGGAAATTATCCCTTTTCCTGCTGGGATTTCTATCTATCCTTTCTTCTATAAAGCAGCAGCATGACCAGGCCCATCACAGCCGCTACAGGAAGAACAACAGTAGGGAATTCCGGAACCGACACTGGTTGTCCGGTCGGTGCACGGGTTATTCTTTGCGTTACTCCCGGAGTTCTCTCTGGTGTTTCTGTCTCTCTTGGGGTCCTCGTTGCAGTTACTGTTACGACTGGTGTTTCAGTCACAACAGGAGTTGCAGTCACAGTAGCTGTTGCAGTCACTGTTGCAGTCACGGTAGCTGTTGGTGTTGGCGTAACAGCTGGTTCGTCGCCTGCATTACCCGGGAAAGTCTGTGCATTGATCTCATCAATGTTCGTGGATCCGTCCCCATCCGAATCCATATTCTCTACATTCGTCAGGCGCTGGTTGATATCGCCGCTCTGTGCTGCCACTGCCTGTCCGTATGGGTTCAGATCGGGAACCCCGGCATGGCAGGTATTGCACGTATCAAGCTTTGTCCCTGCAGTACCATACTTTGCATTGAATGCATTTAGATAGCTTGAGATTGCAGATGTCTCAGTTATCCCGACCAGGGCTACCGCTATAAACAGCAGTAGTGCAATGGTTATCTTTCTATCCATTTATTCTAACCTCCATATCTCTATTAGACCGTTACATTACGCACTGGAGGAGACCTAGAGCTATTGCTACACGATTTGATCAGTAGCTGAATCCCCGAACTCTAAACATCCCACTAATCTCCCCGTTAATTTTACTATTACGGAATGAAACGCCCCATAAATTCAATGGAATCTAAGGCTAATAAGCCTTACGGTCGCTTATTTTACTCTTCCAGATAATTTTGCTAATAATGGCTTGGTGGCTCTGATCAACAACGGGAGCTATAAATTTTCTATTGAAAATAAAATAAAAAGGGATAATCTCTTTTATTTTATCCCCCGGATCTGTATCTTATCTATCCCCTTCTTCTATAGAGCAGCATCAGCATCAGACCCATAATAGCTGCAACCGGAAGTATAACTGTTGGGAATTCAGGGACAGGTGTTGGTACTCCTGGCGTACCTGTCACTATCGGTGTCACCACAGCAGGTGTTCCTGTTACAGTTACAGTCACTGCAGGCGTTACGGTTTCAGTCACCGCTGGAGTCACAGTTGCAGTGACGTTCGCCGTTGGTGATACTGTCGGGGTAACTCCTGGGTCACTTGCATTACCCGGGAAAGTCCGGTTATTGATCTCATCAATATTCGTGGATCCGTCCCCATCCGAATCCATACTCTCTACATTCGTCAGGCGCTGGTTGATATCACCGCTCTGTGCTGCCACTGCCTGTCCGTACGGGTTCAGATCGGGAACCCCGGCATGGCAGGTATTGCAAGTATCGAGATTAGTGCCTCCAGTACCGTACTTCGCATTGAAAGCATTAAGATAGCTACTAAGTCCTAATCCTCCCGGTACCACTATCAGTGCTGTTACTGTTAATAGCAGTAACATAATAACTATTTTCCTATTCACTTATTTCGCCCCCCTCATCTAATTTTGAGACCGTTAATTACGTGCTGCTGAAATAGATTCTCTGAACAACTGTTTTAGATAGGATAATGCAGGCATCCTGAAATAAGAATCCTCAGTTATTATTAACACGAATTCAAACGTCCCCAGTCTGAAGTTAGCTTTTTGTACTAATAAGCATTGTGGTGCGCTTATTTCAATTATTTATTCTATATATAAATTAGCTTACACTGATCGCTTCTACTGCCGGCCTTACCGGACCTCCGCAGATAGCGGTTGATACCTCAGTTGGTTGTCCTTCGGCTGTATCGGCCACAGATAATACACTTATCTCTTTTTATTTTTGATAATAGTTATTGATATGAATAAAAACATGACCAGTGAAGCCAAAAGATATTCCCGTGATTTCAGCCATATTCCCGCGATCGTTAAGATATTCTCTTCCTTTAGTTCAAAGGTTCTGGATGCTTCAGGGCTCCATTTATTATCACGCTCCATAGCCCTGATATATACCGTATGTTTCCCGGGCAGGAGCCCGATTGTATCGACTGCGGCAGTCAGTTCCTCTGTCTGCTCATCAAAAGAACCATCCTGTGCAGCCATGGGGAATACATTCTCAGGGGAATCAATATAGTACTCAGCAGCCCGGAGCCTCATCTCGTATCCTGCTGTGGCTGTAGCATTAATTGTGATCGTTTCCCCTCTGATAACCTCTTCTCCGGATAATGATACTGATTTTACGGTCGGGACTACATAAAACCGCAATAGCGTGTGGGTATTCGAAACATGGCATTGAAAAAGGGCACCTGCTTCTCTACGTGGCACAAGCTGCAATCCCGGGGTTTTTTATAGTTCGCAGGATGTACGGCCTCTTTGAATGATGAAAAATTTATCGGCCTGGGAGCTGTTCCGCCTGTATCATGGCACAATGCGCAGTCAGTACCTCCCCCGCTCACGCCTTCGCTTACACTGTGTGAAAAGTTGAGAGTTGTTTCTGCAAATCCGGGCAAAGCGCCTCCATGGCAGCTCCTGCACTGGCTGTCATTGTAGTTATCAAATCCGCTGTGGTTAAAGAAAGGTGTGCCGTCGCTCGCTACAAGGCTCGAATCCGTAATTTCAGGCGGGATAGGAGTAAGGTTAAGCCCATTGTACTCAGCAGCAGCCCCGTAATGGCAGTTAGCGCACCACGTAGAGCTTGAGAGGTCAGGGTTTTTATAAATATTTGAGCCTTTTACTAATGTCACATTGCCAAAAAGGTTGGTAGCTACTGCTCCACCGGTATAATTACTGAGGTTATGCAGCTCGGTCTTATGGCAATAATAGCATGCAGTGATCATGATGTATTGTCCCAGTAGCTGCCCCATTTCCTACCTGATTGCGGGTCTGTGGAGTGATTTAGCGGCGGAACTATGGTCCCAAGGTTGGCGGACGTGTTCACCAGGTTATTAACATGGCATGTGACACAGTTCGCAGGTATCCCTTTATTGAACCTCAAGTAGCTCCCGTTCTCCTGAGGATACATCATTCCATGTGCAGGCGCCTGGTACACGAGTCCTCCCGGATCCTGATGGCAGTTCCAGCAGTTCATTGTGCTGTTATGCGTTACGGGTATCGGTCTTGCAGAACCGATGCCGAAGGCGTGGCAGTCCGGACAGAAGTCATTATCGAGAGCCGGAACGCTCAGGGTGGAGTTATGGATAAAACCGGTCCCATGGCAACTGCCGCAACCGGGGAACGCTGCATCCGTGTGATTGGGGATGGAACTGCTAAGATCAGGTTTTTGCATTGCTGTGGTTTGTGGGTTTTGAGACCTGCGGGGCGTTTCCGGAATGAAAGCCTGCCCCGGGCTGCAGGAGCAGCGTGTCCAGAAAAGAGAGGTTCTGGTGGCAGCCTGTACAGTTCCCCGCTATCGCTCCGCCCGTACCGTTCACATACACAGCATCCTGAGAAAAGGTTTTAATCAGGTGGGCATCCTGTGAATGGCATACCGTGCAGCTTACGCTATCGTTATGCCTTTTTTGCGCGTTATGGCACGCGGTACACTGCTGGAACTCCGTAAACGTGTTTGAGGTGCCAGTGGCGTTATTGGGTTTGGAGACATTATGCTTGAATTCAAAAGCGGCTGGAATGAGAAGCCGCTTGCGGCAGTCTGGGAGAATGTTTTTACGGAGAGATTGTTGTTCTTTATCGGGTCGCAATCGTAGCATTGCAGGATAGGCATCGTACCTCCGCCGAAAGTTATAACTTGCAGCCACAGGACTTCCATCCGATGTTGAGACTGCGTTTATCGTATAGATCCCTTCGCTTCCGCTGCCGTTGGACCGCAGCCACCTGTCCATATCCTGGTCGAATTCTGCGATGCCGGAGCTGTCAGTAATGTTCGTTTTTGTCAGAGCAACCGTGCCGTTCGGGAACAAAAGCTGGCTTGTTACTGTTATACCCTGCGCCGCCCTGCCCGAGGAATTGATCAAAAGAACATACCACCGGATCGTGGTGCTCTCCGCTGACCACTGGTTGCCCCTGTCAATAATCGCCGGACTTGCAGACCCTCCATCCCAGCCGCTCGGGTCATCCAGAATAACTAACCTGTTGGTGGTTAGGTTTAGCTGGGGATTTCCGGTAGCCGGTACCGTAAACGGTGATGCTGCCGCTACCCCCGACAGTATAATAAATGCGAGTGCCAATCCTATACCGGCTGTACCGGCTTTATCCTTCATAACCATTTTTAACCCTTCTTTTCATAAAAAGAGAAGATTCATAAATGGTATAATCCGTAATCATGCATGGTTCCCATGCATGAGAATAAACAATCCACCGGAAAAACAGATCGTACATTCAGCATAATTTAACCCCTGTAGCCTTCATCATATTTGCTATACCTCACTGCGTTTTTCTAACCTGCACCATTCTGCTTTCCCCTCACATAATGATTGGTAGAATGAGTTTATAAAACTATTCATCAAACCCTTTTTTGTATTACATCAGACCCTGCAGGTCATCTATTAACAACGAACTGATACGAACTCGTACGAACTCTAAATGGTTTGAGTTCGTATCAGTTCGTACGAGTTCGTTGTTTATATCAAAATTTTTCCACACCAGGACGCAAGGTCCGCAAAGAACTATACTGCTATGTTTTGCATTCCTTGCGCTCTTTATGTTGTCTAATTGCTTATGCAAAAGACTAATCCAGATCGCTCAGGTCAGGCTTCTTCTTGGGGCGCTCATCTTTTGCCGAAGCCATCACGTCGTCGATGCGCAGTATCATGGATGCTGCCTCCGTGGCAGATGTTATCGCCTGCGTTTTCACGCGGAGCGGCTCAATAACATCGTTCTCCAGCATATCCACGGGCTTGCCCTCGTATACATCAAGACCCGCGTTCCTGTTCCCCTGCTCGTGCTGGTTCCGAAGCTCGCCAAGCATATCGATGGCATCAAGCCCTGCGTTCTCAGCCAGCGTCTTGGGGATGATCTCAAGCGCATCCGCGAACTTATTGACCGCAAGCTGCTCCCTTCCCTCAAGAGTGGATGCGTAATCGCGCAGGCGTAATGCAAGCTCGGTCTCAACAGCACCTCCGCCAGCGACTATCTTCCCGTCCTCGATGGTCACACCGACAACGCGCAGGGCATCGTGCATGGCTCTGTTAAGGCTTGTCACGACATGCTCTGTCCCTCCGCGCAGCAGTATGGAATGAGTATCAGAGTTACTGCATTCGGTGATGAATATCATCTCGCCATTGCCGACCATTCTCTCTTCGACCAGCCCTGCATGCCCCAGGGTTTCAGGTGCTATCTCATTAAGGCTGGTGATGATCTTTCCGCCTGTTGCCCTTGACAATTTCTCAAGGTCGTTCTTCTTGACCCTGTGCGCCACAAAGACGCCTGCCTTGGCAAGGAAGTAGCGTGCCAGGTCATCAACGCCTTTCTGGCAGAATACGGCATTAGCCCCGCTTTTTATAACCTTGTTCGCAGCATCGCGCACCATCCTCTCCTCCTGCTCAAGGAACATTCTGGTCTGTCCCAGCCCTTCCAGGGCAATCTCTGATTTCGTATCAGCCTTCCTGACCTCGATGGGCGTAGCAAGGATAGCTATCTTCGCGTTCTCTATCCGTACGGGCATGCTCTGGTGTGTCTTTGTCTTGTCCAGTACTATACCCGCAATGATCTCGCTGTCTTCCACGCTCCCCTCAACCCGCCTTTCTATAGAGATGTCCTTGATGTTAACTTTATTTTTCCCGTTATCTTTTTTAACTATGGATTTCACCGCTGTTACCACAAGGTCTGAAAGCTTCTCTTTTGAGAACTCAACGCCTTTTCCCGTAAGCGCGGTCTGGGCTATTTTTCGCAGGTGCTCGTCGCTTGAGTCTATCGCGATCTCGCCCAGTATCTCTTTTGACTTCTGTGCCGCAAGCGCATACCCGCTCACTATCGTTGTCGGGTGTATCCCCTGCTCCATCAGCGTCTCGGCACCTTTCAGGAGTTCCCCTGTCAGGACAGCCGCAGTAGTTGTCCCGTCCCCGACCTCGTCGTCCTGCGTCTTTGCGACCTCAGCCACTAATTTCGCGGCTGGGTGCTTGATATTCATCTCGTCGAGTATGGTCGCGCCGTCGTTCGTGATTATTACCAGCCCTGCCGGGTCTGTGAGCATCTTGTCCATACCCTTGGGACCGAGCGTGGTGCGTACCGCTTCAGCCACAGCCCGCGCTGCCATTATGTTGCTCCGTTTTGCTTCTTCTCCGTGCGTTCTTTCTGTTCCTCTCTTTAGGATTATGATCGGCTGTCCGCCCATTTGACCTGCCATGAATTTTACCTCCTGTTATGAATGAGATTATTTTTTTTGCTTTTTCCTGCTGTAAGGTCAAAGCTTACCTGAATTTCTGTTGTTTCATGTTTGTGGTTCGATAAAAAGTTTTCGGCTGGTCAGAGACCATCCAATAATTCTGACTCCTCGAATTAAGTATAATCTTTAAGGTTAAAATTCAGCCAATCGACAGGATTAACAGGATTGACAGGATAGATTTTTTATATTTTTATCCTGTCAATCCTGTTATCCAGTCTAATTATTGGATGGGCTCGGCTGGTCGGTTCTATCAAGTTGTCGGTTGTTCGTAAAGGCTATCAAAACTCGGTTGATGGGTGGTTCTGTTAAGATGTCATGAGATTGCGATAGATATTAACTAGAATAGGATACAAGAAGCACACTATAATAATATACATTGAGATACATAAACACAAGGAATATGCCTGAGAATCAAGACAAAATGGAGAATGCAAGGGTTGGTTATCAAGTCGCGACTACCATGATGATTACTGAAAGTGAGATATTCTGGTCTAAATTCAATACCTTATTATTGGCTAATAGCATAGTCGTCGGCGCAATTGTATTATCCATGACAACCGAGCAGCCAATTATTGTATTAAAAATTCTCTCAATAGTATTATCCTCCCTTGGAATAGTATTATGTATTCTTTTGTTTTCAATACTAAAACGTAGTGAAGGGTACTTCAAAAATTGGACATATTCAGCACGCCAAATAGAGGAGGAATATCTGAAGGACACTTTCGATATCCTTCGCCGTGGTGCTGATTTATCAGATGGCAAAACAGTTTATTTCAGGTTAGGGGACGAGAGAAAACCACATCAGATTAGTTGTTGGGGGCGATTTAGAATAGGAAAATCTTCCTCTTGGATAATTGTTTGCTTCATTAGTATATATATAATCCTTTTCCTCATCGGGATATATAATCTTTTAATTATAAATACATAAATCCAAAAACGAGTTTATTTAAGAATCGTTTGGCTTATCTCATTATAAAGAATTAATAACCAGATTCCGCACATTTTAATACAAAAATAACCGATGCAGACTTGATAGAACCTCCACTCATACAGAATGCAAGCACGGAATCAGAGTGCCAGAACGTTAATGATGCTCAAGTGGCATCACTCTCTGAGCGCCACCAATAGACATCTAAATAACATCTTTCACAATTATATTCCCGGCGTGCATATTGTTTAGCATATTCTTGAAATTGCATACTTATTTCAGGTTCAAGAAGTCGGATATTTTTCCACTCCAGTTTTTTACCTTCTTGTTTTGCAAATTTCTTCAATCTCTTAGCATTTGGATTATCTAATGGAACTTCAAGATAGGCAATGATTTTATCAAGAGGATAAAATTCATTTAAAATTATATTGTGTGCCGCTTCAAATAGAAATATGTTTAAGACCTTTCTTGCTATCCCCCATGATTTAGATGGGAATTTCTCTTTTAATTCTTGAGTATA
>Ga0074199_1000977_pt1 | contig 31445 bp, 26 predicted proteins | sample EPASupsiteSAE347_FD_64528 | JGI IMG/M metagenome (GOLD analysis project Ga0074199, IMG submission 64528) | Bioremediated contaminated groundwater from EPA Superfund site, New Mexico - Sample SAE3-47 | ecosystem: Environmental > Aquatic > Deep subsurface > Groundwater > Contaminated ... | reverse complement strand
CGCCCGCTCACTCGTCCCGGGTGACGGTCCACCACTGGGGTCCGACCCGGCTCGTCTACGATTTCTACGGGGAAACCTTCACGGTCAATGCCGTGGGCCTCATGGCCTTGAGCCTCGTTGTCGGCATGGTTGGCGGGGTGTACGGTATCGGCGGCGGGGGGGTCATTGCCCCGTTTCTTGTCAGTTTCTTCGGGCTGCCGGTCTATACCGTGGCCGGAGCGGCATTGATGGGAACCTTTGTCACCTCGGTGGCCGGGGTGGCCTTTTACCAGATCCTTGCCCCCTGCTACCCAGGCATGATCATCGCCCCGGATTGGCTGCTGGGCTTTCTCTTCGGGATCGGCGGCTTCGCGGGCATGTATTGCGGGGCGCGGCTGCAAAAGTTCGTGCCCGCCGGATTCATCAAATGGATTCTGGTGGTGTGCCTGCTGTTCACGGCGGGCAAGTATATCTGGTCCTTCCTTTTTTAGGGACCGCGCGCAACGGCTTACCCGGGAAAAATCAGGCGGCCCTGTTGGCTTGAAATCTCCGGCACGGCATCCGCAGGCTGCTCTTCTATCTCCTCAAGCAGGCGGAGGCTGGCAACGCCATGCCAAGAGGCGTCAAGAAAGGGGGCAGCCCTCTGACTCCGTCCGAAACCGCCTCTTCCGGTCTGACAGCTCACGACAAACGCCTTGGCGCCGTCCAGATCAATGGGCCTTGCCCCCAAAAGGCTTAAAGCCGCAAGCCCGGCATGACAATTTTCGATGAAAGAGGTGGTTCCCGGAAAAAAGCCGAACCCGCCATCGCCGTTTTGGCTGCGCTGAAGCCATCCGGCCAGCTCCCCCGCACCCGCGACCGGCTGGGCAGCCATCTTTTTCACGAAGAGATATCGGACCACATCCCCCACCGCGCAAGAAGCAGGCAGCATCAAGGATCTTCCGGACCCACGAAAATCCGGCTCCTCCCCAAGAATCTCCCTGGCTATCCGGCTCGCATAATAAATGGCGGCAAGGGAATCGTCCCAATTCAGGCAAGCGGCAAGATGGGCGCGGACCCGCCCGGCATCCATGGCAAGCCCGCAGATGTGGCAGGTGGTCAGCAGGCGGAAGGTGGTGCCGATCCCCAGCCAGGGCACGGCCAGCATCCTGGCAAGATATGCGGCCAAGGCAGGCTCTGCTTGGAGGGTAGGCGGTTCTTCCCCAAGAACAAGGCCGATGGCCACGGCCTGAAAGGTGTCCTGAATGGTGGCGGGCAGCTGCGGGGTAGCGCCGTAGCCGCCCGTGGCCTTGCGCCGCTTGAGCACGAACTCCATGAGTGCTGCACGATCAACCTGACGAGGCATTGCTCCCTCCGTTGCGGCAGAATTTCTCTCATTTCCAGCATACCAATTTCCGCCCCCAAAAAAAGAGGACATTTTCAACGATTGACAATACGGAAATCCTGATCTACGCTTACCATGGACGACGGCGATGGAGTTCGCCATTGAACGCCTTGCCCACACTGCAAGACTGATGACTCCTACTCTTGAACAAGGGTGGGAGTTTTTTTATTTCGCCACGTTAAGGAAGCCCCCGTTGAAACAAAAAAAAACCTTTTTCGGCTTCGGCAAAAACGTCTTTTTTACCGGGCTGGTCAGCTTCTTCATGGACGTGAGTTCCGAGATGATCTACCCGCTCGTCCCCCTCTTCCTGGCCAACGCGCTGGGGATCAACAAGTCCATGATCGGCCTGATCGAGGGGCTTGCCGAGTCAACGGCCAGCCTGCTCAAGGTTTTCTCCGGCTGGTTTTCCGACCGGATCGGACAGCGCAAGAGCCTGATGCTTGCCGGTTATGCGATCTCCACCCTGAGCCGGCCGATCATGGCCACCGCCGCCGTCTGGCAGCAGGTCTTGGCCTCTCGTTTCACCGACCGGCTGGGCAAGGGAATCCGCACTGCCCCCCGGGATGCGATCATTGCCGAATCCACCCAAGCAACCCATCTGGGCCGGGCCTTCAGCTTCCACCGGGCCATGGACACCCTGGGGGCGGTGGTTGGCCCGGCCATCACCATTTCCCTTCTGGGGATTTTCAGCAACGACTACCGGTTGGTTTTCTGGTGTTCCATGGTGCCGGGGGCGATTGCGGTCATCCTGATTATCCTCTTTATTCAGGAGAAGAAAAAACATCCCACGCCCAAAACGGAGCGGCCCAGGCTGCGCTGCAACCATTTCGACTGGAAGGTGAAATCCTTCATCGTCATAGCGGCCCTGTTCGCCCTGGGCAATTCCAGCGACGCCTTCCTGATCCTGCGGGCGGAACAGATCGGCATCCCCACGGTGATGATTCCGGCGGTGTATCTGGTATTCAACCTCGTTTACTCCCTGTCCTCCATTCCGGCGGGGATGGCGGCGGACAGGTTCGGCAAGAAAAGGATTATTCTCCTGGGATTCGTGCTGTTCGCCGGGCTCTATTACGGCTTTGCCGTGGCCAAGAACGCCACAACCATATGGGTGCTGTTCGGTCTGTACGGGCTGTTCATGGGACTTACCGAAGGGATTCAGAAGGCGTTTCTGGCCACCATCATTCCCCCTGATTTCAAAGCCACTGCTTTTGGCGTATACGCCGCCGCCGTTGGGATTGCCATGCTTCCGGCCAGCCTCATCGCCGGCTGGCTCTGGGACCACATCTCCCCTGCGGCTCCTTTCTTTTTCGGCGCGGCAACGGCGGCCCTGTCTGCCCTCCTCTTCATGATGCTGATTGTCTCGATCAAGCATGCGGAACGGTTGACAGCGCATGCATCTTAATCTGCCGCGAGGTTTGGCGCCCGGAGAGAAAAAGACATAACGGGGAGACCGTCTTGCTGGTAATTGATGTCTCGATTTTGGTATTGTGAAATTGGAGTAGATAGTGACCAACTTTTCCCCGGAATCGTGGAAGGGCTGAAAAATTTATCCGGATAGCATGGCAATCTTTACCAAGGAGAATTCCGATGCAGGTGGCTTTACTCATCGCGGGCTTCGGGGCGCTCGGCTGCGTAACCCGCTACTACCTCTCAGGTTGGACCTATGACCTGTTCGGGAGAAGTTTTCCCTACGGCACCTTTGCCGTCAACATCCTGGGGGCGTTCGCCATCGGCCTGATCATGGAGTTCGGCATGCGGAGCACATTGTTGCCGGCCAACCTGCGCATCGGACTCACCATTGGTTTTCTCGGCGGACTCACCACCTTTTCCACCTTCAGCTATGAGACGTTTAAGTTGCTGGAGGACGGAGAACTTTTCATGGCCACCACCAACGTTCTGGTGAGCGTCGTGGTCTGCCTCACCTTCACCTGGCTGGGCATCCACACGGCACGCTATCTCTAACAACGGAGACATTCCTCGGTTTTGATCCATTTCCGGCATTACGCCGGCCAGTTACAAAAAAGGGGGCACTCATGACACGATTCAGCGGCGAAAAAGTATTGATGCGGATATTCCTCGGCGAGAACGACAAGATTGGGCACCGGCCGTTTCACGAAGCCCTGGTGGAATTTTTCAGAAAGGAAGGGTTCGCCGGGGCAACGGTGCTGCGGGGGGTTGCCGGCTTCGGCGCCCACAGCGTTTTTCACACCGACAAGCTGCTCCGTCTTTCTTCCGATCTGCCTATTATTATTGAAGTGGTGGAGAGCCAAGAGAAAATAGACGCCGTCATGCCCCGCATCGATGAAATGATGACCGGCGGCGGCATGATCACCCTGGAGAAGGCCACGGTGATCCGCTACAGCCATAAGCATGAAGAGAAAAAACAGGGAGGTCGTTAATGCTCTACGCGGCGGAAGTTGAAAAAATGACCTGCGTGGCCAAGGGCGCGAATCACGGCCCGGCGCCGATTCCGCAGGAAGGCCGCTGGACGCGGGCCAAGGAGATCAAGGATATTGCCGGGCTGACCCACGGCGTGGGCTGGTGCGCTCCGCAGCAGGGCGCCTGCAAACTCACCCTCAACGTAAAGGATGGCCTCATCGAAGAAGCGCTGGTGGAGACCATCGGCTGCTCGGGCATGACCCATTCGGCAGCCATGGCAGCGGAAATCCTGCCGGGCAAAACCATCCTGGAAGCGCTCAACACTGATCTGGTGTGCGATGCCATCAATACCGCCATGCGCGAGCTGTTCCTGCAGATCGTCTATGGCCGCTCCCAAACCGCCTTTTCGGAAGGGGGGCTGCCCATCGGCGCCGGGCTGGAAGATTTGGGCAAGGGCATGCGCAGCCAGGTCGGGACCATGTACGGCACTTTAGCCAAGGGGGTGCGCTATCTGGAGATGGCCGAAGGGTATGTGACCCGCCTGGCCCTGGACGGCAACGATGAGGTCATCGGCTACGAGTTTGTCCATCTGGGCAAGATGATGGAGATGATCCACAAAGGCATGGACGCCAATGAGGCTTTGGGCAAGGCAACGGCCAGCTATGGCCGCTTTGGCGAAGCCACCCGCACCATCAATCCACGTCACGAATAAGGCTGGACTTGCAAAAAATGAAAAGGCCAAAGGTCCGTAACACACAATCAAAGAGTCACAAAGTCGCAACCGTTGTAATCGCGGTTTTTTTGCGATTTCAACAATAAGCCGGAGGTAAGCTCTCACCGGGTGAGCCCCAAAAGGAAATACAACCCCGAAACAAGCGGCCTCAGGGTGCTGCAGATTGCGGCAAGCGGGACGGCGACGCGTACTTTACGTACGTGAGCCGGACCGATCACCGCAAGATGCGGTGCCCTGAGACCGCTTACAGCCGGAGGAGTCAGGATATGGCCCTGTTTGAAAGTTACGAACGAAGAATTGGAAAAATCACCCCCGTCCTGGCCCAATATGGCCTGGCCTCCCTGGAAGAGGCCCGCGCGCTCTGCGAAAAAAAGGGGGCGGATGTGTACGGCATCGTCAAGTCCATCCAGCCGATCTGCTTTGAAAACGCCTGCTGGGCGTACATCCTCGGTGCGGCAATCGCCCTGAAAAAAGGGGAGACCAAGGCGGTGGATATTGCCCGCACCCTGGGCGAGGGGCTCCAGGCCTTCTGCATCCCCGGCTCCGTGGCGGAAGATCGCAAAGTCGGCCTTGGCCACGGCAATCTGGCCTCCATGCTGCTTTTAGAGGAGACGAAGTGCTTCGCCTTCCTGGCCGGGCATGAATCGTTCGCCGCCGCGGAAGGAGCCATCGGCCTTGCCCGCTCCGCCAACAAGGCGCGCACGGAGCCGCTCAAGGTCATCCTCAACGGGCTCGGCAAGGATGCAGCCCAGATCATCTCCCGCATCAATGGCTTCACCTACGTGCAGACCCAGTTCGACTATGCTGCGGGCACCTTGGCGATCGTGCGGGAAGTGGCGTATTCCAAGGGGGAAAAGGCCAAGGTGCGCTGTTTTGGCGCGGACGACGTGCGGGAAGGGGTGGCGATCAACCACCACGAAGGGGTGGATGTTTCCATCACCGGCAACTCCACCAATCCCACCCGTTTCCAGCACCCGGTGGCTGGCACCTACAAAAAGGAGTGCCTGGAACGCGGGAAGAAGTACTTCTCCGTGGCTTCGGGGGGCGGCACCGGCCGTACTCTGCATCCGGACAACATGGGCGCAGGCCCCGCCTCCTACGGAATGACCGACACCATGGGGCGGATGCACTCCGATGCCCAGTTCGCCGGCTCATCCTCCGTGCCGGCCCATGTGGAAATGATGGGATTTCTCGGCATGGGAAACAACCCCATGGTCGGAGCCTCGGTTGCGGTCGCGGTGGCTCTTGAAGAGGCCCTCAGGCAGATTTGAATCGGAAGCGAACGCATCCTCGCCTCGCGCCGTTATATTGCTCCGGTGATGAACCATACAAATCACCGGCGCAATATCTTCCCAGGATGGCCCATCTCAAAGCAAAGCAGAAAAGGAATACGGGGCAAGCCCGGCCATCCCAAGGTTTCGCCGGAACCGCCTACTCCTTCCACACCGCCAAGGCTTTCTGATACACCTCGGAGCGGGAGAGGTCGAGATCCTTGGAAATGCTCGCCACCGCGTCTTTCAGGCTGACCCCGTGCTGATCCCGATACCAGCGCAGCAAATCCTCAAGATTATCCGGCCGCTGCCCCGCCGCCGCGCACTCCCCTTCGATGAGCACCACGAACTCCCCCTTGATCGCCTCCTTGGCCTTGAGCCCGGCCAGAAGTTGCGCCAAGCCGCCCGAGACAATCTCCTCATGCACCTTGGTCAATTCCCTGCCGATCACCGCGCGCCTCTCCCCAAGCTCGGCCAGGCAATCCCCAAGGCTGGCGGTTATCCTTCGGGGTGATTCATAAAAAACCAGGGGATGCCCGTCATTCTTGAACCCCCGCAGTAATTTGCGCCGCTCCGTTCCCTTGGCCGGAAGAAACCCCAAAAAAAGATGGGCAGGCTCGGTCAGGCCGGCAACGCTGAGCAGGGTGGCCAGGGCGGAAACCCCGGGCACCGGCACCACCGCAATGTTGTTGGCCTGGGCGCTGTGCACCAGAATCCCGCCCGGATCCGAGATGCCCGGCGTTCCGGCATCGGAAACCAGGGCCACCTGCGCCCCGGAAAGCAGCCGGGCGACAATCTCCTGGGCGCGGCTCGCCTCTTTTTCCTTATAGTAGCTGATGAGCGGGGTGTGGATATCGAAATGGCTGAGGAGCTTTCTGGTATGCCGGGTATCCTCGGCGGCGATCAGATCCACCTCCCGGAGGATGCGCAGGGCCCGGAGGGTGATATCCTCCAGATTGCCGATGGGGGTGGCCACCACAAACAGGGTGCCCGGCTGGCTGCTGCCTCCGGCGCCAGGCTTGTTGTTTTTTTCGCTGGTCTGCCTCATGCCTGCACGGCCTCCGGGGGAATAAACAGATGGAAGCTGGTGCCGCCGGGGCTGCTCTCGCAGGAAATCCCGCCGCCACAGCGGGTAATGAGCTTTTTCGCCAGGTACAGACCAAGGCCGGGATGGGCTTCCCCTTCTTTCGTCGAATGAAACGGCTCGTAGAGATGCGCCGTGGCCTCGGGGGTCAGCCCGGGGCCGTTGTCCCGCACCCGCACGCCGATGCCCTCGCCTTCCCTGGCGGACTCGACCACAATCTCCGCGTCTTCCTTCCCCCGCACGGCGTCCAGGGCATTGTTCAGCAGGATGTGCATGATCTGGTGCAGCTCCAGCTGAAACCGCGTCAGGGGCGGCAGCGACTCGGCCAGGATCACAACCTTGCGCACCTTGTGCTTGAAAATGGAATCGGCGGTCATAAACTCCACCTCGGTCTCGATCACGGAATTGACCGTATAGGGAACGCCGCCGGGCAGCAGCGTAAACTCGGGCAGGATCATGGTCCGCTGCAAAATCTGCTGGCTCTGCCGCACCTTGTCCTGCATCTGGGAAAGAGAATCAGCCCTCCGGGTGAGAAAATCGTGCAGCCCGTCCACCTCCGGCGATGGGCCGGTCTGGCGCATCTGCTCCAGCACCGCCATCGCCTTTTCCAGCATCATGGCCGAGAGATCCGTGTGCAGGGAAAAAACCTGGATGATCCCGCTGAGATTATGAATGATCCCGCGGAACATCCGCCCCAGCGCGGCATCCTGACTCTGGGCCAGATACGCCTCTTCCCATTTTTCCGATTGCATTGCCCCTCCGATGTGCAAGGATATTGGCCTGAACGGCTGGCCTTGCGTACAGCTTACCCGGAATGGGGGTGAAAAATCCAGGCTATTGTCGGCACGGTTTGAAAACAAGCTCCATCCTCCGCTGGCCCCCGCCAGGACAATGGTGTACACTAAAAAGCATACGATTCATATCGCCCGAACACAGCGCCAGCCGGGGAACCCCTATGCTCCTGCTCGATGTCCCATTCCTGCCCGACCCGCATTACGTGGATTTTCTTGCCGCATTCCAGCCCTCGCTCCACTCCGTCCATTTCAGCCTTTTTCTGGAGAACATCCCCGATGGCCGTCACCGGTCCAGCATCGCCCCCGCGTTTGCCGACCTTGCCCCTGCCCTGGCCAGGCTGCCCGGCCCCAAGAAATACGGACTCCTCAACAGCCGTTTCCACCATCCCCGCCTCTATACCGACAAGAGTGCCTTGCGGAAAATCATCCACGCGTTGGACACCCTGCTTGCGGCGGACGCCCTCCACGGCATCACCATTGTCGATTTCTATCTCCTGCAGGCGCTTAGCGACACCAGCCCCGAGACCTGCGCCCAGCTTGAGGCAGTGCCCGGAATCAACTGCATGCTCGACTCCTTTGCCAAGGTGCAAGCCTGCCTTGGCGCCATTGCCAACACCGGCTTCAAGCCCCCAACCAAACTCAACCTGGACCGCTCCCTGAACCGCAACCTGCCGGAGCTGGCAACAATCTCCCAACAGTGCCGCCGCCGTTTCCCAAAAATCAAGCTGACCCTGCTGGCCAACGAGGGATGCCTGGACCACTGCCCCTTCAAACTGGCCCACGACGCCCAGATCGCCTTTGCCAACACCGGACTGATCGCCAACGAAACCCATAACACCAACCAGGAACTCGGCTGCATCCGGATTCTGTCCGACTCCCCGGCAAAGCTGTTCAAGTCGCCCTTTATCCGGCCCGAGGATCTGCATCATTATGAGGGGATGGTGGAGGTGATCAAGCTCTGCGGCAGAACGCTGGGGCCTGCCTTTTTGCAACGGGTGGTGCGGGGTTATACGACCCGGAGGTATGAGGGGAATCTGCTGGATTTGATGGACACCATGGAATGGCTGGCCAAGCGGCTGCATGTGGCCAATGAGGAATTGCCTGGGGATTTTTTGACCAGGATTAGCGGTTGCGACAAGGACTGCCGCGCCTGCTCGTACTGCCAGGAGCTTCTGGAAAAGAGTGCGACGCCCTTGACATTTCAGCTTGAGGACCTGCGGCAATGAAAAAGTGGGGAAGCTTTGGTAGGTTGGGTAGAGGAACGAAACCCAACATTTACAAATGTTGGCCAAAACACCATCATGATCTGCTCACCGGCCAAAATCGTTGGGTTTCGCAAAGCTCTACCCAACCTACACGGCTACTACCCCCTTACCGTTTCAGCTCGAGGATCTGCGGCAATGAAAAGTGGGGGAAGCTTTGGTAGGTTGGGTAGAGGAACGAAACCCAACATTCACGAATGTTGACCAAAACACTATCATGATCTGCTCACCGGCCAAAATCGTTGGGTTTCGCAAAGCTCTACCCAACCTACACGCCTACGCAGCTAATAGTGATACCGGAGCTGGGCAATGAACACCGCGTCTTCCGTCACCTTGTAAACAATGCGATGCTCGTCGTTGATCCGGCGAGACCAGTAGCCTGCCAACCCGTGTCGCAGTGGTTCGGGCTTGCCGATACCCTGGAAAGGCTGGCGCTGGATTTCCTTGATAAGGGAGTTGATGCGCACAAGCATCTTGCGGTCGGACTGCTGCCAATACAGATAATCCTCCCAGGCGTGCCCGGAAAAAATCAGCCTCACCCGGCAAGTTCCCGTTCCAGGCCCTTGCCGCCTTCCAGTTCCGCCACCGACTCCAACAATCGCTTGGCGCTCTTGGGGCTGCGCAACAGGTAGGCGGTTTCTTCCAAGGATTTGTAATCCTCCAGCGAGAGCATGACCACGGCCTCATCCTTCCGGGTAATGATCACCGGCTCATGGTCCGCACATACATCCTTCATGGTCTGGGCCAGGTTACTGCGGGCTGCGGTATAGGTAATGGTGTTCATAAGATGCCTCCAATATGTACACGATACTGTACATAGGAAGGTTGCGATTGTCAATCAATGGAAACTGGGGATGGATGCCGGTTTTCAGGAAAAAAGGTTGGCGAATGAAATCAAAATATCGGGCTCCGTCCCCGTTTTCCACAATGATCTGCTTGTCGACCAAAATCGTTGGGTTACGCGGAGCTTAACCCAATCTACTAACATTTTACCAAAAACATGGTTGGCGACTTTCAGGGTTATTTCAGGCTAAGGCTGTGCGCACTTCTTCAGTAAAACGACGGGCTTGAGAACAACAATTGCAAACATCCTCCCACGCGTTGGTGAGTTGAGGTGTCACTTCGCGGTAAGCGGCGGGACGTTTTCTTCCGTTGTGAATAAGCCTGCCTTCGTTTATCGGCCTTTGTGACAGCCAATTTTCAAGATTCTGATTGCACTCAATCTCGACCATGACCTCAGTTTCAGAGTCACAATACAATGCGGCAACCAGCCATGCTTCCGAACACATCGAAGGGTTGCAGAAAACCCATCGGGTCGGCGGCAACTCACCGGTCGGCAGGTCAAGCCACCTCGTGATCACCTTCCGAAGTCTATCCACCGAAGCGGCGGCGGGCGGACAGTGTCGTTGGCAGGGCAGATCATCTAACTCATTATTTATGTTTGCACTCGGATAATCTTTCCCTGCAACATCGGCATCCACATGGAGCAGGATTAGATCGAAACCCGACAAGGATGAGTTTCCCGCAACAGGTTCCTGCATGGACACCAGTTGTCGACACCATTTATAGACACCGCTCCATCCTCCGCCAAGCGGGCCACACCCGCCAAACGAATCGCTTGTTTCCGGCTGCAAAAGCGTCAAGGTAAAAGTGCGATTGCCGAAGATGGATTTTAGTGCAGCCTCAATAATGATCAAGTCTGTTTTGCCCTCGGCCACCAAACCAACTCGCAAATCAGACATTCGGTACCCCTCCCAGATGCCCCTTGACCCAGAGCCGTGACAGAGGCCAATCACGCTCCTCACTGAGACGGCGCAGTTCATCGGTGATAACGATCTGGTTGATGACAGTATGTCCTTCACTGTTACGATCAACGGCAAAAAGTTTTATACGTTCATCATACAACGGCAGACCGTCGAGTACGGCGGGGTTGTGCGCGGTGAACATCATCTGTCGTGGTGAAGGATTTTCTGTTATCCATTTGCACAACAAGCTGACCATTTTTTGCGTCAGTCGCGGATTGAGAGCCTGATCAAGATTGTCGATTGCCAGGCATTTCGGTGCGTTGGGCAGAAGCGCTAGCACCGCGCAAAAAAGGACATACAGCGCTCCCTCGCTGGCATCGTGGGCTGTCAAGGTATTTTTTCCTTCGCGCATATACCGGTCTCGAAAGCGCAGGACCAGTCGCGGTCGAGGGATAGAAGAAGAAAGAAGGGATTCGGCTGAACCTGTAACGCCGATACTCTTTGCCCAATCGATCAGTTCGAGTAACTCATCAAGTGCTCCAGACAAAAAAGCCCCATATGCGCTTTGTTCCTGAGCCTTGCTGCGCGCCAAATGAAGCAATTGCCGCACGGCCTCGGCCAATTGCCCCCCCCCGAGTCCCACCGGTTCTCTACTCTGGGGATCTTGCATCAAGCCACGCAACATCAGTGTGCTTGGCGCATAAATGGAGTAATTCCGTAGTGTATTCATCAACTGAACAGCCGGATCGGATTCTTCCAATTCCGCAACTTTCAATGCGGCAATTCCCTGCTCGGCGTTTTTGGCCCCCCGAGGACTACGACTGGCGACCGGAATGTTATTTGAACGAAGATTCTCGGTTTTATACAGCCATGCTGGCCGTGGATCTTCTAGAGGATTATTTAGGCTGACAGCGTAACTTGCATTTTGGGAGTAAGCCTCAAAAGAGATATGTGGGCCTAACCGTTCGCCAAACGCACTTTTGTACAGCCGCGGGACTCCCGGACGCACACCCCGTCGCTGCAAAGATTCATCGTCCACGCGACCGGAGGCGGCAGCGGCAAGGACACCGAACGCCTCAAGAATATTGCTTTTCCCGCTCCCGTTGGCACCGACCAGAACATTCACAAGTCCAAGTTCGATTTCCTGTTTCACTATCGATTTAAAAAAGTGAATCCCGATCTTGTTTAAAAATGAGTAGGCTGTCATAGTCGGTCCTCTTGAATTCGTTCAGGAAAATATGTTTCGGTGTGAGCCTGTCAGCTATTATCACCTGGATTTATTTCTAAATTATCTGGCTCCCAATGTCCACCAAATCATAAAAAAGGCAGGAAAACTCAGCTTGCAACTATAGCCCGCGTGGTCCAATCCAGAAAAGCGAAAAATTAGGGATATTTTTTTCGCCTCCGCTGGTCAATCATGGAACCAAGCCCGAGTTTCGGATATCCCCCCCCCAAATCTCCTGCGGCGCCCCATCAACGAATCACCCTAGCAAACCTCCACACCAACCACAACCCAGAAAAAATACCGAAGTACGGAACACCCTGCAACAAGCATCGCCTAGCCTGCTTGCATCATTCCTTTTTCCGATAAATAACAGATAGTTATTTCGTTATTACCTATTGGCCAACCCCTCCTCCCTGCTGGTACAAACAGAACCTCACATTGCACCATATTCATAACCAACACGGAGGAATACCATGCTCAAACGAATCGCACTGTCCTTGGCCTTTACCCTGCTGGCTGCCGCTCCCGCCCTGGCGACCAACTACATCACCCCGGCAAACCTCAAGAAAATGTTGGATACAAAACAGGAAGTAATCATGGTGGATATCCAGCCCGCTGCCGACTTTGCGAAGCAGCACCTGCCTGGCTCCATCGAAACCAACGCCTTCCCCGCTAAAAGCGACGAGGAAAAGGGGCGTCTGAACAAGGCGTTGCCGGTCATCAATGGCAGCAAGGCGCCGGTGGTGGTGCTCTGCCCCCGTGGCAAGAGCGGGGCGAAGAACAGCTACGATTATTTGCAGAGCAAAGGGGTGGTTGAAAACCGGCTGCAGATACTGGAAGGGGGAATTGCGGACTGGCCCTATGGTGAGATGTTCGTCAAGGGACGCTAATCTGGTAGGTTGGGTAGAGGAACGAAACCCAACGGTTTTGGTCGACAAGCAGATCATGCTGGGTTGTTGTGAACATTCGTAAATGTTGGGTTTCGTTCCTCTACCCAACCTACGCAGCTGTCGAAGGCAGCAGTGGCGGAAGAACCACGGTTCGACAGGGCTCACCGCGAACGGAATTGTAGGAACACAACGATATCCTTGCATACAGCCAAGGATCGACCGGAAAAAGAGGGCATCCTTGCTGGCTGCCCTCTTTTTTTTATCCCCGCTCCGCACACCTTTTGGGCTGCAATTTGACGTAGACAACAATGAGCAGGGCCGAGAGGATCAGCACCCCGTAAAGGGCCTGGTGCGAGTATTTCATGATCAGCTCCTGATTGCTGCCGATGAAATAGCCGAGCCAGGTGAGGACCGTCACCCAGATTCCCGCGCCAAGCAGGGTGTAGAGGGAAAACTTCAGGTGATTCATCCCGGCAAGGCCTGCCGGAAGCGAAATAAGGTGGCGGACCACCGGCAGGAGGCGGCCGATGAAAGTCGAAATCTCCCCGTGCCTCAAAAAAAACGTCTCGACCTTGGCAAACTTCTCCTCGGTGATCCAGACATACTTGCCGTACTTCAACAGAAGCGGCCTGCCCAGGTAATGGGAGGCGAAGTAATTCAGGTAGGCGCCAAAAAGGCTGCCCAGGGTGCCGCAGAGAATAACGGGCAGCATCTTCATCTTCCCGGCCTGGACAAGATACCCGGCCGGAGGCATGACCAGTTCGCTGGGGACCGGGATCACCGAACTCTCCATGGCCATCAGAATGAAGATCCCCGGATAGCCCATGGCCCCGATACTTTCCACAAGCCAGTTGATCAGATTGTGCATGTAACGCTCCTTGCTGTGTTGGTGGAGCGCCATTTTATACGGTTTCGGGTAAAAAGACGACCTATTATAATGGACAGCCGCCGGCATGCGTCCGCTACCGGCCGGAAAGACTGCCTCGATCCATCACGAAAAAGCCAACGCGCCAATGCCTCCGATAAAATAATTGATGATCGCGACCACAATTGCCCCCACTCCATGAATGAGCCAAGCCCACCAAGGAATCTTTCCGAAGTTTGTCCAAATACGGCTCAACATCTATTTTCCCCTCCCGGATAATGTTGTCGAGGTCGCGGCCCGCGGGTCACTCCATCCCACAGCACAAGACACAGCACTGCATACTTCGCATCAGTGTATGCAACAGGGGGTATTCCTGACAAGTATTTTCCGCCGAGATTTAATATTATTTCTTATCAGGGACCGTGGCCATCCCGTCCCTCTTGACAGAAACCAAAAAACAACATATGAATATATACTCATAGATAAGATTAAGGAAACCCATGCCCACGGATCAATGCCTTTGCCGAATCATCCACCACAGTCGGGTGGAAAAAGCCCGCCAGTCCATCCCGGCCAGCCGGGAGATAGATCAGCTCGCCTTGCTTTTTAAGGCGCTGGCCGACCAAAGCCGCCTGAGAATACTCATGGCGCTGGAGCAGGGAGAGATGTGCGTCTGCGATCTGGCCGCCTTTCTCGAGGTAAGCGAATCAGCGGTGAGCCACCAGCTGCGGATGCTCCGGCAGATGAGTCTGGTGGCCAATCGCCGCGAGGGGCCGGTGCTCTATTACCGGCTCACCGATGCGCACGTCAGCCAGCTCGTTCTTGTGGCGCTTGAACATATCCGGGAGTAACCCATGGACCTCATCTCCAGCATCTTCGTCGAATCCTGGCAGCTCCTCCTGGACGCCGCCCCCTACATCCTCTTCGGCATCGTAATCGGCGGCCTGCTCAAGGTCTTTCTCTCTCCCGCCTATGTTGCCCGCCATCTGGGCCAAGGCCGTTTCAGCTCGGTATTCAAGGCGGCCCTGTTCGGGGTTCCCCTGCCCCTGTGCTCCTGCGGGGTGCTGCCTGCCGCGGCAGCCCTCAAAAAACAAGGGGCCAACAACGGCGCCACCGCCGCTTTTCTCATCTCCACCCCGGAATCCGGCGTTGACTCCATCGCGGTCACCTATGCCCTGCTCGACCCGATCATGACCGTGGCCCGGCCCCTGGCCGCCTTTCTCACCGCCCTGGCCGCCGGGCTCACCGAGAATCTGCTGCGCCCGCCCAAGCCCCGGCTGGCCATGGCTGATTTCTCCTGCGTGGTGGATGGCTGCTGTGATGGCATCGACTGTCCGCCGGAAATCCACGCTGCCCATCACTCCCTTGCGGGAAAGCTGCTGGCGGGAATGCGCTACGCACTCGGCGAACTCTGGGGGGATCTGGCAGGCTGGTTCTTTTTCGGTCTGCTGCTGGCAGGGGGCATCTCGGCGCTGATTCCGGAGACCCTGATCACAGGCTACCTCTCCGGCGGGCTCGGCTCCATGCTGCTGATGCTGGCCTTCGGCATCCCGCTCTACATCTGCGCCACCGCCTCCACCCCCATCGCCGCCGCCCTGATCCTCAAGGGGATCAGCCCGGGCGCGGCCCTGGTCTTTCTGCTGGCAGGGCCTGCCACCAACATGGCCACCCTCACCGTGCTGGCCAACCTGCTGGGCAAGCGCACCACCTTGGTCTACCTGACGGCCATCGCTTTGGGTGCGATACTCTGCGGCCTGGCAGTGGATGGAGTCTACGCCCTGCTGAGCATCGAGGCCAAGGGTGTGGTGGGACAAGCTGCGGAGATCATGCCCTATCCGGTGCAGCTTGGCGCGACCCTGCTGCTGCTCGCCCTTTCGGTGCGGCCGATATCGGCGATGGTGCGTGGCTGGTTCAAAAAAGAAACTGCTGGCTGCTGCTGTGACGGCGATTGCGGAATCAAGGACGAAAGCCAATGCCACAAGGAAAATCAAGAATGACCGGAGAAAACAGGTTCCTTCCCGTTCTTTTCCCCTCCCCTCCCTTGACGGGAGGGGATTGAGGGGTGGGTGAAGCTGCCGGCTGAGTCACACGTGGCAAATACCCCCACCCCCTAGCCCCACTCCCGTCAAGGGAGGGGGAACTTTATTACAAAATGAAAATGCATGCTGAATAGCTGCCAAGGATTCACTTGAATACCGGCAGGGACTCCGCTTCGCCGGGAACCCCGTCGATGGGCAGGGTGATGGTGAACAGCGCCCCTTTGCCGCGTCCGCTTTTGGCGGTGATATCGCCGCCGTGGCGCTTGACGATGCCGTAGCTCACGGACAGCCCAAGGCCGGTGCCCTCCACCGCCGGTTTGGTTGAGAAAAACGGCTCGAAGATCGAGCCCAGATCCTTCTGCCGGATGCCCTTGCCCGTATCCTGGATGAGAATCCGGACATTGTCCCCGGCAACCTCGGTGGTGATGGTGATGGTCCCGCCGGTTTTAGGAATGGCCTCCTCGGCGTTGCCGATCACATTGAGGAGCACCTGTTTGATCTGATCCGGCACCCCCTGAATCCTGGGCAGTTCCGCAGCAAAATGCCGCTCCACCGTAATGCGCTTGTCGCTGAGCTTCTTTTTACCCAGGAGCAACAACTCCTCGATGATCCGGTGCAGGTCAACCGAGGAAACCTTGCCCGTGGTGGGCCGGTTGAAATCCTGCAGGGTGCTGATCAAATCCTTGACCCGCACGCATTCGTCGATGGCCACGTCCAGCATCTCGGCGTCGCCCTTCTCAAGCCGCACATGCTTGCGCAGCCCCTGCAAAAAATTACGGATGCCGATAATCGGATTGCCGAATTCGTGGGCAATGGAGGCGGCCAGCTTGCCCACCGCGCTGAATTTCTCGGCATGCAGCAGCTGCTCGTAGGTGCGGCTCAACTGATTGGTCCGCTCCTCGACCCGTGCCTCCAGCGCGTCGTTCATCCGCCGGACCTCCGCCTCCATGCGCTTGCGGTCCGTAACATCCTGCAAGGTTTCAATGGCGCCGATGATGTCCCCGGACAGGTTTTTGATCGGCGCGGCCGTAAAGAAAAGCCACTTGCTCTCATGGCCGAAGTCAAAAAAATCCTCTGCCTCGTAGGCCCCCCTTACCAGGGAGGAAGGCCGGTACTTGCCGGAGTAAAACTTGGCGATCCGCGATTCCATGGCGGCATCCAGCACCAGATCGGCTAAAACCGGCCGCTGGTAGAGATAAAATGCCTTCCATTGGTTCTGGGTGCCCACCATCTCGCCGGCCGACAAGCCGGTCATCACGGCGCAGGCCTTGTTCCAGTGGGTAATGGTATGGTTTTCGTCGATAACAAAGGCAGGGATGGAGCTGCCCTGCAAGATTTGCGACAGCCTCTCCCCGCTTTCCAGAAGATCCTCCTCGGCCTGCTGCCGCTCGATGATCTCCTGGGCCAGAATCGCGTTGTATTCTTGATAGCTGCGGGTCCGGGAGGTAATCTGCTTTTCCAGGGAGTCGTAGGACCGGCGCAGTTCCGCCTCCCTTCTCCGCTCCACGGTCACATCCCGGATCACCTCGGAAAACCCGGCCAACCGGCCATTATGGTACACCGGACTGAACGAACGCTCGAAGGTGCAGACTCCGCCCTCCGGACAGTTCCGACTGAAATCCACGCTGAACTTCTTGCCGGAAAGCGCCTGCTGATAGAGATCGCTGGCCCAGGCCCGCTGGCTGTTGGGCAACACGTACTGGTGGCGCGAGCCAGGCCCCACCGTAAGGTTAAAGACCTCCTTCAGCAGCCGGACATAGGCGGGATTCACATAGACAAAACGCGCCTCGGTATCCACCAGGGCCATGCCTTCCGGCCTGCTTTCCAAAAGCGTGCTTGCATCGAGAACCGTTTGGGGAATCAGAGAGCCTGCCATGAACGTGCCGTGCTAAAAAGGTGAGGATCGGGAAAAAGCTTCTCCGTGCTACCGTAAAGCAGAACTGACAAGTTTTCCATCAAAAAAGAACCCCCGCCGGCACCACTCCATGATTTACAGAGGCCTCGGGAATTGGTATCAAACAGATTATGGTAGAAAACGCTCCTCTCATGAAATACAGCCTGCAACATCGCTATATCGCCACCGTGCTTGCCCTGGTGCTTGGCGCCGTCCTGGCGCTGGGCGGGGTATTTTTCATAACCCTGCGCTCCGTCACCCGCTCCATCACCCACCAAAGTATCGACACCAGCCGGGAACTCATGCTCGACCAGCTCAGGCATCGTGGCACCCTGATGGTGAACCTGCTGGCTGATAATCTTGCCACCCCCCTCTCCCATGCCGACCTGAAGGCTGTCCATCACCTGGGCGTCTCCGCCCTGAAACAACAGAACGTGCTGTACTTCTATGCCTTCACTCCCACGGGCGAGATTCTTGACGATGGCCGGGGCAATGGACCTCGTTCCGGCAAACGCCTTGCGGACCGGGTGTCGGAACAGGCCGTGGCAGCGGACGCAACCCTGGTGCAGATCGAAAGCGAAATCATGGACGTGTCCATGCCCATCCTCGTCAACAATACCCGCATCGGCGGGGTCCGGGTCGGCTTTTCCATGAAAGACCTCAACCGGGAAATGGAGGAACGGATATCCTCCTTTCATGATCTGGGGCATGCGAAACGCGATGAAGCCCTGACCATGCTCTTCGTTCTCTCCGCCTGTTTTATCACCATCGGCATCATCCTCGCCTATTTTCTCGCCAGGAACATGAGCAATCCTGTTCTGGAGCTGGCCCATTACGCCCAACGGATCGGGCAGGGCGATTTCGGCTTCCGCTTTTCCCTGAAGCGCAAGGATGAGCTGGGGTTGCTGTCAAGAACCATGAACGAAATGGCCCTGCAGATCAACGAGAAGAACAAGGCTCTGCTCGATGCCCACACCCTGCTGGAAAAACGGGTGGTGGACCGCACCCGGGAGCTTATGCTCGCCAAGGACAAAGCGGAAGCGGCCAACCGGGCCAAATCCAATTTTCTCGCCAACATGAGCCATGAAATCCGGACCCCGATGAACGGGGTTATCGGCATGACGCAACTTGCCCTGCTGGCCTCCCCGCCCCCGGAACAGCGCGAATACCTGGAGCTTATTGAAAAATCCTCCTACCGGCTCCTGAAGGTGGTCAACGACATCTTGGATTTTTCGAAGATAGAAGCCAACAAGCTTGAACTGGCAAGGGAACGCTTTGCGCTGCGGGAGACCATTGCCACGACGATCCGGGAATTCTCCTTCAAGGCCAAGGAAAAGGAGATTGCCCTCGAGTGGAGCGTCGCGGATGAGATTCCGGACGACTTCACGGGGGATGCGGGCAGGTTGAGCCAGATCCTCATCAACCTCATCGGCAATGCCATCAAGTTCACCCAGGCGGGCACGATCTCGGTGCGGGCTCAGAAGGAATACACCGAGCTGGATGAGTTCGTCGTGCATTTTTCCGTCTCAGACACCGGCATCGGCATTTCCCCGGAATATCAGGCGTCGATCTTCGAGGCCTTTTCCCAGGCCGATGAATCCCACAGCCGTCAATATGAAGGCACCGGCCTGGGGCTTGCCATCTGCGCCAGGCTGGTTTCCCTGATGAACGGCCAGATCTGGGTGGAAAGCGCGGAAGGCCAGGGGGCTGTTTTTCACTTCACCGTCCTGCTGAAAAAAGCAGGGGCTGAGATGACCGCCCTGAAAAAAGACGAGACGCAACCGCATCCCTCCGGACCCATCCAAGAGCACTGCGGACCCCGGCTTGAGATTCTCCTGGCCGAGGATAATCTGGTCAACCAGAAGGTTGCCGGCAAGATGCTGGAACGCTCCGGCCACAAGGTGACCATTGCCGTCAATGGCCAGGAGGCGGTTGCCGCCTTTGCCCGGCAACCCTTTGATCTGGTGCTGATGGATATCCAGATGCCGGTGATGGATGGCTTTGAAGCGACCCAGGCCATCCGCGACCAGGAAAAGGACTCTGGCAAACACACGCCCATCATCGCCCTCACCGCCCACGCCATCAGCGGATACCGGGAGAAATGCCTGGCGCTGGGCCTGGACGACTATCTCTCCAAGCCGATCAAGATCGCCGACCTCAATGCCAAGATAGCCGAGCATTTTCCGCAACGGCTGAACACCACTGCGGAAACAGCCTGATCCGCCCTTAGCGGACCACCTCCACCCCATTTTTAAAATTCCTCTGTTTCCAGAGCAGATAGATGGCCGGGTAGATAAGCAGTTCGAGAATGGCCGAGGTGCCGATCCCTCCCACCATGGGGGCGGCGATCCTTTTCATCACATCGGCGCCGGTGCCGGTGCTGAACATGATGGGAACCAGGCCGAGCAGCATGGTCCCCACCAGCATGAGCTTGGGCCGGATCCTTTTTACCGACCCGTACATGATCGCCTCTTTCAGATCATCAAGATTCTGCAATTTCCCCTCCTTCTTCCATTTGTCGCAGGCAAGGTCGAGATAAAGGAGCATGACCACCCCGGTCTCCGCGTCGATCCCGGCCAGGGCGATGATCCCAACCCAGACCGCAATGCTCATGTTGTAGCCCAAGGCGTGCAACAGCCAGAAGGAACCGACCAGGGAAAAAGGCACGGCCAGCAGAACGACAGCCGTCTTGATCACCGACTTGGTGTTTAAAAAGATGAGCACGAAGATGACCAGCAGGGTGAGGGGAACAACGAGCTTCAGCCTCGCGTGGGTCTTGACCAGATGCTCGTATTCTCCGCTCCACTCCAGGCGGTAGCCCTCGGGGATCTTCAGCGAGGCGACCCGCTGTTTGGCCTCGTCCACGAAGCCGCCCACATCCCGGCCGGAGAAATCAATGTACACATAGGAGGCCTGGAGCCCGGCCTCGCTCTTGATCATGGGCGGCCCCTTGACGATCCGGATGTCGGCCAGCGCTCCCAGGGGAACCTGGAGGAGATCGCCCGTGGACGGGGGAGCGGGCTGGCCCGACGTCATGCCGCCGGGCTGTCCGCCAGCCCCCATGACCACAGGCACCGGGACCAGCACCCTTTGCAGCTGCTCCACGTCCCCCCGCAACTCCCGGGCGTAGCGGACATTCACCGGATAGCGCTCCCTGCCCTCCACGGTCACGGTGAGGTTCATCCCGCCGACGGCCGACTGGATCACCTCCTGCACCTCGTCCACGGACAGGCCGTAGCGGGCCACCTCCTCCCGGTTGATGGTGAAATCGAGAAAATAGCCGGTGGTCACCCTTTCGGCGTAGATGCTCCGCAGACCGGACATGCCGCCCAGCCGGGCCTCGATGTCGGTGCCCAGCCGCTCAAGCTTTTCAAGATTCGGCCCCATGATCTTGATCCCCACCGGGGTTCTGATGCCGGTGGAAAGCATGTCGATCCTGGCCTTGATCGGCATGGTAAAGGAATTGGCCACCCCCGGAATGGACAGGGCGTCGTTCATCTCGTTTTTCAGCATCTCCACCGTCATCCCCGGCCTCCATTGCGACTCGGGCTTGAGATTGATCACGGTTTCAAACATTTCCAGGGGCGCCGGGTCCGTGGCGGTTTCCGCCCTGCCGGCCTTGCCGAAGACCTGGGCCACCTCGGGGATATCCTTCAAGATTTTATCCTGGAGCTGGAGCAGCTTGGACACCTCCGAAATAGAGGCCCCTGGCGAGGTCACCGGCATATAGAGAAGCGCGCCTTCGTACAGCGGCGGCATGAACTCGGAGCCGAGCTTCAAGAAAGGGTAGACGCTCACGACCATGATGATCAGCGCGCCGACGATTACCGTTTTTTTAAAGCGGAGGACGAAGCGCACCAGGGGTTCATACAGCCGATGGAGAAAGATGCTGATGGGATTTTTCTCCTCGGACATGATCTTGCCCCGGATGAACAGGGTCATCAGCACCGGAGTCAGGGTGATGGCAAGAAAGGCGGAGAACAGCATGGAAAAGGTCTTGGTGTAGGCCAGGGGCTTGAAGAGCCGCCCGGCCTGGGCCTGCAAGGTGAAAACCGGCAGAAAGGCCACGGTGATCACCAGCAGGGAGAAGAACAGGGACGGGCCCACCTCCTTGGCCGCCGCGATGATCACCTCGGCCCGATCGCCGGGTCGGCCCGCGATCTCCCACTCCTCCAATTTTTTATGGGCGTTCTCGACCATGATGATCGAAGCGTCCACCATGGCCCCGATGGCGATGGCGATGCCGCTCAGGCTCATGATGTTCGCAGTCACCCCCAGGTAGTACATGCAGATGAAGGAGATGATGATCGCCACGGGCAGGGTGCAGATAACCACCAGGGCGCTGGGCAGGTGGAAGAGAAACACCAGACAGACCACACTCACCGCCAGGGAGATCTTGAACAGCTCTTCGGTCAGGGTATCGATGGACCGGTGGATAAGATCCGAACGGTCATAGGTGACCACGAGCTTCACCCCCTCGGGCAGGCTCGGCTCGACGCTTTCGCTGATCTTTTCCTTGACCCGCTCAATGACGCTGAGGACGTTCTCGCCGAACCGGACCACCACGATCCCGCCGGCCACCTCGCCCCGCCCGTCAAGCTCGGCAAGGCCGCGCCTGATCTCGGGCCCGAGCTGGATGCTGGCGACGTCCTTGAGAAATACGGGGGTGCCATTGCCGTTGCTGCGCATCGCAATATTTTCCAGATCCTTGACGCCCTTGAGATAGCCGCGGCCGCGCACCATGTATTCGACCCCGGTGAACTCCAGCACCCTGCCCTCCACATCCTTGTTGCTCTTGCGGATGGCGTCCATGACCATGGTGATGGGCAGGTTATAGGCCTGGAGCCGATTGGGATCGATGCTCACCTGATACTGCCGCACGAAGCCGCCGAGGCTGGCGACCTGGGAGACCCCCGGCACGCTTTCCAGAGCCAGCTTGATGTTCCAGTCCTGGATGGAACGGAGTTCGGCCAGGTTGTGCCCGCCGCTCTCATCCACCAGGGCATAGGAAAAACCCCAGCCCACGCTGGTGGCGTCCGGGCCAAGCACTGGATTCACCGAAGCAGGGAGCTTGTTCTTCACCGCCTGGAGATATTCCAGCACCCGGCTTCGGGCCCAGTAGATGTCGGTGCCCTCCTGAAAAATGGCATAGATAAACGAGGTGCCGAAAAAGGAGAACCCGCGCACCACCTTGACCTTTGGCGCGGCAAGGAGGGTTGAGGTGATCGGATAGGTGATCTGGTCCTCGATGAGATCGGGGCTGCGCCCTTCCCATTCGGTGAAGATGATGACCTGGGTGTCGCTCAGGTCGGGGATCGCATCGAGAGGCGTGTTGCGGATGGCCCAGATTCCCCAGCCGGTGAGGGCAAACATCAGCAGAAAGATGAAGAACCTGTTGCGGGCGCTGAAATCGATGACGCGGGCGATCATTGCTTCACCACCCCCTTGAGACGCGCTTCGGAATCAATGAGGAAGGTGGCGGCCGAGGCCACTTTTTCCCCGGCCTGCAAACCGCTCAAGATCTCCGCCATGCCCTCGGCCTTGACGCCGACTCTGACCTCGCGGGGCTCGAAGTACCCATCGCCCTTGTCCACATAGACGAGCTGCCGGGCGCCGGTGTTGATCAAGGCATCCTCGGGCACAACGAGTCTGGCCCCCAGGTCTATCTGCAGCGCCACCTTGGCGAACATCTGGGGTTTCAGCTCTCCTGCCTGATTGGCAAGGCTGAAGCGGATTTTTGCCGTCCTCGTTTCCCCGGCAAGAACAGGGGAGACATATTCGATGGTGGCGACAAACACCTTGCCCGGCAAGGAATCCAGGGTGATCTCCGCCTTCTGCCCGGTTCTGACCAGGGCAAGTTCATGCTCGTAGATGTCGGAGACCACCCAGACCGTGGAGGTATCCACCACATCAAAAAGCTTCTCGCCGGGCTGCACCTTCATGCCCTGCAGTGCCGATTTCTGCACCACGTACCCGCTCACCGGGCTGAACAAGGCCACGCTCCGCAAGGGGGAACCGGTCTCCTCCATCTTGCGGATCTGCGCCTCGGTGATATCAAAAAATCGCAACCGCTGCCGGGCGGCCCGACGCATGGCTTCGGCATCCTGCGCCATCATCCGGTTGAGGGAAGAGGATTCTCCTGCCTCGGCGGGAGCAACACCCTGCCCTGACCACTTGGCGATGTTGAGATATTCCTGCTGGCTGGCGACCAGCTCCGGGCTGTAGATTTCGGCCAGCACTTCCCCTTTTTTCACATATCTGCCCGTGTAGTCGACCCGGAGATTTTCGATCCAGCCCTCGATCTTGGTGTTGACCGTGGCGATCCTTCTTTCGTCATATTCAACCCGGCCCACGGTTCGGATGGTTCGGTTCAGGGATTTTTCCGCAGCTGCGGTGGTTTTCACCCCGATGAACCGCTGGCCTGCTTCCGGGATCTCGACGGTCTGCGCTTCTTCCGGAAAAACTGCGCCGCTTTCCGCCCCCCCTGAGGAGGAATCCGCTGCTGGCGGCGGAACAGGGGCGCCACCATGTCCTTGGTGTTCGGAGGGAGCGGTCGCCTGCTCCGCCTGCGCCTGGACCTTTTTGCGGAAAAGCCCGCCGTCCTTGCCGGAAAGCCCGACAAAGAGGGCCGCCACGATGAAGAGGACAAGAACCACCATGAGTATGCTGTTCTTCTTGTTCATTGTCGTCCTTCCTCCGTGCGGGAATCCGTCATCCCGGTTAAAGCCTCCAGTCTGGCCCGGGCCTTCTCCCGCTCCACCAGCTGCCCCCAATAGGAAGTCTCGATCTCGGTAATGGCCTTCAACCGGGAGATCACGGTCAGGGCATCGGTTTTGCCCGTGGCGTACGAGGCCAGGGCCGACTGGAAGTCCTGCCGGATCTTCGGGGTGAGGCCTTGGCGGTAGAGCTCCATCAGCCGCTCCGTGGTCTGGAGCATGGCATAGTTCTCCTGGATGGCGGAAGAGAGTTTCAGCTTCACGGTTTGCAGCTCATTTTTCGCCTCGCGCACGGAGGCTTCGGCTTCATGCACGGCAGGTTGCTGTTTGGTGGTGTAATAGAGGGGGATGTTGACGCTGGTGGTCAGGCTCCACATATCCGTATTCTCATAGGCCGGTCCCTTCAGGCCATAATTGCCGGTAACGGCAATATCCGGATAATACTCTCGTTCCGCCACCCGTACCCTGGCGTTGGTGGAGGCCAGCATCTTCTCCCTGGCCTTGACCTCCGGGGAGTTCTCGTAGGCGGCGGCAATCAGGTCTGGCAGGAGCTGGGGATACGGGGCAAACACCGGCGGCGCGGGCCTGTCCAATGGCGCGGCTTGCTCCCTCCCCACCGTGGAATTCAACAAGGCTTCCAGGGTCTGGACCTTCTGCTTCAACATCGCTTCCCGCTCAAAAAGCATGTACTTCTCGGCCTGCGCCATAAGGACATCCTGCTGCATGCCTCCCCCGGCGGCATACCGTGCCAGGGCGGCATCCTCGACCTTACGGAGGAGAACCCCTTTCTCCCTGACCAGCTCCATGCTCTGATGCGCCAGGAACAAATCATAATAGAGTTCCTTGATCGCGGCGACGGTCCGCAGCTGCACCGCTTTGGCGGAGGAGGAAAGGCTTTCCGCCTCCCTGGCCGCCGCCTCGCCCTTCAAGGCCCGTTTGCCGGGGAAAAAGAAGAGCTGGGAGGCGGAAAAGAGGTACTGGGAATCAGGCGACTCATTATAGGTGAAACGGCTTGTCCCTTCATTCTGGTAGCCGAACATGACCATCGGGTCCGGCAAACTCATCGACTGAGGCACCCGAAAACCGGAGGCCGCTGCTTTTGCCCGGGCGGCCAAGATCTCGGGGCTGGCTTGCAAGGCCTCATCGATGAGGCTTTGCAGCTGCAACTCCCCTGCCCGAACCGCTGCCTGCGGGACAAACCCAAAAACCCCGGCGGCAAAAAGAGCGAACACCCTTTTCATTCCCTTGGAACCAGATTCCATGAACCTTCCTCCCCTCTCTTCTCTCCAGAGGCTACTGCACATCCACGCTGAACTTTGTCGACACTGTTTTGCCGCCGCGCAGGATCTTCACCACGATACTCCAGGGACCGGCCATGGAAAAATTCAATTTCCCCTGATAGGCATTCTTGTTCAAGGCAAGAACCGCCCCGTAATTCATCGGCGGCATTCCGGGCATGGCGGGCATGGTATACTCCACCTTCACCCCTGCATCCGTCACCTCCTTGCCCGCGGAATCCTTCACGGTTACGACGACCCCGTTTTCTCCCATCACCGCGGGATTTTTGTCCATCTTCACCACCACGCTGAGATCTCCGGCTTTTTTCTGGATCTCATAGTCCTTGGCCCAGACAAGCCCTGCACTCAACAGAAGAATAAGGGTGACCACCGCTATCTTTTTCATTTGTTCCTCCTCGTGTTGCGTATCCCGCACAGGACACGTTTTTACTCGGCAATCCAGGGGAAATGCCGGCTGTTACCCGGATTCGGCCCTGGCGTTTTTGAAAGGAATAAGACAAGGAACATGCCCGAAAAATATTCCCTGGCATATCAGGCAGCTAGGAACAAAAATAAAAGAGGGCGACGCCGGATCACAGAACATTCTCTCCGGCTGAAGCATATTCAGCACCCCCCGTCCCGATAGAACCATCCTATCAAATTTTTTTTAAACGGATCATTTTTTTTGAGTGCGAAAAAACAGGAAAAATATGGAATTGCGCGTAATTGGCGTTGGATTCAATGCCGACCTCGCGGTTTTCGATTGACAGGAATTTAAAAAAACCGCTACTACAAACGTATCACTGTTATGTTTCGGGCTGAGCAGGATCAATACCGGATATCTACCCACCGCAACAAACGGCTTGCTCACGTCCGCATCCAATTCCCTGGGGCCGACAATGGAAACTGAATCTCCACGCTCCCCTTTTGCGCAACCTGAGCCAACCCCTGCCCCACCCTTGGCCGGGGGAAAATCCCTTCGCCGTGCGGCCGGCCAATGAAACTCAAGCCTTTCCCCGGGCTCCTTCGCCCGCTGCTGGCCATGCTGCTGCCGTTTGTGGCTTTTGCCCTGCAATCGATGTTCTGGGCCGCCATCAAGCCCTTTGCCTGGTTTCTCTTCTTCCCCGCGGTTTTCTTCAGTTCTTGGGTCGGCGGCCTCTATAGCGGATTGGGCGCCACCCTTATTGCCACTCTCCTTGCCTGGTGGTTCTTTATCCCGCCGGAACATTCCTTTGCCCTGGAAAACCCCTTTACCCTCGGTTCCATCGGCCTGTTCATGGGCATGGGCATCCTCTTCGCCTATTCCCATGAACGCATCAAAAAGGCGAACCAGAGAACCGCCGAGGCCCTGGCCGCCGCCCGCGCCGCCAACGACCAGTTGCAGGACGCCAACGCGCGGATTACCCAGCTCTATGAAAAAACCCTGGAACTCGATCAACTCAAAACCCAGCTCTTTGCCAATGTCAGCCACGAGCTGCGCACGCCGCTCGCCCTGATCCTCGGGCCGGTGAACAAGCGGCTGGCCGCAGGCGACCTCGGCGCCGAGGAACGGCGCGACCTGGAGGTGGTGGATCGCAATGCCCGGCTGCTCTACCGCCACGTCAGCGACCTGCTGGATGTGGCCAAGATCGAAGCCGGCCAGATGCAGGTGCAATACGCCCAAACCGACCTGGCCCACCTGACGCGGTTCGTCGCCTCCCATTTCGAGGTGCTGGCCGGAGAAAAGGGCATCCGCTACACGGTGGACGCCCCCGACACCTTGCCTGCCCAGGTGGATACGGAAAAGTGCCAGCGCATCCTGCTCAACATCCTCTCCAATGCCTTCAAGTTCACGCCCACCGACGGCATGGTGGCGCTGATCCTGAAAACGGCGGACGACAGCGCCATTCTCCAGGTCCGGGATAACGGCCCCGGCATACCGGCAGCCATGCGCACCGCTGTTTTCGAACGCTTTCGCCAGGTGGAGGGTGGCGCGGAACGGCGCTTTGGCGGCACCGGCCTGGGGCTGGCCATTGTCAAGGAATTTGTCGACCTGCACGGCGGCACGGTGGAGGTCGAGGAGGCGCCGGGCGGCGGGGCGCTGTTCACCGTTACCCTGTCCCTCTCCGCGCCGGCCGGGGTCGAACTCCAGGCCACCCCCAGTGCCCTGGCCGGGGAGATCGACCGGCAGGTGGTGGAAGAACTGCGCGAATCGCATAACCCGGCCGCGCCCCAGAGCGCGGCGGCGGACGCTCCGCTGGTCTTGGTGGTCGAGGACAACCCCGACATGAACACCTTTATCACCGAAACCCTGGGCCGCCACTACCGGATTATCACCGCCTTTGACGGCCAGGAGGGGCTGAGCAAGGCCCTGGCAGTCAGACCCGACCTTATCCTGAGCGACGTGATGATGCCCCGTATGAGCGGCGACCAGATGGTTGCCGCGCTGCGACGGCATGCCAAGATGGCCGATGTACCCATTGTCATGCTCACCGCCAAGGCCGACGAAGAGCTGCGCGTCAAACTCCTCCAGGATGGGGTGCAGGACTATATCAACAAGCCGTTTGCCGTCGAGGAATTGCTGGCCAGGGTCGGCGGCCTGGTCGCGGAACGGAAACGGACTCTGGACAAACTGCTCCGCCTGAACGCCGACCTGGAACGGCGAGTGGAAGAGCGTACCGCCGAACTCAAGGCCGCCAACCAGGAACTGGAAAGCTTCGCCTATGCCGTCTCCCACGACCTGCGCGCGCCGCTCCGCGCCATGCACGGATTCTCCCAGGCGCTGGTGGAGGATTATGGCGAGCGCCTGGAAGGCGACGCCCGCGAGTTCCTGGAGCAGATCACCATCGCCAGCCGCAAGATGGGCGAACTGATCGACGGCCTGCTCACCCTGTCACGCAGCACCCGCGGCGAGTTACGGCATGACTGGGTGGACCTCGCCGCCCTGTCGGAACGGCTGCTGGCTGAACTGTCTGCCGCCGAACCGACGCGCCAAGTGGCGTGGCACATCGAACCAACCCTTGCGGCGCGCGGCGATGCCTGCATGATCGAGGTGGTCATGCGCAATCTCCTGGGTAACGCCTGGAAATACACGACTCACGTCAATGAACCCACGGTCCGGGTCTTTGCCAAGCAGGAGGGACGGGACTACTTTTTCTGCGTGGCGGATAACGGGGCCGGATTCGACATGACGCATGCAGCGAGGCTTTTTCAGCCTTTCCAGCGGCTGCACCGGCAGGACGAATTTCCCGGCATCGGCATCGGTCTGGCCACGGTGCAACGCATCATCCACCGCCACGGCGGCCTCATCAAGGGCACGGCCGCTCCGGGCCAAGGGGCCACATTCTGTTTCAGCCTGCCGCGCGAGGGCGGGGCAAGGGAGGAAAAACATGAAAGACAAGACGATTCTCTTGGTTGAGGACAATCCCCAGGACGAAATGCTGATCCTGCGGGCGCTCAGAAAGATCAACCTGATCAATGCGGTGGATGTGGCGCGCGATGGCCAGCAGGCTCTCGACTATCTCTTCCGGGAGGGCGAATTCGCAGAACGAACTCCCGCCGAACCCACCGTGGTCCTGCTCGATATCGGCCTGCCACGCCTCTCCGGGCTCGAAGTGCTGGAACAGCTGCGCGCCGACCCGCGCACCCGGCTGCTGCCGGTGGTCATTCTCACCTCCTCCGACGAGGAACGCGACCGCCTGAAAAGCTACGAGAACGGCGCCAACAGCTTCGTGCGCAAGCCCTTGGAGTTCAGCGAATTCGCCGAAACCGTGGCGCGTCTGGGCATTTACTGGCTGGCCACCAACGAGCCGCCGCAGGTATAGGAAAACCATGAACGAGCTGAACCTGCTGGTCATCGAAGACGTCGAGGCGGATTTCCTTCTGGTCGAGCGGCATTTGCGGAAACACGGCCTGAACGCCCGCTGCCGGTGGGCAAAGAACGCTGTGGAATTGGCAGCCACCTTGGACGAAGGGGGCTGGGACGCCGTACTGTGCGATTACTCTCTGCCCGATCTGGATTTTCGTAAGACCCTCGCGCACATTCAGCAACGATTCCCCGATCTGCCGGTCATCCTGCTTTCCGGCACCATCGGGGAAGAGACTGCGGTCGAGGCTCTCAAGTACGGGGTGTGGGACTTCGTCCTGAAGGACAACCTGCTCCGTCTGATCCCGGCCATTGCGCGCAGTGTGGAGGAAGCGGCAACCCGGCGGGCCAGGCGTGAGAACGAAATGGCGCTGCGGGAACAGGAAGAAAAATATCGTCTGCTTTCCCAGGAATTCCAGGCCCTGCTCGATGCGCTCCCCGACGGCATCATCCAGCTCTCCCACGATTTCGAGGTGCGGTGGGCCAATAAATCCATGGCCACGCTGATTGACCAGCCCAACCGGTTTGAGGCGCGGGACAACTACTGCCATAAGACACTGTGGAACTATGAGACCCCTTGCGAGCAGTGCCCGGCTGCCAGAAGCTTCAAGTCCGGCAGCATCGAGGAAGGCGACACCGTAACCCCCGGCGGCAGAAACCTGGAGATCCGGGCAGTGCCGATCCTGAACGAATCCGGCAAGGTCGCAAGCGTAATAGAGATTATGCGCGATATCACGGATCACCGCAAACTGGAAGAACAGCTGCGCCAGGCGCAAAAAATGGAGGCCATCGGCACCCTGGCCGGCGGCATCGCGCACGACTTCAACAATATCCTCACCGTCATCTGCGGCTATGGCCGTCTCTCCCTCATGAGAATGGCAGCGGACGACCCGCAGCGGCCCAATATCGACAATATCCTCGAAGCAGGGGAACGGGCCGCATATCTCACCAAGGATCTCCTCCTCTTCAGCAGGAAACAAATCAGTGTTAAGAAACGCGAGAATCTGAACGAGGTCATCAGCAAAGTCGAAAAATTTCTCAGCAGGGTCATCGGCGAGGACATCGAGTGCAAGACCATATTGTCGGCAGAGCCGCTGACAGTCCTGGCCGATGCGCATCAGCTGGAACAGGTGTTGATGAACCTTGCCACCAATGCGCGGGATGCCATGCCGACCGGCGGCACCTTTACCATTACCGCGGCCCAGACCGAACTTGACCGTGAATTCATCGCCGCCCATGGCTATAGGCATGCCGGCGCCTACGCGCTGATCACCGCCTCCGACACCGGCAAGGGCATGGATGAAAAGACGCGGCAAAAAATATTCGAGCCCTTCTTCACCACCAAGGAGGTGGGCAAGGGTACCGGCCTCGGATTAGCGGTGGTCTACGGGATCATCCAACAGCATGACGGCTACATCAACGTTTACAGCGAACCCGGCGGCGGCACCACCTTCAGAATCTATCTGCCGGTCATCGCCGCGGCAGAGGTGGCCGAAACCACAACCACCGTGGCGGCATCCCCTCCCGGCGGCACCGAGACGATCCTGACCGCCGAGGACGACGCCGTGATCAGGAAACTCTGCACAACCATCCTCACCCAATTCGGCTATACGGTTATCGAGGCGGTTGACGGCGAAGACGCGGTGCGTAAGTTCATGGCGAACCATGGGAAAATCCACCTGCTGCTCTTCGACCTCGTCATGCCGAGGATGAACGGCAAAGAGGCATACGACGCAATTCGTAAAATAGAGCCCAGGATGAAAGGGATCTTTGCCAGCGGTTATGCTCCGGATATGGTCCGGCAAAAGACAGATCTCGACAAAAACATGCCGGTGCTGTTCAAACCCCTGTCGCCGGGGGAATTGCTATGCAAAGTGCGGAGCGTGCTCGATGGAGACAAAGGGGAAGAGAACGGGGAACGAAGCCTGCCCTGAGCTGATAAAGATATGGTGAACAGAGCAAAAAACATACCCAACCCGCGGGCAAAAAAAAACCCTTCCTTTTAAGGGGAAGGGTTTTCGAACAAAAAAAGTGAATCGGCGGCGACCTACTCTCCCACCAAGC
>Ga0074199_1000976_pt1 | contig 31465 bp, 28 predicted proteins | sample EPASupsiteSAE347_FD_64528 | JGI IMG/M metagenome (GOLD analysis project Ga0074199, IMG submission 64528) | Bioremediated contaminated groundwater from EPA Superfund site, New Mexico - Sample SAE3-47 | ecosystem: Environmental > Aquatic > Deep subsurface > Groundwater > Contaminated ... | reverse complement strand
TTTCGGTTTTTACACACCCAGGATTATCCTATAAGCCCGCCGGCTGGGGAAGGGCTAGCCCTTCCCCAGTTCGTTATCCTACCTATCTGAATTTACACATCATTACTTACACTACTCGCGATTTGCGTGTTCGGTCCGCTTGACATTTATTGCTGAATGTCATAAATTTATGATTGTGTCAAATTCAACTTCCATTCCGCTGAATAGAGAAAATAAAACGCCGGCAAAGCCGCGTCTGGCCGAGCTCTTGAAACGCTGCGGCCTCTTGACGGACGAGCAGGTCAGCGCCGTCCTGGCGCGTAAAAACGAGGGGGGCGTTTCGGTAACCCAGATGGTTGTTGAGGCGGGCTATGCCGCCGAAGCCGCTTTCCTTGAGGCGGTCGGCAAAGTCCTCAATGTGCCTTTCCTCAGATTGAATGAAGTGGCCATTTCAAAAGATGCGCTCGGCAAACTGCCGGCCAAGGTTGTTTTCCAGTATAACATCATCCCTCTTTCGGTTGAAAACGGCAGTCTGCGGGTTGCCACCAACGATCCGTTCAGCGCCAACGTGATTGACGCCGTCCGGCTGGTGTCAGGCATGCGGGTGCGGATGGTTTTGAGCCCTTCCGCTGATATTGCGAAGGCCATCAATAAATTCTACGGTGTCGGCGCCGACACGATGGAAAGGCTGATGGAAGACGATGTGGTTGAGGATTCATCTGATGAATCAATCCTGACCAAGGTGGATTTGAGCGACCTTGATCAGGAAGCCTCCATCGTCAAATTTGTCAATCAGGTGATCTGGGAGGCTTACAAGGACCGCGCCACGGACATTCATTTTGAGCCAATGGAGGATGAACTGCGCATCCGCTACCGCGTGGACGGCGTGCTGCACCAGACTTCAATGCCGCCCCAATTAAAGCGCTTTCAGCCCGCGATTGTCTCGCGCATCAAGGTCATGGCCAACATGGATATCGCCGAAAAACGCCTCCCGCAGGATGGCCGCATCGGGCTGAGCATTCACGGCGAAAGCCTGGATATCCGCGTTTCCACCATTCCAACCGTCTATGGCGAGAGCATCAGCCTGCGTCTCCTGACGCGCGGGACAGGGCTCCTTGACCTGGACGGCATTGGCATGGATGCCGCCGACGAAGCCATCATCCGCAAGATTATCGCAAAACCGCACGGCATCATGCTGGTAACCGGCCCGACCGGTTCGGGCAAATCCACCACGCTTTATTCGTGCCTGCACACGATCAATTCCATTGACCAGCGGATCATTACGATTGAAGACCCGATTGAATATGAAGTCCCCGGGGTCAATCAAATCGCGGTCCGCCCGGAAATAGGGTTGACGTTCGCCGCCGGCCTGCGCCATATTTTGCGCCAGGACCCGGATGTGATCATGGTCGGCGAGATACGCGATTATGAGACGGCGGAAATCGCGATCCGCGCCTCCATGACCGGCCACCTCGTGTTCAGCACCCTGCATACCAACGATGCCGCCGGTGCGATCACCCGTCTCATTGACATGCGCGTTGAGCCTTTCCTGATTTCCTCCTCCGTGGAAGCGATTGTCGCCCAGCGTCTGGTGCGGATTCTCTGCGACGCCTGCAAGCGCGAGATAGAAATTGATGAATCGTTTTTGAAAGAAATTCATTTCCCCGCCGGCCGGACGGACAGCACAAAAATTTATGAGTCAGTGGGATGCGAAAAATGCCGGCGCACGGGATTCCTCGGCCGCAAGGGAATTTTTGAGGTCCTGCTGGTGAACGACAACATCCGGCCGTTGGTCATCGGCCGGGAATCATCCAATGTGATCAAACAGACGGCGATCAAACAGGGCATGCGCACGCTCCGCGACGACGGCTGGGTCAAAGTCAAGCACGGTGTAACCACAATTGAAGAAGTGATGCGGGTGACGGAAGAAGATGAATAAGAAATGCAGAATTAAGAATGTAGAATGTAGAATTTTCACTGATTTTGTTTCTTCATTCTTCATTCTGCATTCTGCATTGCAACCAGGCGAATAATATGCCGACGTTTGTCTATATTGCCAGATCGCGCTCCGGTGAGAGGGTGGAAGGCACGGTTGAGGCGTCCGACCGCCGCACGGCGTTGCTGCAGATTGAGCGCCAGGGCCATGTGCCTGTCTCTGTTGACGAAAAGAGCGCCGCGGCCACTAAACAGAGTTCTGTCAGTTGGAAAAATTTGTTCCAATGGCGCGGCGGCCGGCGCGAACGCATGTCCGCGCGGGACATGCTGGTTTTTACGACGGAGTTGAGCGATCTCCTGGCTTCCGGCATGAAGCTCGGCAATGCGCTGAACACTTTGTCCCATCGCCGCACCAGCCAGTCTTACGATGCCATCATCAAGGCGCTCCGGGACGATATTATCCGCGGCACGAGTCTTTCCCAGGCCATGTCACAGTTTCCGGAGACATTTCCCTCGCTTTACACCAGCCTCATCCGCGCCGGCGAAGCCGGCGGCAACCTGGCGGAAGTCATGCAGCGCATTGTCCACCATTACGAACGCCTGCAGGATGTCAAGGAGAAGGTGGTCATGGCCCTGGTTTATCCCGGCATTGTAATCACCGTCGGTATTGCCACGCTCATTTTCAGCATGGTTTTTGTCATCCCCAGGTTTTCAATGATTTTCCGGGACCTGGGCAGCACCCTTCCCATGCCAACTCGTATCCTGATCGGCGTCAGCTCGCTGATGATTCATTACGGCTGGCTGCTTTTCATTCTCATTGTTCTTCTGGTGGTTCTTTTCCGGCGTTATCTGAATACGGAGAGCGGAAAAAAGGCGTGGGACGGATTGTATTTGAGAATGCCGTTGATCAGGGATATTGTCATGGCCAGCGCGTTCAGCCAGTTTGCGCGCACGCTCGGCATGCTCATCGGCAACGGCGTGCCGGTCCTGGATGCCTTGTCCATCGGCGAAAAAACCGTGCAGAATTCAGTCATCGCCGCCGAAATCCGCAATGCCCGCGACCGGGTTACCGACGGCACCACCATTTCCGGACCGCTGGCGTCCGGCAAGGTGTTCCCGCAGATGCTGACGGACATGCTGGCGATCGGCGAAGAAACGGGCGATATGAGCGGGGCGTTATCCCATATTGCCCGCCGCTATGAAAACAGTCTTGACCGGAGCATAAAAATTTTTACGACCGTGCTGGAACCGGTCCTGATCGTGTTGATGGCCGTGCTTGTCGGTTTTGTGGCGATCAGTATTCTGCTGGCGGTCTTTGAGGTAACCAACGGCTTGAACGCATAACTAAAAAAGGCAGAAGGCAAGAAGGCAGCTCGTGCTTCGTAGCGAAGGCTTACTTCGCAGAGTAGCAAAGGCAGAAATTAAATCTTAACCGCGTCAGCGTATCAGAAAATCCAAAATCGGAAATCGGAAATCAAAAATAGGAGGGGAAAATGCGGGAGAATTTGACGGTGTATTCAAAACAGCATAAGAAATGCGGGGCGTTCACCCTGATTGAAGTCCTGCTTGTGGTGGTGATCATCGGCATTCTGGCCGCGGTGGTTTTGCCGCGCATGACCGGCCGGGGCAAGGAGGCCCAAATCGCGGCCGCCAAGGCCAGTATTGAAAATTTGAGCCTGGCGCTTGATATGTATGAAGTTGATAACGGCGTCTATCCCTCCAGCCTGCAGTCCCTCATTACCAAGGGCTCGGAGTTGAACTGGAAGGGGCCGTATCTTAAAAAGGGGGAAATTCCGCTTGATCCCTGGGGCAAGGAGTTCGTCTACAGCGTCAAGGATAACGGCTACGAGATCAAATCCTACGGCCCCAACGGGGCCGACGGCGGCGGGGACGATATCACCAACTGAAGGATAGACTGAAGAAACAACAAAGGCAGAAGGCATTAGGCAGAAGTGGGAATGAAGCAGAAAACAACGAATTCAAAACCTTCTGCCTTTCCGCGTGGTTTCACGATGATTGAGCTTCTCCTGGTCATCGTCATTATCGGCGTTGCCCTAGGAATCACCATGCCGTCGCTGGTCCGTTCCATTCATGGCCAGCGCCTGAAAACCGCGGCGCGCACGATTGTGACCATTGCCCGTTACGCGCGCGCCATGGCCGTTCTGAAGCAGACCGATTTGACGCTCAGTTTCAATTTTGCAACCGGCCAGATTGACCTGACTTCCACCAATGTTTCCCTGCCCCGTTTTACCCGCATGATTGAGGGTGTCAGCGTCGCCTCCGTGAAGGTTGAGGGAAGGGAGGAGGCGGAAGAAGGATTTTGCGAGGTTAATTTCAAACGCAACGGGCTTTGCCAGCCTTTTACCGTCAAAATTGTTGACCCGCGCGGCAATTATGCCATCGTCAAGGTTGATGCTCTGGCGGGAGTAAAGGCCGCCGAATATGGAAATGAGTAATTATGCTACGCGTGTTATAAGGTTTGTCATTCCCGACCTGATCGGGAATCCAGAAAATTTAAAACTGGATTCCCGCTTTCGCGGGAATGACAAAAGAGAATTATCATTGTGCGTCAAGAATGGCATGACGCTGGTGGAGGCGGTTCTGGCCCTGGCCATTTTGAGCATCGGCATTTTTATCCTTGTTGAGGCCACGGCCAAATGCCTGGCGGTGGTGCGCCTTTCGCGCAATTATCAGACGGCGCGTGCCGTGCTTGACCGCGGCGAGGGTGAGTATCCTCTGCGCGGCACCAATAAGGTTGAACAGAACGAGGTGGATGAGGTTGATTATGACGGCTATGTTTTTTCGCGCAAGCTTACGCCCGTGGAAGATGAAAAAAAACTTTTCGTGGTTGTTACCAAAGTAACCTGGTCTGAAACCGGCCATGAATCCGGCGAGGAACTGGTCAGTTATGTCTATTGTCCGAATGAAGAATAAATGCAGAATGCAGAATTAAGAATGTAGAAATAACAGAGATAATGAAAAGACGGAAACATAACCTGAAAACATTCTGCATTTCCGCCTTCGCGGCTCGGCAAAGCACCGCTTCGGCGCGACGACGGCGGCATTCGGCATCCCGCCTGCATCGCTACCTGCCCACAGCGCTACACGCAGTGTTGCGGGCGGGTGCGAAGCATTGCGGGCAGGTCTGCATTTCCAACGGCGGCCGGCCGGCCGCCGTTGGGTTCACTCTGATTGAACTGCTGGTGGCGATGGCGCTGCTGGTGATAGCGCTCGGCATCACCTTCAGCACCTTTTACAGCATTGCCAAAGCCTGGCAGCGCGGACAGACCATGGCTGACAATCTCAACCGGGGCGAGTTTATCATGGAACAGATTGTCTGCGGGCTCCATTCGGCTTTTTACCCTGTCCGGCAGTCGTCCGGCGCCACCAATGCCAGCGCTCAGACCACAAACACCAATGTGTCCGTGACGGCCTCCTCGGCCAGCGATTACGGGTTTATGTTGGTTGATAACGGCGAAGATGAATCGGCGCGGGATGTTATCAGCTGGGTCAAGACCGGCTCCGCCCTGCTCGGACCGGAGGACCCGCTTTGGCGCGGACTGCACCGCGTAAGAATTTCGGTTGAGGAGGATGAAGACGCCCGTCCGGCGGTCGCCTCGCGCGCCTGGCGGCCCTATGGCAATGCCATTGATTTTAAGCCGGACGATCTGCCGCCCTTTTTTATTTCCGAAAAGGTGCTGGGCATGAACTGCCGTGTTGCCAGGGAGGCGGATGAAGATGGCTGGAAGTGGGAGGATGAATGGGAGGGGCCGAATGCCACCAATCGCCTGCCGCTGGCGGTGGAAGTGGTTTTGTATCTGGAGCCGCTTGAGGAGCAGGAAGAGCCGGTGCAAATCAAAAGAGTGATTGAAATTCCGGTCGCGCCGCTTTCCTTGAGAGCGGATAAAGGCAGAAAGTAGTGATGAAGAAGGCAAAAGGCAGAGGGCAGCTCGTGCTTCGTAGCGAAGGCTTACTTCGCAGAGTAGCAAAGGCAGAAGGCGGAAGAGGCGTCGTTAATCAGCAGCCGGGAAAGAGCGGGTCGGTTCTGATCATCGTGCTCTGGGTGGTCGGATTGCTGGCCATGTTTGTGACGGCCTTTGCTTTTGACATGCATATTGAGGCGAAGATTGTGTCAACCTGGCGCAAAAAACTGAAAGCGGATTACCTGGCAAAAGCGGGCATTGAACTGGCGCGGATGGCCCTGCTGGAAACATCCGACCCGGATGTGACCAATCCGGAGGCATCCGGTTATGTCGCCAATGGGTCTGACAGCGCGCGGAGAACGGCCACCGTCTCCCTGGCGCGCGGCAGCGGAGCGGAATTGTCGCGGCCGTTGGGCGAAGGCACAATAACAGTCAGGATTCGGCCCGAAAACGCCCGGATCAATCTGAACAGCATCATCAATGTTGACAACCGCGATGAAACCTTCGGCCTCTGGGAGCCGCTCTTTGAAACCGCCGGCGTCCCCTTTGATCAGCGCGACACGCTCATTGATTGTCTTATTGATTGGATTGACCAGGATGAGTTGACGCATATGAACGGGGCGGAGTCGGAATATTATGAAACATTAGTTCCGCCGTATAAGTCAAAAAATGCGCCGATTGACACGGTTGACGAGCTGGCGCTCATCAAGGGATTCAATGATGTTATTCCCGACACTACCCAGACGGTTTATGAAGCGGTGGCGCATTTTCTTACGACCTACGCCGAAGACCGCACGATTAATATCAATGCCGTTGATCATGACACGCTCATGGCTTTTCTTAACATTGATGCGCAGCTGGCCGATGAAATCATCGCCCAGCGCGCCGGTCCGGATGGCGAACCTGGCACGGAAGACGATACGCCGTTCAAGGATTGGAACGACCTTATGGCGCGCGTGCCGGCCGTTAGCCAGGCGCTTCAGCCGTATGTCTCCTTTACGTCCAAGGGCAGGTTTTACATCCAGTCGTCCGGCAAGGTGGGGGACGTGGAGCGGATGTGCGCCTGTGTCGTTTTGCTGGCTGAAAAAAAATTGACCATTTTAAGCTGGATTGAGGGAGATTCCGCTTCAATTGATCTGATAACTCGTTGACATCTTTGACCCATTTAGCGACAATGACCATTCCATGACCGTTAAAATTCAAAAAGCCGCTGAAATTTGGCGCCGATTGCAAAAAAATATATTGGCCGTGAAAGGTCTGCTCTGGCGGCGTTCATCCACCGCCCGCAATCAGGCCACCGGTTTGAGAATCGGGGATGGTTTTGTTGAATGGACCACGTTGCGCGACTCAAAAGCCGGCGTTGAAGTATTGGCGGCCAACAATGCGGTCCTGCCCTACGACGCCGGCCATCCGCCGGAAACGGAGGAGAGAAGCGGGCAGATCAAACTGCACTGCTCGGAAATAAGCGGACCGGTCTCCCTGGGAATTGCGCCCGACAAAATGTTGATGCGCGTGGCGGAATTACCGACGAACGATCCGGCGGAGATGGTCAAGATGATTCAGCTGCAGGTGGATGCCTTTTCTCCGTTTCCCGATGACCGCATGTTTGTTTCGCATGAAATATTATCGTCCGGAGAAACCGGCGCCCGGGTCCTGATCACGGCGGTGCCGAAAGATCTGATTGAGACGTCCGGCAGTCTCATGAAGAAGGCGGGCATTGACGTGCAGGGCATTGACGCCGAGGCGATGGCTTGGTGGCAATTGATTGCCGAGCGCATCCAACTGCCGGATGAAGGCCGTTATTTGTTTTTGATCCTGGAGCCGTGGGGCGGCGTTTGGATCGTTGTCCAGCGGCGAGCGCCGCTGGCCTTTCGGGCGGTAAGTCCGGCGGGGGACATGCCGTTTGACGAATTTGCCCGGGAAGTTGCGCGCGATGCGGGCGCACTGCTTCTTTCGCTTGATTCTGAATATGGAAGCGCACACCTTTCCGAGCTGGAAATATGGTGCCGGGGAGCAGATGCCGGGGGGTTATCGGCCGCCTTGCAGGAGGAACTACAGCACGAAGCAAAAATCAATTCCCTGGATGCGCTCGCGCCGGTCAGCGAGGGATTGGCGCGGCGTTTTCTAGGCACCAGTCTTTCGCCGGCGCTGACCCGCATCCGGAACGGGCACGCGGCCATTGATCTGGTTCCGGAGTCGTGGCGTTCCGCGGTCATTGCGCAGCGCATGCGGCGGAGGCTGCTCGCGGCAACCGTGGGTGTCCTGGCCGTATGGATTACGGCGATGATGGCCTTTCTGGGCGTTTATCAGTTGCAGTATTACCGCCTGGCCAGGCTGGAAAAAGAACTGAACGCCCTGCAGAAACCCGCCGAGGAAGTGCGTTTGATGCAGAATCAGGCCAGGTCATTTGAGCAGTATCTTGACCGGAAGAATTCGTCTTTGGAATGCCTCCGGGAAGTAAGCCAGAACCTGCCGAAGGATGTTTTGCTGACATCCTTTCAGTTCAAGAAGGGGAAGGGCGTGACTATCCGCGGCGAGGCGCTGACGGTCAACCCCATCTACGATTACAAACAGGCTTTGGACAAATCGCCGCTCTTCGCCAGGATTGAAATGGGAAGCATTCAGCCGGGCAAACGCAAGGACACCAGTGTCCAAACATTTCAAATGACCGCCAAATTAAAGGAGCGGCCATGAAGATTACCACCAGGGAAATGATGCTTGGCTGGCTGGCGGGTTTTGTTATTCTCATGGTGCTGTCATTTTTGTTTTGCGCGCCGAAAATCAGGGTCTGGAAAGAGCTGAGCGACAAGCGGGAAGCGGTGGCGCGCCGCATTGAAGTGGCGGAACATCTCGTGGCGCAGCGCGAGCAGTGGAACAAAAGATTGCAGGAAGTGGCTCAAAAACTGACCAAATATCCGCCGGATCAGGATGTTGTTGCCGATTATCTCAGGATCCTGGAGAACATCGCCAAGGAAAATGGGGTCACGCTTTCCCAGCGCCGGCCGCAGAAGGAAAAAAAACATAATGATCTTTATGAGCTGGCCATTGATTGCCCATGGGAGGCGGATCTCGGCTCGCTGGTTCATTTTTTGTATGCGCTTGAACAGCAGAAGGTGACCATGGATATTGACGATTTGAATGTTTCGCTCGTGGCGGGCGGCAAGGGCAAATTAAAGGGCACTTTTGCCCTGATATGTCTTTACACCAGGTCCGGAACCCCGGCTGCGGAACAGAAGAAGAAGGATGCGCGGCCGGCCGGGAAAAAATAATCGGGCATTGCCGTTTTGATGACAATCGTGTAATAATAAACTCAATGAAAAAATCGATTGCATATAAAAAATTGCTCTGGCTGGCAGTCCTGTTTCTCCTGCCGCTGGCGCTGGTGTCTTTTGGCCAGAATGAAGAGGAGGAAGAGGAAGAAGAAAGCGGCGGCCCTGCCCAAGCCCAGCTCCTGCCGCCGATCCTGCCCATCACGCCGGGAACCGCGCAAGCCGATCTGCCGGTCGGCCTGAAATATGAAAATATTGACTCGGACGAGGTGATCAAGCAATACAGCGACTGGACCGGCCTGGCCCTGATGAAATCCCCGGATGTTCCCACCGTAAAAATTACGCTTAAATGCCCGAAGCGCCTGCCGAAACGCGAGGCCCTCCTGGCGATTGAAGGCGTTCTGGCCATGAACGGCATTGCCCTCGTGCCGATGGGCGATAAATTTCTGAAGGTGGTCAAGATTGATACGGCCCGCCAGCATGGTATGAAGACAGACACCGGCCCGCTGGAAAAGGATATTTCCGCCACTGATCACCTCGTGAGCCGCGTGGTGGAATTGAAACATCTTGAAATGACGGAGGCTCAAAATGCCGTCCAATCCTTCCTGCATCCTTACGCCAAAGTCATTCCGCTGGAAAGGGTCAATTGCCTGCTCATTACCGAAACAGCCAATAATCTCAAAAGAATCATGGAAGTCCTGGAGATAATAGATCAGCCGATTGAAAGCCGCGAGGACTTGCGCATCTTCCAGATCAAATACGCCAAGGCCTCGGAGATCCAGAGCAAAATTGAGTCCATCATCGCGGATGCCCAGGCCAAGGATGCCAAAACCAGGGTCATCAGCCGGCAGTTGACCGCGGCCCGTCTGCCGTTTCAGCCCGCCCAGCCGGGCCAGCTTGCGCCCTCCGCTCCGGCCGGCGGATCAACGGAAACATCCTCAGCCTTTGACCGGGGGCTCATTCAAAGCAAGGTGAAAATGGTGGCGGATGACCGCATCAACTCGCTCATCGTGATCACCCGCGTGGAGCAGTTCCGTTTTATTGAGAATATCATCAAGGCTCTGGATAAACAGGTTGAGCCGGATGTCAATATCAAGGTCATCACGCTTGAATATGCCGATGCCAAGGACGTGGTCTCGCTTTTGAATAATCTGGTTTCCGCTTCATCCAGCGGCGCCAAGTCCGGCCAGCAGCCTTTTGTGCCCGTTCCTGAGACCGCCAAGGAACAGCCAAAAAGCCCGGGTCAGACGCCGGAAAAGAAAGAGACGAAAGAATCGTCAGAATCCGGTGAAGTGCAGATCAGCGGGAAAATGTCGTCCGATGTCAAAATTATTTCCGACAGCCGGATTAACGCCCTCCTGGTGATGGCCTGCAAGGCGGACATGGAGATCATTGAGGATGTCCTCTCAAAAATTGACATTATGCTTTCCCAGGTGCTGATTGAGGTGGTCATCATTGAAGTTAATTTGGGCGACACATTTAAAATCGGGATTGACTGGCTCCAGCGCTCAATGATCGCCTATACTGCGAAACAAGGCGGCGCCCGGCGCGCCTTTCTCGGATTTGCCGGCGCCGGACGCGTCGGCACCGACGGCGCCATCAAGGACGGCGCCGGCATCAACAAGATCAGCGACAACACCACCGGCGAAGGTTCGGGGCTGACTTATTATTTCACCTTCTTTGACTGGAATCTTGACGCCGTTTTGAACATGCTGGCCTCAACGTCGGATGCCAAAATACTGGCCACGCCGGTTATTTTGACCACGGATAACAAAGAGGCCAAAATCCTCGTCGGGGAAAAGAGGCCGATTGTAACTTCAACCAGCATTTCCGGCGGCGGCGTTCAGCAGTCTGCCTATCAATACCTGGATATCGGCATTGATCTCCAGGTGACCCCGCATATCAACAAGAAGGGGTTTGTCGTCATGGAAGTCAAGCAGAAGGTGGACAATAAAGGCGACGATGTCACCATTGACGGCAACAAGGTGCCGGTGATCACCACCCGCGATTTTACCGCTTCCATAGCAGTCAATGACGGCCGCACAATCGTCATCGGCGGGATTGTTCAAACCACCAAGGACAAGACCAGGACCAAAATTCCGTTTTTGGGCGATATTCCTCTCCTGGGGCTTCTCTTTCGCAGTGATGATATTGAAGAGCGCCGCACCGAATTAATGGTGATGCTTACTCCTTATGTGCTGGATACGCCGGAAGAAGCCTATGCCGAAACCGCCCGGCGTCAGGCCAGTCTTTCCAGTATTTCAAATCTATGGACCAGGGGCTGGTCACCCAGCGATCTGGCCGCGCCTTCGCCGGCAGAAATCCGCGCCAGAAAACAGGAGGCAAGGAAAAGACGCGAAACAGCGCCGCAGACGGAAGAGATCAAACCTTACAAATCAGACAACAAAAAAGAGGCTGTTTCCGGCGGCGCTAGCGTTCATCCGGAAAATTCTCCGGATAATGACTATCATCTGCGGATTTCAAACGCACCCGCTCCGGTCAAGGAATAATAAGGATTAAAAATGTAGCTGTCTCACTCTCCGCCGCAGGCGGATTTGCCTGCTGGCGGAAAGCGGAGCGCATGCTCCAGCGCTTAATTTGTGCCGCTCAGCTTTTTCAGTTCATCGCGCAACTTTGCGGCGTCCTCATAGCGCTCCTCCGCCACTGCTTTCTCAAGCCGCCGCTTCAGGGTCTCAACCGGCGAAATTTCTTTTTTCGGTTTCTGGTCCTCCCGGGGCGCGGATTCTTCCTCTTTGAGAACTACCCCGGCGGCGTTCATGACTTCTTCGGCCGCATAGATCGGCGCCGAAAACCGCAAGGCCAGCGCAATGGCGTCGCTGGGACGGGAGTCCAGCCAGATTTCCGTTCCGTTCCATTCAAGGAACAGTTTGGCGTAAAAGGTATTATCCTGCAGATCGCTGATTTCAATCCGTTTAATCCGGCATTCAAGGCTGTCCATCAGGCTTTTTATAAGATCGTGGGTCAAAGGCCGCGGCGGCTGGACTTTTTCCAGCACGAAAGCAATGGCCTGGGCTTCCGCCGCGCCGATGAAAATGGGCAGGGTGCGGTGGTCGCTTTCCGCTTTCAGGAAAACGACGAACCCCACGTTTGACAGTGAAATCTGGCTGACCTTGACGGCAATCATTTTGGTATAGGCGTTCTCGCGTTACAATACCAGCTTAACTTTCTTTGCCAAGATTATTACGCCCGGTTTTCAGCCGCAATCATCCCGGCAATACGCTCTTTCATTTCCTGCAGTCCGCTCCGGTTCAGCGCCGAAATAAACAGGGCCGATGGAAAATCGCGCGCCAATGCGGGTGGGGTCCCAAGCCGGTCGGCTTTATTCATCAAGAGTAGTTGAGGAATTTTGTCCGCCTGCATTTCCGCCAGCGTCTCCTGAACCACTTTGAGCTGTTCGCGTATATGGCGGTGGGAGGCATCGGCCACGATCAAAAGCAAATTTGATTCGCGTATTTCCTCAAGCGTGGACCTGAATGAGGCCACAAGGCCGTGCGGCAGATGGCGGATGAAGCCGACCGTGTCAGTCAGCATGACTTTGCGGTTGTCCGGAAGATAAAGCAGGCGGCTTTTGGTGTCCAGCGTGGCGAAGAGGCGGTCATCCACATAAGCTTCCGCCGCGGTGAGCGCGTTGAGCAGGGTTGATTTGCCGGCATTGGTGTAGCCGACCAGCGAGATGAGCGGCCAGGGCCGTCTGGCGCGCGTGCGCGCGCGCCGTTTTTGCATTTCCTTTAATTTCTTTTTCAGCACGGTAATGCGCGCCATCATCGGCGCGCGGCGCAGTTGGAACGGGCTCTCGCCGGGACCCCGCATGCCGATGCCGCCCGTGAAACGGTGTTGTTTCTCGGAAACCGGGATGCGCGAAGCCAGGTATTGCATCTGGGCCAGTTCAACTTGGACCTGTGCTTCCGCGGTCCGTGCCCGGCGGGCGAATATCTGCAGAATCAGCTCGGTGCGGTCAAGCACTTTGACCCCGATGGCGAGATCTAGATTGTTGACCTGGACCGGGGAAAGCTCGTTGTCAAATATGACCAGGTTGGCCGTGCTTTCGCGGCAGGCCAGCTGGATTTCGGCCAATTTTCCCTGCCCGATGAAGAAGGCCGCATCCGGATGGTCCCGGCGCTGGGTAAGGCTTCCCGCGACGCGGACTCCGGCGGTATCTGACAGTCGTTCCAGTTCGGCCAGCGAATCATCCGCTTCCTCGGCGCTCTGCCGGCCGATAATGGCCTGCACGAGCAGGGCGCGTTCTTCAGCATTTTGGCTGGTTATTTTTTTCGGCATCGTTGTGCGCTTTGTTTGCGGGAATAATGCAGACGGCGGGCCTGGCTGGCGGAACGGAATATTTCCTGCCGGAGCTGTTTGCGGGTTTTAACCTGCGGCGCCTCCTGCCACTTGATAAACCGGCGGTAAAGCTCCTCGTTTTCAAATCCCGGGCATTTTTTTCTGTTCCATTGCAGGCGGGGAAAGGCAAATACCCAGCAGTGATCTCCCATATTCAAAGGACAGCGATAACATTTGCGGACAGGCTTCGGTCCCAATTTCATGATGAGGTTTTATTCCCCTCTTCAAACTCCGAAACGGTGAAACAATAAGCTCCCCGGCCCCCTTGGGGCTGGGTATCATAAGCGAAATTCTCCGTAGCCAAAACCCTCCTGTGCTTAAAACCTCAGAGGGTTATCCTCGCCATTTCATCTCCGCTGCAACCTACTTCGCCCAAGGGGCTGCGAAGGTCAAGAGCCGCGGGTTCCCGGCGAAGGAGAATAAAACGGTGCGATAAACAAGGCGCAAAGTCAACACAATCTTGTATTGACTTTTGTTTTTTTCGGCATAGTATGCGGAAATTGTATTTTGGCGGACATTATATGAAAATCACAGTCGCCGGACAGGATTGCACGGAAAAATTGGGCGGGGAAATCAGGCAAAAGGCCGCCGCGCTTAAAAAATTGACCGGCCGTGCGGCGCCGCCGGAAGTTTCCGCCGAAATCGGTGCGCTCGTCCTGCACAAGGCTTCCTCCGATGCTGATTATCTGGATCATTTTGTCAGGCTGTTGCGTTACCGCGATGCGTTTGATACTTATGATTTTGACATTCCCCGCCGGCCCGGTCCGTTCGGGACCGTGCTGGCCGGCATCAAACGTGTTCTCTGGAAACTCCTGCGTTATCAGCAGGACCGCATCGCCTTTCGCCAGAATATGATCAACGGCTTATTCACTAATGCGATTGAGTTTGAGATGGCTGAAAGAAAAAAAACAGACGCCGAACTTGGGCAACGCCTGGACAAAGCGGAGGCGTTGCTGAGCAAATTGACAGCCGAAAAAATGGCCAAATGAATATTCACCAGATACTGGCCGGATTTGCCGACGGCGATGCCATCTCCCATGAAGCGCTCCAGTTGCGCGAAATATTGCGCCGTTGGGGATGCGGGTCCGATATTTATTGCGACCCGGCAACGGTTTCGCCGAGCCTGCGCGATGAATGCCGCCCGCTCACGGCTTATTCATCAAAGACCGGCGATATTTGTCTGCATCACTACGGCATCAATTCGCTCTCCACGGATTTCTTTCTCTTGTCCGCCGCAAAAAAAATAATTATTTATCATAATATCACCCCCGCCGAATATTTTGGCGGATTTGACGACGCGCTTGCGGCGCGGCTTCTCGCGGGCCGTTCCCGGTTGCGCGATATCTGCCGCTGTGTTGACGCGGTCTGGACCGTCTCGCATTTTAACGCCGCTGAGCTCAAGTCTCTGGGGGTTGACAATGTCCAGGTGTTTCCGCTTCTCTTCTCGCCCCGGATGCTTGACATCACCCCGGAGCCGTTGATTGTCGCCAAATTCACTGACGCGCTGAAAAACATCCTCTTTGTCGGACGGATTGTTCCCAATAAACGGGTTGAAGACGTGATAAAAGCGTTTGCGTGGTTCAACAAGACCATCAACCCCTACAGCCGGCTGTTGATCGTCGGCTCCAACCGCAGTGCCCCGCGCTATTATGCCATGCTGCGCATGCTGGCCGGCGATCTTGATCTGCCGAACGTGTGTTTTGAAGGTTTTGCGTCTCCGGCCGGCCTGGCGGCCTACTACCGGGTGGCGGATGCGTATGTGTGCCCCAGCGTCCATGAAGGTTATTGTCTGCCGCTGCTTGAGGCGATGCATTGCGATGTGCCGGTCATTGCCCGCGAGGCGGGGGGCATGCCGGAGGCCATGGACGGCGCCGGCGTCATGTATGCGGGGCTTGACGAAGTGGAATTGGCGGAATTGATTAACCGCGTCCTCTCGGACAGCGAATTGGCCGGTAAAATTATCGCCTCGCAGCGCGAACGGATGCAAAAGCTGAAAGCCCGACAAACGGAAGAAGAGCTTAAAACACTTTTAGCCGCTTGGCTTCCTTCCTTTGCTACACGCTCAGGTGAGCGCGAAGGCGGGCAATGATTGATTCCGCCGCAGTCTATCTTCTGCATGGATTCGTTGTCATCGCGGCAATCCTGCTCTTTTTTTTTGCAGGCCCACCTGCCTCGCCTGGAGCGCAGCGACTGCGGGCAGGGTGTCGTCCGCTAGATGAGAAAAAGCCGGCCGCGCGGTTAAGTTTTGAAACTTTCAACGCTGCCAATGCTTTGACGGAAGCCGGGGATCTGGCCGCGATAAAGCCGCGCTGTTCGGGCTCACCGGGCTCGCAAAAGGCGGCGGAACATTTGCTTTCCCGTCTGCGCGCCATGGGAATTGATGCCGCCCTGGACCAATTTGAGGAAGAAACTCCCTCCGGCAAAATATCTTTCAGAAATGTTACCGGCGTTTTATCCGGCGCCGCCGCCGATGGGAGACCGGCTGAGGGGTGGATAATTCTCGGCGCGCATTATGACGCCAAGTCCGGCATTGCGGACAATTTTGAGGGGGCGAACGATTCCGGCTCAGGGGTCGGGGTCCTGCTTGAACTCGCGCGGGTGATTAAAAACAGTCCGGCGATGCCAATCAATATTCTCCTGGCCTTTTTTGACGGCGAGGAATGCGTGCGCCGTTACGGCAAAAACGACGGCCTCCACGGCAGCCGGCATCTTGCCGGGCAATTGGTCCGGGATGGACGCGCTCCAAAAGTGTGCGCGGTGATAATCCTTGATATGGTCGGCGACCGCGATTTAAATATCACCATTCCGCGCAACAGCGCCTTGAGCCTGGTATCGGCCCTGTTTGCCGCCGCGGAGGCCGAGGGCACGCGCGATAAATTTGCGCTCCGGTCAGCTGAAATTCTGGACGACCACCAGCCTTTCCTTTCGGCCGGAATGCCGGCGGTTGATATCATTGATTTTGAATATGGGTCCGCGCCGGGCAAAAATGATTATTGGCACACGCCGGAGGATACGATGGATAAGCTGAGCGCGCAAAGCCTTGAAATAATCGGCCGGACCGTCTTGCGCTTTCTTGATAATTTGATGCGCGGTCGTTGCGAAAAGCAACGAATAATGAAAAGGTAAAATGCGAAGGTTTTCTTTGGATTTTTTTTTCTTGTTCTTTTGATCATGAAAATTCATACTTATAACGCTGTTTTGTTCATGACCGGGAGAGCAGATGCTGAAGGCAGAATGGATTAAAGAGAAAGCAGGGAAGGGCGACTGGTATGTTTCGCGGCATGGCGATGATGAACGCCAGAAAGACGGCATAAGCATTGATGAGATAGAGACAGTTTTAAGCGGCGGAATAATTTTGGAACAATATGCTGACACCGGCCGGGGAGAGAGTTGTCTGGTGGGAGGTTTTTCAACGGCAGGCAAGCCAATCCATGTGGTTTGCGGCCGGCGCGGCGGCAGCTTGGTTGTGATTACGGTTTATGTGCCGAAACCGCCAAAATTTAAAAATCCATGGGAGCGAAGCTAAATGAAAAAAACATGTAATTTCTGCGGTAACCGTAACTTTCGCGAAACTGTCATTCAGTACATCTATAAACGGGCGGACAGATTTCTTATTGTGAATGATGTGCCTTGTGAGGAATGTTGTTATTGCGGAGAACAGTATTTCAAGGGCGAAGTTCTCAAACGTATTGAACGCGATTTTGAATCCGTATATTCTCACAGGAAAAAGGCCAGCGCGACCGTACGTGTTCCAGTCGAACAGTATGCCTAAAATTTACCGCTTTCCCCCAAAAAGCTGATATCAGCTCCGGTAAAGCTCGGCGAACCTTTGGAATGAGCGGTCGTAGGAGCGTTCCACCTCATTCGGGAAGGCGCAGGCCGGGAGTTCGTTCATCTCCAGGTGGTAACGCAGGCAGGCGCAGCAGTTCCCCTTGCGCGGGCAGGGTTCATAGGTGCAGTTGCAATGCGCGCGGTTTGCCTTTAAATTCTGGCAGGAACTCATTTTTCGCCTTCCTTTTGCTCTGTTTGATCCTTTCTTTCATTCCGGGCGCGCTCCTTTGCCTGCTCGTCAATCAGCGCGAAATCCGGAAAATTTTCCGGTTTTTTGCGGTTCCGCAGGCTGTCCGCGTATTGCTTCCAGAGATGCAATGATTTTTCCCGCAGTTCGGTTGCGTTCGTTTTGGAATGATCGGACGGATGCAAATAACTCTGATATAAGAGGCCTTCAATCCACGCCACTGCATCAGCCATGGGTAACTCGGCGATATTGAACTGTTCGCAATCATGGATGTAATTTTCAAAGCTCATTTGCGTTTGCAAAGGCGGCGCTTCGGCAAGCATTTTTTTAAATAATTTCCGCGCGTCATCATCCCGGCCGTAGGCGTGGAAGATAAAAACTGCTTCCGCGAGGAAATTCACATAGACCGCCCTGAAATTATCATTCTTCTGGCGCTGGATGGCATCCGCATACGCCCTGAGCGCGCCGGGCAGAAGATCAAGACGGGGCGTGGTGATATAGGTTCCCTTTTCCGCATCCATGAAAAGTCTTCCCTGGCGGAAGGCAACGGCCATGGCCTGAAAGATCATGTGGTCGCAGGACGAAGTGTCTTTCCCGGCGCCGGCGGAATGCAGTCCGCGATATGCCCAGTAAAGCGCGTGTGTTTCCGGCAGACGCCAGTCCAGCGGTCCGTAATAACTTTCAATTTCCTGCATGATCTCCGGCAGGAGTTTGTATTTTTCGGACATGTTTTTGGCCGGTTTTGCGTAATCAGGCCGTGGGCCGGGGAAAAGGTCGCCCATTTCCAGCGCTAATTTGAATTTATAATAAGCGTGCATCTCGTCCCAATCCTGGCCGATCTTATGCTGGTAAATCCAGCCCAGTTCCCGGTATAGGACCGGATCATGGGGGTTGTATTTCAACGCATTATCGCGGAGCAGATTGATGCCGTTTTTGATCCAAAGCCAGCGGTGTTCCGGATTCGGATAGAGGATGCTGATATTGTAGGCCATGTTCCAGGCATGAAAGGCCCAGACCGTTGTCAATTGCGGCTCCAGCTTTGTGATCCAGTCGGCCAGCTGCACGATTTCAAAAACTTTTCCCTCCTTTTGAAGACTGATAAGGCGCAGCCATAAAACGTCAACGAGCAGGCCGCGGAAGCCGCCCAGGGCGACCGTGGTCAGGACAACCAGCGGCGGAGTGCCGGCAGACTGGATTGACGGCGTGTTGCTTTTCTGCCCCCGGTCCCGGTCCAGGGCAAGGCGGGTCTGCCAGGCCGCCCAGAAAAAAAACAGCGCCGCGCCGATGAGAAGAAGAGAATAATATCTTTTCATTGGGATAAAAGCCCCGCTTCCCGCCGGCTCAGGCAGCCGGCGCCGATCAATATCAAAATCAGCGGATACAGGCCGCAAAGAACAGCCAGGGATTGTCCCGCCAGATTCCAGGGGATGAACAATTTGTCCGCCAGAAAAGCGAGCGGGTCAAAACGGTCAAGGGGTGGCAGAACAGCCGCGAGGAAATGGAACGAAGCGCGCACCATTTCGTTCAACAGGATGGCGGCCGGGGCGGCTTGTTCCTGAGCAGCGTTTGTCAAGAGCCCTCTTTCGGCAAGTTGATGCATGAATCCGCCGGAGAATGCTATGGCCATCAATCCCATTGAAGTAAAGACCGCCACGGGGAAGGTGAATAATGTGCCGGCGAGCATTCCGAGCGAAGCGAAAAAAGCAAGACGGGCAAATCCCATGATCAGGCCGCGCAGGAGATTGGCCGTGAAAGTGCTTTCCGGGATCAGAAGGCTCAGCTCGTTTTCTGACGGGAAAAAAACCGTGACCGGCGGATTGGTCTGCAGATTCAGATATTCAAGTTCAAGAAAGCCGGCGGTATCCGGCTTTGGCACAGTCAGGTAACAGGCCATGTTCGGGCTTGAGGTAACGCTTTTATTGAGGATGACACCCCCCTTTTCGTTGAACACCCGCCAAACGCCGGTTACCGGCGACTGATGGGAAAAAGGGGAGGGGATAAACCTGAATTTCAGGAGGGCAAATTGCCTGTCAGTTGCATGGCGCGCGGGATTGAAACGCCAGCGAAAACTCTGACCCGGCCCGATGGCGGCCGCCACCCCTCCCTGCGGAGATGATGTTTTTCCGCCGCCGGCGGATCTATTGTATGACAGGGGCGGGATGGTGCGGTAGACGGTCATGATTTCGCGGCGCGCGTCATATTGCCGGGCAATGTTTATCCCGGCCGGCCGGAGCGTCCAATGCAGCATGGCGCAGATTAATCCCCCGCCCAGAACAAGCAGGAGAAGATTAATCGTCATCAGCCCAAGCAATTTGCCGGTCCAAATCTGCGCGGAGCGCAGGGGTTTGCTGACCAGGCTTTGCATCTGGCCGCCGCTGATCTCCAATGAGATGGCTCCGGCCCCGCACCAGGTTGCCGCCAGCGATAAAATAAACATCAAGAGGCCGCAAGCGTAATCAATGAAGATGCTTGCCCGGCTTTCCAGGGTGCCGTCGCCTTCTATTATGAAAGGCAGGCCGGTCATGACTATGATCAGGAACAAAGCGGTGGCGGCAAATACCCGGGAACGCATGACGGTCCGGATGGTCATGGCGGCAATGGCGGCTATTTTATGCATAGATTTTCTGTTCTGTCATGCCCTTGCCTGCCCGTGTCGGCCAGGGAAAATGGGAATCCAGACAGCATTTATCTTAATCTGGATTCCCGACTCGTGCTTCGTAGCGAAGCTTTACTTCGCAGAGTAGCATTGGATCGGGAATGACAATCGTGCGAAGCGCTTTTGATTGCGGCTCAACCGCGGTTATGAATGATGTATTTCGTCATCTTGATTTTTGGCCGGCCAGGAAGGGGGCGACTTTTTTTACATAAGCAACGCCGCTCGGGGTGATCGCGCCAAGTTTTTCCTTTTCAACTGTTTCCAAAAAGAACTGTTCCAGGGTTTTGCGGGGATGATCCATCTGGGCGGAGACGCCCGTCTGAAGGCGCAAAAACTGGAGAATGGCGCGAATCTGGTCTTTTTCGGCGGCTTGAACGCAGAACCGGCAGACGGCAATATTTTCCAGCAGTTCATCCAGGTTCCCCTGAACAATAATGTTGCCGTTGCTCATGATGGCGACGCGTCGGCACACGCTTTCCATGTCGGCCAGAAGATGCGATGAGATCAGGATGGTTTTGCCGCGTTCGGCGAGCGTCAGGATCAAATCCTTGACCTGACGGCAGCCGACCGGGTCCAGACCGGAGGTCGGTTCATCCAGAATGATAAGGTCCGGATCATTGATCAGGGCCTGGGCAAGGCCGATGCGGCGCAGCATGCCTTTTGAAAATTCGCCGATGCGGCGCCGGGCGGCATATTGCAGTCCGGCCATTTCAATGAGCTGGTTGACCCGCGCTTTCAGAGTGGCGGATTCAAGGCCGAAGAGACTGCCGTAAAACATCAGGGTTTCCCGGGCCGTGAGAAAGGGATAGAGGCAGGACTCCTCCGGCAAATATCCGATTCTTGCCTTGGCTTTGACGTCCTGCGGCGGGGCGCCTAATACCCGCAATGTTCCGGCGGTTGGTTTGAGGAGCCCCAGAATCATGCGCAGGGTTGTGCTTTTGCCAGAGCCGTTCGGCCCCAGGAAGCCGAATATCTCGCCGGGGAAAATTTCAAAACTGATTCCCCTGACCGCGCAGACCACCGGCCTGCGCCAGAAATCTCGGAAATTTTTAGTCAGCCCGTTGGCCTTTATGACCGGTTCCGGCGGCTTTTGATTTGGTTCCATCACAGTTGCAAAAGAATCGCTCAAACATGCCTGCTGTCGTTCTCGTTTTTGGATGTGTAGCCCGAATTTTGCCTTTCAATATTCACGCGGTGTTTCCGCTGGTAGGCGTCAAAGATATCCCCGGCCGACATGTCCATGACCTGCGCCAGGGAGATCAGAAAATGAAACATATCAACCACTTCCACCCGGGCGTTTTGTTTGTCAAAGGTCTGATATTTGGCCCACCATTTCCAGGGGACGCTGTCGGTGAGTTCCGCGATTTCCTGCGACAGCGCCCGGCAGTAATTCAAAATCCATTCCGGTTTTTTCTGTTCCGGCACGCACAGGGTGTCAATGCCGATTTTGCGGTTGAGTTCGCCCTGCAACTTGAATAATTCTTCCAACATGTCCGTCATTGTCCGCAACCTTTCTTTTTTGACTGTTTGCTTGCTTCCCCATCCGGGGGCTGAATGAAGGCTATTATGCCTGATTCCCGGCCGGAATCAATTTTGAAATTTATAACTGCGGAGGAATGTTTTTTTAGTTGCAAAAAATGCTTTTTAATGTAAATTATATTAAATGGCATGGATGGCGCGGAGATGCTTAATTGGTGGGGAAAATTCCTGCTGTCCATGGAGGAGCGTGAAACAATCATGATGCGGAAAGCATTTAGTTTGTTTGTCCTGGGGTGGCTGATGGGGGTGTATAGCAGTTTTGCGGCCACCAACGCACTGCTTTACTCGGATACCTTTGAAAATTACACAAACGGCATGCCGCTGGTTGACGGCACAAATTACTGGTATTCGTCAACTGTGGAGGGCCGGGTGGCGACGGTGCTGTCCAATGCCAGTCTGGCCGCCGCGGGCAGCACGAATGTGGCGGCGATCCCCGCTGATGTGACCCTTTCCAACCGCTACGCGGCGACCACCTCCACCAATGTCTGGCTGCACATGCAATCACGCGTTGTTTATTATGACGGGCTTACGGTGTATGACACGAACTCGGCGGCCATCTTTTTTGTTGATACCAACGGATACTTTGTGGTGCGCGACGGCACAAATGGATGGACAACAATCACGACCACCCTGGGGGGCGATCCCGCGACACCGGTTGATACCAATGTCTTCACCACGATAGATGTCTACCTGGACTATACCAACAAAATCTGGCGGCTGAATGTAAATGCGGTTCCGCTTACCAATAACATCGGTTTTTATAATACCAGTGTTTCCGGGCATACCGGTTTTGAAGTCTACAACGACGGCACCAACACCGCCATCACCAGTTACCTGGATAATATCGCGATCTATGATACCAACATGCTCCCGGCCATGTCCGTTTCACCCTCTATCATGACCAACACCTCCGTCTATCTGGCGGGCGCCACCAGCCAGCCCTTCAAGGTCATATCCAGCGGGGACGGGCAGTTGAATTATTATATCATTACCAACAGTCTTGCCTCCGGCTGCAATCTGGTTATTACCAACAATGCCACGGGCGTTCTCACCAACAATGCCACCAACACCGTTTGGGTCAGATGCGATATTCCCTCTCTGGCCCCCGGCGTTTATTCCAATTCATTCCAGGTTATTTCAACCAACCTGGAAGGGCAGTCGCAGACCGTCCAGCTTTTCATCAATGTCTACAGCCTGAGCGTGAGTCCGGCCAACCTGACCAACACGGTGTTATACGGCAATAACGCCACCAGCCAGACTTTCAACGTCAGCGCGGGCGGAGGCGAAATATCGTTCAGCGTGGCCACGAATGCAAGTTGGCTGAACGTGAGTCCGAGCAGCGGACATGTGTCGTCCGGAACAACCAATGTTCTGACAAATACTTATTTGACCGCCGGCCTGGCGCCCGGCGATTATGAGGGGCGGGTGACCGTCACTACTGCTGAAGGCGGCGGGTCAACGGGAACCGTTAATGTTGCCATGCGGGTTTTGGCGACCCCGGTGTTGGGGGTGAGTCCCTTTCAAATCAGGCAGGTCGTTGACAAGGGCGGCAATCCGACCAGCGAATATTTTGATGTCTGGAACGCCAGCGCGCCGCCGGTGGTCAGACTGGCCTACCAGATTTCGGTAACCAGCGGCTCTAATATAATACAGGGGGTTTCGCCCTCCAGCGGAATATGTTCCAATCAGCATAACACCATCGGTATTTATTTCAACAACCTGTCCGGATTTGATTCCGGCACTTACACCGCGGTCCTGGCGGTTGTGGCGACCAATTACGGATCGGGATATGAAGGGCATTGGACGACCACCAGCAATATTACCGTAGAGCTGGTGATTTCCGCGCCGGATGCGCCGGCGGAGGTTACCGCGACCAAGGGGGATTACGAAGACCGGGTGAGAGTGAGCTGGCGTCCGGCGCTTTCGCCGCTGGGCGGGACGGTTACCTACAATGTTTTGCGGTATAACACTTTTGACCCCAATTATGCCCAGACCATAGTATCCGGACTTACGGTTACGAATTATGACGACACAACCGTGTCGCCCGGCGTCAAATATTATTACTGGGTGCGGAGCGTCAACACTTACGGGCAGGCTGGATCCAACAGTGTTTATGACAGCGGTTACCGGCGGCTGGCCGCGCCGGGCGGATTATTTGCGAGCGACGGCGCATATACCAACAAGGTGGCGGTAAGCTGGGCGACGGTGGACGGCGCCAGCAGTTATTATGTTTATCGCAGCGCAGGCGGCGCGGCCAGTATTGTGTATAACACCGCCGGCACCTCATACGATGACCTCACGATAGCGGAGAGCATTGTCTACACTTATTATGTGCAGGCCTCCAATTCAATATGCGGCAGCGTCCTGAGCGCCGGAGAGACCGGCTATGTTCTCAGCCGGCCGACCGTGTTAAGCGCAAGCGATGGACAGTATGTGGGGAAAATCGTGCTTACCTGGAGCGCGGTCCCCGGCGCCACGGCCTATGAGATATGGAAGAGCACCAAGACTCTCACTCCGCCCTATGGCGGCGGGGCGAAAATCGCCGAGACGGCTTCGGGTTCTTATAGCGACACTTCCGTCACGGCGGGCACCAAGTATTATTACTGGTTGAAATCCAAGAATGCAACTGCGCTCAGTGATTTTTCCAGCCGCGAAGAAGGTTATGCGGCGACCGCGGCGGTTGACTTGTCTTTGTGGGCGCTGGTGCTTCAGCCGCGCCGGATCGGCCTGGGCGCCAACCCGAAAGTGATCTCGTTCCGGCTGGCGAATAACGGCGGTGCCGCGCTCTCCGGCGACAATGGGACCGTCCAGCTTGCGTTCTATGCCTCGGCCAATGATGTTTTCGGCGACGCTGACGATCAGGCCTTGGGGACGGTTGACAAACAGATAACCCTGCCAATCGGTTCTGCCGAAAGATTTGCGGTGGGGGGCGGCAATGTTACCCTGCCGTCCACGGCCGGCTCCTATTATATTTTCATGAGTTTGAATCCAACCTGGCCTTCAACCCTTGCTCCGGCCAACGCCAGCGGATGGACAACGCGGCGGGCGCAGGCGCTTGAGGTTAGCGCCGGCGGAACGATTAATTATCAGGCCTTGAATGATTACGATGGCGATGGCATTTCGGACCTGGTGGTGTATACCAATGGCTTGTGGGACGCGCGTTCGGTGGACGGATTTGAAATCGCGCGCAATGCCGCTTTCGGCGGAAAGAAAGACGCCGTGGTGATGGGGGACTATGACGGCGACAGCCTGACCGACCCGGTTATTTATGATGAGAGCCGCGGGCTCTGGCAGGGACTGTTTTCCGCCAGCGGCTACACGTATGGGAGCGGATACTTCGGCGGCCCAGGCTATGGGCCCGTGCCCGGCGATTATGATGGCGACGGCAAAACCGACCTGGCGTTATATTACCCGGCCAATGCGTTGTGGTATGCGCAGAAGGCCCAGGGCGGACGGATAATATGGGGAACACAATTTGGCGATCTGGGCTATGAGCCGGTCATTGGCGATTATGACGGCGACGGTAAATGGGACCTTGCGCTCTATAATGAGAACAGCGGCTTGTGGTATGTCCGTTCTGTGTCGGGCGCGCTTATTCTCACCGCCGGATCCTGGGGCGGTCCCGGTTTCCGGCCCGTGCCCGGCGATTACGACGGCGACGGCCTGTGGGATTTTGCGGTGTTCAACAAGTCAACCGGCGGCTGGTATATTATAAATATATTTGCCGAAATTATCGCCAATGGTCTTCCATGGGGGCTGCCGGGATACATGCCCGTGATCGGCGACTTTGACGGCGACGGCATATCAGACATGGCGATTTACAATTCAACAACCGGCAAATGGTATATCCGCACCGTGGCCGGTTTATATCTGGTGCTGGGCGACACCTGGGGCGGTGCCGGACGCAAAGCCGTCGGCGAAGTGGAATAATAAAGAAATTCCTGCGGCTGGCGCGCCGTTGTTTTTTCCTTTTTCAAAACCGCATTTTTGGTTTAATTTCTTCCCTCATGTGGCTTTCCAAATACCGGATTCATTTATGCTGGCTTGTGCCGCTTTTAATCTTTGACGCGGTGTTTTTTGCCTGGCTGTGGAAGCGTCTCTCTCCTCCGCCGGAATCCGGGGAGTCCCTTCCGCCCGCCGGCTTGGTCGGCGATCAGGGCATCATCGTGGAATTTGCCTATCCCACTGAACAGCAACTTGATCGCTGGAACACGGGAGTTTTTCAGCCGACCGCCTCCGGCCGGCCGGAATCAGCCTTTTATGGTTCGGTGCGCACAGTCCAGATTGGGAAGAGGCTGTTTTCTTCATTTCATGAGGGAGTTGATATCGCGCCTTTGAAGCGCGATAAGGCGGGGCGGCCGCAGGACGCTGTATTTTCCGCCGCGGACGGCGAAGTCGTCTACCTCAACCGCATTGCCGGCAATTCAAATTACGGCAAATATATTGTGCTGGCGCATGGCGATGGGCCGGGCCGTCTCTATACTCTCTACGCTCATCTGGATCGCATTGCCCCGGCATTGCGGACGGGATTAAAAATAGGGCAGGGCATGGATTTGGGCATGATGGGGTTCACCTCAACCGACCATATATTGCCGGATCATGGCCATCTCCATTTTGAGACCGGCCTGATGTTAAATGCGCGTTTCCAGCAATGGTTCAAAAGACAAAAACTGAGCCCGGATCATGGTAATTATAGCGGCTGGAACCTGATCGGCATTGACCCGCTCTCGGTCTATGAATGGCAGGAGGAAAATGGAAGGGAATATGATTTATTTGCCGCCCTGCATGCCATGCCGCCGGCTTTTGAGATTGTTCTGAAAACACCGCATCAGCTTGATTTTTTCCGGCGCTATCCACAACTCTGGCAGGGCGCGGAATTCAAGGCTGGCGCCATGGTCATTGCCTGTTCGGAAAACGGACTGCCTCTCAGCGGCCGGCTCGCAAGCAAGGATGAAACGTCTGAATTGGGGCGCAAGAATAATTTTGTCCGTTGTGTTGATCCTTCCATCCTCGGCCGCAACGGCTGCCGGCTGGTGGTGAACGACAATGGTAAATGGCGTTTGGGCGCTGAAGGTAAAAAATGGCTCGCCATGCTTGTGTATTAATGAATATTATTTATGTTTTCTAGAGACTCCGCTGCGAAAAAATTCAAATTTCGAATATCGAAATCCGAAACAATGTTCAAAATTTCAAAATACTAATAAGCGAAACAAAATGTGGTTTGGAATTGGAACATTCGAATTTGTTTCGAATTTCGGATTTCGTGCTTCGGATTTTACTCGTACCGTAATGCGTCAATCGGATTGAGGAGCGAGGCCTTGCGCGCCGGCCAGAGGCCGAAAATAATGCCGATGGCGGCTGAAAAAGATACGGCCACCATGATGGAGAAAGCCGTCACGATTGAGGCCCAGCCCGCCAGGCTGGAAACGGTAAAACTGATCAGCCATCCAAGCGCAATGCCCAGCAACCCGCCGACTAAACTTATCACCAGCGCCTCGGTGAGAAATTGAGTCAGAATGTCGCGGCGCTTGGCGCCCACCGCCTTGCGGACGCCTATTTCGCGTGTCCTTTCCGTGACAGATACCAGCATGATGTTCATGATGCCGATTCCGCCGACCAGCATGGAGACGGCCGCGATGGCCGATAACAGCCAGGACATTACCCGGCTCGTTTCGGTCAGGGCCGCCTTCATTTCCGCCATGTTCTGAATATTGAAGGAATCGTGCCGCGAAGGCGGGAGGCGATGGGTGCGGATGATCATGGCGGTGATTTGCTCCTGCATCTTTTCCATATCCTCCGTCCGGGCCGCTTCAATTTCAATCAACTGCAGGTATTTGTTTCCCAGCAGACGGTCCATGGCGGTGGAAAGCGGGATCACGATGTTATCATCCTGATCCCACCATTGCGTCGCGCCCTTTTCCGGCAGAATGCCGATGACCTGGAAATTGACTTTGTTGATTTTTATATATTCGCCGAGCGGGTTCGTTTCGGGAAAAAGGTTGCGCACAATGGTCATTCCGATCACCGCCACGCGGGCCTTGGAAAGCATCTCTTCCTCATTGAAAAAACGGCCGATGGCCGGCTCGGAAGCATGCATTTTGGCGTAAGCCGGCTCAGCGCCCATCACCCGCGTGTTCCAGTTTTTTCCGCCGAAGGTTACCTGCCCGCGGCCGGAAATCATTCCGGCTACATTGCTGACCAGGCCGATTTCTTTTTTGATGTCGCTGATATCATCGCGCGTGAAGCGGGTTATCATGCCTTCCGACATTGCTATGCCCCGGTTATGGGGAGGGCCGGAACGCATCATCAAAAGGTTGGACCCCATGCTGGCGAGCTGGGCCTCTATTGATTGGGTTGCGCCCTGGCCGATGGCCAGCATGGCAATCACCGCCGCCACGCCGATCAGAATACCAAGCATTGAGAGCGCAGAACGGACTTTGTTGGCTTTCAGCGCCCGCCAGGCCTGTTTGAGATTGGCGACCAGGCCGGCCATAAAATGCCGCCAGCCCTCGCGCTTGTCAGCGGTATTATCTTTGCTTTTTAATTTTAGATTTTCATTTTTTTGATTTGGAGCCGGAGCAATGGCAACATTTGGTTCATCCCTTTGGATCAATCCGTCGCGCATGTGGATTATCCGCCGGGCATAATGGGCAATGTCGTCTTCATGGGTCACCATGACCACGGTCAGTCCCGCGCGATTGAGCCCGGAGATAATCCCCATTATTTCTTCCGCGCTCTGTGAATCCAGGTTCCCGGTCGGCTCATCGGCCAGAATGAGGGGGGGATGGTTGATGAGGGAACGCGCGATTGCCACGCGCTGCTGCTGTCCGCCCGAAAGTTCATTCGGCCGGTGCGTGATCCGGTCGCCTAGTCCGACTTCAGCCAGGAATTTTTTCCCCATTTCCTGGTTCAGCCGGTGGCGGCTGTAAAGGGCCGGCAGAAGCACGTTTTCCAGCGCCGTAGTGCGCGGCAAAAGATTAAAGTGCTGGAAAACAAAGCCGATGGAAGTGTTTCTTATTTCGGCCAGGGCGTCATCCGAAAGATTCTTGATTTCCCTGCCATAAAGTTGGTAGTTGCCGCTGTCCGGCACATCCAGCAATCCGAGAATATGCAGCAGCGTTGATTTGCCCGAGCCGGACGGCCCCATGATGGCCACAAATTCCCCCTCGGCGACGGTCAGCGAAACGCCGCGCAGGGCATGCACCGCGGTTTCGCCGCGGTCGTAGGTTTTAACGACGTTGTCAATACTGATCATGAATTTAAGTTTTTGAGCGGCTGTCTGTGCCAAGGAAGAAGCAATTAAATATCTTGCTCTTTTTGGGAAACATGTTATATTAATTTGAAATCCTGAGAAAGGAAAAAAAGAGGTAGGAGGTAGGTATGAAAAAAGCAATGAGAATGAATAAACCCGGTTCTTCATCCAAAAGGGTCGCTTTTGAAGTTTCGGCCAATCCCGGCAGCGATGTCTATCTGGCCGGAACGTTCAACAACTGGGACCCGCAGCGCCATCAGATGAAAGATACACGCAAGAACGGACGGTATACCATCACGCTGATGCTGCCCAAAGGCGAATACGAATACAAATTTGTGATCAACGGCAATTGGGTTGTTGACCCCGAATGCCAGGATTGGACCCGCAATTCATTCGGCACGCTCAACAGCGTCAAAAAAGTTGAATAAACATTTTTGGCGTGACGCGTTGCGTTCATCCGGCGGGTAGCGGCGCGTCGCCGTTTCCCCGGCCATATATTGTTTTCCGGGGAGCAGGCGTTTCAAAGTGAAGGCAAACCCGCGCATTCTGATCGTTACGCCCGAAATTACCTACCTGCCGGCCGGTATGGGCAACATGGCCAATTACCTTGCCGCCAAGGCCGGCGGCTTGGCCGATGTAACCTCCGCGCTTGTCAGCGCTCTGTTTGAGCAGGGCGCCGATATCCACGTTGCCTTGCCCCATTACCGCCAGATGTTTCATTTTAACATCGGGCAGTTCATCAGCGAGGAATTGCGCGCTTATAAAACAAAGCTTCCGGACGAAAGAATCCACCTGGCTGAAGACCGGATATTTTATTACCGCTCCCATGTCTACAGTCCGCACGAGCAGGAAAATCCGAGGCTGGCCCTGGCTTTCCAGCGCGAAGTGGTCAACAACATCATCCCGCGCGTCAGGCCGGATATCATCCATTGCAATGACTGGATGACCGGGCTTGTCCCCGCCTTTGCCCGGCGCCTTCAGATTCCCTGTCTCTTTACCGTGCATAACATCCATTCCCTCCAGGCCACCCTCGCGCAAATTGAGGACAGCGGCATTGACGCGGCCGAATTCTGGCAGTCTTTGTATTATCAGCGTTATCCCGCTTCCTACGAGGAAAGCCGGGCCAATAATCCGGTCAATTTTTTGGTCAGCGGCGTTTTTTCATCCCATTTTATCAACACGGTCAGTCCGACTTTTTTACGCGAGATAACCGAAGGCCGTTTTGATTTTATTGATTTCGCGCTGCGCCATGAGATCGCCGCCAAGAATAATTCCGGCTGTGCCGCCGGCATTCTGAATGCGCCCAATCCCTCCTATGACCCGGCTGCGGATCCCGCGCTCGTGCGTAATTTTACGGCGGAAAACTGTCTTGCCGGCAAGTCGCTTAATAAGAAGGCCTTACAGACGGCGCTCGGCCTGAGGCAGAATAATTCCGCGCCGCTTTTCTTCTGGCCTTCGCGGCTTGACCCGCATCAGAAGGGATGCGGCTTGCTGGCTGAAATTTTGCCGAAGATCATCGCGCGCTACCGCCAGGAAGGCATCCAGATTGTCTTTGTGGCCAACGGCTCCTTTCAGCCGCATTTTCATGAGATTGTTGCCCGTGAAAAACTGCAAAAAAGCGTGGCCATATCCAATTTCAACGAGGAATTGTCGCGCCTGGCTTATGCGGCTTCGGATTTTGTGCTGATGCCTTCGCTTTTTGAGCCCTGCGGATTGCCGCAGATGATCAGTTGCAAATACGGCAGTCTGCCGGTGGCCCATGACACCGGCGGCATTCATGACACCATTTCACATCTTGCCCCCGGGATGAACACAGGCAACGGATTTTTATTTGAAAATTACGACAGCAACGGTCTGGAATGGGCGCTTGACCAGGCCATCCTGTTTTATAAATTGCCGGAGACGGAACGCGGCGCGCAGGTCGCCCGGATTATGAAAGAAAGCGTCGCGCGCTTTACCCATGCGGTCACGGCCGCGGCCTATATCAAACTTTATGAACAGATGCTTGCCAGACCGCTTGTGGCGGCGTAGTCTATTCCTAAATTGAGTGATTCTGCCCCAAGCGGGTGCCCGCGGCATCTTGTCTTGTTTGTAGTGCCGCACTGTGTGCGGCAGCCGCGCCACGTAGTGGCGCGCTACTTGGGCTATAGTATGAAAATGAATAAAAATTGCCCGCCTTGTTCGCCGTCGGCAGACAGCGTGCCGGCCATTGTCCGCCATGATCCTTACCTTCAGTCCTATACGGAACATATCATCCGGCGCATCGCCCGCGTTCATGAAATGGAACAGCGCCTGACCGGCGGCAAGACTTGCCTGGCTGATTTTGCCGCGGGCCATGAATATTTCGGCCTTCATTTCAAGGATGGCGCATGGGTTCTGCGGGAATGGGCGCCGAATGCCAGCAAGATGTGCCTGACAGGCGCTTTTTCCGATTGGCAGGAAAAAGGCGATTATTCCTTTTACCCCATCGGCGCCGAGGGCGTCTGGGAACTGCGCCTGCCGCGCGAGGCGTTGCGCCATGGCGATCTTTACCGG
>Ga0074199_1000973_pt1 | contig 31521 bp, 23 predicted proteins | sample EPASupsiteSAE347_FD_64528 | JGI IMG/M metagenome (GOLD analysis project Ga0074199, IMG submission 64528) | Bioremediated contaminated groundwater from EPA Superfund site, New Mexico - Sample SAE3-47 | ecosystem: Environmental > Aquatic > Deep subsurface > Groundwater > Contaminated ... | reverse complement strand
CGACGGCGACATGGCCGCCTGTTGCGGGGTGCCGTATGAGAAAGGCAGAAAGGCGGATGGACAAATGCAGGGCGTGACGCTCATGTTCAGGCTTGGCGGGGTCAAGTATTTTGGAAGAAATTACGGCGGAACAACGGATGGCAAACATTATGAAGCCTTGTTTAAAAAGGCGTGGAAAACAGGCAAAGTGTCGGCTCAGTATGAAGTGGGTTGCATTAATTCCATTCCGGGAATGCCCGGCGTAGTGGCCGTGAACAGCCAGCACACATTCGGCATAGACGGAACCAATCCTGCCGATCTGACCAGGGCCATGGTGACCGGCAGAAAACAAATCCGCGAAATGACTGCGCTTTTCAGGCAGTATTGCAAGGGTTTTGAAAACAGCTATTTAATTGACAGCGCCGCTTTGCCCGGCGTCCGGGAGACGCGGCGCATCAAATGCGAATACTGCCTGACTGAGGATGACGTGCTCAAGGCGCGGCATTTTAAGGACAGCATCGGCAAATATGCCTGGACGCTGGACGTGCATCTGCCTCCCTTGCCTGGCGAAAAGCGCGGCAATATCTGGATGAAACCGAACACCAGTTTTGACATCCCTTTCCGTTGCCTGGTGCCGAAAGGCGTCGACAACCTGTTGGTTGCCGGACGCTGCATGTCGGCCACGCAAAAGGCGCTTGGCGCGGCAAGGTTGATGCCGACCTGCATGGTGATGGGCCAGGCGGCCGGCACGGCCGCGGCGTTATGTTTGAAAAACAAGACTATTCCGCGAAATATCGATATTGCCTCCCTGCAAGGCGTTTTGCGTGCGCAAAACGTTGTTTTGTGATGCCTTGCTCTTTTTATATGCTTGCCTCGACTGCCCGAAAGGCTTATATTAAACGCATTGGCAGGCCTATTTTAGCGCCTTCAAGGACAACATCCAGGATTCCTGCCGAGGCATGAAATGAAATGGATTTGTTTATTGTTTTTTTCGGTTTTTATCGCAATCAGGGCTTCGGCGCTGCCGAATCCCGCAGCCGTTTATTGCGAAAAACTGGGGTATGAATATAAAAAGGTTCGGACTATTTCCGGGGAAAAGGGGATTGTGGTGGTCGAACCAGGCGTACAATTTGACGCCTGGGACTTCTTCAAGGGCAAGGTCGGCAATGAATATTCTTTCGGCGCGTTGGTCGGATATGACACCGAATGCGTGCGCACCAATGTTTTTTCCTGTGTTTTGGAATATGCCGTGTGCGTGCCCAGGGGAAAAAAGGGGCTGAAAACGGCGGCGCAGATTCCTTTGCTGGAATTAATGAAACAAAAGGGATTGCCGCTGTTTGATGATGCGGTAATCCGAGGCAAAAAACCTGCAAGCGGCCGGGATTTCAGGGCCAATCGCGAGGAAGACATGCTCGGTATTTACGAGGTCATGGCCGAGGGCAAGGCTCTGGCAGCATCCTTCGATTGGCGGAACTATAATGGCCATTCTTATATCGGCTCCGTTCGCGACCAGGGCAGTTGCGGCAGTTGCTATGCTTTTGGCGCGGCTGCGGCAGCCGAATGCGCTTATAATTGGGCCAACGGCAAATATGACGGCAATTGCATTGATTTTTCCGAGTCCTTCATCATCTGGTGTCTGGGCCGTCTTCCGCAGTATAGTTCTCATTTCTATGGCTGTGACGGGGCGGATTACGATTATGCGGAACTGACGGCCCTTACCGCGGAGGGCGTCTGCCTTGAATCGGCTTTTCCCTATACCACGTCCGATCCCGGCAGTTGTGAACACTGGTCCGATCCGAGAACCGTGTTTTCCTCATGGCATCGCATACCCTGCGGCGACATTGAGGCAATCAAAACGGCGATTATGACTTATGGCGTGGTGGATGCCTCGGTTAACGTGGACAGTGATTTTGACGCTTATACCGGCGGAATTTATTCGAACACAAGCACCAACTGCGACTCATCCCCGTGCTATTACACGCCGGTCAACCATGCCATTGCCCTGGTCGGCTGGGACGACAATCCGCCTGAAGGCGGCGGGGGATGCTGGATTTTAAGGAACAGTTGGGGTACATCATGGGGTGAGAGCGGTTACATGCGCATCCGCTATAACTCAGCCGTGGTGGCTTGCGAGGCATGCTATTTGACGTATCCTGGCACCAATACCCATACCCTGACAGTTGCCTCGATGTACGGCGGCGCCAATCCGCCCGTGGGTATCACCACGAACAACAGCGGCGCAATGGTGACGTGCGGTGTCACCAATTCGCCTCTGGTAAACGGAACCACGCAGTACGTTTGTGCTGGTTGGACCGGCGCTGGCAGCGTTCCGGGCTCGGGCAGTGGCACAAACACGGGAACGTTTTTTCTGACCAACGACTCCTCGATTGCCTGGCTGTGGAACACGAATTTTTATCTTAACCTCGCGGTCAATGGCAGCGGTTCTCTTGATGCATCTTCTGGCTGGAAATCCGCCGGCACAAACCTGGTCGTGACCGCCACGCCGTCCACCTCGTACGGTTTTGATCGCTGGAGCGGAGACACGGGCGGCTGCGTTATCGCGGGCAACAGGCTTACGGTTGGGATGGTCCGCGCCCGCGTCATAACTGCCAATTTCACAGGCGGCAGTCAGACGGGCGTTTCCTCCTGTGTTTGCGCAGATTACGATGGCGACGCCAGGGCCGACCCGGCCGTGTATGACGAAGCCGCCGGGATGTGGCGGATAAAATTGTCAAGCGCCGGATATTATTTGCTGGTGACGGATTTTAATGGACTCGGCGGGCCAGGCTATGCGTCGGTTTCCGCGGATTATGACGGCGACCACAAGGCCGATCCGGCCGTGTATGATGAAAGTAACGGCGTCTGGAAATTGTTGTTGTCCGGCGCAAATTACTCGACGGTAGTCGTATTGGGGCAGATACTTGGCGGGCCGGGGTATAGCGGCATGCCGGCCGACTATGACGGCGATTTCAAGGCTGACCCGGGCGTGTACCAGCGCGAACTGGGCGACTGGAAAGTATTGCTTTCATCGGCGCAATATTTGCCGGTTGAAGATTTTGCCCTGCTGGGCGGCGCGGGTTTCAGGGCCGTGGCCGCTGATTACGACGGCGATCATAAAGCCGACCCGGCAATTTACGGGGAGACCAATGGCGTATGGGCGTTTAAGCTGTCAAGTGCCAACTATATTGCCGTGATTATGATGCGAACGTTGGGCGGAACCGGTTATCTTCCAGTGCCGGCCGACTACGACGGCGACGGTCTTGCTGATCCGGCAGTCAGAAGTGAGACGGGCAATAACTGGATTGTCATGTTTTCATCGGCCGGTTACGCGACTGTGCCTTTAACCATTCCGTTTGAATGACGGACGATGAATTATTTTTCAGCGGGATTTTGTTTTAAGGGTCATATATTGCCATGGTTCGTAAAAATCCGTTAAAAGCGCCAGCGACTGGTTGTATGCCAATGTTTTGTAATTCATCTTGTTCAGATAATCGGATGCTTTATGGCGCAGTCAATTCAGGGTTTTGCGTTTGTTCTGCAAGTTTTACGATATCTTCGGAAGTTGCCACGACCAGGTTCGCGGCTGCGTAAGCCACCATCCGTTCATAAGCCTGCCAGATGCTGTCCTGTTCCCTCTGGGGACGTGGACGCGATTCATCCGGCGCGTTCAAATCATAGGGCGGCTGGCGTGGCGTTTTTGATTTTGTGTCTTCCATATAATAAGCTTTCCAGGATTCCGGCCCCTGCCGGTAGAAATTATTTTCGTGGATCAGACTGGTGATAAAGGGCGGACGCGTCGCCTGCCAGGCGGAAAGCTCGACTTTTAACTGTGCGGTCGGGTCGTATTTGTCAGACCTGCGGCTTTTTATGCGATTCCACCAGAAATTATTCCCGTCTTTGACGTGGGTAATGCTGAAGTCGCTGGGGCGGATCAACAGACCGTCCAGATATTCGAAAGGCCGGTCAAGCGGCGTGCCGGTTTCATGATATTGAATCACCATCTTCGCGCCCATTTCCCTGTACACGGCATTCACGGCCTGTTTGATGCGCCGGTCGTCGCTTTGCGGAGAGACACATACCGGAGGCTTGCCGAACACCTGGGTCACGTACGCATAGCCGCCGGGTTGGTCGCGCTGTAAATCGCCGGTGGCAAGATCGAGTCCAAAGGTCTCGTAAGCTCTGACCGTACGCGCCAGCGTCGGTTGGTCCATGACTTTTAATTTTTCGTCAAAACCGATATAGATCGGACAAGGCGGTCGCACGTGATAGCTGACCGTCATGCCGCCGGCCAGGATGGCTTTGATCGCGTCCGGCCGTTTTTTTGCGTAGGCTGCGACAGTGGGCGCGCTAAGATAAAAATCGCCGCGCACCTTGTATTTCCGGAAAATCCCAACCAGCCGCACGATCGTATCGGCGCTCTCATCCATATGCACCCAGTCATGCACATTGACGGCAAAGGTCATGTAAGCCTTTGGGGGCTTGGCTGCTGCGGAACCGGCGGGAGGAAGCGAAGCCTCCAGTTTTGAACCGGGTGCTGGGGAGGCGGTTTTTTCCCAGGCCTTGTAAGCGTCGGCCATTTCCGAAAACGTGGCCCAGCGTACTTTGCCGGCTTTGACCAGGGGATCCATCACTTTGGTCAGCCACTGATCCAGCATTGTAAATGCCGGTTGACCCCTGGCGCGATCGTGAAATTCGGCGGAATGCACCGTGATGTGAAATACGTTGATATGATTTTTTTGCGCCGCTTTCAGGGAACGTTCCAGCCCGTCAGTGAGATAATCGAAATAAGCAGCGTCGCCGCTTTGTTTGCGTTCCCTGAAATCGGCGCCGGCAAAAATGCCGTCCGGCAGATAAATGATTTTGCCGTTCGGATCATGCCGCGCAAAGGCTGACATGTCGTTTTCCGATGGGCCGCCGGCCGGCCGCCACGGCCGGATGGAAAGCAGTTTATCGTCGGTTTCCTGTTTGCGTGGGTTCTTGTGGTCGCTCATTACCTCCAGGCCGGCAGCGGAAGCGGCCTCCAACAGGCGCGGATACGGGTTGCCGCCGCTCCAGTAGCGGATGGGCACCTCCCTGCCGGCCGCCTTTTTGATCCAGGCAATTTCCTCTTTCATAACCGCAGTCCAGACGGCCGGCGGCAGGCGTTCGCATTTTTTGCCGAGATGCGCGTCTTCATGAAAGTGCAGGGCCAGTTCATGACCTGCGTCGGCCAGGTCCGAAAAAAGGTGATTTTTTGTCTGTACGACCATTTTCGTGAACGGCGTTTGTGCTTGCACGGTCAGTTTGCCGCCGTGTTTTTGGATCACGGTTTTCAGGGATTTGATGGAGTCGGCATGAATACGAAAAAAATCTTCGTCATTGAAGTCCTGTCCGTCCTTCCGGCCGGCTGCATCTTTCCCTGAAGAAACCAGTTCGCTGACCGTCGCGCCGAGGGGCTCGATATGCAGGCCTACGCAGAACAGAATCGGGGCTTCGGCCGAACCGGCATCGGGAGCCACCTGTCGGCTGAATTCCTCCTGAACGATTCGGGACGGTGATTGGCTGGAGTCATCGCCGATTGGCCGTCGGTCCCGCGGCGTGGCGACAACGTCATTGGTCAATGCCAGGGCAATGGTGGCGGCAAAATAAATTATTTTCCGTATGCGGTTCTGACTTCTGAAATAATTTTGGGCTTCCTGCATTATCTTGGATAAATTGATGATCGAAATACCCTTTATTTATAGGCGGCAGACTTGGCCGTCAGTGCGATAAATTATTGATTCTTAAGAGCTGTCGCTACCCAGCAACTTGCGCGCCTGTTCAAGCTGGACGTTCGTGCCCAGCAGGTAAATACGGTCGCCGGGGCGCAGGGTTTCATCGGCCGAAGGATTGATGAACGTTTTACCTTCGCGTTCCAGGCCGATGATCGTGGCGCCGGTCAGGGCGCGCATGTTCAGGTCGCGGATTAACCGGTCGGCCGCCGGACTTTGCTGGGAAACAAGCGTGTCCGCCAGATGGGCCTCCCTGAAAATATTTTGGGTGGCGCTGAAGGTCAACAAGTTTACCCAGGGCTGATTTTCGGAAAACACTTCGCGCAAGGCCGATTGCGCCTTGCTGTAAATCAGGATGTTGAATTTCCAGAAGACTATTGTGACGGCGACGACGGCGATCACGAGAAAGATCAGCAAGCGCTGCGGCGGGAGGATCGCGGAGCCGAGCATGAACAGGAATAGGATGATCGCCAGCATGCCGGTAATGGTGATGGTCCATTCTATCATGAGCCGCGGCACATGAACGCCGCGCTTGCCTGGGCTTTCCGGAAAACGCATTTCGGCCAGGATCATGGCCAGGGCCTGCAATTTGCGCAGGCTGGCCACGATGAAGGGTATGGCGATCAAAGCCGCCGCAAGCCAGAGTATGGCGTGCGGGCCGCCAAGGAAGTAGGGGATTTTCGCGAACATGCCGGCGAAACGTTGCGCCACATAACCCATCAGAAGAAAAATGCCGGCCATCCATACAAGGTTGATCAGAATGATGGTCACGCAGCGCCGGATGGTGTTGCGGATGATATTGTTGCTGCCGGCGCGGCCGTCTGCGCCGGCGGTAACGGCGTAACGTTTCAGATTGTCCCGCAAGCGCTGCGGCAGGGCCGCCTCCAAAAACCGGTCGATAAAGCGCGCATTCTTGAGAAGATATGGATTTATGAAGGTTGTCAGCAGCGATATGCCCACTGCCAGCGGATAAACAAAATCCTGCGTAACGCCCAGCTTCGCGCCGAGGCCGGCGATGATGAGGGCAAACTCGTTCACCTGCGCCATGCCGCAGCCGACATGCACGGCGGTGGAACGGTCATTGCCGCTGATAAAGGAGCCGACCGCGCACGCGCAGAATTTTCCGGCAATCACCACGGCCGTCAACAGGAACAAAAGCCGGTAATGTTCGATGGCGATTTGCTGGTTTGCCAGAAGACCGATGGCCACGAAAAACACGGCGCCGAATATGTCGCGCAATGGACCGGTCAATGTTTCGATCCGTACGCGTTGGCCCGACTCGGCCATGATGCTGCCGATGATGAAGGCGCCCAGCGCCAGCGTGAAATTCAACGCTATGGACAAAAGCGATACGGCAAAACAAATTCCAATCACGGCGATGACCAGAAGTTCGTCGTCGCGGAAACGCGTCAGATTGTTTATGAGGCGCGGCACGCTTAAGAGACCGACAACCAGAAGCATTACCAGGAAAATTAAAAGGAGGCCGAGGCGGTCAAACACGATATCGGCCTGAACGGCGCCGGTCAGGCCGACGCCGGTCAGGAGGGCTATCAGAACTATGGCCAGGAGATCCTCCACGATCGAGGCGCCCAGAATTATCTGGGCAAAACGCTCTTTTTTGAGCGCCAGATCGCCGAGCGCCTTGGTGATAATGGCCGTGGAGGAATCGCAGATGATGGCGCCCAGGAAAATGCTTTCAATGGCGTTCCAGCCCAGGGAACGGCCTATGAAAAAACCAAGGGAAAGCATCACGGTGACGTCAATGAGGGCGGTAACAATCGCCGACACGCCCACGTTGCGGAGTTTGCGCAGGTTGAAATCAAGCCCCATGGAAAACATCAGAAAGATGAGTCCCAGGTCGGCCAGGATGTGAATGGATTGCCGGTCGGCGATCAACGGGTGGAAGAATCCCAGGCCGCCAAGCACGAAGCCGGCCAGGATGTAACCAACGGACTTGGGCTGTTTCAAGAGTTGGCAAATGACCGCGGCAATCGCCGCCGCGGTCATGACCAGAGCCAAGTCGGACAAAAACGTCAGATTACTCATTTCCGACGTTTATTTTATAAACTTTATCGTGAACGCGCGCTTTGCCTTCGATTTTTATGCCGACGCTCTGGCCCTGGGCGGCCTTTTCGATAACATCCTTTTCGAGCCGCATGGATTCAACCTTGCAGGTAACGTCCGTGGTGTGTCCCTTGATGTGGATAGAGTCGCCTATCGCCAGGTCTCCGGTCATAAGTTCAATAACAACCACGCCGATTTTGTCGAAAAAATGCCGTACGATTCCGATTTCAATTTCATTCATTTTACACCTCCATAAAACGCATGTAACAAAACATCCAACCAAATTATTGAGAATTTGGCCGTATAGTCAAGCTTTTTACTGTCTTTTTATCCAAATTCGGCATTGCCTGGCGGCATAAATAGTTTTGCGCGGCATGGAAATATAGCGCATTCGAAATAGATAAAAAAATGATGCAAATAGCCTGAAAGGAAATCTCTGCGAATGAAGGCAAGGGACTGCATATTGTGCTGATAATGAAACGCTTTTATAGTGACCCGTCGGAGGGTGAAAATATTTTATTGCGTTTCAAGTTGGATGGTATATCATAAAAATATGAGTCCTATCAAAGAACAGGTTTTGGAGATGGTTAAATCCTTGCCCGAGGATGTTACCTTGGATGATATCCTGGCCGAAATTTACTTTAAATCGCAGGTGGATGCCGGCTTGAAAGAGCTTGATGAAGGCAAAGGTATTCCGCATGCGGAAGTAGAAAAACGGATGTCGAAATGGCTTACCGTATAATCTGGTCTCCAAAAGCGGCCGCGCATCTGGAAGGCATCTGTGAATATATTGCGCAGGATTCGCGGCAGTATGCTGTTATTTTTGCTCAACAAATTCTGCGGTTGGTGCGCTTAATCGCAGATTTCCCCCGGTCCGGGCGAGTTGTTCCGGAATATAATAACGTTTGCCTTCGTGAAAAGATCCATGGTAACTATCGCATCGTTTATCGCATAAAAGCATCAGAAACGGTTGTGGAAGTAGCCGCTATCTGCCACAGTGCCCGTCAGGTGAGGAATGTTATCGTTGAAGACGACTGAAGTTGAAAATTGTCCAGTTGTCCATGGTCGGCCCGAACTGAGGATTACAGATAAATCTTTCTCATAACCGCAACGAACATGCCGTTGCATCCTTCCCATGGCCAGATCCAGATAATTCCGTTTGTCGGTTCATGATTCAAAGGGTTAATAAGTTTTTCAAGCCGGAATTCGCGGTGTTGTTCGAGGAACCCGGAGATTAGATCAATGTTTTCCGTTTTGGTCAGAGTGCAGGTCGAATATACCAACTTGCCGCCAGCCTTAAGTTTTGGCGCGGCGGTTTCAAGCAAGTTTTTTTGGATTTCGGCATATTTGCCTATTTGCTCAGGCTCAATGCGCCAGCGCGCGTCGGGATTGCGGTGCCATGTGCCGATGCCGGAGCAGGGGGCGTCAATCAGGATGCCGTCGAAATTTTTGCGGGGTAAAATGACATTGTTCCCATTTGGAGATGTTACAGTTTTGATTGGAGACGGCCTGACCACAGGCCGTAAAACGCGGGACGAGGTCGTCCCGTCTCCATATGGCTCTGATGGCGGAAGGATTACTCCATCCCAGAGCAGCGGTTTAATGGAGTGATATGTGCTCTTTTTCAAGCGCTTTGACAACTGCTCCAGTATAGCGGGCCTGACATCGGTCGCCAGGATGGCGCCGCGGTCATGCATCAGGTCGGCCAAATGCAAACTTTTGCCGCCGGAGCCGGAGCACATGTCCCACCATGATTCTTCCGCCTTCGGGTTGCAACATAATCCAACGCACTGCGAGGCCAGATCCTGAACTTCGATTGCCGGGAATTGCGTTGCATCGAATTTTTTAGAACCTTTGACAAAGACCGCCTGCTTGAGCAGAGGATGTTGTCCGATTTCATATCCGGATTTGGCGAGCATGTTCAAAGTGTCATTTTCGCGACCTGAAGACAGTCGCAGCCAGGTCGGCGGACGGGTTTGGAATGCTTCGATGCATTGCTTGAGATGAAGTTTGCCTTCTTTATGTTCAGGAATGAAGGCAAGGGCAAAGAACCAGGAGGGGACTAAGTCGCGGCACGGTAATTTAAAGGTTACATTGTCATTCCGAGCAAAGCGAGGAATCTCAGCGGCGGCATCAGTGTGGCTGAGATCCTTCGTCCCGATCTCTGGAGAATCGGGACTCAGGATGACAGAACAGTTGTTGTGTTCTGCAAGGTTCCTGCATTCATCAATCGGCGCGGCAGGAAGATTTAATAATCTTTGTAAATATTCCGCCTTCTCTTCGATTCCCATTGCGGCGGCCGGTTTAAGGTCGGGTCGGGACAAGCTTGATCCCTCAAGCAGAAATTCCATCTGCGGAGGTATTTCGGATGCGTCCATCAGAATGGCCAGGGCGATATTGGCATTGGTCGGCGTTTTCAGCCAGCCGCGCCAGCGAAACCAGGAAAAAACGGCGTTCGAATAAAAATTTCGGTCGCGCGAGCCGTATTCCGGATGTTGGCGGTACACATGTTTGAGGCATTGGTCTGCGGGCCGGCGCTCCTCCAGCACAAGGCGATCCATTTCCCGCACCAGCGTTGCGCAAATGGCCGCCTGGCGTTTGGCTATTTCAGGGTTCATTGGTTCGTGGTTCTGGGTTCGGGGGCCAACCATGAACGCTGAACCCTGAACTCTGAACCGAAATTACATTTTTCTTGTCTATTTAGTGAAAAAATATACTATTTTCCGGAAAAAGTCATGGTCATAAAGTTTCTTTTCTGGCCTTTAACCCATGATTTGGAGTCACATCATGGCAAACGAACTGGCATTTGTTTTGATTAATCCTTATACGATCGCCAAGTCGCGCACCGGCGGGGTGATCGGGCGTTTTATGAGCAGGACCGGCCTTGATCTTGTGGGGGCAAGAATGTTTGCGCCAAGCTTGGACCTTATTGAGGAATATTCGGAAATTATCGAGAAGGATAAAAGTCTGGAGCCGGAAGCGCGCAAACTTCTGGCCGGTTATATTTGCAGAAATTATGCTCCTGACCCAAAGACCGGTTTGCGGCGCCGGGTTATGTTGATATTGCTCGAAGGCGATAATGCCGTCCAGAAAGTCAGGGAAACGGCCGGCCCGGTAATCATGGGCAGCGGCGAAACAATCCGCGACACTTTCGGCGACTACGTAATAGACGACGACAAGCAGGTGAAGTATTTCGAGCCGGCGGTGCTGGTGGGTTCGAGCGTTGAAGACACCGCCGCCACGCTGCAATTGTGGGGACGCTATGGCGTCGCGGATGGAGGCTTGCTCAGGGATGCGATTGACGTCAAACAGTCGAATTCAAACTGGCAGCAGACGCTGGTCCTGATAAAGCCGGACAACTTCATGTTCCCAAATGCCAGGCCGGGCAATATCATCGACATGCTTTCCCGTTCCGGATTGAGGATCATTGCCGCAAAGGTGCATCGCATGAGCGTGAAACAGGCGGAAGAGTTTTATGGTCCGGTGCGTCCCGTGTTGCGCGAGAAATTGAAGGCGCGCGTGGGAGAAAAAACCGTGAAATTGCTTGAAAGCGAGTTTCATATCGAAGTTCCCTCCGCCCTGCGGAAGCTCATTGAGGACAACGTCGGGCCGCTGGTAGGCGACGAACAGTTCAACCAGATCATCAAGTTCATGACCGGTTGCTATCCGCCGAAATGTCCTGAGGATGAAAAATCCAGGGTCGGCCGCAACAAGTGCCTGGCCCTGGTTTATACCGGCGCCGATGCCGTGGAAAAAATACGCCGCCTGCTCGGGCCGACCGATCCGAGCAAGGCTCAGCCCGGCTCGGTCCGCCGCGAGTTCGGGTCGGACATTATGGTCAACGCCGCCCACGCATCGGATTCGGTTGAGAATGCCAAACGTGAGATAGGCATCATCCGGATTGAAGAAGACCTCATCACGCCGCTGATCGCTCAATATTACGGCAAGTAGAATTTGTGAAGCGGGACTAGTGAAGCGTGAAGCGCAAAACGAGAAACGAGAGACGCTTCACCCGCCCGCAACGCTTTGCGTGGCAATGCGGGCAGGCGAGCGACGGAGTGGGCGAGGCGGGACTTGAACCCGCAAGCCTTGCGGCACAAGATCCTAAGTCTTGCGTGTCTGCCAGTTTCACCACTCGCCCGGCATTTCATAGCCGTCCCATAGGGACGGCAAGGCTGAAGCATTTTTCCGCCAGAGGCGGATCCGCCTGCGGCGGAAGACCATAGGCTGAAGGAAGCATCCTGTGGGATGCCAATGATCGTGTTTTTAACATCATCGGATGGAATTGTAAATGAATAACTGGATGCATGGGAGTTTTCCGCCAGAGGCGGATCCCCCTTCGGGGGACAAAACTGGTAGGGCGAGGCCTCAGGCCGAGCCGTCTGAAGGAGCGGCTCACCCGGAGGGTTCGCCCTACCATCGGAACGGAATAAAGTTGCCCTGTCGGATGATATGGTCTGATTTGACCGTGTTTTTGTGCTCAGCTTGCGCGTTTTTGTGGCTGATTTGGTCTGTTGCCGCCGGCCAATGCCCGGTCCCCGACCTGGAAGCGACTTTGAGCGATGATGATCGCATTGATTTCATCTGGGTTGCTCCGCTTTCAATCTGGGTTGGCAAATACGAGGTAAGCAACGCCCAGTATAATTATTTTGACCTGGCGCATGAGTCAAAGCGGTATTATGACCATATCCTGGATTCTCCGGAACAGCCGGTCGTTTACGTTTCCTGGGAGGACGCCAACAATTATTGCGGCTGGCTGAATAAGAATTTTTGCGTACTTTTGCCGGCCGGATACGAGTTTCGCCTGCCGACCGAAAAAGAATGGGTTGCTTTTGCCTCCTGCGGCCGGTCCGGAAAATACCCCTGGGGCGATAAATGGCCTCCGCCGGATTCCTTCAATTATCGCGGCACGGAAGGCTCCAGTTTCATCTATAACATGGTCCACAATGAAAATTTCATACGCGGACATGATGACGGTTTTGTTGTCGCCGCTCCGGTCGAGAAAAGCGGCGTGAACGAATGGGGGCTTTTCGGCGTGGGCGGCAACGTCTGGGAATGGTGCCTGGACTGGAGTGACAACGCGCAAATCAGGCGCGTGTTGCGCGGCGCGGGCTGGAACAATTATGAGCCGGACATTATCGCCGTCACCAACCGCAGTTCAGCCCGGCCGGATAAGAGTAACGCTATGATCGGCTTCAGGGTCGTGGTGGCGCCGGTGGAAAAAAGGCAGAAGGCAGAATGAAAAATGCAGAATTATTTTTGATTTTCTGACTTCGGCCTTCTACCTTTTGCCTTTATTGCGTCCTGCTCCGGCCTCGCCTCGCGGCCCAATAGAGACTTTACCGCCGCCTGAGGGTTCTTGCCGTGGTAGATGACGGAATAGACTTCGTCGATAATCGGCGTTTTTACATTCATTTGCCGCGCTATTTTTTGCACAATAGCGGAAGTCGTTACTCCCTCGGCAACTTGCTTCATGGATGCGGTGATGGTCTCGATTTTTTCACCCTTTCCGAGGCGCTCTCCGACCGCATGATTTCTGCTCCAATGACTGGTGCAGGTCACGATTAAATCCCCCATGCCGCTTAAGCCCGCAAAGGTTTCAAAACTGCCGCCGAGGGCGCAGCCCAAACGGGTTATTTCCGCCAGGCCGCGCGTGATCAAAGCCGCCTTGGTATTGTCGCCAAAGCCGATTCCATCGCTGATTCCCACGGCTATGGCAATGATGTTTTTTAGCGCTCCGCCCAGTTCAACGCCGATAATGTCGTCCGAGGTATAGACGCGGAAATTGGGCGACATGACCGCTTTTTGCAACCGAACGGCCAGGTTATGGTCGGCGGCCGCAATGACCACGGCGGTCGGAATATTTTTGGCGACTTCCTCCGCGTGGCTTGGACCGGAGAGCACGGCCACGCGCCGGTCGTGGAAATGTTCGGCCGCAATTTCCGTGATGCGCTTTCCGGTAGAAGGATCAAGCCCCTTGCTGACGCTCAGAAGAGGGTAATCTTTTCCGATCAGGCCGGTGAATTTCTGAAAGACGGAGCGGCAATATTTGCTGGGAACCGCCAAGATGACAAGATTTGCGTCCGCGACGGCTTCCGCGCAATTTGCGGTCCAGGCGATGTTGTCGGGCAGGGATATGCCCGGCAGATAGAGTCTGTTCTCTCCGGTCCGGCGCACTGAGGCCAGATAGTCGGCGTCCGGTCCCCAGACGGTGACTTTTATTTTTTTCGCGGCCAGATGCAGCGCCAGGGCCGTACCCCAGCCGCCGTCGCCGATGATTGCAATGTGTTGCATAAGGTTATAAAGGTTCAGGGTTACATGAATTATGTCTTTTTTCCGAACGCAAACCGATTTTCCGTTCCGTTCAACAGCCGCCGGATATTGGCCTTGTGGCGCCAGACGGCAAGCGCGCACATAAGTGACAATATGAAAGCAATCAGAATGTTCTGCCGGTAAAGCCACCAGGAAGAGGTGGCGATCGCCATGGCGGAAGTGATGGAGGCCAGCGACACGTACCGTGTCAGAACAAAGGAAATCAGCCAGGCAAGAGCGCCGATCAACACCGCCATGGGCGCAACGCCCAGCAAAACGCCGGCGCCGGTGGCGATGCCCTTGCCGCCCTTAAAGTTAAGCCAGACCGGCCAGTTGTGCCCGATAATCGCCAGACAGCCGAATAACAGGGATAAATGAATAATAGAGACATCCTTCGCCGCGTATTGAACGAGTATTGGGAAAAGAGCGGTCGGTAAATAACCTTTTAAAAAGTCGAGCGCGAAGGTGAGTATTCCAAAAAATTTACCCACGCACCGAAAAACATTCGTGGCCCCGATGTTGCCGCTGCCGACCTTGCGGATATCAATGCCCTTTATCCGCGCCATGATGAATCCGGTCGGAATGGATCCGACAAGATAAGCGGCAAAGCAGACTGCTGCGATAATAAATGCTGATTTTTCAGGCATGTCGTTGCAGCCATGCTTGCAAAAAATCGGATTTTATGCAAGCACACAGAACTTGATGCTGGCAGCCTGTGGATGCCTGGAGGCGGGACGACACCGTCCCCAAGGCTGATTCATTAGGTGACGTAAGCGCTTGATCTTGCGTGACACTACCAGCGATTTTTTCCCCGAAAAACCGCGGAATATCCAATAATGAACCGCAGAATCTCGAAGTTCTGAACTTCGCCGTTCGACATTCGCTATTCGATATTCTTCAGTTTCTGTTAATCCGCTCGCATTCATGTAGTTGCAGCAGTTCGGAAATTAGCCCTGCCCCGTCCCGCTGCGCCTGTGGCCGCACTTTGGCCTGAGGTCCTTGGCCGAAAGCTCAGGCAGGCGGCCGACTCCAGGCAAGGGACATTATTAACGCTGAATCGTTTTTTCCTTGATGGCGCGCTGCGCGCCATTGAGCGGCAGGATTCCGGAGGTTCCGGCAAGGTCGCCGATAACGTTGACCAGTTCGGCATTGGCGGGCACGACCACTTTCGTGTTTTTGGATAACGCCGCTTCAACCGTCTCCAGCCGTTTAAGCAACTGGGCATTGCCCACAAAATACTTGTCGGCCGCCTCGTTGACCAGCCGGATGGCCTCGGCCTCGCCTTCGGCCTGCAAAATTTTGGACTGACGGATGCCCTCGGCGTTTTTAATGGCAGCCCGTTTCAGTCCGTCGGCGGTGGTTTCCGCAGCCGTGGCAAAATCGATCGCGGCGATTTTCTCGTTTTCCGCCTTCACGATTTTGTTCATGGTCTCCTGGACGTCCTTGGGAGGATCTATTTCCTTGAGCTCGGTGCGGACAACGTCAATTCCCCAGGTTTCAGTTTCATGGAGCAGGGTCTTGAGCAGTTCGCTATTGATCCGGCCGCGCTCGCTGTTGGCTGATTTCAGAGTGAGCGTGCCGATGATATTTCTCAAGGTGGTCCGGGCCAGATTGACAATCTGATAATTGACGTTATAAACGTTGTATTGCGAATTCTTGACGCTTTCCTCGTCGCTCTTGATTTTGAAATAAATTTGCGCGTCGACTTTCGCGTTCAAATTGTCGTTGGTGATGATCTCCTGCGGTTCGGCGTTGACCATCTGTTCGGTGATGTTGATCTGATACATTTTATCTATGACCGGGATGACCCAGTTGAAGCCGGCGTCGGCGAATCTGTGGTATTTGCCGAGCCTTTCCACCAGCCCCCGGTGCGTGGGCCTGACAATGCGGATGCCCGCCAGAAAAAGAGCAATCACGGCCGCAATAACAAACGTCATTAATGCATGCATTTTTTTCTCCTATTTGCGAGAATTTTTATCGTGTCATATAACGGGAATATAACCTTTTCTTTGATCAAATCAAGTTTAGATCCGTAAAACAGCTGTTTACGCTTGTTGATATTTACCGTTTTTCATCCCATGTGTCTCCGGCCACCCGCACGCGCAGGTTATCGTACAGCACGTCCAGTTCAATATTCTTATCCCGCGCCTCCAAATCCATCCAAATGGAAGTAATTGTTCCGATATCGCCGGTATATTTCAGGATCCCCAGAAGCTGATCGTCCGCGAAATAATATATGCGCGCCTCAGGACGATCCAGCACCATCCGCATTTTATGAAACGCCTGCGTCTCATTCCCGAATTCAAATCCATTGAGTTCTTTTTCCATCTCGACAGGAATCTTGATGAATCTTCGCTGCATTATGTATCCGCGAGACATTGTGCACGTTTGGCCGGTGCCATGTTCGCCTTCGAAAAATAAAGCCAAAGCGCCGGCTTTTGTCCCGCATCCCAAGGCGATCAATTGGTAACCGCTTGATTTGGCTATCTTGAAATCACCGGATACTTCAATCAAGGCGCGGGTATCGCAGGCAATCTGGCGTTCGATTTTGCATCCGGCCCATTTGCCCAGGGTTGATTTTCCGGAGATGCGGCCGCATTGATTGCTCACGGACCAGGTTAACCCGGGATCAGCCGCCTTGACGATGAAACTTTCATGCTTGCCGTCATCGAAATTGACGTCAACCATGGTTTCCCATTTAAATTTGGAAAGGCGCGCGGTAATTTCGGCCTGTTCTTTTGCCATGGTCTTTGGATCGGCTTTTTCAGAATTGAACAAAGAAACCAATTGAACCAATTCCCGCAGCACTTTTTCAGTGCGCGATTTTATCAATACTTTTTCTTCTTTTTTCAAGTCTACGGCGGAAACAAAAGATGCCGGCATGCAGTTTGTGTTCCATAGACAGCCCAATACTATAATGAAAATAAAAGCTATCCCGCTGATTAATTTTATGTGCGTTGTCCGGCGGTTCAGATAATGATACACTATGATGCCGCCGCCCAGAATGACGGTTGCCGCATACTGAACCGCTGTTTTGGAAAGTATTAATCCAATTAGAACGTTTAATTCATTTGTATTGGCCGCCTTTAAGGCTGGAATGTAAGGTATCGTGTAAATTGCCGGCATAATGCCGAAATATATCCACGTAAGAACCAATGCCGCCAGCAAGCCCATAAATAAACGAGAAGTCCATAAAGCCGCCAGCCAAATTAAAATAATAATTGTAATGACGTAAGAGAAAGAGATGGCAACATCAGCAATCTGAAAATCTGCCGGCATATTCGGCGTTGTGGCAACCGATCGAACGGCTGAAGGCAGGCCGACAAATAGAACAAGAAAGCAGGCCTTTGCCAACAGAAGCGCCCATCCCGGAATAGGCCGGGTCAGCCAGAAGGCGGTTTGGCCGGTCAACGGGTCTTCCTGAACCACCCGGATGATGAATATATATTTAAAAATAGCAAACAATACCAGAGGGATGCCTGCGAAGAGGAATCGCAAAAATAATGACGCGCCTGCCGCCGTGGTCAAGCCCCAGATAACCCCCATCATTCCGAACCACGCGACCAGCCACCATTTAAACCTGCGGATATCTTTCCATAATAAATGCCAGACCATGTTCATCGTTTTGTTTCCTTTCGTATGAGATGAGTTTTTACCGCCGAGACGCAGAGGCCGCAGAGATAAAATTTCTCCATTTTTTATCTCTTTTCTCTCCGCGTACTCCGCGTCTCCAGCGAAGCGGGCGGTGAATATATTTTTATGCTTCAATCTTATAGCTCTTCGCCAGCGCAACAAATATCTCCCGCAATGTCATGCCGGCTGTTTCAGTGTTTGCGCAATCCGGGAATATTCGGCGGATATTTTCACCAAAGGATTTTTCATCATAGGCGCTGTCAATAAACGTTATGGCGCGGTTTTCATGTTCGGTCTGCAACCATGCCGGCGGTAAATTTGCCGGCATAGATGTTAACGGGGCGGATAGCGTAACCGTCACTTTCCTGAAACGCGCCTGCAATGAGTCGAGAGGTTCATTCAGCACGAGCTTTCCCTTGTCCAGCAGGCCGACCGTGTCAGCCAGCATTTCCACCTCATGAATATCGTGTGAGGAAATGAAAACCGTCCAGTGTTCGGATGTGGTCAGTTCCAGAATACCCTGAATCAATTCGTCGCGCACAAGCGGATCAAGTCCGGTAAACGGCTCGTCGAGAATCAAAAGACGCGGACGGTAGGCAAGGGCAACCAGAAAGGCGGCCTTGATTTTCATGCCGCGTGAAAAACCGCCGATTGTCCGGTCGAGCGGCAGTTCAAATTGTTTGATCAGTCTGTCGCAGAAAGCGTCGTCCCAGGCCGGATACAGCGGCTTGCAGAAGGCGACCAATTGCTTGACCGTCATCCACTCGTAGATTTTCTGGTTTTCCGATACATAACCGATCTGCTCAAATTCCGTCGGGCCGAGTCTGTTGGATTTTACGCCGAAAATCTCAGAGGACCCGCCGGTTGGTTCCACCAGGTTCAGCAGCAATTTGATGGTGGTGGTCTTGCCGGCACCGTTCGGTCCCAGGAAGGCAAAAATGCTGCCGTCTGGCACAGCCAGGGAAAGATTGTCAACGGCCACAAGGGAGCCGAAGCGTTTTGTCAGGTTTTGGGTTGTGATGATGTCGTTCATTGTTTCCCTTAGATTTTTCCCGCTAAACATGCATAAATTATGCTAAAAAGAAACGTTTTTTTGTTCTTCTTTTAGCGTTTTTTTCGTATGTTTCGCGGGCTACCTCTTTTCCTTTTTTATGGAGTTACATCCAATATTTATGCACGGCTTGCGTCAGCTCGCGTTCGTTCAGTCCCAGCCGTTTTGCCTCCACGACCAGTTCTTCGATTTTACCTTCCAGGATTTCCGCGCGCTGTTCGGCCGTGGTCTGGGAGGCGGATGCCACTGCAAAGCCGATGCCGGGCCGCACTTCAACGATTTTTTCCTGTACCAGCCGCGTCATGGCCTTCTGGACCGTATTGGGGTTGATCTTCAGATCGTGGCTCAAATTCCGCACCGAAGGCAGACGGTCGCCGGGCGCAAGACGGCCGAAGGCGACCGCCTTTTTGACGGCGTAAATTATCTGTTCATAAACCGGCACGCCGGCTTTAAGTTCGATTTGAAAAGGAATCATGATTGTACCTGACAATTCTTAGCTGACATAACTGTATTATGTCTATTAGTACACGTCAAGAAATATTTTCAGCTTTTTTCAGTGGGAATGAGGCGGGTATGAAAAAAGGAAAACCGGCCATGCCGGTCAGAATTCAATCCCTTTACGGGCTTTTATACCGCAATCGTAAGGATGTTTGATCTTGCGCATTTCCGTGACCAGGTCGGCGCGTTTCATTATGGAAGACGGAGCATTGCGGCCGGTGAGGACAAGCTCGATATTTGCGGGCTTTTTGTCAATCAGGCATTTTATGTCAGATGGACTCACGGCTCCGCAGCCCAGGGCGCAGAAAATTTCATCTGCGATTACGACGTCATATTTTCCGCCGGCCATGATGCGGACCAGATCAATCAACCCCTGTTTGGCGTCCTTGATTTCCTCCGGCGAGGGTTTTCCCCTGATAAAACGGCCGCTGCCGTATTGCCGGACTGTGACGTTTGGTTTAAGGCGGCGCAGGGCCTTGATTTCGCTGTAGTCGCCGCATTTAATGAATTGCCCGATAAATATTTTCAAGCCGGCCCCGGAGGCGCGCAAAGCCAGGCCCAGGGCCGCCGTGGTTTTGCCCTTTCCGTCGCCGGTATAGATTTGAATGAGTCCGCGTTGCATGTTAATTACAGGCACAAAGGCACATAGGCAGAAGGCACATAGTTAGGGAATCTAAAATGACTGCCTTGCTCCTTCTTCTTTCTTTGTGCCTCTAAATAAGAACCGGCGGTTTTCGCTCCGGAAAACGTTTCGCCAGTTTCATTACTTCGGTTAGCGGGCGCAGACCGCCAGTGGCGCCCGGCTGCGAGAGGCAGGCGGTTGCGGCGCAGACAGCCAGCTTCAACGTTTTATCCATATCCCACTTTTCATGGAGTCCGTAAAGAATGCCGGCGCAAAAGGCGTCTCCGGCTCCGACCGTTCCCTTGATGTAGCTTTGCGGAACATTGAGCGAGCCGCGCGAATATTTTTTGCCTTCCCTGGTGCGCAGATAGGCGCCCTCGGGCATGTGAATGACCACCAGTTCCATGTCGCCGAATTTATACAATTCTTCGGCAGAATCCATGATTGCCTGCGGAATCAGTTTGCCGTGGCTGTCCCTGACCTGATGGCCGGTGGTGCGGCCGGCCTCGATTTCATTCAAGATCAGATAATTAGTATAGCGCAGGGCAGGGGGGACAATCTTGCAAAAGCGGTCGCTCTCCTCGCTGACCACGTCCACGCTGGTTTTTATTCCCGCTTCCCGGATTTTTTTCAGAAGTTTTGCCGCCACGGTTCCATGCTTGGCATCGGGCTTGTCCATGCTGTCCAGGAGCAGGAGATAGCCGAGATGAAAAATGCGGAATGGCAGGTCGCTCACGCGGACGTGCTTTGGGGAAAAACGGGCATTGGCTCCGCGATAATGATAAAAAATGCGTACGCCGGTGCCGGCTTCGGTCATGACGTCGGTATAGGAAGTGGATTCGCCCTTGAGAGGAACTAGCCTGGAGATATCGATTTCGAGCGGGTCGCAGATCGACCGGATGAAGTCCCTGCCGCTGTCGTTGCCGATCACTCCCACGCCGGCAAGAGGAAATTCAGACTTCATCCTTCCCAGATCGACCAGCACGTTGAAAGGCGCGCCACCCGATGCGGATGTTTCCGACAGAATGCTGCCGAGCATGCCCCGGCCTGGCAAATGGTCGATGATTTTGACCTGGTCGACAATCCAGTTGCCTGCGCAAACTATCCCGCTGCGTTCTTTAGATGGCATTGTTTTTTCCTCAAAAAGCGTGTGAATTCATTGCGCAGGGCCGGAGTTGCCGCCTGACCGACCGGCCCGCCAAGAATTGTTTCCCAACCTACCGGCCTTGAGAATATAAGTCAATAAAATTATCGGAGTCAACGGGTGTTGTTAAAGACAAACTTGACTTTTACGTGCGATTTAAAGAACATCACTTTCAACAAGCGATGCAAATTGAAACGGTCACAGTCCTGGGACAAGAAAGCGTGCGCGGCGATTACCGCCTCATCAAATTTGCCTCACGAAAAATCGCGCCGCAGGTGAAACCGGGCCAGTTTGTGCATCTGCGCGTGGCCGGGCGCAACGATCTTGTCCTGCGCCGGCCGTTCAGCGTGTTCAAGGCCGACAGGCATAGCCTGTTTATCCTCTATAAAATAGTCGGCAGTGGGACGGCGATGCTCTCCGGGTTGCGGCCTGGCGACAGGCTCAGCATGATTGGTCCCTTGGGCAACGGATTTCCGCTGCCGGCTGCCGGTTCTTATCCGTTGTTCATTGCCGGAGGATACGGCAGCGCAGCCGTGTATCTGCTTGCCAAAATGGTGAAGCAGAAGGGGGCGCTGTTTATAGGCGGAAAAACAAAGGAAGATATTTTATGCGTTGATGATTTTAAAAAAATCGGTTGGAAAGTGTTTGTAACCACCGAAGACGGTTCAATGGGACAGAATGGATTGGTGACGGATATTTTGCTCAAATATATGGGAATTGCAAGGTTGCCTAACTTGTCATTCCGAGTGAAACGAGGAATCTCGGCCAAGACAACCAATACAGCGGAGATCCTTCGCAAAACTCAGGATGACAAACGTCTGCTTGGAAAAAAACACCAGATCGAGCTTTTCGCCTGCGGTCCGATGGGCATGCTGAAAGCCGTGTCCGAAATAGCCATCCGCGCCGGAATAACAGCATGGCTTTCGCTGGATAGAAACATGGGTTGCGGAGTGGGGGCCTGCCTGGGCTGCGTCCAGAAAATCAAGCCGCGCTCTTCGCATGGCAAGCAGCATGGCAAACGAGATTTGGTAGCAAAGGGGTGGGAGTGGGCGCGTATTTGCACGGAAGGACCTGTGTTCGAATGCCGGGAAATTGTGTGGGAGTGAGAGCAGAAGGCAGATAATATCCAGGAAAAAAGCAAGAATTTTTAACCGGACATGAATAATCGAAAATCGAAAATCCCGCTTAGCGCGGGACTAATCCAAAACTTGTCCCGCCTTCGGCGGGATCGAAAATGGGTTGCGGGCGTGGCCCGCAATGGCCCGGATATACGGGTCAATATTGGCGGGATAAAGATGCAAAATCCGGTCATGGCCGCGTCGGGAACATTCGGATACGGCCGCGAATATGCTTCTCTCGTCGATTTAAACCGCTTGGGCGCGATTGTGGTAAAGGGCATCAGCCTGAAACCTGTGGCTGGGAATGAAAGCCCGCGCATTGTGGAAGTCTGTGGCGGCATGCTGAATGCCATCGGACTGCAAAATCCCGGCTTTGAGGAGTTTGTGCACGGTTATCTGCCTTTTCTGAAAAAACGCAAGGTAAAAGTGATTGTCAATATCTGGGGACACGACTTGGATGAATATGCGGAGGTGGCCGGGCGTTTTGATGGCGTCAGCGGGGTGCACGGGCTTGAATTGAATATTTCCTGCCCAAACATTAAAAGCGGCGGAATCGCATTCGGAACCGATCCGAAAATGACGGCCAAAGTTGTCGCCAGGGTGCGCAAGAACACAAGGCTGCCGCTGATTGTCAAGCTTTCGCCGAATGTTACGAGGCCGGGCGATTTTGCGAAAATTGCCGAGGCAAACGGCGCGGACGCTATTTCTCTCATTAATTCGTTTCCGGCCATGGCCATTGACATTGAAACCCGGCGGCCGGTTCTGGCGAATGTCGTCGGAGGTTTGAGCGGCCCGGCCATTCATCCGATTGCGCTGAAAATGATTTGGGAAACGGCAAAAGCGGTCAAGATTCCGATCATAGGCATCGGCGGCATAAGCTCAGCCAGAGAAGCTATCGAGTTCATGATTGCCGGCGCTTCTGCCGTGGCAATCGGCACCGCCAATTTCACGGATCCGACCACCATGCTGAAAGTAATCGACGGCATTGAGGCTTACCTTGTCAGGCACAGGATGAAGAGTGTCCGCGATCTGGTGGGATCGCTGCGAACTTAATGCCATAACGATCAGCACGTTTATTTTGAAACGGACGGCTCACCGGGACGGTTCGCCCCACCTTGAGAACGAAAGATTTCAAAAGGTGAGGTTATTTTATGAACACACAATTTTTACGTGATGGACGTCTGTCGATATGGGCCTTGTTTGCCGTATTGGCCGCAATCACCATCATCTCCATCTTCTGGACGCCGTTCGATTATTCCAGGTTGATGCGTCCCATTCCGGACAAGGCGGTACTGGTCGGCTCGTTTCATCAGCCGGACTTGCGCGTTCAGGACCTGGCTACGAATATTTTTTTAAAGACACTCCTTGGTTCCGGCGATTCGGCCATGACAGAACTTTCGCGGGGCAATCCGCTGGCGGACCGCATCGCTGCCTCGCGCACGATTCTGGCTTATGTGCCGGACTTCAACGGAGCGTCGAATCCGGCTTTGGTTGTTTCATCGTGGTTGGGGGCCTGGGAAAAAGTTTTCCGCTGGGCTTTATTGTTAAAGCCGCCGAAAGATGTTTTTTCGCCTGGAGAATACAACTGCCGGCGGGTATGGGCGTATAAAAAGCCGCTCATGATTTCCGGCGAAATGTTTTTTCTGTCGTTCGCCTTTGATGAAGGCATTTTTATCGGCTGCCTTGCGAAGGACAGGTTGGGTGTCGTTAAACTTCTGAAAGTCTGCGACGGGCAGGCTGCTTCAATAATAAGCGTGCCGGAATGCAATTCGACGTGCAGGGATTTTCCGCCAGAGGCGGATCCGCCTTCGGTGGACAATGTTGTCTTGGGACCGTCGCCCGGAGGTCGACGGCCACCTTTCCGCCAGCAGGCGGATCCGCCCAGGCGGACAAGTATGTCCAGGTGGGCCGGGCGCTCCGCGCGCGGCAGTCGCCGAAGGCCTAATTTAATCTGGCTGCGCTATAACTCACCGCAATCCGGAGATAAAAAAAATATTTTTGCAACATGGTCGGTTGACGCGGCGGAATCGAATCGTATTGCCGCGTCGGTCACGATCAGGCCGCCGTTCTTTTTGAAGGAAGGCGGAGAAGGTAAACGCCTGGATGAAATTTCAAGGCTGTTTCCCGCTTCGCCGGCCCTGGTCGTCGCATTTCCTTCCGGTCAGATCATGGACAGCTTCAAATTGTGGCTCCCGCAAATGTGGGCAAATAAAATCAATGCAGTCATTGCGCCGCAAAGCGATATGTCTCTGCTGGCGACGCGGGGAACCGATGAAAAGACGTCCCACTCCGGCTTTCAGCCGCCTCTCCAGGGGAGAGGAACCGGTTCAGGTTTCTCGTCGACAGGCAAGATTGATATGATCCCCTCCCGGGAGGGGCAGGGGGGGGCAGATACAAAATTTTCAGAACAAAAAGTCACGAATAATTTATTTGCATTTACTGTCATGGCCGGAGAATACGGCGCAAAATACGGGCCGGAGCCGTTCCGAATGTCGATGCCCGCTCTTCTCTTTGCGGTTTCCTGCGGCCAGGAGGAGAAGACAAAAATCGCGATTTTTGACTTGCTCAGGTTTGTCAATTTTAAATACCGCCTCAGGCTGGCGCTTAATCCGGAGACCGTGGATGTGGGCCGGTATTCAATCTATACTCTGGGATCGTTGCGCGCAGATCAGTTCGGTTTCCTGCAACCCGGCGATTGGCCGGCGTTTGCGTTTTGCGACGGCTTTTTTTTGCTCGCCAGCAATGCCGGTGTCCTGAAAAAACTTCTCGCAAAATACCAGGCGAAAGGAAATAAAGCCGGCAATGAAAAAGGAGATTGGTTTAAGTGGGCTGAGGACCGCAAGGCGGAAGCTTTTGTCTGGATCGAGCCCCGTTCCGGTTGGCAGGCGATCCGTTTGGCGCTGACAGGTTCGACCTTGATGCTCTCGCGCGGCCGTCCGAACCAGGCTGAGCAAACTGTGGTCGGTTTTATCAAGGCATTTCGATCATATCTCGAACAAATGGACACGGACAAGCATTGCCTGGTCTGGCTCGAAGAAGGCAAAGATCAGACAACGGTTCATTTTGAATTCGGCCGTTAAACACTTTCCCCGTCAGGCGTCCGATTATTTCCTTGATTTAATACTTTTTTATGCCATCATACATATACTCGAATCGGATAATTTGGCCTAAACGTTGGAAAACCATGAAACCCAAAAAAGCGTTCCGGCGGCAGAACTTGCCGATTTCTCGACAGAAGCGCAAGCATGGAGTTGTTAGCCACGCCAAAATATTCCATACCATTGCGGTTCTATTGACCATGGCCACCCTGGCGTTCGGCGCTCCGACCTCTTCCGAACATGCCCGGCAAGCCGTGCAGGGATGGCTCGGCATGGACGCCCGTCCGTTGAATTCGCGTCTTGGGCGGAACATCAGTTCAATCGAGACTTATAATGATGCTCAAGGCTTGCCGCTTTATTATGCGGTCTACCTTCAGCCATCAGGTTATGTCATCGTATCCGCTGATGACCTGATTGAGCCCATCATCGCTTTTGCCGCGCAAGGCCGTTACGACCCGTCCACCGATAATCCGCTGGGCGCCTTGGTTAACAATGATCTGCCGGGCCGGATGCAAAAGGCGCGCAAGCAAGCGGGGCGTCGTACGGAGGGCGCAATGAAAAAAGCCGGCGACAAGTGGGCCGTGCTTCTGGGAAAAGAGAAGGCAACACCGGGCGCCAAGCTTGGGATTTCCAGCGTGTCGGATGTTCGCGTGTCGCCGCTGGCGCAGAGCAGTTGGAGTCAAAGCACTGCCGGCGGGAGCGCGTGTTACAACTATTACACTCCGCCCAACGCCGCGGGATCCTCCGGTAACTATGTCTGCGGCTGCGTTGCCACTGCCATGGCCCAGCTCATGCGGTATTACCAGTATCCGGTCAGCGGCGTGGGGACAGCGTCGTTCGAGATAGGGGTTAATGGTGTATCTACAACGCGCAATCTGCGCGGAGGGGACGGCAGCGGCGGCGCATATTCGTGGAGCGACATGGTGCTGGTTCCCACTGGAAGCGTCACCGTTGCGCAGCGCCGGGCCATTGGCGCGCTCACCCATGATGCAGGTGTTTCGGTCAATATGAGTTACACGGCAAGCAGTTCAGGCGCCGATACGCTGGATGCCAAAACGGCATTTGTGAATACGTTCGGATACAGCGGCGCGATCAAGGGATATAACTCGGGCAGCAATATCGGGGCCGGTCTGAACGGCATGGTCAACCCCAACCTGGATGCGGGTTATCCGGTCCTGTTCGGCATAACCGGCACGCCCGGCGGCCATGCCATTGTGGGTGACGGTTACGGTTACAATCTTGGCACGCTTTATCACCATCTTAATCTAGGCTGGGCCGGCACCGACAACGCCTGGTACAATTTGCCCACGATAGACACTTCGATCGGGACCTTTTCGTCGGTGTACAAGTGCATATATAATGTTTATGTGACCGGCTCCGGAGAAATTATCAGCGGCCGGGTCACCGACAGTAGCGGGAATGCGCTGGCTGATGCAACGGTGACGGCTGTCAGGACAGGCGGGAGCGCCTATAGCACAAACACGAATGAACGCGGCATTTTTGCGTTCCCAAAGATTCCTTCGGCTTCCACATATACGTTGAGCGTGGTTAAGGCGGGTTACACGTTCAGCAATCGAACTGTCAGCACCGGAACGTCGGTCGATTTGGAAGCCGCAAGCGGTAACGCCTGGAGCTCTGATTTTACCGGCCTGATCGCGCCGCCTGCGGATATTTTTGCCAGTGATGGAACTTATACGGACAAGGTCCAAGTCACCTGGAGTTCCAGCGAAGGCGCCTCCGGCTACCAGGTCTGGCGGAATACAAGCGCCGTTACCGGCACGTCCGTAAATATCGGCGTTTCAATCGCCGCCGGTTATAATGATACGGACGCAGCGCCGAATACGATCTATTATTATTGGGTAAAAGCGACAAACTCCGCCGGAACAAGCGAATTCAGCTCCTATGACACCGGGTTCCGGTCTGTCGTATCATCCGAGATTCCCGCGCCTGCAAATATTCAGGCCAGCGACGGGACCTACACGAACCAAGTCCGCGTGACCTGGAACTCCGTGAGCGTGGCTGCGAGTTATCAGGTTTGGCGCAATGTAAGTAACGACTCGGCGTCAGCCAGTCTTTTAACGACAATTTCATCCACAACCTGTGACGATACGACAGCGACCACGCCCGGATTGACGTTCTATTACTGGGTCAAGGCAAGGAATGATTCCGGCGTGAGCGCGTTCAGTCAACCTGATGCAGGATACTGCGGCGCAAGCGGCGCAGCCGGTATTGCCGATCTTTCTTTGCGCGGGTTTCTGTTTCAACCGGAAACATTGACGAATAACGCGCATCCTGAAATGGTCATGCTGCTGCCGGTCAATGACGGTCCGGACGCCGTTACCAATTCCGGCCTGGGTTTTGATTTTTATCTGTCCCAAAACACGGTCTTTGGCGACGGCGACGATGAATGGATCGGAGATTACCAGACCACGGCAACCATCAATGCCGGCTCGTTCACGAGCGTTATCATATCCGATGCCTGTCTTGGAGGAATTACGGTTCCGGCCTCTGCTGCGGGGACGTATTATGTGTTTGCAAAAGTTCGGCATACGTCTGAAATGCTTGATCCGAACATGACCAATAACACGGCCATGCGGTCGGGGGCGATTACCATCGGAAGCGCCGGCGTCACCGGCACAAAGGAACCGGTATCGGGCGATTTTGACGGCGACGGCAAGTCTGATCCGGCAGTTTACCAGGAAAGCACGGGGGACTGGTATGTGAAACTTTCGGGCGGGGACTACGCGCTTGTGCGGGTCATTGGGTTTGGCGGGGAAGGCTGGAAGGCAATGGCCGGGGATTATGACGGCGACGGCAAATCCGACCCGGCCATCTATCAGGAATCCACGGGCAATTGGCGAATAAAGTTTTCCGGAAGTGGATATTCGGAATTATCGACGAACTTGGGAGGATTGGGATATACGCCGGTTTCGGGCGACTTTAACGGTGCCGGATGTTCTGATCTTGCGGTTTATCGCGAGGCAACTGGCTACTGGCTGATTATTTACCTGGAAACAGAGGCGCCTGTGTCTGTAGATTTTGGAGCGGATGGGTACGCGCCTGTGACCGGGGATTACACGGGGGATGGCGCAACCGATCTTGCCCTTTATCAGGAGTTCACGGGGAACTGGTTCCTCAAACAGGGCAATGTGGTGTTTGCGTTTACCGGATTCGGAGGCGTTGGGTACAAAGCGGTCGGCGGCGACTACGACGGAGACGGAAAAGAGGACATGATGCTTTACCAGGCCGCTGCCGGAAAGTGGATGGCCGGACTTTCGGGAAGCAATTACGTTTTGGTCACGGTTGAGGGCTTTGGCGGTCCGGCATACGTTCCTGTTTCCGGTGATTTTGACGGTGACGGAAAAGCCGACCTTGTGCTCTACGGTGCGGCTACGTCAACCTGGCTGCTGCGTCTATCCTCGTCCGGATATGTGCCGGTCTCAACGCAATTTTAACGGTTCTGTTTGGATCGTTGTTCCGGCGAAATGATGCGCGGCCAGTCGTTTTCGCCCTTTTCCAGAACGAATCCCCATTTTTTCTTGGCGAGTTTTAATGCCGCGGCCCGGTGGGAAATGCCGTTTTTCAGGTTTGCCGGCATTTCGGCAAAAGTCTGTTCGTAGCCATCCGGCACAAACAGGGGATCGAAACCGAAGCCTTCCCTGCCGCGCAATTCATTGATGATTTTTCCCTCGCATTTTCCCTCCACGATCTGTGCGCGACCCGAAGGACTGGAAAGCGCGATAACGCACCGGAACCTGGCCGAACGCAGGGTGAGTCCCGCGAGTTCTTTTACTAATTTTGCGTTGTTGGCCGCATAGTCGACCGATTCTCCGGCATAACGCGCCGAATGCACCCCTGGCTCTCCGCCCAGGGCGTCAACCTCCAGCCCCGAATCGTCGGCCAGGGTCCAGAGATGAGCATGCATTGCCAGCGTGACGGCTTTTTTGACCGCATTCGACTGAAAAGTGGAACCATCCTCCACCACTTCCGGCAAGCCGGCGATTTCATCCGCGCCGACAATCGCGATGCCGGGTATGTCAAAAATTGCCCTGATTTCCGCGAGCTTGTGCTTGTTTCTGCTGGCGACGAGGAGGTTCATTTTTCGGCCAATAGGATGCACGGGGCGGGGATCGAACCCGCACGCCATTGCTGGCATTAGCCCCTTAAACTAACGCGTCTGCCATTCCGCCACCCGTGCGAAGAACAATTTTACTTGTGGGCGTCAGTCAATATAGCTGCCGTAAATTCCAAAATCAAGCCCGTCGTAAAAATTTAGAACAACCCTTTCACCCGGCCGGTCTTGACGTCCACGTCCAGATTGCGGAAGGCCGGGTTGGAGGAAGTTCCGGGCATAAGCTTAATGTCGCCGGCCACCGGCACCAGAAACCCGGCGCCCTTGTAAATCAGGATGTCCCGGATCGGAAGTTTCCAGCCGCGAGGCCGGCCCTTGATATTCGGATCATGCGACAGGCTCAAGTGCGTTTTCACCATGCAGGTTCCCAGTCCGGCTGTTTCCGGGTCGGCTTCAAAAGCCTGCGCCTTGCCGGTGGCAAGATCCGTGTAAGTCACGCCGTCGGCTCCGTAAACCTCTTTGGCGATCAATTCGATGCGCTGCCGCAGCGGCATGGAAAGTTCATAAAGGAATTTGAAATGATTTTTTTCATTACATGCGGCAATGACCGCTTCCGCCAGTTCTTTTGCGCCCTCGCCGCCCTTGAGCCAATGCTCGGAGAACGCCACAAAGGCGCCGTTCTGTTCGGCTACCTTTTTGATGAACGCCACCTCCGGCCTGGTGTCCGTATGGAAGCTGTTGATGCACACCACCGGCCGCACGCCGCTTTTCTTCACGGTTTCGATGTGCGCGACAAGATTTTCGCACCCCTTTTCAAGCAGAGGCAGATTTTCCTTGCAATAAGCCTCGTCCAGGGGCAGGCCGGGTTTGACCGCCGGGCCGCCGCCGTGCATTTTAAGCGCGCGCACCGTGGCCACAATGACAACCGCGTTCGGTTTCAAGCCCGAAAACCGGCATTTCAGATTCCAGAATTTTTCGAACCCTATGTCGGCCGCAAAACCGCTTTCGGTGACGTGATATTCGCCCAAGCGGACGCCGAGCTCGTCGGCGATGATCGAGCTTTGTCCGATCGCGATGTTGGCAAATGGTCCGGCATGAACGAATACGGGCTGGCCCTCGATCGTCTGCAAAAGGTTGGGATTGATGGCATCAACCATCCAGGCGGTCATGGCGCCGTCAACTTCCAGGTCGCGCGTGGTCACAGGCTTGCCTTTTTTGTCATAGGCCACGACCATTTTTCCCATGCGTTCGCGCAGATCCTTCAGGTCGCGGGCCACGGCGAGTATGGCCATGATTTCGCTGGAAACCGTGATCTGGAATCCGGATTCCATTTCAAAGCCGTCCATCTTGCCGCCCTTGCCGATGGTGATGTTGCGCAGCGCCTGGGCGCAGAAATCGATGGCCCATTTTATTTCCACGCGGTTGGGATCAATATCAAGGCGTTTAAGTCCGATTTTGGCAAGGCGCGCGTCGTCATAGTTACGCTCGTGCTGCATGCGCGAGGTAAGCGCCACCATGGCCAGATTGTGGGCATTGGTGATGGAGTCGATGTCCCCGGTGAGCCGGATCGAAAGCGGGGCGAGCGGAATGCACTGGGCGATGCCGCCGCCGGCGGCCGAGCCCTTGATATTAAAAGTGGGGCCGCCGCTCGGCTGGCGGATGGCGCCAACCACGCTTTTGCCGAGTTTGCCGAGTCCTTCGATCAGGCCCATGGTGGTGGTGGTTTTTCCTTCTCCGAGCGGAGTGGGGGTGATGGCGGTAACGTCGATATATTTTCCCCTGGGAGCGTTGTGCAGACGGGCCAGGGCGCGCATGGCGTCGACTTTGCCGATTTGGCGTCCCATTGGGATCAATTCGTCTTTTTCGAAGCCCATTTCCTCGGCCAGCCTGGGAAACGGAATCATATTTTCCTCTGCCGCCTCGGCGATTTGCCAGTCCTTCATCTTGAGAGGATTCAATTTCATAGAGTTTTCCTTTTAGCGAATTTTGTTTAAAACGAAGGCAGTTTAATTTCGTTGTCCCGGCAAGTCAATCTGAAATGTCCGAGGTTTTGGGCGCGCCACGGCTGATTCGCCTGTCAGCGTAAGCGCTTGATTTTCATGGGCGTTACCAGCAGGGTTGTTTCCAGAGAACCGCAGATTGACGAATAATGAACCGCAGAATATCGAAGTTCTGAACTT
>Ga0074199_1000972_pt1 | contig 31522 bp, 37 predicted proteins | sample EPASupsiteSAE347_FD_64528 | JGI IMG/M metagenome (GOLD analysis project Ga0074199, IMG submission 64528) | Bioremediated contaminated groundwater from EPA Superfund site, New Mexico - Sample SAE3-47 | ecosystem: Environmental > Aquatic > Deep subsurface > Groundwater > Contaminated ... | reverse complement strand
TTTGGGTCGGAGCATTATGCCATAACAATCTTCTGCTCGCATCCCCTCTTCGGAGCGTTCATCCGTTTACCGATATGAGCGAATCCCGCGGGAGAGTCCCTCTACAACCCTACCCTGATGCTCAACTTCCTCTTCGATTTTTGCCGCTACAAGAAGATTCCCGAATTCCTGACCGATCTTAACCTGCGGACAGACCTTTCCTGGGTAAGACGCATCACCTCGGCCTACGAGGGAAGTACCGAGGAATTCGTGGACCATCTCATGCTTCATGATTCAATCCGCTACAGCAGGGACCTTTGGACCAGCAAGTTCGACATGCGCCAATTCTTCGACAAGAGCTTCTTTCCCATATCCTTTTTCTACCTCGGGATGCTCACCCTCCGGGATGGCTTTACCATGAAGCTCCCCAACCTCAATATGAGAAAGATCTTCACTGAATATTTCAATGAGCTGCACCATATCGACATCTCCACCCGCTATGCCGACATAATGCAGGCTTTCATCGACAAGCCCGACATTGCCGCCCTCTTTGCCGGCTACTGGAAAGAGTACGTCTCGCAACTCCCCGAGGCCGTTTTCAGGCAGGTGAACGAGAACTTCTACCGAACGACCTTCTTCGAGCTTTGCAGCAGCTTTCTCTCCCGCTGGTTTGGCTTCACCGTCGAGAGATCCTACCCCCAGGGGAGAAGCGATCTTGAATTCATCGGCAAGTACCACGAGAAATTCGCCGGCATGCGCTGGGTGATCGAATTCAAATACTTCTCCAATGCCGAGCTCCAGCGCATGAAGACGAGCATTGAGGATTTCACACTGCGGACGGAAGACACGGAGCAGATCGCGGGCTATGTGGAAGGACTGAGGCGGGAGTATCCCGAGGCGAAGACTTTTCAGTACGTCATCTACTGCTTCGGAAACCAGGGATACCGGGTCTTCGAGATCGTGGAATAGGGAGCACATCATATCCCCCCGCTCTCCGCGTGTCGCTTTCTTGTCATGGTTAGCCTATTTTTCTGTAGACATCCCTCCTATGGCCCACCTTCACCACGAGGACAAGTAGAACTTCATCCTGGACCTGGTAGATGATCCGATAGTCACCTTCCCGGACTCGATACAGCTCTTTCGCTCCAGAAAGTTTCTTTATGCCGGCTGGACGTGGCTCTTCGCCAAGAGCATCGACGCTTGAGATAATGCGCTCCTGAACAGCTTTCTTCAGCCTCTTGATTTGCCGGCGTGCCGCCGGCGCGATTTCTACCCGGTAGGCCACTTAAAGCCCCAGTTCACGCTTCAGATCCTCAAGAGAAATGGTTCCCTTTTCCTCAGCCTCTTTCAGTGAAACAAGGGCATCCTCCAGGTCAGCCTTATCCTCTATCGCTTCCAGTACGTCGATGTCATCCATTGGAACCACAGCCACGAGGGCTTTCCCACGCCTGGTCAGAATCACACGCTCCTTGCCGTAAGCTGCACGGTTGATCACATCGGAAAAATTTTCTCGAGCTTCACGAGTGGTAACGGTCATCGCACACCTCCTGCTTTTTTGGGTTTTGCTATCAAGTGTACACACGAGCGCTAATACTTGCAAGACCATACCTCGCACAGTACGTTGCCATGTTCCAGTGGGCACACAATCTCAAGTGCGTGACCGATCACTTTTCGGGGCTCGGCTCCTCGCTTCATCTATTTTCCCATATGAGCGAATATCGTATCCCAGAAGAGCCATTCCATTGCCCGCCTCCTGCGCATGCTCTTCGGCATAAAAACGGAGAGCGCCAAAAACATCCTCAAGAGCTCATCGCAAGCCTCCAATCAGGAGGAGCCCGGCAAGGAGCTCGCGCCAAAAGAGGAAAGCCCAAGGAAAAAGGGCCATGGACGAAACGGCGTTGCTTCCTACCCTTCGGCTCCGCGCATTCCAGTGCCCCATGAGGGGCTCAAGCCGGGCGATCCCTGCCCGCTGTGTCCCAAGGGCAAGCTCTATCCCATGCCTCCGGAGGTCGTGGTGCGCATGCAAGGGCATGCCCCCATCGAGGCCACGGTCTATGAGCTTGAGAAGCTGCGCTGCAGTCCGTGCGGGGCGATCTTCACGGCCAGGATTTCGGAAGAAATCGGCGGGGAAAAATATGACGAGTCGACAGGCGCGGTCATCGCCTGCATGAAATACGGAAGCGGATTTCCCTTCTATCGCCTGGAGCGGCACCAGGAGAGCATGGGAGTGCCCCTTGCGGCCTCCACTCAGTGGGACATCGTCGAGGGGACAGCCAACCACGTCCATCCAGCTTACCTCGAGCTTTTTCGACAGGGCGCTCAGGGCGAGATCCTTCACAATGACGATACTTCCATGCGCATTCTCTCCCTGGCCAAGGAGCTTGCCTTGGAAGATGCCGAGCGCAAGGGCATCTTCACCACGGGGATAGTCTCGATCTTGGATGAGCATAAGATCGCCCTGTTTTTCACCGGCAATCAGCATGCCGGAGAGAATCTGCGTGCCGTGCTCCAGGAAAGGGCCGCCGGGCTCGGTATCCCGCTTCAGATGTGCGATGCCCTGAATCGCAATGAGCCCAAGGACTTTGCCGTCATTTTGTCCAACTGCCTCACTCATGCCCGGCGAAACTTCGTCGATGTCCACGCCTCCTTCCCCGAGGAGTGTGGCCACATGATCCAAATGCTGGGGAAGATCTATCACAATGATGAGATCACCAAGGAAAGGGGACTTAGCCCACAGGAGCGTCTCGAGTATCATCGGATACACAGTGGCCCCGTGATGGATGAGCTCAAGGTATGGTGTAGCGAGCAACTGGAGCAAAAGAAGGTCGAGCCGAACAGCGGCCTTGGCAAGGCCATCGACTACATGCTCAAGCGTTGGGACAGATTTACCCTGTTCCTGCAAATTCCCGGAGCCCCACTGGATAACAATATTTGCGAACAGGCGCTCAAGCGCGCGGTGCTCCACCGCAAGAATTCCCTTTTCTACAAAACAGAGCATGGAGCCTACATTGGCGATATGTTCATGAGCATCATTCACACCTGCTCCCTTTGCGGCGCCAATGCCTTCCATTATCTCGTCACGCTCCAGAAGCACTCGGACGAGGTGCGAAAGCACCCCGAGCTCTGGCTTCCCTGGAACTATCTCGACAGGATCGATCCACATCCCGGATGACCAATACCCGGAAGGCACCCGCCGTGACCGGCCTTTCCCCGCCCTTTCCAGATCGGAATACATTCCGGGACGATGCATATCCTCGCTCCGAAAGCGCTCGGCAAACGAGGTCTGAATCCTTCCCCTCGCCGAGCGGGACTCCTCTTGCCGAAAGTTGATTCTACGTCGCGGGGGGCGCATGGGCAAAAAGGGGGTGTTAAATACACCAGATCGGTTAGAATTAGATCGACAATGATTCATGAATAATCACCATGCTTCTGAAAGGAAACGCCTTTGTTCGATCTAAATCCAGCTATCGGCCCGATTGGTCTTCCCTACTCCCTCAACCCTTTGCTTGGAAGAAAGCCTATACGAAATGCTGACGATCTTTTGCTCTTGGAGCAAGAAGTCTACCCGGCTTACGCTCTCTTGGGAGACGGGATCATCGCACAAGAAATCAGGAAAGCGCATGAGGATGGGGCTTTTGTGGACAAAGCCGTACAGACGGCAAGAAACGGGAGCTCATTGCCCCTGGTCCACAAGGGATGGAAGGAGACGTCCGTGATCCTAAAAGGAGGGAGCCGTTTGGTGATCAAGACACCCTACCTGCGGGAAGATCATAGCGGAAAGCCCGGCCCTGGGAGAAGCAAGCGAGGCAAGAAGGGCACCGGCATCTATCCTGTACTGGAAGCACTGGGCATACGGGATGGAGTGAGTCCGGCCACAAGGAGCGAGGTCGCCTTGTATGTGGTGCAGGCCGCAAGCTATCAGGAAACGGCCGATATGCTCGCGCGAATGGGGCTCGAATGCGATATCTCCACTCTTGTCCGTATCGCCAATGTCACTGCCCGTGCCGGGATATCTTTGCGTGACGCGGCCTTGGAGGCGGCAAGGAGCATTCCCGTCCCCACGGATGGTCCGCTTGCCGGCAAACGGGTCAGGGTCAGTCTGGATGGCGGCAAGGTAAGAACGAGAATCAACCGTCGGGGAAGAAGGACAAGGAATGGACGACACAGATTCCGCACGCAATGGAGAGAGCCGAGAGTGTTGGTGATAGAGATCCTGGACGAGGAAGGAAGACGCGATCCATTGAGACTCTCCCTCTATGACGGACTGATTGGAAACGCGGATACTATCTTCAGCCTCATGATCGGCTATCTCCGACTGCTGGGAGCAGCCCATGCCGAGGTGGTCGAGTTTGTCTGCGATGGAGCGGACTGGATATGGGACCGGGTCGAAAGGCTCGTCACGGAAGCGGAGATTCCAAGGGAGAAGCTGGTGGAGGCTCTGGACTTTTACCATGGCAGCGAGTACCTCGCTGAGACCTTGAAGTCGTGCCCCAATCTCGATGACAAACAAAGATCGGCCCTCTTCCAAAACTTGCGACACGTTCTGCGCCATGATCCTCGGGGTGTCGCCCTGGTCATTGAGGAGCTAAAGAAGCTCGCGGGGATAAATCCGAGCGGGGAGATGGCAACACGGATAGCCTACTTCGATAGGAATGCCCACCGGATGCGGTATGCAATACTTGACGAGATGAAGCTGTCGGTTGGCTCCGGATGCGTTGAAAGCTGCATCCGCAGGACCCTCAATTTGAGATTCAAATCCCCGGGCTCTCTTTGGGATGAGAAAACCGTCGGCGGTTTGATTCACCTGAGGGCTTACTTCAAAGCAGGACGATGGGATGAGCTGATTGGCTACATTTTGAATGGCAAGTTCCAAATACCATCCTTCGATATCATACAGTCAAACAAATCATCTCACACTACAACCAATACCGATCCTTGCGTTTCTGCCGACGACTACCTACAGGAGCAAGCCATGCAGATATGACCCCCTTTTTGCCCATGCGCCCCGTCGCGGGTGACCTTGCCTCGTGCGCGGACAACGAGGCGACCCGCGCAAGGTGATTCCCTGCAGGTTAGGACAACCAGAATTGTGAATCGTCCCGCCTCCACACCGCTCACTCATTTACATCCTCAATCGCCCGAGGCTTCCCCCATTGCCCTCGTATCGCGCAAGGACGCTTGCCGAAGGACGCCCTCTGTCTCATTGCCTATTTCCTTACACCCCCATTGTATAGCCGATGATACACGATGTGCCCGCCCATTTCACGCAGGTTCACCGGAAGGACACATATGATTGAGGACGGCAGCGTTTTCCCGGGGAATGAAAATGAGGAGCTTCTACATGCGGCAGGAAAGATTGTCGACTGGGCATGGCGGCAGCTCGAACCGAAGATGCGGCAAGCGGCGGTAAACAGATAACCACTTTGCCGGGTCGGGGGTTCCTTCCCGGTCCGGCAAACGGATAAAATAATATCCAGGAGACACCATGGTTCGATACCACGTCACACTCGGAAAGGCCAAAGGCAGAACCACGGTAAGCATCAGCGGTGTCTTGTCGGAGCTGCTTGCGCTGAAGCTCGGGGCCACGCCGGGCACACCAGAAGCTCACAGCGCGGTCAAGGAATGGCTGCAAGCCCAGCTCGACGCTCATAACGATCCCGGCAGAGTACAGGTAAGTCAGTGGCTGGCGGATCAGGCCGTGCTTGCCGTTGTGGATAAAATGCTATCCAGGCAATACGATGAATGGGTGCTCACGGATATTTGAGACGGATCGGCCAGACTTCATACACGGGCGGCTTGTTCCCTCGATGGTGGGCCGCCCATTCTGTTTCCTGCCCGGCCATCTTTTCCAGTTCGGGAGATCCTCCACGACGATCCGCGCGCGAGGGTGATCGTGGCAGGATGGGGTCGGTCAAACTGACGTCACGACTAAGGAGCCAGCGCGGGGATTTTATTGTCCTCTTGTGGCGACCGGAGCACCGGCAAATGGACGGCAAAGAGAAACGGCGGGGAAGGATTGTCAGGGCAACGGGAGTGCCCCTCGTGGTCATCTTCCGCTTTTCTGTTCTGGAGACGTGGTTTGCACTGTCCGGGAAGATGCCCCCGGTAAAAGGATGATTTAGGGGCTCAGAAGGTGTGTTCCTTTCTTGCCGAGGCAGGAGCCCTTTGCCGCCCTTCCTGCACTCTTCTCTGCCCTCACCGATGATCATCCGTTCACCGTGTCGTCTGGATAAAATATTATCCAATAGATCATGCCGGCCTTTGAGTCTGTCACCATGCTCATGACGGAGCGCGGAGAATGGAGCCGGGAAATGACTCAGCTTTTTTTTGAGGCAGTTGGAAAAAGATTGGATTTGTGTCCGAGGTTGGAAATGCGGTTGGAAATGAAAATATACATAAAGAAAAAGGACTCAACCAATCCGGCTAAGTCTTTAATTTTCCTTGGAGGGCGACGCGGGGATCGAACCCGCGACCTTTGGTTCCGGAGACCATAGTTTACGTTTTACCTCAATTTACTCACTAATACCTAACATGCCTTTTTGGCTGCTATTTATCTAGTTATCTTTTCCCTTGACTTACTCCATTTCACCCTGATATTTAAGATATGTGTGGGGAATAGTGTGGGGAGTAAAGTTCTTTGGTATGGAGCCTGTGAGACCACATTCGCTCCCCACGGGGAAAGGAGATGAGACCATGCCAAGCTTGACGAGGCACAAGACAAAGTACGAAGGGGTGTATTTTATTGAAGGGACCTCGACTGCCGACGGAAAGCCCGAAAGGATTTTCTACATCCGCTATCGGAAGGATGGAAAGCTGATCGAGGAGAAAGCCGGAAGGCAATCCAAGGACGATATGACCGCTGCCCGTGCTTCTCTTCTTCGCGCTGAACGCATCAAAGGCCACAAGCAGACCAACCAAGAGCGGCGCGATAAGCAGGAACAGGACAGAGAGGCCGAGGCGGGCAAATGGACAATCTCCAGGCTATGGAAAGAATACAAGAGCCAGAACCCCATCAAAGGCCTGGCGCAGGATGAAAGCCGCTACAAAACATACCTCCAATCTCATTTCGGGGACAAGGAGCCTGCCGAACTGGTCTCCCTCGATGTAGATCGAGTGAGAATCAAGCTATTGAAAACAAAGAAGCCCCAAACAGTGAAAAATACTCTGGCCTTGCTCAGACGGATCATTAACTTCGGGGTGAAGAAGTGCCTATGCAAGGAACCGGGGTTTGCCATCCAAATGCCTGAGAAGATCAATAACCTCAGGACGGAAGACCTTGTGGATGAAGAAATGACCAGGCTTCTTGTCGTCCTGAATGAAGATCCGGACATTCAGGTAACCAACCTCATGAAGCTGGTAATGTGCACCGGCATGAGGCGGGGAGAAATGTTCAGGCTCAGGTGGGAAGATATTGACTATGCGCGTGGCTTCATCAACATCAGGGACCCAAAGGGCGGACCGGATCAGAAGATTCCTTTGAATGCCTCAGCCCGAGATATCCTCGAGAATCACCCGAAGATGGAGGGAAGCCCCTTTGTGTTTCCTGGGAGGAACGGAAATCAGCGTGTTGAAATCCGCAAGGCCGCCAACAGGATCAAGAAGACTGCCGGACTGCCGGATGATTTCCGTCCTCTGCACGGATTGCGACACACCTACGCTTCGATGCTTGCCTCTTCCGGCCAGGTGGACCTCTACACGTTGCAGAAGCTCCTGACGCACAAATCCCCTGAAATGACCCAGCGTTACGCCCATCTTCGAGATGAGGCACTCAGGAAGGCGTCGGATCTGGCGGGCAGCATCTTTGAGCAGGCAACGAACGGGAACGGTAGGAATCCGGAAGAACGCAAAGTTATAAACCTTGAGGATATGAGGGACCAGGCGTGAGCAGGGACTAAACCTCAACGATACAAGATGACCTGAGAGGACGAGTGAGATGAACATCCAATACGTGACTGACGATAAGGGAAACCGGGTGGCTGTACAGATCCCCCTGGATCAGTGGGAGATCATCAAGGCAGAGATCGAGAGTTACGACACCGATAGTGAAACGGCTGAAATCATGGCCGATCAGGAATTAATGAGCTCAATCCGGAGAGGCCGGGCTCAGGCAAAGCAGAGGATTGGCCGGCGCATGGAAGAGATTGACGCATGATGACCTGGAGCGTTTATTTCACTACTGAAGCCGAAGAGATGTTTCGAGGTATCGAGGACAGGCGCATCCGCAAGCTCATCAGGAATAGAGCCTTGCGTCTGGCCACGAATCCCGAATTGCAAGGTAAGCTGCTTACCGGCGATCTCACGGGGCTGAGGAGCGTGCGGGCCGTGGGACAGCGATATCGGATAATTTATGAGCTGTTTGCGGAAGAACGTGAAGTCTGGATCATCACCGTTGGTATCCGCAAAGCCGGCGACCGGGATGATGTCTATGAAATGGCAAAGCGGTTGAAATAACTGTCAACGATTTCCAGGGATAGGCGCCGTCTGATCAACAGCGCCGACAAGCCCGGTACTCCCGATGGGGAGATCAGGAATGAAAATGAATAAGGAAAAGGCGGAAATCGCTGCAACTCTTAGAGCACAGATGTGCGAGCTATCAAGAAATTTAACTACGTATAGCAAGGATTCGATTATTGCCATACTGAAAGCAAGTGTAGAAATAGACAAATATGAGTATCTGGATGTTATCAGCAAGATATTCAAGACTCCCTACGATGGTCTTTCTCTTGGTGATCTATACAGTAGAATCGATAGTTATTTTGCCCCGAAAATAGATGGAGAGAAGAAGGGTAAAAAACAGTTTGAGGTATATCGGCATGCATGTAAGTTGAAGCTGATGTTAACACTTGACAGGAAAATTAAGGAACTTGAAGGGGTGCAGCATGCTATTGCAGGAGAAGGTAAGCTAACCGAAGAAATGGGAACCTTTTTGTTTGATCTTGGGTATTTCGTCGGGATTACGCGTTCCTTCGATCCAGGCTTATCCCCTTTTAGTATGTATAAGGATTTCTTTGCTTGCGTGGCTGGGACAGAAGCAACGAAAGGCCGCTGGAATAACCATAACCAGAAGCTTCAGCCGGCTTTAGATGAAGCAGACCAGAAATGGGAAGAAGGTGACGAATCTTTACATCACGAAATGGCCACATATCTTGCCGGAAGATACCCTGAATTCTCTAAAGAGTACCTCCAAGATAAACTGAAGCCCATAGCAAAGAAGCACAGTCGCCTTTTCGGGACCAAAGGCACAAAAAAAGAAAAAAGTTAAGCCCAAACCCCTACTTCATAGCCTATACCCCCACCGTATAGCCCATACCCCTATCTTCTATAACTCGTATTTACGTGTCTATACTCAGCCTACCATCACGGTAGGTTTTTTTGTTTTTGCTTACTTCGATTTATGGGGGAAGGATATGGCTACACAACAGCATGCAGAACGAACAGATATCCCGCAGGTCTACGTTACCGAAACCAGAGTGGCAGAGATCACCGGCAAAGCACTATCGACACTCCGGAATGATAGGAGCCAGGGGCGAGGGATACCGTATAGCAAAGACGGTAAGAGCGTCCGGTATTATCTGCCTGACGTCTACGCCCACATGCGCGCTCGCCGCATCCAGATGGCAGGGGAGGAGTAACGATGGCCACGCTATCACTCTATCTCCGCTCGCAGGCTAAACGCGCAATCATGCATGGCTACTGTCACGGGCTGATGCCTGCATGCGTAGCCCGAGCGCTGTTTTTGGTGCTGCGCCTGAGGGAGGCGTAATCCATGAGCCACGAGGACCGTATCCCCCTGATTCGGGAGCGCGCAGATTGCCGAGCGATCTATCGGCGCTTTTTCCCGGCCCTCTTCATCGAGGGCAAGGAGCATTCCCGGTGCGCCTTTCATGAGGATAGAGGGCCGTCCCTGAAGCTCGACGAGAGAAGCTGCTATTGTTTTGGCGCCTGCAAACGGCCTTACGATGTCATCGACCTTTATGCGAAGGGCGCTGACTGCACAAAGGCGGAAGCGATAGATTTGCTTGCCAGGGAGCTTGGCATCAGTTCGGACAACGGGAACGGTTCCCGGCAAGAGGGGAGAGGCTCTGCCGTAACACCATCTAAGCGGCGTGACTACGCTAGGGAATTTGACCAGGCTCTTCAGACCCAACCTCCCCAAGAGGCGCTTGACTACCTTGAGCGGCGCGGACTCACGTCTATCTTGCCGATGCTCCTCGAGAAGAAACTCATTGGCTTCAAGGCAGCAAGCGGAGACTATCAAGCATCCATAGTCCTACCTGCCATGGACCTCGACCGGAAGGTGTTGGGGCTTCAGTATGTTCCCTGTGACGGGGGAGAGAAGAAGTTTGCATCCGGGACCGATCCAGGCACCTACAAGAACCGGGCTTTCCTTCCGATATACTCCGGCAATTTCCCGAACGTCATAGTCGAGGGCGGAATCAATGCCTTTACCGTGATGTCGGCAGGTCTAACGCCACCGGTCAACGCTATTGCGATTTTTTCGGCGGGCTTCGTCGAGAAGGTCAGCCAGTTTCGAAACGATGATGAACCACCGACCTTTTTCTTTGATCGGGACGCGGCAGGGGAAAAGGCAACCGCCGAAGCGGTCAAGATTCTGAGGAGTAGATGCAAGGCCGTTGACTGGAGCCAGGCACCCGAGGGCTGCAATGATGTGAACGACTTGCTCGTTCAGGGACACACCAATCTGATTGAGAAAATGATCAAAGATGCCCCGGTGTGCAAAATCGCCCCTTCGGAAGACGGCGAGGGTTCGAGCCAAGAATGGGAAACTCCATCAGTTCTTGCTTCGGCCATTCCGCCCGCCCCACCCTTCCCGTTAGAGAGTCTTCCTCACCGGGCTGCGAACTATGCGAATGATGAGGCGCAGCGAATGCAAAGCCCGATCGATCTCATAGCCATACCCATGATCGTCACCTTTGCTGGTCTCATCGGAAAGGATGCCACCATTCGGCCGAAGCGTTATGACGATTGGTCCGAAAGGCCATGCTTGTGGGCGGCAATCATAGCCCCGCCGGCTGCGATGAAATCCCAAAACCAGAGCAGAGGTACAGCACCACTTCGAAGAATCCAGTCCCAGCAGGACAAGGAGGACAAGGAGGACAAGGAGTTGCTTGCTGATTGGCAGAAAATGAAGGACAACGCAGACTTGAGAGAGGATGCGTGGGAAAAGGAATGTAATAGAATCCTGAAGGGCGATCAGGACGCCGAACTACCCCCGAAGCCTCAAGCGGTTCAGGAACTTCCACCCAAGCCAGGCGTCAGGCGAATACTCACCAACGACGCGACCATAGAAAAGCATGCTGATCTGATGTGCACTTCCCGAGGGATGACGCTTGCCCGCGACGAGCTTGCAGGATTCTTGCTGAACATGAGCCGGTACAACGCTGGAAGTGACCGTCAATTCTATTTGGAATGCTATTCCGGGGGTTCATATGCGGTGGATAGGGTCACGAAGGGAGAGCAATGGATCGATGATCTCTACCTCAATATTGTAGGAGGGATTCAACCCGAAGTTGCCCAGAAGCTCCTGTCCACAGAGAATGGAAACCATGATGGGTTTTTTGAACGGTTCGGTCTCACCGTCTATCCTGAACCCACCAAAGGCTACACCCACACAGACCGAAGACCCAACAAGCAGATGCGCGAGTTGTTCAACGAGGCCTGCGACAAGCTCGCTTCCGCCGACTGGGCAGAACTCCTTGAAATCGACGAGTATTCCCCGAAGCCCTATGCACATTTCGATGATGAGGCTCAGAGCATCTTCGACGATTGGCTTGTAGATCACATGCTGCAAATCAAAGCCCTGAATGATGGTAACCCAATATGTGGAATGATGGGAAAGGCGCGCGGACTCTTGGTCAGACTGACCCTGGTCTTGCACCTGGCAGCATGGGCGGGGGACGAAACCCCAAACCTAGGGTGTCCAAAAAGGGCCAAAAACACCCAAATTCGTTCCCCGGTTTTTGTGACCCGTGAAAAACCACCTAAAACAAGATGTGGTGGCCCTCGGGCCAGAAATCCGGAGGGCCAAAAACCGGGGAACGGTTCAGGGCTGTTTTGGACGCCCTACCCCAAACCCCAAGGTTATCACTAAACGTTCATTACAACGCTCGCTGAAGCTTTTGGAAGACTACCTGGTTCCGATGTGGCGCCGTGTCTTTGCTGCATTTGGGCGGACGGCCGCTGACACGGGCGCGATCCGGATAGCCAAGCTCATTGTCGAAAAGGCGCTCAAAGAGATCAAGGTGCGTGACGTTCTACAAAAAGATTGGCAGGGACTCAAGACCCAAGAAGATGTCACCTCAGCCTTCGATACTCTCATTGAAAATGATTGGCTTGGGGAACCCTCAAAACTCTCAAAGGGTGGTTCGAGGGGTGGTCGAAAGACGCTCGTCTATCCCGTCAACCCTAAAGTGTTCGAAAAATCCATCCACAACGGAGAATCCAAGTAATGATTAACTGGCGAGAATCACTAGATGAATTGCAACCCTTCAAGCCCATCGACCCATCTGCGGGAGATGAATTGAGTTTTGAAGGTTTTGAAGGAACCGCACCTTCACTACCGAGCACCCCTAAACCCTTACCCCACAAAGGGATGGGAAGTTTTGAAGGTTTTGCCGGTAGTTTTGACGGTATTGAAGGTAGTCCGACAGAGTTTGCTTTTTCAAATACTACCTACCTACCTAAAAATACAGAAAAATACCCTAAGGGCGAGGGGAAGAGTGACGAAAATAGAAATATAAATACTACCGGCAAAACCTTCAAAACCTTCAAAACTGGTTCTGCGGGTGAGATCGGCAAGACCCCTTCCCTTACCGGGAAAGAGAAAACGGTAGCGGTAGCTTCGGCCGACGCCAGGACGGAAACTCTCAGGCGGCTTATGGCGCTCTATGAGGAAATCGGCCAGCGCTATGGCCGCGACACATGGTTGGCACTCGTTGCCCTGCCGGGGTGGAAAGTAAAAATCGACCAGTGCGAGACCGCCTTCACTGCAGCACAAGGGAAGGGCGAGACCTGTGCGCCGGAATTCGAGGCGCTGCGGGCGCACTGGCTGGAAGGCCTTGAACGGATAGGGGTAAAGTCAGCCACGGGAGGGGAATAACCATGAAGGTCTTGGTTTCAGGCGCGGAACAGCGACCATATAGCTTCGAGAGATATCCCGATGTGGAAGTGGTGAGGCATCCGCTTCCCAGCGGAGATTACAGCTTACCGGGAATGCATGAGGGTGGTCCTATTTCCATAGCCATCGAACGTAAGGAGCTGAATGACCTCATAGCCTGCTTGATGGGAAGTAATAGGGAGCGTTTCGAGCGTGAGCTGATGAGGGGCAGAAGCTTCGATGTCTTCGTGGTTGTAGTGGAGGCGACGTTGCTTGAGGTGAGCCGTGGAGAGTATAGAAGTGGTATGAACTCCCATGCCGCTATCCAGTCCATTCTTGCTCTCCAGCTTAGACACCGGATTTCATTTATCTGGGCAGGGGATAGAAGCGGCGGGGAATACGTCACCTATTCCTTATTGGTTAAGTATCTCTATGAAATCCGGAAGAGACATGAGGCATCCGTTAAGGAGCAGGATTCGAAGGCTATCGTGAGGCCGTCGAAGGGAGCCTAAAGAAAAGCTTCCACTTGATTTTCATTAAATCCAAAACGATTTAGCCGCTGAAATGGATTAAAAATGACCAAAGAAGAACAAGATAAGTGGTCAGCCTTCTTAAGGAAACCCACTAATAAGCCGCTTGTGGGGCAATTCCCAAGAATCGAAGTAAGTAAGTTATATGTCTCTGGAATCCCGAAAAAGGAAAAAGCTGTTTTTTCGCTAAAAAACGGGAAGAACGTAGAAAATGAATCATTTCTGAGGGTTAGAACGCAGAAAAACAGCGTGACTCTCGTTTTCACCCCTGATCGGCCTTGGGGGAACCCGGAAGAGCCCACGGTGCAGAAAATAAGCGTGAGCTGGACCCCCTGCCACCTGGGCGGTCAACGTCCATGGTTTGTGTGTCCTGGTCATCCCTTAAGTAATGGTTGTGGTAAGCGAGTGACGGCCCTTTTCTATAACGCTGGATACTGGCTATGTCGTCATTGCCATGGCCTTCAATACGCCACCATGTATTTATCCGAGTATCAACGATTACAGTTAAAACTAAACGCAATCCATAAGCGCCTTGGAGTAAGTGAGCATCAGACTAGCATTTCCATAAAACCTAAACACATGCATAGGAAAGTCTATAAGAGATTGTGCAAGGAGGCTAGGGAGCTGCATAAGAAAATATGTAATATTCTATTCGCTGATGATGAAAGCTTGATTGATATCGACGTGTGAAAATGGTACAGTGTATTGGTTGAGGCATGTAAATACCTTCATGTCTCATTGCATTAACCCAACAGCCGAACGATGGAAGAGCTTCTTAATCGTTCGGCCTTAAGAAAAAAGAAGGAGAAGTATCTATGAGCTGGCTTTTGGATCGCCTCGACAGCGCTAAACGCACCCTCTCGCCTCGCTGGGCTGATTTTGCCCTGGCCGTGGAGGAGTTCTGGGAGGAGGTGTTCGATGATAACGTCGAGTACCTGAAAAGCCTCCTATTTGTGGTGACCGGCAGCACGGGAAAAACCGATCTTGAAAATCTCGGTAAGACGGACCTCATCACGTCGCTACCCCGATACTTTGAGGAAAAGATCCGCAACGAAAACCAGGTGCTGGCCGTAAAATGGCAAAGGTTGGAAGTCGCGACGAAGGACACGACCTTTTTTCTTATAAACTCCATCCTGAGGACTTACCCGACGGCGCAGGTGGATTGGCTCCCGTTATGGGCGCTCAAAAGCGAGGCCTACGGAACGAGATTTTTCCCAAAGGACGATATCCCTGAAGGTCAGGATGCGTTCTTGACGTCCCGTGGAAGGCTCCTGGTGAACGCTCCCACGGGGAATGCAGGAGAAATATCCTCCACGCTTCGGCTGTATGCAAACAGTGTCAGGCCTGCCGATGTGGTGCTCCACGACGTGGTCCTCTTGGACCGGCACGGCCAGAACATATATATAGGGAGTCATGTCGGCCAGGGAGAGAAAAATAGAATTTTTCCTCACTTGACTTTACGCGCGAACGTTAGCCCCATTATTGGCGCAGGAATGCACTGCTTCGATAAGACTACTGTAGGAATATCGGGGAGCTAAGACCGCAACCGCTAAAGAAAAAAGGAGAAAAGAAATGTGTGAATGCTACGAAAACCTCGAAGATGGAAGCCAGGACTGCGGCTGTGTAGTGCCCGCGTCTATGAGGGATGTCATTGCCGCTGAGATTACCCGTCGCATTTTGCCGGGCCTCGCTGCGTTGGTCGAAGCGCGCGATACCGCGCAGGCGGAGCTTCAGGCCCTCGAAGCTGAGAAGGAGCGGCTTCAGCGGCGCATGATTGAGTTGACCGGGCAGGGGCACCGGCTGAAGCAGGATACCATGGGAGGCGAGGTCGTGCGAAGGCTCATAAACGAAGCCAGCGACGAAGTAAAAGACATCCGTGAAAAGCTGGCGCTTCTCAAAACGCACCAGCTCGAACCTGCACGCTCCCGCGCTTTCCATGCGGTGGATGATCTGAATATGGCCGCACAGAGGGCGATTCGCCCCTTGCATACCGCGCATCAGGCGCGGCTTCTGAGAATACTTGATGAGGCTGAGCGGCTGGCCGACGGCTGGGGTGGGGCCATCGCGGGAGCAGCCAGAGAAGCCGGCATAGATTTTGGGAAATCTCGATTGAACCCTCTCGCGCATGGAATGTACGATAAGCTCCGCTTCGGGAATGCGCCCTTTGGGCAGGGTTGCACGCGTAGCCACGAGGAGAAAAAGAATGGGTAACCCGGCGCTGGTTTCTGTCCCTGTCGGGGCGGTTCAGCTCCTCGAAATAAAGACGCTTCCCCCCGAAGCCCCTGGCTATAAGGGTCTAATTATGCTCCGACGCGTAGGTGGCCTGCTTTCTCCTCCCGATTGGTTCAGCCTTGGAGTTGAAAAGGTTCAGGGCCTGGCGGGCGCGCTCGACTCAGCGGGAAAGGAGCCGACGTTCCAGCAAGACCTTTCCTGGTATGGTGACAGAAACATCTTGCGGGTGCGCAGAATTCCCGCGCAGCCCAATGTCCGGGAAATGGTTTTGCTCGAGATCCGCCGTGAGAAGGCCGACGGCACCTATGAATTCGTGGACCGGAAAGGGGCTCGCCTGGAGATTCCATTGCCGTATTTGGGAAAGGTCCGAAGCGTCATTTTGAACGCAGCTCGGAATATGGGTGGCATGACCGCCCCTTGAGGGTGAGGCGGGAAAGTTCGGTGGCACGGGCAGTTCCGGCTTATGGTCGGGCTGCCTGTTCCTTTATGGTGGCCTGCTTTGAGGGGGAAGTGGAGGACGATGGAACCGTTAGAGGCGATCTGCGTTTATTGTTTATGGTGCTCTGACAGCACATCAGAAGTCATCCGCTGTAAAAACCGGCCCTGCTCACTATGGCACTTCCGCTTGGGCCACGTGCCGGACCCGGGGAAGAAAGACCCGCTGAAAGCGATCCGCCTGCGCTGCTTGCTTTGTGCGGGAGGGAGTGTGCGGGAGGTAGAGCGGTGCGATTCGGTAACCTGTACGCTGCACCCCTTTAGGATGGGAACGCGTTGACGGTGGACCCACCGTAAGCCCACGGTAGATTAACGGTGAGCTCACTGTGAACTCACTGTGAACTCACGGTGAATTCTCTGGACGTCATGACCTTCCCGCCGATTCCTCGTTACCTGGTAACAGCCTTTTTAGAAATTCCCACTTTGTGTGTCCGCCCGTGTGATCCAGCGCGGGCGGGCTCCCACTTTTCCCCTTCTGACGGGGAGCTTTTCCCACTTCTAACCACCTTCCCAGAACGCCCGATTTGGGGCCTTAGCCGCGCTGCCTACGCTGGACGATGTGGGGATGTGGGATAAGGAAAGGTATTCGAAAGCCTTACAGAAAGCCTTTGCGGAAGCACCCGTGAAGGGTATGCAGGAAGACGGGCAGAAAACGGCGCTCTGACCATCCCCCTGCATTTTTCTCTTGTGCAGCATTCCAGTTCTGGTATTCTGTTTGTGTCTTGTTGGCCTGATAACCCAGCGAGGCATAACCTTAAACGTAGGAGGCTGCCATGGCCAAATATGGCGCAGTACCCCAAATTTGCATTTTCACTTTAGCGTCACGGATCAGGGAGGAAGACCCTGAGGCGTTCTCATCTCCTACGGTGGGACCGTCGTATCAGCCGTGGCGCTATTTTTTTGGGGAGACACATCATGTCAGAAAAGAACATCAGCACACCTGTATCCACATCCACCCCTGAAATCTGCATCTCGGTGAAGGACGCCCGGCAGCTTACCCATCCGAACGGCGAGGCGGTCCAACCGCAAAGGTCACGTCTTGTGGATGAGCTTGACTTTGTTTTTTGTGGGCTCTCTGCGCTCCTGGATGTTTGGGATCCTCCAGAGAAAGACAGTTACCCGGTGGACTCGCTCCAGGTGGTTTCTCTCTTGTCTGTCTTGCTTGACCGCGCACAGAACCAGGTGCATGACATCTGTAAGGCCTTGGATGCGAGCTTTGGTGATGTTTATTTGTTGACGCCCCAGCAACATATGCCCTACCGGCGCAGACCTGTCTATTATGGTGCTGAAGCCGAAGGCAAGCCCGCCGCTCAGAATGGTAAAGCCTGCCAGAGCCAGGAGGTGAAATCATGACACAGCCCAAAACAGTCACGGAAGATGACGTAAGGACTTGCATTCATCCCTTACTGTACCTGATTGACCATTTATTTGAGATGGTTGACTGTTACGACACCCATACGGAAAAACTCATAAGAGTCCTCAATAAGCTCAATAATACAGCAAAAAACGACCTGGCAGCCCTGTTTGCCAATGAAAATCCGACCAGCCTTCCTGGCTCGGTGCCTGGCTCGGAGGATACCCATGGAAACTAACCTTGAAGATTGCAGACATACCCTACAGAAGATCCTCTTTGTGGTCGATGCAGGCATTGCATCCCCCGATAAATCGGACTTAGCGTTGGGAGCTGTTGTAGACATTGCGGAAGCGGCTCTTAAAGCGATTGATGAGACCCTGGAGGCCTCAGCGAGTGCAGCCAGGACCGAAAACGGGACATCTTCGGACCAATCCCCACCGTAAGAGGTGAAGGCTCGGGGAAATGATCCTCCGGGCCTTCTCTTTTTCGGGGTTCTCTGGGGCTATCTCGGTCACAGGGAGACATTGTGGATAATATTTTATCCAGGAGCAACATCATGATTCGATACCACGTCAGGCTCGGGAAGGTCCGCACCACGGTAAGCCTCACCGGCGTTTTGTCGGAGCTGCTTGCGCTGAAGCTCGGAGTCACGCCGGGCACGTCGGAGGCTCACGGCGCAGTTAAAGAGTGGCTTCAAACTCAGCTCGACGCTCATAGCGATCCCGGCAGGGTGCAGGTGAGCCAGTGGCTGGCGGATCAGGCCGTGCTTGCCGTTGTGGATAACATTTTATCCCGAAAGTACGATGAATGGGTGCTCGGTGGGCTGGAGGGCCGGGCTGAATTGGCGTAACTCTGGCCGGACTCGAGGCGTCCAGGCATGTCCGTCTTCTTCCAGGTTCCGACAGTGGTCGATACCCAGCACGCCATGGATCACGACAAGATCATGATCATTATTACGGGGTAGGCTGTTTTACCGATGGAATGTATAATCAGGCGATAAGCCGGCGAGAAATCCGGAGAGTGAATTCATGACCAGAAACGATATCGTGGATGCGTTGCATGCTCTGAACAATACCCTGAGCGAACGAAGCGTCAAGGGAGAGATTTGTATCTATGGCGGTGCGGCTATGTGCCTTGTTTACAATGCAAGACCGAGCACCAAGGATGTGGATGCCGTATTCGAGCCGGCGGATGTCATTCGCAAAGCTGCGCTCGAAGTAGCGCAATCGAGAGGGCTCCCCGAGGATTGGCTGAATGATGCGGTTAAGGGTTTTCTGGAGAAGCACAGTAAGAGAATCCTGATGAGCTTTTCCCATTTAAAGATTTATGTTCCGGAGCCCGATTATCTCCTGGCCATGAAAGCACTCGCTTCAAGGGTGGATGGAGCGGACAAGGGGGATATTCTCTTGCTGATCAGGAACATGGGACTTCAATCTCCGGATGAGGTTTTTAAGGTTCTGGAAAAGTATTATCCTCTCCGTAGGATACGACCGGCAACGCAGTTTTTCATAGAAGAGTTGTTTGAGAAATGATGACCTTGTTGGAAACACAGCGACTTATCCAAAAAGATCCGGAGCACTGGTATGTGCCGCTCATGGATTTTGTGGACGACTTCAGGCGTGCTCCTAACCTATCGTCCGTCGCCGAGCAACTCGATCAAACGCATGAATGCATGGATGCCCTGCTGGTATCGGTTGCCGAAACTTTGTGCGACGAAGCTGGTATTGATCCTCCTGTATGGATGGAGGCCATTTCCGCATGCAAGGACCCGTGGTTTGTATCCGGGTTTGAAAGTTTGAAGGCTATTGCCATTGTTGAAAGCCCGATTCGGTTTCGCATTCGAAAGATTTTCGTCTTGGAAAATTTCTTGAGCAGGGCGTGATTGCCGGACCAACGAGATGTCTAATCGAGGCGATTTTATGTCATCTGAATTCTTCCGATTCGGAAGCTCCTTCGCGATGGTCCTCGGTGAGCATAATCGTGACCGGTTCTCTTGAAGAAGGCCTCCTACAAATTTCGCCATGACCATCCTAAGCCTCCTCGCGGTCATCTTCCGCTTTTCTGCTCTGGAGACGTGGTTTGCATCATCCTGGAAGATGCCCCCCGGTAAAGGGGATTTCAGGGCTCAGAAGGTGTGTTCCCTCTTTGCCGGGAATGTTCATCTATTGCATCTTCTGAATTGACGGATGGGGCTTCCTTATCCAAAAGGCTCTGGGCTCCGGGCTTTTGACCTGGGTAAAATCGTAGCCTTTCTTTTTGCCTCACCCCTTGATCACCCATTCATCGTGTCGTCTGGATAATATTTTATCCACAAGGAACGGTATCGCCTGAACCAAGGCCGCCCTTTCCTTTTCTGGCCAGAGGCATGCCGGGGCGGCGCGTGTCAGGAGAGTATCCGAAGTTTGTCACGACATCGTATGGAACTTCTTCTACGGAGAAGGGAGCATTTCCCTCCCTGGCGTGGGCATTACCTTTGCCGGGGGGCGCTGGATGGACGCGGGACGGATTGTACTGAAGGACGGGAAGCCGAAGGGGGGAGACGGGTTGAAGGTTGTCCGGGCTCCCTCCTTTTGGTCTCCAAAAGGGAAATGTGCGGTGAGCGTTCCCCATATTCTTGCCGTGTGTGGGGAATAGTGTGGGGAGCGATGAGAAGGCACAAACAAAAAGGACTTAAGTTCATCACTTAAGTCCTTGATTTTCCCTGGAGGGCGACGCGGGGATCGAACCCGCGACCTTTGGTTCCGGAGACCAACGCTCTATCCACTGAGCTAGCCGCCCTGATTCTGAATACTTGCAACCTCCTGCTCCGGTAGCATTTTGCTGGATAACACAGGAGATGAGCACTGTCAATGGATTCATGGAATGAACCCGTCTGTTTGATGACTCCAGGCGGAGGACCATGCCTTCCGTATCAGAGACGAAGATCGGTCAGCTATCGCCGTTTCAGTGCAGGCTGAGGGTAGGCTCGCACGGTGTTGAGGCTGGATTGCCCAATTGCCCATCAGAGAGAGCTTTGTTCACTTTCTCCTATTTTCTTTTCAGAACGAAAATCTGCTTGACAGGCGTGACTCCGATCACTTCCGCGACGTCAGCCAGTTGCTCGGGCTTGGATTCAAGACTTTCCCATGACTCCAGGAGTATGGATTCCCCCTGCCTGGTGACGATGATGGGAAGCGTCTTCTTGGAGGGCCGTTTGCCTTCGAAAATCAGATTGCCCGGATCTTCGGGGCGAACCAGCTTGCACTCGACTGAAAAGGACTCTACTACCTGGTAGAGAGTGGATGTCGTGTAATCTTCCGGTGAGAACGGTCTGAGCTTCCCATCTTCCATCAGGAAGACCTCTTGATCTTCCGGGGGCTTTTCCGCTTCGGCGGTCGTGGCGACCGGTTTGACTTCGTCAGGTTCCGTGAAAGAAGTTTCGTCCTTCAGCAGGGTGCTCTCTTTTCGCTTCATCACAAAACGCTCCTTGTATTTTCCTGATTTTATAAGGGCTTCCAGGGCCTTATCAGCTTGGCCACCGGCAATCTGATCCGGGTAGCAAGCCATCCCGCAAACCAGACATCTAAAACTCGGGATGCGGCATTCTTCATTTTTACACCACACAAAGTCAGGCATAGAGAGAAGCTCTCCGTTTGTCCAATGATTCTCATTCCAAAAGCCTCATGTCAGGCTCAAGCCCCGGAGAGATCGAAACAGACGCCTTCGCGGCCTGATCACTCTTCGAGGTAGAGTATGCTGCCGGTGCGAGCTTTTCAGGTGAAATACCGGTTGTCGATTCCACAACGGCGGGGTGTCTCCATGTGATTGATTCTAACTCAGGAGGGTTTCAAAGAACAGGCAATTCACGAGGAAAGCGGCTAAGGATGCCCGCGCTGTTTCCTTTGGCCATGCACATGCCCCGTTCTCATGCATACATTTTATGCAGACAGAAGTCGTGAGTGGATAGCTTTTATTCAGGCTGAGGTGTCAATGAGAACAGCGGGAAAGCCAGAAATGCATTAAGTTATATAATTTCCATTAATTAGCCGAAGTCTGCAATCTCTGGCATGGTACCTGCACATCCTCAGAGCAACCGAGAATGACCCGCCGGGTCAAAACAGAATCATCCTTAACTGCTGTAAAGGAGCAAGAAAATGAAGAAGGCACTGGGAGTATTCATGGTGATGTTGATGGTGGTGGCACTTAGCATGCCGGCATGGTCCAAAGGCCCCAACGATCCCGCTGGGACAGCTTCGACGGCGACGCCTGAGCAGCGGCAACAGTTCATGAAAGAGACCACAGCCCTCAGGCAGTCCATCCTGGACAAGCAGACTCAGCTCGATGCCTTGCTTGCCAAGCCGGCCAGCGACCCCGCTCAAGTTGGCGCCCTGCAGAAAGAAATATATCAGTTGCAGGAACAGCTCCGCGACAAGGCTCAGAAGGCCGGAATGGCATGCCCCATGGTTGGGTCGGGCTTCAAAGGCATGTGTGGAATGGGTGGAATGGGTGGAATGGGCAGAATGGCCGGTATGGGTGGCATGAACGGCATGGGCGGGATGTGTGGCAAAGGAATGGGCATGAAGAGAATGGGAATGAACCGCGGAGCATGTCCCTATTCAACGACTACAGCTCAATAACTCCCCCTGCCCGGAGGGCTCGTCTCCGGTGAGGAGAGATCGAGAGAGACTGCGTTTAATCTCTCTTTTCAACGCACGACATCTTCTGAAAAAGCCTTAAAAAGCATCCCGCGGCAAGCTGCGGGATGCTTTTCCTTTTTCCAAGGCCCGGGCTACTCATGGGAATAAGGCGGAGAATCCTTCTTTCTGTACACCATTCCCTGAAAGATGGCGATAATGTCGTCTTTTTCGTTCGTTATACGGACCGTGTACGATCCGAGCTTGTGATTGCGGGAAATTTCTTCGGCCGTAGCGAAGAGGGTGCCTCCAGTAGCCGCTTTTATGAAGGAGATACTGACGTTGATGGCCATGGCAACGGTTCCGTGGGAGTTTCCGGCAACGGCAAAAACCAGGTCAGCAAGCGCAAATATCGCCGCTCCGTGGACCGTGCCTATGCCGTTCATATGGTGAGGCTCGATTTTCATTTTGGCTTTTGCCCTTCCGGGCGAGACTTCCAGAATTTCAATGCCGACGTACTCGGCAAACTTGTCATTTTTGAAAAAACCCTTGATGTCTTCTACCATTTTATCTTCTTCCATTTCGAGTCCTCTCCCGTTTCCTTCCAGCCTTTCTGAAAGACACATGTCGTACGGCAGCTATTCGTCGGGCATCGATCCCTTTGTTCCGCTCGACTCGCGCTCGCTCTTTCACTGCGGGCGTTGCGATTCATTGCGGCGGGTACTTTACATGAGATGGAAACAAAATCCATAGGGATTTCATGCCTGGAGAGCGCCATTTCTTTTGACTTTCGCCCGTTCTCCTGCTTATAAGCTCTTTTCGAATGTGCTCCGCGGTACTTGCCGTATCTGCTTTCGTCTTGGTGTTAGGAGGAAATATGGAAAGACATCTATTGCTCACGATGGGTGATGATCTTAGCTCACTCCATGCGGTGCGTTTTGTAGGCTCATTTTTCAAGGATAAAACCAAAACAAGGCTGACTCTCCTATATATTGCGTCCAAATCGGAATCCACCAGCAGAGACGATATAGAGCAGAAAAAAAGGGACGCGCGGCTCATCGATGCGGCCCACGAAAAAGGGAAAGCCGCCCTCGATGCCGGTCGCAAGTTGCTTCGTACTTTGGGGTTTCGCGACGATACGATCAGTACGGAGATCATGGACAGGCGCTTCGGGACCGTGAAAGACATTGTTTATGCGGCAAATACGGGCTTGTACGACGCCGTGGTGCTGGGAAGGCGCGGCTATGCTCTGTTCGAGAAAGCTTTCGCCACCAGCGTGAGTCGTGAGATCATGGAGCACAGGATCCATTTTCCCCTGTGGTTTTGCAGGTTACCCGAGGAAGGACGCAAGAATGTCCTCCTTTGTGTGGACGACACGGAGCCGAGCTTGCGCATTGCCGACCACGTCGGTTTTATTCTTGCGGGTGAAGAGGATCATACCGTAACGATTTTCCATGTGGATGAGGGAGAAGGAAAGAACATAGAGATGATCCTGAGGGCAGCCAAAGAGAAACTGGTTGACAACAAGGTGGAGGAAGAACGGATCAAGATCAAAGTGGTGCGTGGCTCCAAGACGATCAAGGCGATCCATGAAGAGACTGACAGGGGAGCTTATGCAGCGGTGGCCGTCGGGCGAGGAGGCGCCGCTTCGGCGGGAACGTTCAAGAAATGGCTCATGGGGTCCAGAAGCATGAAGCTTCTCGAAGAACTGGAAAAAGCAGCCCTCTGGGTGAGCAAATGAGAGGCCTGTTGAATTAGGAATTGTTTAAAGATGGGCGGTGAGCTTTGAGCAAGCTTGACCGCCCTGAAACCTGGCACCCAACAAGGTACCCGGCTCTCCGGTCTCTCGCTAAACCCGGAAGATTCCTTCTCCTACCCGCTCGATATGTTCCATCATGGCTGCCGGGATATTGTCCCCTCTTTTTAGAACGGCGATTTTCGCTGGTCGGTACTTCTGCAGGTATGCCATGTGCGAGATGAGGGTATCGTGTGCAATGCTCTCGCCATAATTGTAAGCTTTGATGAACTGGCATTTCTCCGCGCTTTCCTCGCCCCAGGTCGTTTTGACGACAAGACGGTTCCAGTAGTTGATGTGCTTGGGGTAGGTGGCGTAGAGGCCGAAGGGTGAAGGGCAGTGGGCATCTAGCCATGGAAGGAGGCTCGAGGCCAGGAAATCGTGATCGACGAGATTCGAGGATGCTAACACGAGGTATCCTCCGAAATCGTACTCTCCGCCAAAATCGGGGCCGATTTTCAACAGAGCGCTATCGGCGAGGGTGAGGGTGAAACGGAGCTTCTTTCTAATGATGGGGAAATGGTTTATGTCGGCTATTTTCTGGAAAAACGTTGGGCCGTCCAGGTGAAGGACCCGCCTGCTGTCATCCCGTAGCCAACCAACGGCGTTTTTTATGCCGCAGGTGTAGCCGGCGATCGAGTGCCTGCCCAGACGGGGGAGATTGATGATGTGGTCCACCTTCTGCAAAATCTTGGGCAGGAAGAGGTTATCTTTCCAGGTGGTATCGAAGTCGCTTTCAGCTCTGAAATAGCCGTCCCAGCCCTGATCGTCGAAGCAGTGGATCTGGGCTCCCGAAGTTTCGGCGGCGGTCAGCAGTCCGTTTTGCTTCATGACATGCCGCGTGGAGCCTTCCCTGTGATCCGCGGTCAGGCGTACGAATTCGGTCCCCGACTGGTCGCCGACATAAATAGTGCCGGCTCCTCGATCCTTGAGAAAACCTATAATGGCCTTTAGAGCGCGGGGGGAGGTCGTGGCCGGGTGTCTGTTGGGAGAGTTGCTGGCAACCTTGATAAAGATGGAATCTCCGCGGGACAGCCACTTCATGTCCGATACCCGGGGGACTATTTCCTCGCAGATCTGGCGCATGTGGGTGTCGCTGTATATGCCGAAAAGCACCCTCCCGTTTTCCCGCGACAGGGGCAGTTTGAGGAGCTCTTCATTTATGGTGGAGCCAACCGGCTCGTTGGAGCAACCGCCAAGGGAGCCCAGCAGGGCACTCGCGCCGAGCATGCAACCGAGCTCCATGAATTTCCTTCTTGTGAACCCCTTGTCCTCCACGTCCTTCCTCCTCGTTGATTGTGAATCTATGAGTGTACTACCATAGTCACTTCATTGCCTTTACAAGATCCCCCACAACATCCTTCACGCTCTTGAATTCATGGCTAAACCAGGTCTGGAGGTGAGTGTTGTCCGCTACGAGAGCCGGGGGATCTCCGGGGCGAATGGGGTGCTCGATGACGTTTACCCTGGCCTTGAGGGCTTCTTCGACGGTGGTTACCAGTTCACGGACAGACGTTCCGGACCCTTTGCCCACGTTGGAGATGAACTGGGGCTGCGAGGCGATGATATCCAGAGCCTCGATGTGAGCCGCGGCGAGATCCATCACGTACACGTAGTCGCGAACGGCGGTTCCGTCGGGCGTGGGGTGGTCGGTTCCGAAGAGCGAGAAGGGGGCTCCGGTCCGGGCGGCTTTCATGAGGTTGGGAAGGACGTGGGTTTCCGGTTCGTGCTTTTCGAAGATCTCGCCTTCGGGGTCGTTTCCCACGACGTTGAAATAGCGCAGTGCCGCATAGTGAATCCCGGCAACGGGGGCTATGGCCGAGATCACTTGCTCGCATTGCCACTTGGTGAGGCCGTAGGGGTTGGTGGGAGCCTTGGGGTGATCTTCGCGAATGGTGGGGGTTTGCGCGTTTCCGTACGTGGCGCAGGAGCTGGAGAAGACCAGGCGTTTGGTGCCCGCCCTCTTCATGGCCCTGAGGAGAGCGATGGTTCCCCCTACGTTGTTGCTGAAATATTCCTCGGGTATGCGCGTCGATTCCTCCACATAAGCCCTGGCGGCAAAATGGATAACGGCTTCCACTTTGAATGCTTTCAGTGCCTGATAGAGAGCTTCTTCATCCCGAATATCCCCGAAGACAAAGGGGCCGAACTTAACCCATTCAGGCCAGCCTCTGAAAAGATTGTCGAAAACGATAGGCGTATGTCCAGTCTTCTTCAAGAGCTTCGATGTATGGGAGCCAATATAGCCGGCGCCTCCCGTAACGAGAATATTCACAATTATCTCCTTATCTTCAATGAATAATGTCCTATACTCGATCTGCCCTGTGCGATGCTTGGTTGATAGTCACAATGAATCGGTGTCCTTTTAGCACATTTTGGACTCCTTGTGGATAATCATCGTATCACGCCGACCGGATTCCTCGACCTTCGGCCAGGGCTGAAGGCTTGAAGAGAAGGGGGTTACACTGCCGGGCCAATCTGATATGATGGGAGAGCTGGAGATGGAGGGATCAAAACATCTCCTCGGCAGGCCGATGATTATCGAGCCATCGTGAGGGACCTTTTGGAGATTTCGAGAGCACCATGTCATACATAGATCAAAACGTCATCAGGAAGCCGGGTTATTCTTTCTATCTGGTAAATATCGATTGCATGCCGACCTCCGATCATTTCAACGTGGTGATGGATATGGAAGAATCCATCGAGGAGCTTCTTCCCTATCTTGCGGCGGGCTTTCTCGGATGCACGTACATCCATGGGACCGGTGTCATCAATCTCATGGACGCGGGGCATATCGTGGCAATCTATCCGCGGCAGATCACCATAACGGACCTGAGAAGCATCGAAGAGGGAGAGCGGCTCTGCGGCGAGTATTTTCAGAAGATTGCCGAGGTGAAAGCAACAAAGGAGTCGATCAGGCCGGTCTTTGAAAAGCGTCCGTCCCTCACGGTGCTGGACATTTTGCGCCGGCTGCCCAAGACCGGCTGCGGACTCTGCGGATGCACGACCTGCATGGCTTTTGCCGCCGGAGTGTTCCGGCGTGAGATAGTCATTGCTTCGTGCCCACCTCTGGCCCTGGAGCCGGAAAAGTATAGGGATCTATTCAATCAACTTCGAGCCAACGGATACGACGCGCCATGACGGACGAAAACCCGCAGTTTATCTCGATCCATACACTCACCAATCGTTTCGAGGGGGATATGCTCCTGAACGCTTTGCAGCAGGAAGAAATCCCGGTCATGCTCCGCTCTTTCGAGGAAACTCCCTATGACGGCCTCTTCGTGTCGCAGCGCGGCTGGGGCTGGGTCATGGTCCCGGAGGAGTATGCCCCGCGGGCTCGGGAAATCATTAAGCCGCTTCTGGAAGGTTCTCCGACAAAGCGTCTTTACGCGGAGCCCTCGGAAGTGGACCCCCTGTTGTGGGAAAGGCTTCGGAATGCCGATCCAGCGGCCATCAGCCGTAGCGCCCAGGTGCGCTTCGATGCGCAAGCAGGCGGAGCAGGGGCCTACATCGTGCCGTTTCTGAACGCAGAGCTCCTTTGCTTCCCGGACCGGGAGAGCATCGAGCTTCTGAATCCCTCCCCGGACCGCGACTATTACAAGCTCGACTTTGGGCTCTATCTCGCGACGCTCCATTACCTTCTGGAAGCGCAGGCAGGGGCCGGAGGTCTTGTGGGCAGGTGGATCAGCGAAAAGGACATTCCGGGCGGACAGCTCTTCTTTCGTGGTCATCATGCCTTTCAGACGGAACCGCTGTTGGAGCTCCTGGGAGCACGACTCGATGTTTTTCGTGCCGCCGCTCAGCGCCTCGGCGGAACACCGGTCAACATGGGGGATGCAGCCTTTCGCCTCTGGGCCTTTCCATTGGTTCCCGTGCTTTTTGTGCTCTGGGAAGGGGACGATGAATTCCAGCCCGACATTCACATTCGCTTCGATGCAGGCATAAACCTTCACTTGCGTACCCTTGATGTCATCTGGGCACTCGTGAACGTGACCTGCCGATGCTTGCAGGTCGCAGGCAAGAGTCTTCTCTAGCGGGCTGTCGGGGTTGTTTTTTCGGATTCGAGTGGATCGGAGCTTTCTGCAAGGCGCCCGATGTTCCGACATCGGGCGCAAAGATTTAGTTCGCTCCCCTGTACCAGAAGATGTCCGTTTTGCCGTCACCGTCGAAGTCGCCGGCTGCCGGTCTGAACACGCCGTAAATAGATTCATCGACGCTCGTGAATTTACGTAAAGCGCTTCCCGTCCAAATGCGGTCGGTATTGGAGCCGGGGGCATCCCAGAAGATATCGGCAATGCCATCGCCGTTGAAATCCCCGGCAAAGGGTGTGTAGGTACCGGCCACGTTCTGAGCGAGCACCTTAGTGAATTGGCGTGATCCTTTCACCGACCAGGAGACATAATCCTTGTCTGTGGACGTTATCCCCGGGCGGTACCAGAAGATGTCGTCTCCGTCATGCCCATCGAAATTTCCCTTTATTGGCGTATAGTTGAGCAAGCCAGTGGTGATGTTGTTCGCCCTGGTGAAGGTGTGATCTCCATTGGACCACCAGATGTTCACAACCCCCGTCGAGGGGCGGTACCAGAAAATGTCCGTTTTGCCGTCACCGTCGAGGTCGGCGACGATAGGACTGTAGGTGCCGGTCACTTCCAGGGTCTGGGATTGGAAAGTGCGGTTGCCCAGGGACCAGTAGATCTTGTCGTCACTGGTTCCCGGTCTATAAAGGTAGAAATCGTCACCGAGCTTCCCGTCGAAATTACCGGCGAAGATGGTGCAATATGTGGGCAGGTTCCAGAGGCTGGTCGTATAGAAAGTTCGGTCCGCTTTTCCCCACCACAGGTGGGCCGCACCGGCGGCTTGGTCGTACCAGATGACATCGTCATGTCCATCGCCGTCGAAGTCCCCGCCAACGGGCTGGTAGTTGGTCCCGCTGATGGGCACGGTCTGCCGGGCAAAGGTCGCGTCACCGTTGGACCACCAGATGAAGTCCTCGTGGCTGGTGCCGAGCTTGGGCCTCAGTGAGTAAAGATACGTTGTGTTGGATCCTGCCGGGATTTTTCCGTCGTAGGTGAGCTTGACGGTCTTGGCGCTGCCCTGGAAGGCAACGTTGTAGTTGATGTATGTGTTGATCCATTCCGCCTGGGTCTGGTTGAAAAACGCCGGCACTCTCGTGTCCAAACCGAAATCACCGAAATACCCCATGACATTGTAAGCGAAATCAGATGACGCCGGTGGGTTGGCGGGTAAGCCGGTCGGCTTCAGCAGTCCCTGCACTACGGTGTCTCCAAGGCAGTACTCGACGCCAAGGATGTTTGCACAGGGAGCCACGAAGGGGTTGCCCGAGGCGCTCATGTAGTTGTAGGTGAGCTTGAGGGCGGAGCTTGGGCATGGGTGAAGCAGAAAATCATCGCGGCTTGTGTAGAAATGGAGCGGACTTTGGCAGTGGAGGATGTCCCAATCATCAGCCGAGGTGAAGGGAAGGTTGGTCTTGGGGTTCAACGGCAGAGTGCCGTCGAACGGGTGCCGGGGACCGAAAAAATGACCCAGCTCATGGGCGAAATGCGAGGTCGGCCATCCCTTGGGCTGGTCGATAGTTCCCTCATTATAACAATTTGCAGCAGTTATGAACGCAGTGCGGCCTTCGGTGGGAAACCGGCCGACCGATTGCCCGGAGCCACGCAGGACCCAGACAAGCAATTCATCGGGGTCTCCGTATAGGGCGGTCACGCTGTCCAACCAGTCGGAAATAGATTTCTTGTCGAGAGTATCATTATAGGCAGCGGCCGGCATTTTGGGGAAAACATCGAGGATGTTGTCTTCAGTCCCGGCATAGCTCTTGAACTGGGCCCAGGTATATTTCGTGGTGTCAAAGGGATGGAAGATTTTGGGGATGTAGTAGTATTCGACGGATTTAACCCACAGCTTGATCCCTGCCGGGGCGTATATACTGTTTGTCCGGTCTAGAATGGCGCGTATCCTGTCATGGCTCAGGTTGGGCTTGCAGCCCACGCTGCCGGGCAAGCAGTTCAAAGGCTCCACGATTCGTAGCGGCATCACTCTTGTGGACGCCATGGGAGCTATCGCCGTGGAGACGTCATCGGCGGCGGATGCGGCAATGGGGGCCAAGATGCCCGCGAGCGAAATAAAAACCAATAATAATGTTTTGATTTTCCTCATAGGGGGGTCTCCTTTTCCGTATTGTTACTATGGCTTGGGCAGGACCTTTACTTGAGACTCTACGGATAGCAGGTACTCCGGAGGCGGTCAAGGACATTCTTGGCTGGTGAGGCGAAGATCGAAGGATGAGAGCTTTTCACCGCGGAGGCGCGGAGAGCGCGGAGAGAGCGCGGAGAGATTTCACCGGAATTCGGTATGGCTCGGAGAAGAGCAACAGTTCCAGCGTCATTCCTGCTTGCGCGTCTCTATATCGCACTGGGCGGTGGAATAGTCCAGGGCACAGCAATGGTCGAGCTGGTAGAGAACGAAGACCATGACCAGGCTGCCCAGGAACATCCACACCGGCCCGAACAGCCAGAGTGTGACCACTACCGCCAGATAAAAGGCCCGCATGCCCATGGTGTAGTGCACCATTCCCATATCCAGGGTGTGAGCGATGAAATCCGGCGACAGCAAGGGATCGCACTCGATGGGGACGTTGATCATGAAGTTGATCTGGTTCATGTAGCGAATAGAAAGCGTAAAGCTGAAGAAGGCAAAGAAAAAGTGCACCATCAGCACCATCAGTTTGACCATGAACAGGCTCTTGGGCCGGGTAAACATGAGGGCGATGTCGAAGGGCATCTCGGAGATATGCTCGGGCTTGAAGAGAAAGCTCAGGAGCCCCAGGCCGATGATCATGGCCGTAGAGGCCAGGAAGCTCGAGGCCATGATCCAGTTGCGCAACGTCTGAACCGAAAGAATGTCCCGCTTTTCGGCGATAATGAATTCCACCCACACGCGCCTCAGATGTTTGGTAACGCCCCTGTACGTCCGAAGGGGCGCCCGGCGCACCTGGTAGAGCCAGTATACATGATAGGTAGTCAAAACAACGAAGGTGGCCAAACCGAAGACGATCTCCGTCCAATGAATCTCACCCATGTTTGTGTCCTCGCTTCCGAGAAGGCATGCAGCTTCTCCGCTTGATTCTTCTTCCGGTCCGTGGCAACGAACGAGAGAAACCATGATAGTGTGTCAGCACCCGTTAGGATGGATATTAACACACGATCTGGATTTTTAAAGGTTTTCACTATCCCGCGTCAACCGGCTGAGCCGAGCTTCGATAATCAATGAGGCTACCCACATAAGGCGGGACACCTTGAACGGTAGGGCGGGGTTACGTCCCCGCCAAACCAGCGTCCCCATCGAGCTTAGGTCATGTGGGGCCATGGGTTTGGCGGTGACGCTGGG
>Ga0074199_1000971_pt1 | contig 31551 bp, 24 predicted proteins | sample EPASupsiteSAE347_FD_64528 | JGI IMG/M metagenome (GOLD analysis project Ga0074199, IMG submission 64528) | Bioremediated contaminated groundwater from EPA Superfund site, New Mexico - Sample SAE3-47 | ecosystem: Environmental > Aquatic > Deep subsurface > Groundwater > Contaminated ... | reverse complement strand
ATTCGGCGGAAGCTCACTGGCTGACGCGGAACGCTTTGCCAAAGAGGCACAAATCATCTCGAAGAGGCAGGATCTAAAGCCGCTCGTCGTGGTTTCGGCCGTCGGTTCCAAGGAGAAAGAGCCAAAGGTTACCGACCTTTTGAAAAAAGCCGGGGAAGAGCTTCTGGCCGGCGGTGACGCCGCCGGGGAACTGTCCGTTATTACCGGAATCCACCGCGACATAATCAGGGATCTGGGACTTGAGGAAAGCACTCTGGCCGAAGAACTTTCGACCCTCCGCGACATGGCCGACGGCATCCGGGCCGGAAAACGCGCCAATAAAGAGGAAGCCCTTGACGCCATCATGGGGTTTGGAGAGATCCTCTCCGCCCGCATCATGGCCGAAATTCTTTCGAAAATGGGCCTGAAATACTCAACCGCCGATCCTGGCGACTTCGGCTTTATCACAAACGAAGCCTTTCAAAACGCCGATATTCTCGAAGAGAGCCTTGAAAAAATCGCCCTCAAGATCATAGCCAGCCGTCACCTGCTCGTCTTCCCCGGGTACATCGGTGTCACATCAGACGGACGAAAGACCACCCTCGGGCGCGGCGGATCCGACTACACTGCCGCCATCCTGGGAGCGGCCCTCAAACGGGATGTCGAAATCTGGACCGACGTGGACGGTATCTACCGCATTCCACCGGCCCACCTCCCGGAGGCCTTCAAGGCGGCCGGGCACCCGGAGACCATTCCGGAGTTATCGTATGAAGAAGCATTCCAGATGGCCGCATACGGATCAAAAGTGCTCTACGAAAAAGCCCTTCTGGCCGTGCACCAGGCCGTCAAAAAAGGAAAACACATCCAGCTTTTCATTAAAAATACTTTCAATCCCGACCATCCCGGCACCGTTGTCTCAAGCCAGCGCCAGGCGGATGGACTCCCCCGCGGGATGACCCTGCTGGACGGGACCCAGCTCTTCACCCTTTATACCGAAAACCAGGAGGCGGCCCGGGCCTTCAAAAAAGATCTCCAGGAAGTTGAGGGACTCACCACCGCCCTGTCCTCCGAGACCTTCGGCCGCATCTCCTTCGTGTTTGAAAACTACCTTCCGGAACTCTCCCGCATAGAGGCAAAGTTCCGGGGGCACCTCTCCCGCGACCAGGTGCTCATCAAAATCGTGGGGGATGGAATCGGGGAAAACCCGCGTATACTGTCCAAGATCCACGGGGCACTTCAGGACGCGGAAAACCCGGATAAGTACGGGATGACGCTGGTTCACAAGTCCCCGCAGATCCTCACGGACAACACCTTCGAGTTCCTGGTGAAAAAGCGGGGGCTTTCCGATATCGTGCTTTCCTTATATAAGGCTCTGTTCATGGAGAACACCATAACAGTCGGCATGCTGGGAATGGGCACGGTGGGAAGCGGCGTGCTGCATTACAGCCGCACCATGTACAGCCCCGAGAAGGGGGGATTCCATCTGCGCTTCCCCGCCGCCATGGTCCGGGATCCGGCCAGGAAGCGGAACGTGGAATTCGATGGAAAACTCACCACGAACATTGAAGAGATCCTCAACGACCCCACCATGGACATCGTGCTCGAGGTCATGGGGGGCATTGAGCCGGCCCGCACCTGCATACTGGAAGCATTCAAAAAAGGCAAGCACGTGGTCACGGCCAACAAGGCGCTCCTGGCCGAATGCGGCCCGGAAATTTTTGCGGCCGCCGACAGACACGGCCGGAACCTGGGATTTGAGGCCAGCGTCTGCGGGGAGATCCCCATCATCGAGGACTTTCTGAGTTACCCGGGCCTGGCCGACATCCAGGGCATAGAAGGCATCGTTAACGGCACCAGCAACTACATCCTCACCCGCTTCATGGAGGGCATGTCCTTCGAGCAGGCCCTGGGACTTGCCCAGGAGAAGGGTTTCGCCGAAGCCGACCCCTTCATGGACATCTCAGGCACCGACGCATCCCAGAAACTATCCATCATGGCTTCCATCCTGTTCAACCAGTTCATCGAATATAAGAAAATCCCCCGCCAGGGAATAGACGGCCTCCTGCCCATTGACCGCTCCGCCTTTGAAAAATGGGGTGTGATGGTCAAACCCCTGGCCATGGCCAAAATACTGAAAGACGCCCTGTACCTGCGCGTCTCTCCTGCCCTCGTGCCCCTTACGCATCCACTGGCGGCGGTGCGGGACGAAAACAACGCCCTGGCCATGTACCTCAAAGGCCGTGAGGATCCCATCACCAAGATCGGAAAAGGCGCGGGGGCCATCCCGACAGCCCGCTCCATAGTCCGGGACATCCTCAGCGTCTCAAGAAAATCCCGTGCCTACATGGTGGACCTGCCCGGCTTCTTTAAGGCCAAACCGGAGAGCGGCATCCGGATGTCCGATGATTTTTCCTCCCGCTGGTACCTTCGATTCACGGTAAGCGACGACACCGGGGTATTCGGGAAGATCGCCTCCATGCTAGGGGAGTTCCACCTCTCCATCAGGCACGTGCTGCAGGAGGAAGTGCCGGAGGAGAAGAGCGCCCACATCCTGCTGGAGCTGAAAGAAGCGCGCCTTAAGGACATCGAACGGGCGGTTGACGTCATCTGCCGCCTCCCCTTCGTCAAAACCCACTATCTCTGCATGATGCTGTAAAAAGGCGACGCAGCAGCCCGCTCCAACACGATCTTAAAATGTTCTTTCAAGGCAATTTGACAATATCTTAAAAATGATTATAATTCAAAGTATGAATGATAATCATTCAGATGCTGAATTAAAATATAAAAAACGCTGGATGGCCCAGGTTCTCCGAAAGGCAATCCAGGAGAGCCCCGTTGTCGTTGTCACGGGGGCACGACAGGTCGGCAAGAGCACCCTGTTGAAAAATGAGGAGCCATTTAAAAAATGGCGCTACATAAGCCTTGATGACTTTGACCTTTTGGAACAGGCCGAGAAAAATCCGGCTTCACTCTGGGCCGGCGCTCGAAAAATAATACTGGACGAAGTGCAGAAAGCTCCCCGCCTCCTGAATGCTGTAAAAAAGGCCGTGGATGAGAAGGGCTCTGAAATTAGATTCATCCTTTCCGGCTCGGCCAATCTATTGCTCATGCATCAGGTCAGTGAAAGCCTGGCGGGGCGAGCCCTTTACCTCAACCTGCTTCCCATAACTCTCGGCGAAGAATTTGAAAAGCCCATCCCCAATATTCTCTCAAAACTTCTTGATGGACAGTTCCCCAAGGAAGGCGCAACCGCTCCTCACGACCCCGCTTTCTTTTGCTTGAGAGGCTTCATGCCTCCTCTCCTTAAACTCAAAAAAACGGCATCCTTTATGCGCTGGTGGGAAGGCTACATCGTCACCTACCTTGAACGAGACTTAAGACAACTCTCGCAGGTTGAGTCACTGCCTGACTTCCAGCGCGTAATGCGGGCGCTGGCACTGAGAACCAGACAAATTCTGAACCAGACGGCGGCATCCCGAGATACCGCCGTAAGTCAGCCAACCGTCTATCGCTACATCAGCCTTTTAGAAACGACTTGCCTGATCGAGCGCCTGCCGGTTTTTGCCCTTAACAGAACCAAACGCCTTATAAAGGCGCCGAAAGTCTTCTGGTTCGACCCGGCCCTGGCGACCTACCTGAGCGGCATCCACGACAGCGAGACTTGGCGCGCTTCGCGGGAAGCCGGGGGCCTTTTTGAATGCCTGGTCTTGTTTCACCTCAAGGCACTGACACAGCTTGCCACCCCGAAGCCCCACATTTATTACTGGAGAACGACCACTGGCAAAGAAGTGGATTTTGTCGTCGAACAGGGGCGGAAGCTCATAGCCCTGGAAGTGAAACTGACGACAAAACCTCTTTACAGCGATATTGAAAACCTCCGCCTTTTCTTAAAAGAATACCCGGAAACAAAAGCCGCCGCCCTGGTCTATTCCGGCAACGAAATCAGGCACATGGATGAAAAAATAGTCGCCCTCCCCTGGACCTGCCTCACCGGGGCCGATTGACCCAATGGCTTAGACTTCATTCCCCGAGCCAAAAAGGGACTTTTCCATATTTTCACTATGGAAAGCCGCAGGAGAAGCGGCGCAAAGAAGCGAAAAAGCCGGAAAGATGAAGAAGGGTAAGAAGCTTTTTTGTGAACGCACCCCGGGAAATTGACCACCTGGTATATGAACTCTACGACCTCACCGAAGCCGAAATCAAGCTCGTCGCGGTTGAGTCATTTAGCCGTTCGTCCCTGTAAGGAAGCGAAAAATTCATCCGTTGTTTTTGTCCGGCCTTTATTATAGGCATGGAAGCCGTCCCGAATCTGAGCCTGAAAAGCGGAATCTTCCTGTTCCGCCTTGGTTTCCAAAAAATCTTCAAATTCGTCAATATCCATGGGACCGGCGACCGGGATCCCGTCTTTTTCAAGGATGAAGTAATGCTTGTCCCTGTGAGTTCTGCGAATGACTTCACCCAGGTGAATCCTGGCTTTCGTAAGCGGCAGACAGGTCACTTTAATTTTTCTGGCAGCTTTCATCCCGACACCTCATTTTAATCAATGTTGATTAATGCTGATTAAGTTATATAGCATCCCCTTTGATTTTGTCAAGAAATTATGTCTCGATACCGCGACCGCACCGAAACCGAAATCCACCTCGTCGAGCGGAAGCTATAAGTTTCCGGCTTATCAATTCCAAGAAAATGATGTATATTTGCATTCCTAATGCAAATATACAAGGAACCGTGATCGCCATGTACAGTAATTTGTTTTCAGAGAAAGTCAGGGCCGCTTACCTCGTAACCCTCACCGGCGAGAGTTGGACCATGGGTGATAAAATCTTTTCTTTGCCGTTCGCCGATTTTATTAAAACTCCAATTTAAAACCCGGCAGGCCATCCAAGGCATTTATCCCCCTGACACAAACGCGTATGCGCCGTTCTACAAACTCTACGACCCTGCCCGGGCCGATAGCACCAGGCCCATGCAATAAAAGCGGGCGGTGTCTCATGACGCCGCCCGCCTGCTTTTCATCTAAGATGGGCCTGCCCCTCAGTGGACGGAGCAGGAGATGCAGGGATCGTAGGCCCGCACAAGCATGGAGCAGAGAAGCTCCAGCTTTTCATCGGGGACGCCCTCCGCGGCGAATTTTTCCACAAGCGCACCCATGTCATAGTGGATGTTCGCGTTGTTTTGGGTGGTTGGGATGACGCAGTCGGCTTTTATGATGCGGCCGCTCTTATCGTACTCGTAAGCGTGGAAGAGGATGCCCCGGGGTACCTCCACGGCTCCCACCCCGGACCCCGCCTTTGGCTTAACCTCCGCCATGAGCGGCGCATCCTCGGACATTTGCAATATTTCATCAATCAGCCGGATGGAATCCCTGGTCACGTGAACACTTTCTACGAGCTGGGCGATATTGTTCATGAATGGATTATGGTTGACCGGGGAAAGCCCGAAGACGGCGGCCACCTCTTTGGCCTCAGGCACGAGAAATTTAAAATTATTATTGAAACGGGCCAGGGCCCCCGCCGCATAAGACTCGCGGGAGAGTTTGCACCACTTGGTGGTGTTATTGTCCGTGACGTATTCATTGGTGATCTTGCGGTATTCGGACTCCGGCAGGTCCACGCCATCGGTCGAGACCAACCGCCCACCGATGAAGGGATAATCACTTTCGCCTTTGAGAGAGACGAACTCCGTCTCCCTCACGAAATCCGGCAGTTGGAAAGTCTTGAAGACATCCACGGCGACCTTAAGGCCATCGAGAGCCCATATAAGTTCGGCCCTGAGTTCCTCCAACTTCGCCTTCTCGGGACTCTTCGCCACGCCGCCCACCAGCAGGGAGACGGGATGAGTAGTGCGGCCGGCCGTCACGTCGCAGATCATGTTGCCGAGCCTCTTAAGACGCGCGGCCAGGAGCACGACCTCCGGATTCTTCTCGATGAGGGGAAGGGCGCTCGGAAGATCGAGAAAATCCGGCGCCGCCAGAAAGAAAAGGTGCAGGACGTGACTTTGGAGGGTCTCCCCATGCTTGGCCAGGAGGCGAATCTTCCGAGCCGCTTCGGGGATTTCGACCCCGAAGGCTTGTTCAGTCGCACGGAGACTGGCCAGGCAATGACCTATGGAGCAGATCCCGCAGATCCGTGCTGTCAGGATGCCCGCAGAGGTATAATGCTTGCCTTTAAGCATCACTTCAAAGTAACGCGGAGTCTCGATGACTTCCCAGGACGCTTCCAGCAGTTTTCCTTTTTCGACTTTTACCCTGATGTCCCCGTGCCCTTCCACCCGGGTAAGGTGGTGCACATCAATATTTATTGTCCTGCTCATTTTGCTACACCCTCATAAGCGCCGAAGAAATTCATCTTCTCGGCGATTTCTTCATTCCCAAATCCCTTTTCCCGGGCCAGCGTTAAAAACTCTTCGTAGTTGGGATCGTCAGCCGGGCCCCGGCATCCCCAGCAACCCAGGCCCCCGGCCGGACAGGGCGCATTGCACCCGGCCCTGGTAATGGAGCCCAGGCAGAGATACCCTTTCTCGAACATGCAGGTAACAAAACGCTGCTTGCACTCCACGCATACCGGGTAGGCGGGAAACTGGAAGGGTATGTCCACCATGAGGTACTGAACGATCCGCTCCACTTCTTCCTTGTTCACCGGACAGCCGGGAATCGAAAGGTCCACCTCCACGACTTCTTTTATCGCGCGGACCGGCAGGGTCTCCTTGGGCTTGTCGCCATAGACCTCCCGGTTGGCCTCCGCCAGGTCATAAGCGTTCTTCATCCGGTTGACCCCGCCAAAACAGGCGCATGATCCGAAGGCCACCAGGATCTTCGCCTTCTCCCGGATTTTCTTCAGCCGCTCAACCTCATCCTCGCGGCTTATACATCCCTCTATGAAAGCGATATCATAGTCCTCGCCTTTTAAGGAGGAAACTTCGCGGAAATTTATGACTTCCACGCACTTTAAAAAATCCACCAGGCTCTCTTCCTTATTGGCCAACTGCAGTTCGCAGCCCTCGCAGCAGGTAAAATCAAAGACCGCGATTTTAGGCCGTTCCGGTTCGATTCTCAGATACTTCATGGCGCTCCCTCAAATGGCTTCTTTCAAATTCAGGACCGACCAGTAGTCAAAAACAGGTCCGTCCAGGCAGGTATAGGTCGAGCCGATGTTGCAGCGGCAGCACTTGCCCATTCCGCAGTGCATGCGGCGCTCCAGCGACACGAACATCCGGTGCATGGGCACCCCCATCCGCCCTAATTGGCCGCAGACAAACTTGAACATCACCGGGGGACCGCAGACAATGGCGAAAGTCTTCTTCGGATCCACCTTGACCTTGTCCAGAAGCTTGGTGATGAGTCCCACCTCGCCTTTCCAGCTCTCGTCAGGCTTTTCCACGATGATATGAAGATTCACCCCGTCGATGCGGCTCCACTGTTCGTACTGGTAGTTGAAAAGCAGTTGATCCGGAGAACGAGTCCCGTATAGTATGTGCACGTTGCGGTAGTCAGGACGGTCTTCCGCCACGCAGAATATGGGTGCGCGAAGCGGCGCCAGCCCCAGCCCGCCGGCGATGAGCAGGATGTCGTGTCCTTTCATTTTTTCCAGCGGGAAGTAGGTTCCGAAAGGCCCCCTGAGGCCGACCCGCGCCCCCCGGTGGGCCCGGTGCAGAACCCCGGTGACGATGCCGGCCTTGCGGATGCAAAGCTCGATGAAACCCCGGTTGGAGGGAGAGCTCGAAATGGAAATCGGCACTTCTCCGTATCCCGGCACTTCCAGCATCACGAACTGTCCCGGTTGAAAGGTGAAACGCTCCCGCTCCGCCGGATCCAGGATCCGGATATGGAAGAGTTTCTCCATCTCGGTGAGCTCCACGATGCTAGAAATTTCCGCTTTATAAACCTTGTCCACATTCATCAGCCTGCTCTGCTGGTTGAAATCAACCGGCTGGCGGATGTCATGCTCCTGAAGTATGTTATAGTGCTGAAGATTCACGCTCATACTCTTTCCTCCATCTGAAGATCCCTGATGACTGACACCGGGTTGATTCCCGCCAGGCACACCCGGCCGCAGCGGTTGCAACCCACGCACTTCATCTCCTCGTAGGATTCCATGAAGCCCCGGTGCTGGTGGTAGTAGCGGTATTTAAGGCGGGTCTGTTTCGTGGGCCGGAAGTTATGCCCCCCCGCCACCAGAGCAAAATCCAATAAATTGCAGGAGTGCAGGGTTTTGATCTTGGCCCCCTCTTCGAAATTCATGGAGACCCGCTCCGTAACCCCGTAGCAGTAGCAGGTGGGACACACCATGGCGCAGCTTCCGCAGCTTAAGCACTTGTCGCCCCACTTGGTCCAGACCTTCGAGTCAAACTCGATGTCGAGAAGAGTTGGAAGATTCTGCGCTTCGATATGGGTATCAAAGGCCTCGGAAATTTTCCGGCGGGCCGCATTGTACGCCAGGGTATCCTGATACGTGACTTCCCCGGGGTTATGCGCCTGGATGAGTTCATACCCCCGGTCGGAGCAGATGTTAACAAAATACCGGTCCTCAAGTTCGGTGAGAAAGAGGTCATAGCCGTGCGTTACCGTGTCCGTGCCCAGAGAGTGGCAGAAGGCACCTTCACACGGCATGTGATCGATGCCTATTATAAGCGTATTCTTCCGCCGCGCGATGTAGTAGGGGCTGGGATACTTATCCCGGGCCAGAACCTTGTCCAGTTTGAGGATCGCGTTGATGTCGCAGGCATGAAGACCCAGCAGGACCCTGGAAATATCCCGGTATTGAATCTCCTGCGACCAATCGTCTTCCTTGAAGTGATAGGTTGACAGGTTCTCCCTATAGGGAAGAAGATAGGTCTTGGCTGAGTACTCCGTCGTCTCGTAACCCAGATCGATCTCCCCGAAGGTTTTCACCGGCAAATACTGGTGTATCGCTTTCCCCCGGGTATTTGTCCCCACGCGCTTCGGAGCGATGACCTCCGTGGAATTGAGAAGGTTTTCCACCAGCTCCTTGAAATCTTTTTTGGCAAGCGTCTTGAAGATCATGATTTAACAGTCCCCCATTAAAAATTCGACAGGGCACATTCCCCGGCTGTATCAGCCGCTTCGCGGAATGCACCCCTCCGAACCAATCGGCTCATTATTCTACTTCTATTTATATCACAAAGGGGGAGAATCGTCTACAGATGATCCGTCCCGTCGAAAAGCACGCAAAAGCGGCATGAATTTTGAAACGCTAACGGAAATTTTCGAGCCGCTCTTATTCCCCTTTTACCTTATGACCGATCCACTTTACCGCCTCGGTGCCGATGAGTCCTCCGATACTGACAACGGCCAGGGGAATGCCGAGGCCGGGTACCAGCATGGAAGCGGCTCCGATAGACGAAAAAGCGGCTGAAGAAACAGCCATGGCCTTGTCAAAGGCCGGCAGATTGGGATCCTTGATGGCTTTCCCCGCGTTGTAGATGGAGTTGGCGCCCATTACCAGTCCCGCGCCGGGCACGACGGCCCCCAGAATTTTTCCGGCGACGCCGCCCAGGACTGGCACGGCTGCCGGAGCAACCTGCTTGAGTACGCCGACCGCTGAATTCCCCACCAGCGCGGCGACCCCGACCTTGGAGCCGACGGAGAGAGCGGTACCCACCTTGTCCTTTTCCCAGGATTCCCTTAGATCCTGCTTCATGAAGGAGAGGCATTCCTTGACGGACATCTCCCCCTGTTCCGGGAGAAGCATTTTTTCTTTCTCAACCCGATCCCGGAAACGGTCCGCGAGAAAATCTGAAAAACGGTTATATTCCTTCTGGAGAGATCCGGAAGCCTTCCTGAGTTCCTTTTCGCAGGTCTTTTCATCCTGGTTCCCGGAGGTGTTTTTCATTATTTCTTCAAGGCGGTCTCCGGCTGACTGGAGCTTGTCGGCGTTACGGTAGTCTCCGAGAGCCTGATTCAGCTCTTCCAGATTGACGTCGCCACCGGCAACCAGGCGGGTGATGGCCAACCGGTCTTTCGCCTTCTCCTCGTTGTGACGGTCAATAAGATACATGGCCACCCCGAGAGTGGGAAGAGAGGCGGCAAAGGCCACGGTCGTCAGAACGGGGTTTATGCCGGTGGACCTGGCAAACGAGGCCCAGTCGTGACCAGGTATGGCCGCCATGGATGGGGAGAGAGCGCTTCCGACATACAGGGTATTATTCAAATGCGTGACTGTGGAGACGGTCATCAGGGCATAACCAAGCAAGGGGTGGCTTTCTCTTAGCTTAAAGCCGGCGGCGAAGCCCGCCAGGGCCGGAATCTCAGTGGCCACGCACCCGGCGGCGGAAATAAGCGCATTGCTATTTTCCGGACCCAGTTTCCGGCCGACCTCCGAGGGCCCTTTGCCGTAGTCGTAGGAGGTGTAACCGGCGGCACCGTCCTCGTGGGTGTCGTACATCGACATTACCCTGGATAAGTTGGAAGGACTTGGATCCTTAAGATAGTCTCCGATATTTTCGAACGAGTCTATCTGAATCTCCGCGCTGGCGCCGTCGTACATCTTCTGGATGACGGCCTTGTGAGCCGACTCGTGGATGAATGTCTCAACACCGGCCGCCTGGGAGGCCACACCGCCTATCAGGCCGGCGCTGACCCCGAACATGTCTCTTCCGGGCTTGCGGACTTCGTATTTTTTCAGATAGTTCATTTCTTCCGAGTAAACATTCCGGGAATCACGGTATTTTCGTGCCAGGCTGCCATCCTTATCGGAGAGGTCCAGGCGATCCTGCGGGGGAGAAGAGGCGGTATCCTCGGCCTGCCGGGGAGGAAGGGAGGCCGGTGGCGTGACGGGGAGACTGGCATCTTTACCAATCCTGGAAGTTTCCATGAAAAGCCTCCTGTTACTTTACTGCTGATACATGAAAATAATATAGTTTATTATACCGGAGGACAGCAAAAAATGCAAGATCCAGCCAGGTAAAAAACCACCCATTAAGTGCAGGCGCGAACATGGTTAACTAAAAAATTCCGGAGGTTCACTTCGTTGTCAGTGCGGTGCCATCGGCAAAAGGGGATTGGAGGAAAGAGGTCGAAAAATTGTTGTCGAAGTTATTTCAAGGGAGGGAATAAATGAAAAGGCTGCTTTTTATTTTTTTATCGGGGGTTTTGTTCATGAATTTAAATGTGAAAGCCGTGGAGGCCGGGGAACAGAACCGGTTTGAAAAATTCTTTCTCGACAACACCCTGCGCATTGACTACGTGCGGATGGGTAACAGCACCGAGGAGACCGTCAGTCTGGATCGGCTCTACGAGACGCCGCACTGGGCCGGAAGCACGGTCAACCTGGTGGAAATCAATCCGCCGGGTCGGCACCTGGCCCGGGTCTTCGATGCACAAAGCGGGGAACTTCTTTTCTTGAAGGGATTCGACAGCATCTTCGGGGAATATCGCACCACCAAGCCCGCCTCCGAGGGAACAAGGCGGTCTTTCCAGGAATCGCTCCTCATCCCCCTCCCCCGCGCCAAGGTCAGGCTGGAGCTGGAAAGCCGCGACCAGAAGGGCGGGATGAAAAAAGTTTTCGAGGTGCTGATTGACCCTGAGGATTACCGCATCATAAAAAAAGCCCCGCCCGCCGACGTGCGCCGTCTGGACTTTTTTATCAGCGGCCCGCCGCACGAGAAGCTGGACATCCTCCTGGTGGCGGACGGCTACCGGAAATCAGATTTTGAAAAATTCAAGGCCGACGCCTTCCGGTTCACCAAAGTCATACTCAAACAGGAACCCTACCGGAAGCTTAAAAACCTCATCAATATCCGGGGCGTCTTCCGCCCCTCGCAGGAGAGCGGCATCAGCGAGCCGAGCTACGGCAGTCATCGCAACTCCGCCGTGGGGTGCAGTTTTGATTCCCTCGACTCCAACCGCTACATCCTTACCGAAAACAACCGGGACCTCCGCGACATCGCCTCGGCGTCTCCATACGACGCCCTCATCATCCTGGTCAACACCGGCCGCTACGGGGGCGGGGGCATCTACAACCTGTACGCCACCGCCGTATCCGACAACCGCTGGGCCGATTACGTCTTCCTGCACGAGTTCGGCCACTCCTTCGCCGGGCTGGGTGACGAATATTACACTTCCTCCACCTCCTACCAGGACTTCAACCCGCTCGGGGTGGAACCATCGGATCCCAACGTGACCGCCCTCAAAGATCCGGCATCACTCAAGTGGAAGCCCCTGGTTTCGCCTAATCTCGCCATACCCACTCCCTGGGAGAAGGAGGCCTACGACCGGATGGACCTGGCCTACCAGAAGGTGCGGGAGGAACTGAACGACAAGGTCGCATCGAGGAAACGGGCCAAGGCCCCGGCGGATGAGCTGAGAGCCCTGGAAAACGAGCAGGACCGGCTTTCCCTGGAACATGCAAAAAAAGTGGATGCCTTCCTGCGCAACTGCAGGGATTATGGAAAGATTGGCGCTTTCGAGGGAGCCGGCTACCAGCCCAAGGGACTCTACCGCCCTTCCATAGACTGCATCATGTTCACCAAGGGCTCAAAGCCTTTCTGCGCCGTCTGCCGCGAGGCCGTGCATAACCGCCTGCTGTGGTACACTGAAAAGGACATGAGCGTGAAATGAACAATGTGCCATCTACTCTTCCTGAGCGAATCGTAAACAATCTTCAAAGCGTCATCCGGGGCAAACCGGAGAGCCTGAAATACATCGTGGCCGCCTTCCTGGCTGGTGGGAACGTCCTCCTGGAGGACGTTCCGGGGGTGGGTAAAACCACCCTGGCCAAGGCCCTGGCCTTATCCGTCCGCGGCGCTTTTAAGCGGGTCCAGTTCACCCCGGATCTCCTGCCCACCGACATCATCGGCTCCTACATCTACAATCCCCGGGAGGGCACCTTCTCCTTCAAGGAGGGGCCGGTCTTTGCGAACATCCTTCTGGCCGACGAGATCAACCGGGCCTCCCCCAGGACGCAATCCAGCCTGCTCGAGGCCATGAACGAGAACCAGGTCACCATCGAAGGAAACAGGTTCATCCTCCCCGCGCCCTTCATGGTCCTGGCGACCCAGAACCCCATCGAGTTCCACGGCACCTATCCCCTCCCCGAAGCCCAGCTCGATCGCTTTCTCATGAAACTCCGCCTGGGCTACCCGGAATCCGAACAGGAAATGGAGATTCTGGAAGGGCAGCGCGAACACCATCCGCTGGAGAACCTTCACCCGGTCGTGGAGCTGGAAGAAGTCCTGGAAGCCCAGAGACAGGTGAGGCAGGTGCGGGTCGAAAAACCCGTGGCACGCTATCTTCTTCTCCTGGTTGAGGAAACGCGCCGGGAGAGCCGCCTTCGGCTGGGAGTCAGCCCCCGCGGCAGCCTGTCCCTCTACCGGGCCGCTCAGGCCCTGGCCTTCCTCAACGGGCGCGAATACGCCCTCCCGGACGACATCAAGGAAATTGCGGTCTGCGTCCTGGCGCACCGGCTGATGCTGGAGACCAAGACCCGGTATTCCGGCGTCACGCCGGAACACATCATTGAAGATATCCTGGCAAAGACAAAGGTGCCCACCTGAGGTGAAGAGACCGCCCCGCTTCTTTCTCAGAGAATCCAGCCCTCTGGGCGACCGGGTTCTTAAGCGCTCCCTTATTTACCGCCTCTTCAGCGAATTTTACATGAGGCGCCTCACCGTGAGCGGACGCGCGCTCTTCTGGATTTTTCTTCTGGCCAACGCCGTCGGCATGATAAATTTTTTCGTCAAGATATACTTCGTCTGGTGCCTTCTGGCGGCCATCCTGCTTACTTCCCTCATAGCGGGCCGCTTGAGCCGGGTCCCGCTACTGCTCAAGGCGGAAACCCCCGGAAGAGTCATCTGCGGAATTCCCTTCCAGGTGCCGCTCAAAATCAAAAATCCAGGCCCCAGAACCGCCCTGGACCTGGCTTTTCGTCCGCAGCGCCTCTCCGGGATGTTCGCCCAGTCCGCCCCTGACGGCCTTTTCCTGCCCATTCTTCCCAATGGCCGGGAGGAAACACTTAATTTCGAATTCGAGCCTCTGCAGCGCGGCTCTTATCTTTTCCACGGCTTCCGCCAGGAATCGCTTTTCCCCTGGGGGCTCTGGAGAGACGTGGTGCTGCACCCGAAAGAGCAGAACCTCCTGGTCTATCCAAGGTTCCGGCCCACCCGTTCCCTGGACATCCCCGTCGGAAGAAGGTACCAGCCGGGAGGCGTCGCCTTGAGCTCCAACCTGGGGGAGTCCACCGAATTTATCAGCACCCGGGAATTCAAGGAAGGGGATCGCCTCCGCGATATCCACTGGAAATCGTGGGCCCGCCTGGGCAAACCCGTGGTCAAGGAATTCCAGGAGGAGTACTTCTGCCGCATAGCCCTGCTCCTGGATACCTTTCTTCCCCCGAAATCAGGCGAGGACTTCCGGGATGACTTCGAGTCGGCCCTCTCTCTGTCAGCTTCCCTGGCCGAATTTCTCTTCCGGGGAGAGTACCTTATCGATCTTTTTGCTGCCGGGCCGGAAATCTACTTCTTCCGGGGAGGGCGAAGCCTGGGGCACGTGGAGAACGTGCTGGACATCCTGGCGTGCCTGGAGCCCTGCCGCGAGGCGCCCTTTGAAAAAATCAGGCCGACCCTCCTGACGCATCTCTCATCAGTCACCACCACCGTCGTCGTCCTGCTGGACTGGGACGAGGCCAGGGAAGAAACGCTCCGCCTTATCCGCGATCAGGGGAGCGCGGTCAAGGCGTATCTCGTCCGCGAGGATCCCCCGACGATGGAACCTCCGGACGACGCCGCCATCGGCCCCATTGTCCGCCTTAATCCATCCCTGATCATGGAGGGGGTGGAAGACCTGTGAGAAAAAAAGCAGCCGTCTGGCCCCTGGCCGCCTGCGCCATCCTCTCGGTTGCCGCCTTCTCATGGGCCGCGGGGCGTTCCACCCTGACCCTGGCGCTTCTGGGGCTTGTCCTGGTTGCAAGCCTGCTTGGGGAAAGGCTCCCCATCCCCAGGCTCCTTCTCTTCCTGCTGACGGCCCTGGCCGGCCTCATATTGTTCAGCATCCTCCCTCCCGCTCCCGCCGGACACACATTCATCCAGCCGGTGGATCGCATCGCCTATTCCCTGGGCCTCCTGCTCTCCATGCTTCTCATCACCATGCTGGCCAGAAAAAATGAACCGGGTGAGCGCTTGTTCGCGGCCTGCACCGCCCTCCTCCTCCTCATGACCGCGGGCTTTACCATCGAGGTTCAGCCATTCATTTTCTTCGTGCTCTCCGAGCTGTTATTTTTAATGTTTTTCCTCCGGGAGGCTCTGCCGCCGCCCGCCCGGCCGGCCGGTCCCTCACGCCGCCTTATTCCCTACATCGGAGCCGCCCTTCTGGCCCTGCTCCTGGCCGCCGGTCTTCCGATTCTTCTGGCCTGGAGCGAAAGCAAAGTTTCCTATCTAATCTCTTTCTACGAGCCGCCGCTCTCCGGCTCCGCCGCCTTCTCACCAAAGACAACTCTCACCTCCATCGACCAGATGATGGACTCCAGGAAGGCTGTCATGCGGATCACGGCTGACAATCCGCCTCTTTTTCTAGTCGGGCGCCGCTATGTCCGCTACCGAAAACGATCCTGGGAAAGCATCTCCAGAAGAACGACGATGAACCCGGCGGCGGACGGCCTGCTTGAGAAAGTTTTTTCGGAAAAAGAGGTGCCGCTTTATTTATTAAGGACTGTCAGCCCAAACGGGAAAACCCCGGTGCTGCTCAAGGTGGAGATGACTACCACTTCGCACGGGACGCTCTTTCTCCCGGATGACGCCTTTGCGGCCGAGGTACCCCTTAATCTCCTGAAAAAAGACCCATGCGGTGTTTTCTTTTTTGAGGGCAGGACGCCCTTCCCCGGGCGCTACCGGGTGGCCCGAAGGATCGGCCTCGCCGCCGGGGAGGAAAATGATCCGGCTCTTTTGTCCACCTGCCTCGGAATCCCGCCGGATCTTTCAGACACGCTGCTTAAACTGGCCGGGGAGACGACCTTAGATCTTCCCTCGAAAGAGATGCAGGCCGAGGCGATCCAGAGATTTTTCCACGAGAACTTTACCTACGGAAGAGGGCACGCCTTCTCCACCCCCGAGGATCCCATGCTGGAATTTCTCATTCGCCGTCCCCGGGCCCACTGTGAATTTTTTGCCGCCGGCATGGCGCTCATGCTGCGCTCCATCGGGATCCCTTCCCGTTACGTGACCGGGTTTTTAGTGCGGGAACAAAACCGTCTTGGCGGTTTCTACACCGTCCGGGAGAGGGACGCCCACGCCTGGGTGGAGGCGTATTTTCCCCGGCGCGGCTGGGTCTCCTACGATCCCACTCCGCCTTCAGCCCTGGCCCTGCCTCAGCCCTCGCTCTTCTCCCAGGCAATCGATCTCGCGATGGCCTCCATACAGAGGGTCATGGCCTTCCTGGTTCAGAGTCCCAGAGTCATCATGCGGCAGGTTCTTTCCGCGATCCGGGATGCCTCATTCTGGCTTTCCGAAAAGCCATGGCGCCTTGGCATTCTGGTTCTCATCCTCATCGTCCTGGTAACACTTCCGGGAAAAAGATCGAACCTTTTCAATCTTTTAAGGATGAGAAAAAAAGCAGGAGCTTCCGGCGAAGCGCCGCCGGTCCTGAGGATGCAGGAATTACTGGAGAGACTGGACGCCCTGCTAAAAAAAAGAGGACATCCCCGCCCGGAAAATCTCACCCTCCGGGAATGGGAGCAGAGGCTTAAGGATATTCCGCCTGACTTTCCCGACACGGAGGCGGCCCGGTCATTCCTGGCCCGCTACGCTCTGGTCCGCTATTCAAGGCCGCTTCCGGAGGAGGCCGACCTTAAAGATCTGGAATCCCTCCTGGAAAAATTGGAATAGCAGGGGCGAAAAATTTTTCGCCCCTATCGTGGGAAATACCCCGACAGCCCTGAATCAGGCTCCCCATTGTCAAACCTTTAAGCATAATATATACTTAAAGAGGAGAATGATATAAAATAAATATAAGGTTTTTTCCGCAGGAGGAAAATAATATGCATTTGAACATTGAGATCGAACTGGAAGAGGATGGGCGTTGGCTTACGGAAGTCTTAGAACTTCCCGGCGTTATGGCGTATGGAAAAACTCGTGAGGAAGCTATCTTGAAAGTTCAGGCTCTTACCTTACGGGTATTGGCGGATCGCATAGAACACGGAGAAAGTGTCCCCGGTATGGATACAGTTTTCTCGATTGCGGCGTAAGCATGAGTCAGTGGCCCTCCATAAAAGCAAAACAATTACTTGCGGCACTGCTTCATATCGGCTGGAGTATTAAACGAGAAGCAAGCGGGTCGCATCGAACTCTTTCACGGAACGGCTGGCCTGATTTCGTTTTTGCATTTCATGAAAGCGATGAAATCGGCCCCCATATGTTAGCCCGTATTGCAAAACGTACAGGGCTTAAACCGAAAAACTTATAACTCTGACATATTCGTAAAGAGCCGGAAGCCCTTCTGGAACTTCAAGAGAAATCTGCCAGAGCCTGACCATGAAAATTCATTTTTTCTGGAAGAGACCGGCTGCTTTTTCCGCGGCGGTGGTGATCCCCTTAATCATGGCCGAGCTGAAGCCCATGTGTTCCATCTCGTTTAGGCCCGCTATAGTGCAGCCCCTCGGGGTGGTCACTTTGTCGATCTCGGATTCAGGATGGCTTTTTACGTCCCTAAGAAGCAGGGCTGCCGCTCCCCTGGCGGTCTGGGCCGCCATGATCAGGGCGTCGTCGGAGTGAAATCCTATTTCGATCCCTCCCTGCGAGGCCGCCCGGATGGAGCGCAGGAAGAAGGCGATTCCGCAGGCGCACAGAGCCGTTGCGGGAATCATGTCCTCCTCGTTCACGACGAGGGTCGTCCCTACCGCCTTGAAAATCCCCCTGGCAATTTCCATCTCCTCTTCAGAGGCGTTGGCAGAGGAGAGACAGGTCATGGATTCCTGGATGGCGATGGCCAGGTTGGGCATGGCGCGGATGAGAGCGACGTCTTTTTTAAGATGGCGGGCCATCTCACCTATGGTCACTCCCGTCACGATTGAGATGACGATATGTTTTCCGGGCTTAAGAACAGGTGCTATCTCCTCCAGCACCGCGACGAGCTGTTGCGGAAGAACCGAGAGGATGACGACCCTGGAACGCCGGACGGCATCCCGGTTGTCTTGCTGTGCCACAAAGCCCTCTTTCGCCAGGGGCTTTAAGAACTGCAACTGCCTCCTGGTTACAATGATGTTTTCGGCGGCATAGGCGCCCGAGACCGTAAGCCCCCTGGCGATCGCCTGACCTATATTCCCCCCGCCCAGAATCGCCAGCCGGCTCTCAAAATTCTTCTGATCTCCACCCGTTTTTTTCATCTCAGACTCCTGTTTTTATTTTTTACTCCTGCATGTTTCTTGCTCTTAAGAAAAACCCCTTTCAAAGTTAAACAGGCAGTTAGGAATAGACAAAAATCATCAGCGCCAATTATTTTACTTCCTTTTTTATACCCTGCAAATTTAATATGTCAAGTTAAATATGCAGGGTGAAAAAGATCAGGGGCGGGACAGGCAAAATCAGAGTAAAAAATGTCGGACCTTTAATTTTACGTCCACTCGATGATCACCTTGCCGGACTCCCCGCTGCGCATGATTTCAAAGCCTTCCCTGAAATCCCTTAGAGGGAAATGGTGCGTTATTACGGGGGAGAGGACGAGGCCGCTCTGCAGCATCGAGGTCATTTTGTACCAGGTCTCGAACATCTCCCGGCCGTAAATCCCCTTGAGAATCAGGCCCTTGAATATGAGTTGGCTCCAGTCTATGGCGACTTCGCCTGGAAAGAGGCCGAGCAGGGCTATCCGCCCTCCATTATTCATGTGTCCCAGCATGGAGCGAAAGGCATCCGCGCTTCCCGACATTTCCAGGCCCACGTCAAAGCCTTCCGTCATCCCCAGTTCTTTCATGGCCCGGCCGACGTTCTCACGCGTGACGTTCAGGGCCCGGGTGGCTCCCATCTTAATTGCCAGCCTGAGGCGGTAATCATTGATGTCCGTTATGACGACGTGGCGGGCGCCAACGTGCCGCGCGATGGCGGCGGCCATGATCCCGATGGGACCGGCTCCGGTGATGAGCACGTCTTCGCCGACCAGGTCGAAGGAGAGGGCCGTGTGGGTGGCGTTTCCGTACGGATCGAATATCGAGGCGAGATCATCCGATATGTTGTCGGGTATTTTGAAGGCGTTGACGGCGGGCAGGGAAAGGTACTCGGCGAAACACCCCATCCGGTTGACCCCGATGCCGACCGTGTTGCGGCAGAGATGGCGTTTTCCGGCCCGGCAATTCCGGCAGTAACCGCAGGTGATGTGGCCTTCGCCCGAGACCCGATCTCCTATTTTAAAACCGTTGACCGCCGCGCCCATCTGAGCGACTTCTCCGACGAACTCGTGGCCGATGACCATGGGAACGTGGATGGTTTTCTGCGACCAGGCATCCCAGTTATATATGTGAACGTCGGTGCCACAAATGGCCGTTTTTCTGATTCGGATGAGCAGGTCATTGGGACCGATTTCCGGAGAGGGGACATCCTCCAGCCAGAGTCCGGGTTCCGCTTTACTCTTAACCAGCGCTTTCATGGCGCCTCCTCGATACTATTCTGTTTATTTTTTGCTAAGTGTTCGGGGCTGTCGGGTGGAACCCTTCCGTTTTCGGAGACATCTCGCCCATCTCAAAGAGCAACAGGGAGAGGGCGGCTATCCCGGCCGTCTCGGATTTAAAAGTCCGGGGGCCCAGGTTTACGACCCGGGCTCCGGCGGCGGCGGCAAGCTTGACTTCATCCGTCGAGAACCCGCCCTCCGGCCCCAGAAACAGGTGAAAGGAGGTCTCTCCTTTAAAAGGGGCCAGGGCCTCCTTAAAATCCCAGATCCGGATATCTCCGGAGGCGCACTCCCAGAAAAACAAAGCGGGTTCTCCCGGCGGAAGAGAGTCGAGCGCCGCTTTGAGAGAAACAGGAGCGGCCACCTCGGGAATCAGGCCCCGCCGGGCCACGCAGGCGGCGCTGACGGCGACTTGACGCCATCTCTTCAATTTTGTTCCGCTGACTTCACGCAGGATGCTCCGCCCGGAAACTACCGGAATAATTCCGGCGACACCCACTTCCACTGCCTTGTGGATCAGCCACTCATATTTATCGCCCTTGAGAAGACTATGGTAGAGAGTCACCTTAACCTGCGGCTCCGTGTCCAGGGCCACCTCGGAGATAATGTCTATTTTTACATAATCTTTCCCGATGTCTGAAATTTTCCCCTGGTATTCTCGGCCGCGACCGTCCAGGAGAGCGATTTCCTCCCCCAGGTCCATCTTTAAAACCTGGATCAGGTGGCGAAATTCTTCTCTCTTGAGGAGAACACTGCTGCCTTGCATCATTTCCGGGGGGATATAGACGCGGGTCATTTCTTTAAGGCGAGGGCGCACCAGTCTTCCCGGTCCGCCTCGGATGAAAGCGAAAGGCCGGCTTCCAGGAAGGCATCGAGCACCTGTTGTTTTTTCTCAATGGTGATGCCGCCGGCGATGAGCAGGCCGGCGGGCAGGAGGCGTTCCGGAAGAAAGGGGGCCAGTTCTATCAGGGTTTCGGCGATGATATTGGCTGAGATCACATCGAATTGTTCCGCGATTCCCTGGACACCCTCCCCTGCCCTGCTTTCGCAGGGAAAGCAGGGGATATTCAGCTCCATATTCTGACGCGCAATCTTAACCGCCAGCGGATCCTGGTCGGTCGCCAGAAGGGAGGCGGCACCCAGTTTGGCGGCGGCGATGGCCAGTATTCCGGAACCTGTCCCCAGGTCCAGGACCCGATCTCCGGGCTTGAGAAATTGTTCTAAAAGTTCCAGGCACAGCTGGGTCGTCGGGTGACAGCCGGAGCCGAAGGCCATCCCGGGGTCCAGTTCCACGATGAGGTCTCCGGGGCGGGCGGCGTACGTCTCCCAGGAGGGTTTTATCACGAGGCGTTTACCGACGCGCAGGGGATGGTAGAAACGCTTCCAGCTCTCAGCCCAATCCTCGTCATCAATCAGGCTGATCGAAAAAGAGGGCGGAGGGCCGGCGGCACAAGAGGAAAGGACCTCCCGCCAGGCGCTGATTTTTTCCTCAAGGGGATAATCTTCCCCGAAATAGGCTTTAATGAGGGTGGTCTCCCCGGATGCCTCCATCACCAGCCCGCCTGCTCCCTCGCGATAGAGCAGTGCTTCTGCCACGGGAACCTGGGCGGGCAAGGCTTTAACTACAAGTTCCTGCCACTTCAATTTTCGCTCCCGAACAGATCCTTGATTTTGCCAAAAAAGCCCTTTTCCGCCTCCTGGCTGCCCGCCTCGGCAAACTCACGGAGAAGCTTTTTCTGTTTTTCATTCATGGAGGTGGGAACCATCACCGAAATTTCGACATTCAGGTCACCGTGCCCCCGCCCCCGGAGATCCGGCATTCCTCTCCCTTTAAGGCGGAAAACAGTGCCATTCTGAGTGCCCGGCGGAATTTTGATCTTCATATCGCCGTTCAGGGTGGGAACCAGAAGTTCGCATCCCAGGGCGGCCTCGGTCAGGGCGATTCTCCTCTCGGAAAACAAGTGCCGGTCCTTCCTGCTGAAAACATCGTGTTCTTTTAAGTGCAGAAAAATATAGAGATCGCCTGAAGGTCCGCCGGCTGGTCCGGCCTCGCCCTCGCCGGCGAGACGGATTCTTGAGCCCTCATCAACGCCGGCCGGAAACTTGACCTTAAGTGTTTTTTTCTGGTAAAGCCTTCCTTCGCCGTGACAGGCTTTGCATGGGTTCTTTATGATGCGGCCTTCCCCCTTACAGTTGGGGCAGGGGTAACTCCGGACCATCTGGAAGAACGACTGGATAACCTGCTGGATCTGTCCCCGGCCGCCGCACTGGGGACAGACTTCGACCCTGCTCTCTGCGGTGACCCGCGAGCCTCTGCAATTGGAACACACCTGGTGACAGGTCAGTACGACCTCCTTTTCGACGCCGGCGTAAGCCTCTTCGAGCGTAATCTCGACGTCGTAACGGATGTCGTCCCCTCTCTGTCTGTGCGGGTGTCCGGGTTCGCTGCTTCTTCCTCCCCCAAAAAAGGCGTCAAAGATGCTGTCGAAACCGAAAAGATCTCCTAACCCGAAGTCGGTGGGGGGGGCGGCTCCACTCTTAGTCCGGCCGTAGCGATCATAGTAGCTGCGCTGTTCGGCATCCGAAAGCACGGCGTAGGCTTCGTTTATTTCCTTGAAGTGTTCCTCGGCTTCGGCCTTGTTCTGTGCCACATCAGGGTGGTATTTCTTGGCCAGTTTTCTGTAGGCCATCTTGACTTCATCCTGGGAGACGGTTCTTCCGAGGCCCAGAATCTCATAATAATCTTTTTGGGGTTTCACCATGGTTCTCCTCGGTTCCAGCTTTTAACGCAAGAAAGGGGAGAGAAATCCCCCCCTTGCGATAAAGACATCCTATAGATTTTTTTATTTACTTCTTAAACCAGTTAAACAGGTCTTCTTCGGTCGGCTCTTCCGGAGCCATGCCGGCGCCCGGATAATAAGTTCCTCCCTCGGCGTCGGCGGCGACCGCTCTTTCTCCGCTGGCGGCCATGTACGCTTCGGTAAAGGTCGAATAGAGAAGGTCCGTCAGGCTCTTGGTATCGGCCTTGATGCGGTCGGTGTCGTAGGTCTGGAGGGTCGTCTGCAGGGTTTCGACGGACTCCCGGATCCTCCTGACCTGCTCCAGAGGAATCCTCTCTCCCATCTCCTTGAGCGTCCTCTCAGCCGTGTCGATTTCGGCATTGGCCCGGTTCCTCGCCTGCGCCTCGTCCCGGCGCCTGGCATCATCCTCGGCAAACTGCTGGGCGTCTTTGACCATCTTGTTGATTTCATCGACCGAGAGATTCGTTGGGGACTGGATGGTGATCTTCTGTTTGTTCCCGGAGGCCAGGTCTTTGGCGGAAACATTCACGATCCCGTTGGCATCGATTTCAAACGAAACTTCAATCTGGGGGATACCGCGGGGAGAGGGAGGGATATTCCTCAATTCAAAGCGGCCCAAAGACTTGTTGTACTGGGCCATCTCGCGTTCTCCCTGCAGAACATGAACTTCCACGACGGTCTGGCCGTCTGAGACAGTGGTGAATATTCTGCTCTTGGAACTGGGAATCTGGGTGTTCCTGTCAATCAGTTTGGTAAAGACGCCGCCTGTCGTCTCAATGCCCAGCGAGAGTGAAGTAACGTCGAGAAGAACGATGTCCTTGACTTCCCCGGCCAGGATGGCCCCCTGAATGGCCGCGCCCATGGCGACCACCCTGTCGGGGTCTATCTCCTTGCTGGGTTCCTTTCCAAAGAGCTTTCTGGCCTTGTCCTGGATGGAGGGCATCCTGGTCGAACCGCCGACCAGGAGCACCTTGTCCAGTTGGTAGGGACGTACATCCGCATCCTCGAGAGCCCGCTTGACGGGCTCTTCGCAGCGTTCCACCAGGTCCGCGGTCAGTTCCTGAAATTTCTGCCTGGTCAGCTCAATCTGAAGATGCTTGGGCCCGGAGGCATCGGCGGCGACGAACGGCAGGTTTATATTGACCGTGGTCTCGTATGAAAGCTGTATCTTGGCGTTTTCTGAGGCCTCCTTGATCCGCTGCATGGCGACGCGGTCCGTTCGGAGGTCCAGCCCGTTCGACTTTTTGAATTCGTCCACGAGCCAATCCATAACCCGCTGATCCCAGTCGTCTCCTCCCAGGCGCATGTTCCCGGCAGTGGACTTCACCTCGAAAACCCCGCCCCCGATTTCAAGGATGGAGACATCGAAGGTGCCGCCGCCGAGATCCCAGACAAGAATCGTCTCCGTGGCTTCGAGCTTCTCCAGGCCGTAGGCCATGGCCGAGGCGGTGGGCTCGTTGATGATCCGCAGTACTTCGAAACCGGCGATGGAACCGGCGTCCTTGGTCGCCTGGCGCTCGCTGTCATTGAAATAAGCCGGGACGGTGATGACCACCTTGTCCAGGGTGAACCCCAGGTAGGCCTCGGCATCGGTTTTCATCTTCTGGAGGATCATCGCCGAAATTTCCTGTGGAGAGTAGTCCCTGTCATCAATCTTGACCTTATATTCTGTTCCCATGTGCCGCTTGATCGAGTAGATGGTGCGCTCCGGATTGCTGACGGCCTGCCTCTTGGCCAGGGCGCCTACGAGTCGCTCTCCGGTCTTGGAGAAGCCGACTATGGACGGGAAAAGCGGATCTCCCTCGGCGCTCGGGATGACGACGGGAGTTCCTCCCTCTACGACGGAAATCAGCGAGTTGGTCGTGCCAAGATCAATCCCGACTATCTTACCCATATATTTCTTCCTCCTGCCTCAAAAAGAGACTCTTTTTTTACTCAACCACTGCAAGTCCTCTGGGACTTGCGTTTTCATCCGGCTCAGATTCTTCCAGTTCGGCAATACACTCAATTCCCCGCTGAATTTCTTCAATCATTTCGCCGGCCCTTACATCATATTCCACGGAATCACCCGGGGGAACCTTGGATATTTTCACCAAGGCGGGACGTAACACCTTCTCTTTTATAAAATATCCCTTGCGATACTCCCCGATGACGGTATCTTCAGGAAATTCAAAAGTCTCCTCCCGGTCAAAGGCCTCATGGCGAATGGGATCAAAAGCCTCTCCTCTGGTGGAAATAACCTTTACCTCTTCCGAAGAGAGCATCTCTTCGAACTGCTTGAAGATCATTTCCACGCCTTCAATCACCCGCTCCAGATTGTCAGTGCTCCGGCAGGCCGCCAGGGCCCGTTCAAAATTATCAACGACGGGAAGCACCTTGAGCAACAGCTGCTCGTTTGCGGTTTCGAGATGCTTCTTTTTTTCCTCCTGAAGCCTGTTCCGGTAGACGACAAACTCCTCTTCAAGCTTTGCGCGAGCGGCCTCGGCCTTCTGCAATTGGTCGTTTTTTTCTGCCAGGTCCGATTCCTTCTCCCTTATTTTCCTTATGAGGGGGGCCTCCGTCTCCCGCTTGGCCGAATCCTGATAGCGGCGGACGTGCTTCAGTTCTTCATCAAGTTTTTTTGTTTTTTTCAGATTTTCTTCGCATTCGTCGGCAATGATTCCGGAGGCGATACGATAGAGCCCAACCAGGTCGGCGTACCCGATGGTCGAGTGTTCCATTTTTTCCAGTCTTGGTTGGAGAAAAGTGAGGCTGGAAAATCGCAAGGCCAGGTCGCTGAGCTTCTTTAAGTCTACGTGCACGTCCACCAGTGGAGAGGCAGGCGGAGCAACCTCCGGCGTGGCAGGAGGCGAGGCAAGAACGTCTGGCGAGGCCGAGGACACATCCGGTTCCGCAGCTGGAACTACTTGAGCCGGAATTTCCCGGGGGAGGCGGACTTTCTTGACAGCCGCCGTCTTCCTCGGTTTTTTCGTCTTAGGCTTTTCGGCTTGAACGGCTGCAGAGCTGGATTTAATTTTTTTAGTCTGGCTTTTAGGCATTGTCTGAAACTCCTGTTTTATTGATATCTTTTCCATTCATAATAGCCATTACTTTAAATCATAACACAATAACCCCATCCTTTGTCAAGAATATTACGAAATCGTAACATTTTATCCACAAAAACCTTATTCAAATTTTACAAGCAGGGTCAAAAACATCGATTTGCAGAAACAGTGCCTTCCCGCCAGGTCAATCACCCGACATTCTATTCAGCTTGTCGCTGAAACTTCCGGCCACATAGTCCACGATAGAAATAATATTCCGGTAGGGCATCCGGGTCGGCCCGATGATGCCGATGGTCCCCAGAGGTTTCCCGCCTACCTGGTAGGTGGCGGTGATCATCGCGCAGTCTCTGATTTCCACGCAGCGGTTTTCGCTGCCGATCCCGACCTGGATCCCCGGAGATGCAAGCGTCTTGCCGAGAATTTCTGCGATCAGCTTTTCTTCTTCCAGAAATTCCAGAATGGTCTGTAATTTGTTGAGATCCCTGAACTCCGGTACTTCTAGGAGGTGCGAGGTTCCTTCATAAAACAGTTTTTCTTCATGTTCGCGGGCGGCCTCAACGGTAGCCCGACTGATCTCCCTGAGAAGCAGGGTCTTTTCAAAATCAACCGACGAAAATTCCAGGAAAGGCGCGTCCATCAGAGCGAAGGAAATCCCATTCAAACGCTCATTCAGGAGATTGGCGACCTTCTCGAGCGTTTCCGGCTGGACTTCTTCCGTGACTTCCACGACCCGCTTGAGCATTGAGCCGGTGTTGGTCAGGAGTACCATGAGAATCGTTCCGGGGCCGAGCGGGAGGAGCTTCAGGTACTTGAAGAACGTCTTGCGGATCTGGGGAGCCAGCACCAGGGAAGTGTAGCGGGTCAGGTCAGCCAGGAGCCTGGTGGTCTGCTGGATCATCCGGTCCATTTCGGCATCAAGATACTGATACTGGCGCCTGATGGAGAGAGCCTCCGGTGGAGGCGGGATTTCCTCCTGCATCAGAGTGTCCACATAGAAGCGATAGGCCCTGTCGCTGGGAATCCGTCCGGCGGAAGTGTAAGGCTGGATGAGATACCCCAGGTCTTCCAGTGAGGCCATCTCGCTTCTCAGGGTGGCCGAGCTGAATACAAAATCGTGCTTCAACAGCAGCGCCTGCGAACTCACCGGTTCGGCTGTCCGTATGTACTCTTTTACTATTGCCAGGAGGATATTCTCCTGCCTCGAAGTAAGTTTCATAACAAGTTCAATGGCCTCAACGGGTCAAAAATACCATCCCTCAGCTTTCTTGTCAAGTCGCCGTGCTCCTTTCCGGCCATTCACCGGGCTCAATCCCGGGACAATTGAGGCTTTTCCTGACAAGCTTTTTCACATTTTTCCAATATCCCGGGACCCCATATCAATTTCCGGCAGGCATGGGGGGCTCCTGGGCACGCAATGGTTCGGAATTTTCGCTCTCCAGCACTAATTTGGCAGGAGCGGCAGCGGTAACCTTGTTCCTCCCGCCGGCCTTTGAACGATAGAGGGCGGCGTCAGCTTGGGCGATCAAATCCGATTTCGTCTTGGCGTCTTCCGGGAAGCCCGCCACCCCGATGCTCGCCGTTATCTTGATGTTTTCCCTGTTGAAGCGGAGAGAAAAGGCGTGGCGGATGCGTTCGGCGATTTTGACGGCCTCCTCCTTTCCGGTCTCGCGGAGCACCAGTGAAAATTCATCGCCGCCGTAACGGCAAACCAGGTCGCTTTCGCGGGTGTAGCTTCTTAATAGCGTCGCTATATCAACCAGAAGCTTGTCCCCTTCAGGGTGACCGAGGGTGTCATTGTATTTCTTGAAATGATCCGTGTCGAGCATAAGGAGAGAGAGGTGCTTGGAATAACGCTCGGCCCAGCGAATCTCCTCCACCAGGCGCTCCTGGAAGTACCGGTGGGCGTAAAGACCCGTGAGACCGTCGGTAATGGCCAGGGTCGTCATTTTCTGGTATAACTCGGCGTTTCTTATCGCCATGGCAGCCTGGTAAGCCACCGTGGAGGCCAGCGCCAGATCCTCCGTGTGGTATGTCCCGGGATCGGTCGTGCCTATGTAAAAAATTCCGAAGACTTCGTTCTCTGTGATGAGCGGGTGAATGATGGCCGAACGCTCATATTCCAGAACGGCGGGAAGGCGGGTGTCTCTCGTATCTTCCATCAGGAGCGGTTTCTGGTAGGCAGTGACCCAGCCCAGCAGGCCTTCGTCCCTGTTGAAGGAGATGTTCTTGATATAATCGCCGTAGGGGCTGACGAACTGCCTTGGGATGAATTCTCCGTTTTCAAGAATGAAAACGATACAGCTCTGATAGGAAACAACTTTTCCGGTCATCTCCACGATGATGCGCATCGTTTCTCCGATATTGAGGCTTTGGGCCAGGGCCTGGCCCAGTTCAAAGAGGGCCGAGAGCAACCTCACCTTGTTGTCGAGCTCAAGATTCATGTTCTGCTGTACCATGAGAGCGCGCTGCTGGGTTTCATAGAGCTGGGCGCTCTTAATGGCCGTGGCCGCCGCGTTGGCCAGAATGGTTACCAGGTGAAGGTGATTCTGGTTATAAGCCTGGGCCCGGGTGATGCCGACGTACATGAGCCCGATGATCTCGTTCTGAACAAAGAGAGGGACGCAAATGGCGCACCTTTCGTCCTTGAAGATCCGGTGTTCCGGGATGGAGACCATGTCGGGAATCAGGACTGGCTTTCTTTCGCTCATGACCAGGCTGATCACGCTCTCCTCCAGTTGAAGGAGAGGTGACAGTTCGAGCAGTTCGCTGTATGGAGTGACATATCTGGCGGCGACCAGGCGATCCTGATTAAGAAGAAAGATGACGCAGCTCTGGTAAACGACCAGCCTGCGCACCATGGATATGACGATCTCCATCGTGTTTTCAAGGCTGACGCTGGCGCCCAGGCTCTGGCCCATTTCATACAGGATGGAGAGTTCGTCCACTTTCTTATGCAGTTCATCGGAGACCTGTCTTCGTTCCGCCTTAAGTTCAACGGATTCATTCTGCAGGGCGTTCAACTGGTTTTCGAGATCTTGCTGATCGGCCAGTAAAATATCCCGGATTCCGTACTCAAGGGATGAACGGATGGCGATAAGGGGCAGAATCAGGATGAGCACATAAAAGATTCCCTGGGTGTAGAACATGGGGACTAACAAGGCCAGTGGAGACAGCGCAAAATTGAAGAGGCGCAGCCGGTTTTGCAGCTTCGACCAGGTTTTCTGATTTTCCTTGGAGAGAAGGCCAACCGCGGTGGTGCTGATAAGAAAATCGAAGAAAAAAAAGATTATTATCCCAATAGCGACGGCCGCGACGTTCTGTCCGCTCATGAATTTCGCCTCGCCGTTAAAGGCCTGGTAGGCCAGACCGGCTATCATGAAGTTCATGAGAAATGAGAAATAGTCAACGGCCCTGGAAAGGCGGTCATGCTTCCCTACAAAGAGTTGGCGCACGAGAGTGGCGGCCGCCGCGATCATGATCCCGGCGGCCAGTCCGAACTGGATGACGGCTCCGAAATAAAGGCAGAAGGTGACGTTTTCAAAGCCGAAGTATGGGAGCTGAAGCGCTTTAATCTCGAAGAGCAGTGCCATCAGTCCCACCAGCAATATGCCAGGGCCCATCTCCGGGGTCAGGTCGAAATTTCGCAGGCTTAGGATCGTAAGCCCGATCACCGTAATGATGATCATGGTTATGAACCTGCGGCTATGTCCGGAATTCTCTTCCATTCACCGACTCCGAAAGATCAGCCTGACGGGATAAAATGAAGCCCCCTCCGGCATGGTTCTGATCGTTAAATCCTTTTCTTCTCCGGGCTGAAGGGGAATCCTTCTTAAAAGCACTTCCTTTCCGACCCGGGTGAATCCCACCGGGATGATTTCGTCGTCTATGAGAAAGGTGGCCGTGGCATGGCCGCCCCGGGGCTGAAAGAGAATCTGTATCTCAGCGGCTTCATGTCCGGAATTTTGAAGTTTCATCCGGATGTTATAAACACACCCATAGGCTCCGGCCAGGCTCTTCTGCGGCAGGTAATTCTGCAGGGCGAAATCCCCGATGGTCAGAAATTTTTCCTTCTCAGCCGAGCGGAAAGCATCTCTCATGTAGAAATTGGCAATCGGATAAACTCCGGCGGCATGCGGGTCCTTGGGATCGGTGATTGACGGATAGGAGATTGATTGTTTTTCGTCATCCACGCTGAAGAGGTACATTTCGAGCGGAGGACCTTCCAGAAGGTGAATCTGGTAGGTGCCGCTTACGACCTCTCCCGGCGGAAGAGGAATGGTGGCCAGGTTAAGGCTGGAATGAGCCTCCACGGTTAAAATTTCCCCCTCGTTCACGGCGAAGCGGGAAAGAAATTCCAGGCTGTTCAGATGCCCTTCCTTCATGAAATCGCCGGAGGGCCCGCCGCATCCGCGGACAACGTGCAATCCGGCGGATGTCTCCCCGGGATTGTACAGGCGCAGAAGCAGAAAGCGGGCTTTACTTTCCGGGTGCCCCAGGTGGTAGTACTGGAAGCGCACCGGCTGGTGACGGATGAGACCTCCGCTGAAAAGAAGACCCCGTTCCCTGACTTTCTCCGGATAGTTGCTGAACATGAGGAAGGTGGGATCCAGGAGAGGAAGATCATAATTTTCGATCGCGACTGTTTTACCGGCATCCGAGCCTGGTTGATCGGGAACCTCGATAATGAGACGCTGATTGACTTCAAGAGGGCCGGGAACCGTAACCTGGATTCCCAGGCGCTCCTTAAGCACTTGCGCGATGAATTCGGCGCTCGCCGGACGGCCGGTAATCTGAATAATTGTCGGTGGTGCGGGCTCCTCTGAAAAGGCTGAAGAGACGCAAATCAGAAGAAAGACAAGGAAATTCCAGATAAAAAGTGCTGCTTTTTTCACTTTTCTATTTTATCATTCACAGTGAGCTCTAGGTTCCCCTTCGGACCTGCAATCAGGTAATGCTGTTGCATACTGCTCTATTTGACGAGCCGCTCTTTATTCCCTTGCCGGCAAGAGGGAATGATTTGTTTTATTTCTCTCTGCAATAAATTTCAAACCGGAATTTACTTGGGACATGGCCTGTTTCTTCGTCATCACAATTCGAATCTGTTTCCACCAAGATATTACAAAAGTAATTTCCTTTTTCATAAGCAAATGATGAACTTCCGGGTCCATCAGCATCATACTTTATGATACATTTCCAGCCGTTTGAAGAAAACATTTTATGCATTGCTTCAAATGGGTCTGGTATCGTTTTAAGCTTGCCTTCCCCTTTTAAGCAGAATACAAAATATTTTCCTTCTTCAATGCTATCTGGCAAATTAATATGAGAAATGTTAACTTTCACTTGCAAAGTTTTGACAGCGTTTGAATGTAATTCATTGATCCATTTCGGAAATTCTGAATTTTCGACGGCTTTGCTTATTTTAATTATTGAAACCAGGATTAAGAGAGTTATTATAAGTATTTTTTTCATCTGCTCAGCAACTCAGCTCAAATGAGGGAGTTATCTCGACTTCAAAGAGGCGGTTCCAGGGGAGAGTCGCTTTGATTGATGAAAGGGGGCCAATGGTGGCCGCGTGTTCCCGCCCCCTGAGGTTCATCCTCACGGTTTGGCCCTGGAAGTGCTCCTCGAAGAATTGTTTTCCACTCTCCCTGAGGCAGTCCCTCACCATGCCGGCGACCCAATCCGCCCCCTCTCCCAGGAAAAGGGGAGAGAGCCCGGCTGATATTACGGCCTTTTTTATTTTCCCCCGGATGATTGACTGGTAGGCCCAGTCGTCGAGGAAGCGGGAGAAGAGGAAGGAGAGGTGCGCCTCCTCCATACGCTTCGCCTCATCGAGGGAGAGGTCTTCCGTCTTTAAGCTTTCTTTTCCGATGAAACGAATGATGCTCTGGGCGATGGCCGTGCCGAGGGTGTTGGCAGCGGTATTCCAGGCGGCGAAGGAGGCGAGGAGATGAATGGGGACGCTCCGCCTGAGGCGGCTGACCAGGAGGCGGTCGGCCCCATTGGCGTAGGCCGTGTCCGCCAGGGCGGCCTCTTTCCCATTCTGGAGAGCCGAGACTATGGCGTTGACGAAACTATCCGTCGCTCCGTCGGCTTTCTCATCCAGGGACTGTAAAACGGCCTC
>Ga0074199_1000970_pt1 | contig 31553 bp, 25 predicted proteins | sample EPASupsiteSAE347_FD_64528 | JGI IMG/M metagenome (GOLD analysis project Ga0074199, IMG submission 64528) | Bioremediated contaminated groundwater from EPA Superfund site, New Mexico - Sample SAE3-47 | ecosystem: Environmental > Aquatic > Deep subsurface > Groundwater > Contaminated ... | reverse complement strand
TACCCTATAGCCAAATTCGTGCCAGTCCGGGCTTCTTGAACAATGGATTGAGCTGAGCCGACGCGTGCGTGGAGCAAAAAGACGCTCCACGCACGCGTCGGCTCAGCTCAATCCTTAGTCGTTAGCAAGTCCCGCTGCACCGTCTTTTGTAGCAGCTTTCTTGAGCGATCACTTCGATCATAAGCACTTTCATCTAGGCATGTCCGGGATCAGGAATGTTCCCCATATTTAATCTTGCGCTTATGAAGTGTGCCAAGAGTGTACCAAGCCACCTTAATCTAGGTCTTAGCCATAGAGCTTGATCTTTGCAAGAAAGTTCTCCTAATTCCAATACCAATTCTGCATCTGACGTTATAGTAAATTTATAACCATAATAGCCTCTTAGATTGACCGTGAAATTGTCATGCATCCACTGAAAAGGCCAATATTTAGAATACAACTCTTTCCAATGGTCCGCTGCGGGTTTGTCAGAAACATCGTCATAACCTATTGATGCGCCACTATTACAAGGCGGCTTGGCTCCATCAAAATGGATAAATATGGCCAGTTTAACTTTGTACTTCTCAGAATCAAGATAGGCATCTTCGCGGATCACATTTACTCCGGCATTTCGAAGTATCCTTGTTGCTTCATCGGCTACTACCGGAGTCCATTCTAGCTCGCTTCCCCATTGCGACTCTGCGCCAGTTGCCCCACTCGTTCTGCCTTCATGTCCAGCTTGAATTAGTACATCGGCTTCTTTCATAGTCTCACCTCTCTTTTGAAATGTTAATTGAGTCTTCCACTTAGATCCACTCTGATACCTTTATTATAACTCCACGATAGACCACCCAGCACCACTAAACTCTGTAAAAACCATACGATGCACCTGCTAGCATATACGTACTGACTGCTAACAACCAGCTAAGCGGCGCCGGGCTACGGACTTGATACCTACATGAAAATCCTTCCCCCGGCGTCCGCTTGAGCGAAAGTTAGCATAAACATGATATTCTAAATACTAAAACATTACAATGATGCAATCTTACACTCATGGTATTTACATTGCACATTTCATGCGCTAACAGTTTTTTATTAATATAAGACACCTATTCATGCATCCTATCATAATGCATACATCTATCTCTGGTATTATCTTTTGACTTTGCTGACTTGACTGCCTTTTTTATGGCCGGTATTTGTTTGTAGGCCCTACCATGATGTGTACATCCACCTTTGGTATTTAAAATATAGCCTCGTGAGCCTGCATTGTTTTCCTGTGAACACCCCGGCGCTTGAAGGAGCATTAGATAGCTTCGCTAACTTTATTACATTTTTGATTGCAAGCATGATTTGTATCATATATATAACAATAATAACAATGAGAGCGCTCGCTTAAACATACGGATTGCTAACGACAAAGCTTAGCGGCGCCGGGCTACGGACTTGATACCTACATGAAAATCCTTCCCCCGGCGTCCGCTAGAGCAGATCGTTAGCACAAACATGAAATGATGAATACTAAAACATTACAATGATATGCTCTTACACTCATGGTATTTACATTGCGCCTTTCATGATCTGACAGTTTTTATTAATACAGGACATCTATTCTCAACCCTACCATGATGCATACATCCATCTCTGGTATTTATTTTTCGCTTTACTGCCTTGGCTGTCTTTTCTTTATGACCGGTATTTGTTTGTAAACCCTACCATGATGTGCACATCCACCTTTGGTATTTAAAGTATAGCTTCGCGAGCCTGCGTTGTTTTCTTGTGAACACTCCGGTGTCTGAACGAGTATTGGATAGCTTCGCTAACTCCATTCCATTTTTGATTGCAAGTATGATTTGTATCATATATATAACAGCTACAACAATGAGAGAACTCGCTTAAACATTCAGGCTGCTAACAATTTATTATGCGTCTCTACCTGGCATCCACATCCGCATGCAAGCATCTACATCTATATGCTTGCATCTAGGTGTAGATACCACCAATACATCTATATGTAGATGCATTTCAGCAAAGCCCGCGAAGGCATCTGCATGTAGATGCAAGCATATGATACCAGATGCATTCATCTACATGCAGATGCGTTTCGGCTAGGTTTTCAAAGCATCTAAATATAGATACATGCATCTACATTTAGATGCATGTAGGAAAATTTAAGAAAGCATCTGTATATAGATGCAAGTATCTGCATGTAGATGCTTATCGAGATGTCTCCGCTAGCTGCTCTGCGTGCCGATCAGGCGGTCCTGGAGGCCAAGGGTGCTCACCAGGTCGTAGCGAAGATCCCAGCATTTTCTTTCTCGATTCCAGATTCCTCCAGCCGCTCTCACCTTTTGCTGCAATTCTCGCTCATTGAGGTCTATTCGAATACCTACAACCTCATGAGCCTGGATCGCCTCGGTTTTAGGATTCCAATCAACTTCCTCGATGATCAGCTCGACTGTCTTGAACCGTTTCTTCGTCTTGGCATCATATCGATACCGGACGCAGACAAGACGATCTCCATATTCAGCAACCAGTCTCCTGGTGCCACGTTGGCCGGGCTTTAAATGAAGTCGCGTTTTCATGGGCACCGCTCTGAAATGGAGTGCCGATAACCTCGATGATTATCGAGCTCCAGGGTTTCTCGCTGCCGACAACTCGGTCCGCAGCCTGGAAGAATAAACGTAGGGTAACCTTCCAGTGTTTTTAAAATAGCTCCACTCGATATGCGCGGCAAATCATGCTCCAGATCCGTACGCCGATGGCGCTCGATAGCGGCAGTCTCGGTTCATTGGGTGACAAATATTCGAAAGTGCAGGTTAGCACAATCAATCCGAGAATTCTATTGAAAAAATACTGATCACCGAATAATGTGACGACATATTGACAATACTGAAATTCCATTCATGGAAGGAGGGCTTGCCTATGAAACTGCTGGATCAGGTTCGGGATGTCATCCGCAAGAAGCACTACTCTATAAGGACGGAGGATGCCTATGTAAACTGGATCAAGCACTTTATCCTGTTCCACGGGAAGCGCCACCCCAAAGACATGGGGGAAAAGGAAATATCACAATTCCTTACTCATCTCGCGGTCAAGGAGAACGTGGCTTCAAGCACTCAAAATCAGGCTTTCTGCGCTGTCGTTTTTCTCTACAAGCACGTACTCGAAAAGGATTTAAAAGATTCCATCCAATTCGAGTACGCCAAGAAGCCAAAGAAGCTTCCTGTCGTGCTCACGAAAGAGGAGGTTTCTCAAGTTCTCGGACACCTCTCGGGCACTCATCTTCTTATGGCGAATCTCCTCTACGGGTGTGGACTGCGAATCATGGAATGCCTTCGCCTGCGCGTAAAAGACGTGGATTTCGGTCAGAATCAGGTGATCGTGCGCGACGGCAAAGGCATGAAGGACCGCTCGACGGTTTTTCCCGAGAAGCTGAAGGTCTCTCTTATCGAGCATCTCTTCCAGGTGCGAGTCATGCACCAGGCGGATCTAAAGGAGGGTTACGGCGAGGTCTATCTTCCTTTCGCGCTCGATCGAAAATACCCTGGTGCTCCCAAGCAATGGGGTTGGCAGTATGTTTTTCCATCCGATCAGTTATCCAGGGATCCACGGTCCGGAAAGGTGCGCCGGCATCACATCGATGAGCGTGTGGTGCAAAGGGCAGTCCATAGAGCCGCACAGGCGGCTGGGATCGTTAAGCTCGTAACTCCTCATGTTTTCAGGCATTCGTTTGCAACTCATCTCCTGGAGGCCGGGTATGATATCCGCACCGTGCAGGAACTGCTCGGGCACGAAGACGTGTCCACGACCATGATCTATACCCACGTCATGAACAAAGGCGGGCTGGGTGCCAAGAGTCCTTTGGATATGCTGTGATGAAGTCGAAGCGTACGGTCTGAAAGACGGATCGCGTTTCCCGGTCGGGATTTAGTCCCCGTCTTGTGAAGGGGCATCAGGAAGGTTGGCAGCCATCTTTCCATACGTTATTCTTTATGCTGAAGGCCGTTTTTTTCTCTATGCTCATAAAGAGCCCTTATTCTCTATGCTGAAAGGTCGCTTATGCTAATCACCTGCTTCGGAGCAGCTCGATGTGTCACAGGTTCGTGTTTTCTTCTGGATAACGGCAGGAAGTATCTGGTCGATTGCGGATTGTTTCAAGGCGGAAGGAGCATGGAGGCTCTGAACCGTCAGGCGTGGGGATTCAACCCTCGGGATATCTCCGCCGTCTTTCTCACTCATGCCCACATAGACCACTGCGGGCGCATCCCCAAATTGGTGAAGGACGGGTTTGGCGGGAAGATCTACACAACTCTTCCAACCATAGAGCTCTGCAAGATACTGCTCCTCGATTCGGCTCATATTCAGGAGATGGAAGCGGAATGGGAGACTCGCAAGAACCGCAGGCGAGGCCATAAGGATGTCCAGCCTCTCTATACCATCGACGACGCCGAGGCATGCCTTCCTCACTTCGAGGCGGTTTCGCGAGATGAAATGATCCAGGTGCATCGTGAGCTAAAGATCCGCTTCCGCAATGCAGGCCATATCCTGGGCTCCTCGATCATGGAGGTCTGGAGCGGGCCGCCGGAAGCTCCGCACAAGGCGGTCTTCTCGGGCGATCTCGGGCGCAAGGATCAGCTCATTGTCGAAGATCCGGAGCCGATACTTTCGGCGGATACGCTCTTTATCGAATCCACCTACGGCAACCGCAACCACAAGAGCCAGGAGCAGAGCGAAAAGGAACTCCTCGAAGCCATCCACTACAGCTACCAGAACAATGAGAAAGTGATCATTCCGGCCTTTGCCGTGGAACGGACCCAGGAGCTTCTCTACCTGATCGGGCAGTTTTTCAGGAAAGGGCTCATTCCCTCCATGCCCGTCTACCTGGATAGCCCTCTTGCCATTGCCGCAACCGACATCTTCCGGAGCATGCAGTCTCAATTCGATACGGATACACTCGATATCGTCAACGGTGGCCACGATCCCTTCAGCTTCCCGCAGCTCAGACTCTCGAAGACGTCTCAGGACTCCATTGCCATCAACGAGACCCCCGGCCCCGCTATCGTCATCGCGGGCAACGGCATGTGCACGGCGGGGCGCATCAAGCACCACCTCAAGCACAACCTCTGGCGCCCCGGCTGTTCCGTGGTGATTGTGGGGTTTCAGGCGGCGGGCACCATCGGACGCAAGATCGTCGAGGGCATGCAGGTTATCAAGGTCTTCGGCGAAAAGATCGTGGTAAGGGCCAAGGTATTCACCATAGGCGGCTTCTCGGCTCACGCCGGCCAGTCGGATCTTCTGGAATGGCTCGGCCATTTCGAAAACCCGCTGATGCACGTAAACGTCATCCACGGTGAGGAAAACATCAGCGAGAGCTTCGCCGCGCTGGTGAATGAGCGCTTCGGCTTTTCAACCCGCGTGCCCGGCATCGGCGATTCCATCCGCCTCATTCCTCCCGCCGCGGCAGCCGTAATGGAAGAAAGCGAAGAGCTGAAGTGGCACAAGCATCTCATGAAGGTCAATCAGAAGGCCGATGAAATCAAAGCTCTCTGGGAGAGAGCACCCCAGCTCCTGCCCCGGCGCCTTCTGCAGCGGCTCGAACAGGAGCTGTTGCATGCGGAAGCCAGTCTCGAGACGATTTTGCAGGAGGCGACAGCTCGCGGGACCGGGATTCCTCGGAAATGAGATCCGACGGAGATCGTCGATCCGGATTCATCGTCCGCGGGAAGCCCAAGTGATACCGGCTCATGCCGGCTCTATCCCTGACGTCCCTGCAGCATTGCGAGCGGCATAAAAGGTCTGCCGCCAGGCTTCGAAGCAGCCTTCTTCGATGGCCTGGCGCATACCGGCCATGAGGGTCAGGTAGTAGTGGAGATTGTGGAGGGTGTTGAGGCGATAGGCCAGGAGCTCGTGGGACATGAAAAGGTGGCGCAGATAGGCCCTCGTGAAGCGCTGACAGGTGTAGCAGGCGCAGCCGGGCTCGATGGGGGAGCTGTCATCGGCGTAGCAGGCGTTCTTGATCTGGACGGCTCCCCGGGACGTGAAGAGCATGCCGTTTCTCGCATTGCGCGTGGGCATGACGCAGTCGAACATGTCCACGCCGAGGCGCACGCCTTCGACGAGGTCTTCGGGAGTCCCCACGCCCATGATATAGCGCGGGCGGGAAAAGGGTAGCTCGGGAACCATGGTTTCCATCACAGCCAGCATTTCTTCTTTCGGCTCCCCGACGGCAAGGCTCCCCAAGGCGTAGCCGTCGAAGCCGATTTCGAGGAGCTTTTCAAGGCAGGATCGCCTCAGATCTATGAAAACACTTCCCTGAACGATCCCGAACAACGCCTGATCCTCCCGATGCCGCGCTTCCTTGCAGCGCCTGGCCCACCGCACGGTCCGCTCCATGGATGAGGCCGCGTATTCATAGGATACGGGATAGGACGTGCATTCGTCGAAGCACATGGCGATATCGGAGCCGAGCTGCCCCTGGATCTCCATGGCCGTTTCAGGGCGGATCAGGTGACGGGAGCCGTCGATGTGGGACTGAAACAGCACACCGTCTTCCTCGATCTTCGACATCTTCGCCAGGCTGAACACCTGAAAGCCTCCGCTGTCCGTAAGGATAGATCCATTCCAGTGCATGAAGGTGTGCAGGCCTCCCAGGCGTCCAATCCGGTCCGCCCCGGGCCTCAGGTACAGATGGTAGGTATTTCCAAGAATGATCTGAGCTCCCAGCGCCTCGACCTCGTCAGGGGAGAGGCTCTTGACGGAGGCCTGCGTCCCCACGGGCATGAAAACCGGCGTCTCCACGGGCCCGTGAGCGGTCAACATGCGGCCGCGGCGGGCTCCGCAGGAGGGATCATTTGCAATGACTTCAAAATCCACGACGGACGTCCTCCACTTTCTTGAATGATCTGCAATGCCTCATATGCACTTTTTCTCTGGCTGTTCACTCACAAAATCAACATGGCATCGCCATAACTGAAGTATCGGTATCCATGGCTAATGGCTTCACCGTAGGCGCTCAGGATGGCCCCGCGGCCGGCGAAGGCGGAAACCAGCAGGAGGAGCGTCGATCTGGGCAGGTGGAAGTTAGTGATCATACGGTCCACCACACGAAAGGTATAGCCCGGAAAGATGTAGTGATTGCAGAACCCTGAAAAAGGTACGACCGTCCCATGGCGGCAGGCCACCCATTCGAGAGCGCGCACCACCGTCGTTCCAACAGCAAGGACACGCCGCCCTTCCCTTTTGGCCGCCTGGATTCGCTGTGCCGTATCGAGACCGATTTCGGCATATTCGGCATGCATCTGATGTTCTCTGACATCTTCCGCCCGGATGGGAGCGAACGTGCCGTAGCCCACGTGGAGCGTGACGGTCAGGAGCTCGATCCCCCGGTTTTCGAGTGTTCCGAGGAGCTCACGGGAAAAATGAAGGCCCGCGGTCGGGGCGGCTACCGCTCCCGGTTTTTGAGCGTAGACCGTCTGATAGGCGTCGAGATCGTCTACGGGAGGCGGCTCTCCGTTTCTTCTTATGTATGGGGGAAGAGGCACTTCTCCAATGCGATGGAGAACATCCAGAAAGGGCTCGGGAGTCAGGAAGAGGACACGGGCTTTCCCGTCCTGAAGCGGAGATACGACTTTCGCCCGTATGCCTCCATCGAGGAGGATGAGGCTTTCGGGCTGCGTGCGCTTCGAGGCTTTGACCAGGCAATGATAGCCTTCCCGGCTCCCCAGGTCCGGATCTTTGTAGGGATCCAGGATCAGAAGCTCCACCCGGCCACCGCTTTCCTTCGTTCCATGCAGGCGCGCCGGGACGACGCGAGTGTCGTTCACGACCAGCACGTCGCCCGGCTCCAGGTAGCGAAGAACATCATCGAAGCGGCAATGCTCCAGCCGCTTCGCCGCCCGGTCAAGAACCAGCAGGCGGGAGGCATCACGCCGGGCCGACGGCTTTTGGGCAATCAGACTTTCGGGGAGATCGTAGTCGTAGTCATCGAGGCGATAGGCAAAATCCCGGTCGTCCGCGACCGGATTTCGGTTCTCATCCATGGGCACTCTTTTCGTCCATTTCCCGTCTGAGCTTGCGCCCATATTTCATTCCCAAATTCTCCCCTATCCGCCATGATGCCTTCCCCAATAGACCAGAAGAAGCCCCAGGGCCATCAGTATGCCGCCCATAATTCGAAGATGGAGGGACTTGGTACTGCAGATTTTCCGCATCCACTTTTTCACCTGCCCAGGGGAAGCAAGATAAGGCAAGCCTTCGAAAAAACAGATCAGGCCGGCCACTGTAAAGAGGTACCCTCGCATCTTCGTTCATCCTTCTCAATGGGATCTTGCCAAGATTTTCTTTGCATTCCCGCCCGAATGGCCTAACATATTTTTCGAGGAATGCAAAGAATCTCCTGCCGCGGTGCGCGGAGGGCGCAAAAAATGGATGCGAGCGGGAGTAAGAAAGGCGGTGAAGAAAAGGATGCCTTTGAGTTGGGTTGAAATCGATCTGGCGGCCTTGAGGCATAATTACTATCAGGCTCAGAGTCTCGTGTCGCCGAACACATGTATTGTGGGCGTCGTAAAGTCGGATGCCTACGGGCACGGGATGATTCCCGTGGCTCGTGAGCTGGTGACCTGCGGTATTAATTTCCTGGCAGTCAGCAAGTATTGGGAAGCGGAGGAGCTTCGCGCGCACGGAATCCGGCTGCCCATCGTATCGCTGTTGGGCGTGGGACCCAGGGAAATGGTTGCCGCCGTCCGGCAGGAAGTACGTCCGGCCATCTTTCGCCTCGATCAGGCAAAGCTTTTGAGCCAGGCTGCCTGCAGCCTCGATCTGCCCGCGCGCGTGCACATCAAGGTAGATACTGGAATGGGGAGACTGGGAGTCCCCTGTGATAAAATGGGCTCATTTCTGGATGAATTGCTCAGCATGCCGGGACTCGAAATCGAAGGACTTCTGTCCCACTTTGCCGAAGCGGACGAAACCGACAAGTCCTTTTGCCAATGCCAAATCGACCGTTTCAGTGAAATTTTGCAGCTCCTGGCCAAGCGCGGCCGTCCCGTCAGTTACGCTCATCTGGCAAACAGCGCGGGCCTCATGGATTTGCAGCACGCTCATTTCCACCTGGTCAGACCGGGCATCATGCTGTACGGCTCCACGCCTTTCCGGGCCGTTCCTCCGCCCGTGGAGCTGCGTCCCGTCATGGCTTACAAAGCCAGGATACTTCAGCTCAAGGACGTTCCCGCGGGACAGCCCATCGGTTACGGAAGAACGTTCGTCACCTCGGAGCCGAGCCGCATCGCCACCATTCCCGTCGGCTACGACGACGGCTACCCGAGGCTCCTTTCCAACCGGGGACAGGTGCTCATCAGGGGCAAGCGGGCTCCGGTGGTCGGACGGGTGTCCATGAATCTCATTACCGCCGACGTGACACACATTCCGGAAGCCGTCGAGGATGATGAAGTAGTGCTCCTGGGAGCCCAGGGAAAAGAACGGATCACCGCGGAAGAGATCGCGAGCCTTTGCGAAACCATCAGTTATGAAATCTACTGCAACATCGGACGGCACCGCGATAAGCACTTCCTCGATGCCGCGGCTCCTTCGGAGGGATGAAACTGAGTAAGAGAGCGGAAAGAATCGTCCTTCAGACGACTGTATCGACCACGGTCCCCTTCCTGGCTGCATCGCCCTGCCCGCCAGTCCGCATATTATCGAGGGTCTTTTTCATCAGCTCCTGCCGTGCCTTTTCCGCTTTGCTCCCCGCGCTGGCGGCAACGCCGGCGTCCTGGGAAGAAGGCTGAGCGGGGGCGAGAGCAGCCCGCTTGACCACTTCCATCTTTTGAATGGTGGCTTCCGGATTGTCGGGAACGGCGCTGGTGTCGATGCCGACTTCTCCGCCCACGGCGTAGCGGCGGCCGTCAGGCCCGGTCTGGTACTCGAAGGTCGGCCCGCCTGTTACGTACTGGCCTCCGGCCGAAAGGTGGGCCTGCTCATGGGCTCTCACTTCCGAGTCACGCTGCTTGAGCTTGGTGACTTCCGCCTGCTCTTCGGCGCTCTCGGCGGTGCCGTTCGCCTTTTGCAAAGATCCGGGACTGCCGTCCTTGCCGTTTTTGACTTTATTAGCGGTATTAGCGGTATTAGCGCTATTGCAGTTGTCGCAGCTCTGCTTTACGTCCCGATAGACGTTCTGGTACGCACCATATCCGCTGATCGACATTCCCATGGGCCGGTCCTCCCTGGTTCGCGAAATAGAAGCCACCTCATATCGTCTATCGGCAAATCGATCAGGGAGCTTTAGAAAAAAAGTGCACCGTTCGCAAAATTCCCGTGAATGCCCCTTCTAAAGTGAAGGGCTTTCCGTTATTTCCCTCTCTTACAGTCCACCGCCGGTGTCCGAATGACGATCACCTTGCGCCCTCCGGTGCTGGTGTTATATAAGAACAGCTCGATCACGTTTGAAGGAGGAAATCTGTAATATGGCTCTTGTTCGAAATCGAATTCTCGAAATGCTTGCCGATGCGATCTCACCTATTCTAAGCTCGATTGACCCAACGGCTTCCGCCCGCCCGGCCATTGAGCTCGAGATTCCCAAAACCTCTCAACACGGAGACTATGCCACCAATGTGGCTCTCAGCCTGACGCGACAGCTCAAGCGCAATCCGCGTGAAATCGCGTCGCTCATTGTGAACAACCTGAAAGACACGGACGGTATCTTGCAGAAAGTCGAAATAGCGGGTCCCGGATTCATCAACCTCTTTGTTCGGCCTGAAGCCTGGCATGGTGTGCTTCGTGAAATTCTCGAAAATCCTGAAACCTACTGGCGACAGGACTTGGGAAAAGGCAAAAAAGTCCAGGTGGAATTCGTCAGCGCCAATCCCACCGGTCCGCTCCACATCGGCCACGGGCGGGGAGCGGCCACGGGGGACGTCCTGGCGAACATTCTAACGGCCTGCGGCTATGATGTTGAGCGCGAATATTACATCAACGACGCCGGAAACCAGATGAACACGCTCGGACGCAGCCTCTACTACCGCTACCAGGAGCTGTTGGGAGAGTCCATCGAATTTCCCGAGGGACACTACCAGGGCGAGTACATGCGTGACCTCGCCCGCCGGTTCAAAGATGACGTGGGAGACCGCTACCTGCGGAGGCCTCTCCATGAGGTGCTGCCCGTCTTTACCGGTTACGCCGGTAACAGTATCATGGCTGGGATCAGAGAAGATCTGGAAGTCTTCGGCGTGGGGTTTGACCGCTGGTTCAGCGAGCAGAGTCTCCATGACGAAAACGCCATCAAAACGACCATCCATGCTCTCGAGGCTCGGGGCCACGTCTACGAGGAGGAGGGCGCAAAATGGTTCAAGAGCACAGCCTTCGGAGATGAAAAAGACCGGGTGGTGGTTCGCGCCAACGGCATCAGTACCTATTTCGCCTCGGACCTTGCCTACCACAAGAACAAATTCGACCGCGGCTTCGACCTGGTTATCGACATTTGGGGCGCAGACCATCACGGATACGTCGAGCGAATGCTTGCGGGAGCGCAGGCTCTGGGACGGGAGCGCAGCGATTTGAAGCTCATTCTCGTCCAGCTCGTGAACCTCCTGCGGGGAGGAAAGCCCGTGGCCATGTCCACCCGCTCCGGTGAATTCGTCACGCTTCGAGAAGTGATCGACGAAGTGGGAAAGGATGCCGCACGTTTCATCTTCCTCACGCGCCGCTCGGACAGCCCCCTTGATTTCGACCTGGACGTCGCCAAGATGCAGAGCAACGACAATCCGGTTTTCTACGTTCAGTACGCCCATGCCCGGTTGTGCAGCGTCTTCGAGGTGGCAAAGGAGCGGGGCATTCCCTGCGATTGGTCCCGAGACCTGCGAAACATCGACCTCAATCGCCTGAGCCTTCCGCGGGAGATGGACATCATAAAGCTATTGGGCGAGTACCCGGAAGTGGTAGCCAACTGTGCAAGAACCCTGGAACCGCATTTCATACCCTATTACCTGCATGAGCTGGTTTCCCTCTTCCACGGCTACTACAATCAGAACCGCATTCTGGGAGACGACCCGGAGCTGACACAGGTGCGCATCGCCCTTGCCTCCGCCGTCCGCCAGGTCATTCGCAACGCACTGAATCTGGTCGGAGTCAACGCTCCGGAAAAGATGTGATCCTAATAGCCCGGGGGAGCTTCAGAGCATTAGCAGGGACATGCAATCACAGGGACATGGATCGATGAATCCCGCGAAGAAAGACGCTGGCAATTACGATCAGGGCGAGGCAAGCAGGAGCTCGAAGAAGTACCGAATCGAGCTGGGGGTGAAGCATATCTTCGTGATGGCCATTATGTCGGTCCTGTTTCTCTCCTGGATGTTTGCCTTCGGGGTCCTGGTGGGCAGAGGCGTTCCGCAGGTCAGTTCAAAGGACATTTCCCTTCGCGCCGACTTCCTGCGTTTTTTGGGACTGGGCAAGGAAATTCCGCCGCCGCCCGAAAACGTGGCGGAGACCTGGGAAAATCCCAAGAAGATGCTTGAATCTCTGAACTACTATGAAGACTTGTCTCAAAAGGCCCCCGCGGCCGCTCCCCCAAAACCATCGGCCTCTGCCTCGGGAGCGCCGCAAAAAGGGCCGCCCAATGAAGCTTCGGGCCAGAAAGCCAATGAGCCTGCAAACCCGAAGGAGAAGCCCGGAGAGCCCACAGCCCCAAAGGGACGGGACGCTTCAACGCAAAAGGGTAACGAATACGCAGGACTTAAGCCCCATGATCCTTCAGGCGTGAAGGGCGTGGAGCCCTCCGAGCAGAAGGCGGGCGATATCCCTGGTCCGAAAGGTGGCGACCTTTCGGGCCAGAAGGCAGGCAACCTTTCAAATCCAAAAGGCAGTGAGCCCTCGAGCCCAAAGCCAAAAGCCGGTGCGGCGGAGCCGGGAAAAGCAGCTCCGCGCCCGGCGGCACCAAAACACCGCGATCCAGCTCCATCCGACGCCCCCGGAGAGCACTTCACCCTCTTGATCGCATCCCTCAAGGATACGGAAAAGGCTCAGCATCTGGTAGAGGAGCTCAAGACCAAAGGCTACGCCGCTCGCATCGAGCCTCTCGATCTGAACGACAGCGGCCACTGGAATCGCGTGCTGGTGAGCTCTTTCCGCAACCGTGAAGAAGCCACCCGCTTCGCCGCCGAGCTCAACCGCAAAGAACGCCTGGAAGGCCTGGTGATTCGCGAGGCACATTAGCCTCACCCGTCAATGAGCTCCCTCTACGCTCCTGGATTACATTCTTCCTCTCCTTCGGCCTTTGGGCTCCGGACCTTTCGTTGACAGGGGATTCCTCAAGCATTACCAAAGGTAATGACCCGTTGAATCTTGCCATTCAACTTCGGGTCTCAGTGATGTGTTGTGATGCAGGAAAGGAGAGTACCATGGAGAAGATGAAAATCCTTTTTCCGGTAGACCTATCGACCGTGTCTCCGAAGATCGTTCCGAAAGTTCTTGAAATGGGTTATAAATTTGGTGCCGAAATTCACCTCCTTTACGTGAGCGGCACTCTCGAGGAATATTCCACTTTTCACGTGCCTCATCCCTCCCTGGATGGCTTCGAAGATGACATTTACAGGATTGCCGAGCGCAAGTTGCAGGAATTCCAGGAAGAACATTTCGCACGCTATCCCGATGTCACCAGAAGCGTCGTGCGCGGCCATCCCGCGGAGGAAATTCTGAAATATATCGATGCAAAGGGAATCGATTTAGTGGTTGTGGGAACCCATGGAAGAACGGGGCTCGAGAGGATGATTTTCGGCAGCACCGCGGAGCATGTGATCAAAGCGTCGTCGGTTCCCGTTTTGAGTGTCAATCCCTATAAACGGAGCTATGTGGAGACGTTTACACGCGAGGAGCTGCATGAGAAGGCGGCATAATTTCAAACCCTGCAAATTGCTCGACGGCCGGCAGTTGCTCCAAAAGACTTTTTAGCTCGTTGCGAGGCAGGCTTCCAACCTTCCTCGCAACCCCTTCCACCCCAAGGCATGGCTCGCCTTAGTCAAAATCAGCTTTACAGCTTATGCAATTATTGAGGAATCAAAAGAGGACATAGGGGACAAAGAGGACGTGAGGAATGAAGAGCGGCAGTGCAAACAATCCCTTCTCCTTCATGTCCTTAACGTCCTTCATGTCCTTAACGTCCTTTTTGTCCTTTCGTGGTTTGAAACTGTAAAGCATGTGCCGGCCATGTCCAAGCCTGCACAACAGGTGAACAGGCAAAACCTTTCACCTGCTCACCTCTTTACTCATTTCCGAACCAGCACGGTTTGAACATTCGCTTATGCTTCGCATCTCGAGCTTGTTGTGCTATGGTGCCCCGCTTGAAGCCGGGGAGCCTGCCCAGCCCCCCCGCACGCAATGGCTGAAATCAAGAAACGGAGTTGTACGATGGTGTTCAAGCGGTTGTTCCTTCTCATCCTGATACCGGCACTGATCTCTTGCGGAAAGTGGAATCTCAGCGGACTGGACTTTACCTCGCGGCCCAAGGGGACGGTTTGTCCTCTTGTTCTCGTTCCACAGGAAGAGCTTACACCCAAGCTTTCCCTGGACGGCCGGCCGGCGCCCTCTCTTCATATCGATGAGATGGCTTTCAACTTCGGCAACAGCGTGGAAGAGGATGAATTTTCTCATTCTTTCAAGGTTCGCAACCTCGGCACGGCTCCTCTGGAGATCAGGAAGATTGTGCCCGGCTGAGGATGCACCGCAGCCGATTTCGATCGGGCTATCCCTCCCGGCGGTGAGGGAAAAATTACTATCACGCTGCATATGAAGGGCTTGCAGGGGCACTTCGACAAATCGTCACTGGTTCTCACCAACGACCCGCAAAAATCCTACTTTACACTAACGGTAAAGGGCACGATGAACCCCTGGAGGGCGAAAAAGCCCAGTGAAGCAGATCCTTGAAAAGATGCTACGAACCCTCTCCTTTCTTCCACCTTGCACATGAACAGGATCGAGTATTCCTCCCGGCATGCAAAGGCGAAGTTGAAGGAGATGCCTGTTTTTCTCTTGCTTTTTTGAATTTTAGGTTTATTTTTACCGCGTTTCATAAAGAGGGGTTCGGTATTCCGGGTTATGTAGGAAATCGGTCTTTCGCCTGGACGAGCGGTTCCAAAGTAGCTCTGAAGTAACGCGCCCAAGAGCATGGTTTGAGTTATGATTGCAGGAAAGGACTTGAAATGGCGGAAGGTCGAGTAAAGTGGTTCAATGACAAGAAGGGCTATGGCTTTATCGAAACCAGTGAAGGACAGGATGTATTCGTTCATCACACCTCCATCGAGGCTAACGGGTTCCGCACCTTGAGCGAGGGACAGAAGGTGGCCTTCGAGGTGGAAAGAGGCACAAAGGGACCCCAGGCCGTGAGGGTAAAAGCCCTCTCATGAAGCAATAGCTGCAGAATTTCGAAGGTTGCAATCAGGCCGGGGGGAAGCTCCGGCCTTTTTGTTGGCGTGCGGATCAAAAGCATGCCATGATCCACACCCTGGTGGATACTTCATTTCGATAGAAGACCTCCAGGCGGTAAGGAAAGATTCTTTTATGACATTTCACGGTTCCCCGGGAGCCATTTTTCTCGGGGGGATACATTGCCGCGGATCAAATCCCCACCCTGCTTGCGGAGGACTAGGATGACCAAGCAACAATTGATCGAGCTTCTGGCTCGAAGAGAAGGAATCACCCAGCAAGCGGCAAAGCTTGCCGTCAACACCACTTTCGACAGCATGGCTCACACCCTTATTGAAGGTGGCAGAATCGAGATCCGGGGCTTTGGAAGCTTCAAACCCAAACAATACAGTGGCTACGAAGCGAGAAACCCGAAAACGGGGGAAATCATCAAGGTCAAGCCCAAGCGGCTACCCTTTTTCAAGGTTGGGAAAGAGCTCAGGCAAAGAGCGGATTCCGATGAAGACTAACAGCTTGCCGGGGAAATCGGACCCGGTGTGAGATCGACCACGAAACACACGAAATACACGAAAGAAGAATAGATCGACCTTTCGCCTCTGTTCTCCGAGCAATGTCCATTGTTGTCTTTGGCTTTTTTCGCGCAGGTTGTGTGTTTCGTGGCTTATCTCCGGCAGCACTTCCATTCGAGCACGATTTCTCCGGCCATTTCTCCCGCATGCAGCGCAAGCTCAGATTCCATGAATATCCACAGTAGCACCGCCTTCCACGGCGGCTCCGGGCTGGGCTGCTACCGAGCGAAGGATGCCGGAAAAGGAGTGGTTATGAGAATTCTGGTTGCTGTCGACAACAGCGCCGAGTCGGCGGTGGCACTCCGCTATGCCTGCCATTTGCTGGCCAATTCCAATTCATGGATGGAAACCCTTTACGTGAAGCCGGACGAAGCCGACATCACGCCCGAGAATTTCTATGCCCCGTTTGTTGAAAAAGAAGACCTTGTAGAATGGATCGAATCGACGGCCGAAGAAGTGGAAGAGCAGGTTCTGAGCTCCTTCGATACCTGTTCGGCCGGAAAGGTGGCTTGCTGGCGCCATGTGGCCGCCGGCGATCCCGCGGATGAAATTCTCAAGGCCTCAGATTCACGCAGCTATGACATGATCGTACTGGGCTCTCAGGGCAGATCGGCGCTGCGAGGCTTTCTGCTGGGTGCCGTCCACTCCAAGATCCTTCATCACTCACGAAAACCGGTACTGATCGTTCGCAATTTCCGCCCTCTCCAGCGAGTTCTGGTGGCCTACCGCGGGTCGCGGTGCGACCAGGGAGCCCTGAAATTCCTTGCTCGCCTCCTGGCTTTCAAGAAGCCGGAAATCACCGTCCTGCACGTTCAGGAAACACAGAGGAGCGAAAGCAAGGAAGCTGCTCAAAGCTGCCTTCTGCAAGGTGAGCGGACGCTGCGTGAATTCGATTACGCCCCCGTAACACGGATGGTCAAAGGGGATTTTGTGGACGAGATCCTGAAGGAAGTCGCCACCGAGCGCTACGACCTTGTCGTTCTGGGCGCCTATGGCCACAACCGTCCCAGATATTTGAAGCTCATCACTGATGAAGCCCTGAACCTGGTCCACCTCACCAACCGCCCCGTGCTGGTCTATCGGGATGAGGCAGAGCCGTGAGACACTTGCCCGGAACCGAGCAAACCGCGGAGAGCACAGAGGAGCAGAGAGCGCAAGAAAAGAAAAATGTAAAAAAGACAGCGAGATCTCTGCATCCTCCGCCTCTCTGCTCCTCTGTGCTCTCTGCGGTTTGCTCGACTCCCCCACTGAAAGAAAAGCACTAACGAACATCGCTCCTATTGCGTTTTGCAATATCTCGCTTTCCAATGTGACACTTCCGATCTAACGAAAAACCAGCCACTTAAGCACAAGCAAACAAGTGTGTTGCATATTGCAACAAAAAGGAGAGGTGCGCCCAGGTGAGGGGTATTGGAAAACGTTTTATGATAACGGCATGTTAGCATGTAAGTCTCTTATGGTACGTAAATTGCTTATAAAATCAGTAAGGGCTGGAATAATGAAGCAAGCACGAGGAGAAAATTGAAGGTCCTCAAAGGTGCACAAAACAACCCGCGTGAATAAAGGGCGGAGAAACGGGAGGAAGACAGATGAGCGGCGAGAAGAGCACAGAGAGAACAGAATTTATCGGCAGGGCAATAACTTACGGCCTGCTCACAGCGGCATTTTATCTGGCGGGATGGCTCAACACGGACGTCGTTGGGGCCAATCTCACCATGGCGACCTGGTATGTGGCATTGCCCTTTCTCGCCATTGCCGTTTCTTTGCCCCTGGCTTTCGCGATAAATCTCCGAGCGGCATGGCCGGTGGCGGGGTCGGTGCAAAGAGCTGCTCAGCGACAAACTGAGAAGACGGGCGTTGTACAGAGGAAGCATTCCGTGTACAGGGCTCGCGCTCGAGCCCATATCAACCCCTGGCACAATTTCTAGGTTGTCGGCTTCGAAGAGACGGTGTGCATTCTAATTCACTCCAAAGGAGGAAATATGCTATAGTCCCGGCCATTACGACAAACTGGCCGACTCTAAGGAATGGAATCAGATGCCCGATCTCGAGCACACCCTGGAAAAACAGATTCAACGTCTCTCGCTTCGAATCAAGAAATTACAGGGTGTCAGCAGGCAGTGCTCCACTATCCGGCTGATCGGTTTTCTGGTCGGGGCTCTATTGATTTGGGCGAGCTTCGAATTTGCCGGCAACCGGCCCGGCTGGATGACCACAGTGGCGGCGGTTGCAGCATTCTGCATAGTGCTCTACCGTCACGGCCGTCTAAAGGACAGCATCGAGCGGCACCGAATTTTGCTCGATTTCAAGTCCGCTCAGCTTGCACGGATCAGGCTGAATTGGGAGCATATACCACCTGTATCGGCCATGCCCGTGCAGGTGGAGCATCCTTTCGGAATCGACCTGGATATAGCGGGAGATCGGTCTTTGCATCACCTGATCGACACGACCGTCTCGCTGGAGGGCAGCAGGAAGGTTTCGAGCTGGCTGATGCAAGCCGAGCCCGATCTGGAGGGCGTGCTCAAGAGGCAGTTGCTTGTAAGAGAGTTGAGCCCGCTCACGCTTTTCAGGGACAAGCTCATCGTGAATGCCCGGAGAGTGCAGGAAGCTTCCCATGAGAAGCTGGATATGAAGAGCATTCTCCAATGGTTTCAAAAACACGGAGCAGGCGCTTCCGTGGGAAAGGCTTTGTTACCGCTCACCGTTCTCGGGGTCTCCAACCTCCTCATTTTTTCCCTGTCAGCCATGGAGATCATTCCCTGGTATTTCCGTGCCATGTTTTTTTTCTACTTTGCCGCGCTTTTCGTCCTACAGATCGAGATCAGGAAGGCATTCCGGGAGGCAATGACGCTGGAAGCCACGCTTGACAGGCTCCATGCGATCTTCCGGCATCTGGAAAAATTCGGATATTCATACACCCCACACCTGGCCGCGCTATGCGCGCCTTTTCTGGATCGGCACAACCGGCCATCCACCCACCTCAAGCGCATCTCGCAAGTCGTTTCAGGGATAAGCGTAAGGTCCAACCCGCTAATCTGGCTCTGCCTGAATGCCGTCCTGCCCTGGGACATTTATTTCGTTCATCGTCTGGAGCAATGCAGGAAAGACACAGCGGCCATGCTGCCCGCGTGGCTGGACGTCTTTACCGAGGTTGAGGCGCTCAGCTCACTGGCAAACTTTGCATATCTCAATCCCGAATATTCCTACCCCGAAATCGAAGCTACCGGCGATACCGTACCGTCGAGCCGGCGCGTCGAGGCTATCCCACCCATGCGCTTCAACGCCGAGCACCTGGGACATCCGCTCATCCAGGGCCGCAACAGAATATCCAACGACATCTTCCTCGATGAGCGCAATCGGATCGCTCTGATCACCGGTTCCAACATGGCGGGAAAGAGCAGCTTCCTTCGAACGATCGGCGTCAATCTCAGCCTGGCTTATGCGGGGGCTCCCGTGTGTGCCGCGAGTCTTCGCACGGGCCTTTTTCGAATTTTTGCATGCATGCGTATCAATGATTCGTTGACGGACGGCTTTTCCTTTTTCTATGCCGAAGTAAGGCGCCTGAAAATGCTGCTCTCGGCTGTGGAGAGCGATAACGGCCTTCCGGTGATCTTCCTGCTCGACGAGATATTCAGAGGAACCAACAATCAAGAGCGCTTCATAGGCAGCCGAGCCTACATACGTGCCCTGGCCCGACATCCGGCGGTCGGCATCATTGCCACTCACGATCTGGAGCTGGTGAAGCTCGCTGACGAGAACCGGGTAATCACCAACTATCATTTCAGAGAGGAAGTCAAGGAGGGCCGGATGATATTCGACTATAGACTGAGACCTGGACCCTGCCCTACGACCAATGCGCTGAAAATAATGGCGCTGGCAGGATTACCGGTCCAGGCGTTTTGACGATCCGCCGGCTGTCGAAGGCGCTTCGGCCTTGCGTCCTTTGTGCCGCGTCGTTACGATTAAAAGCAGAGAGCCGGTTTCGAGTGGACAGGGGGGGGGATTTGATATTCGCCGGTCGTGGAGGTGAGGGCATTGCCTGAAAAACAAGAGGATCTTACGGACGGTCTGGAGCTGCTGCTCGCGGTGATGCCTCCGCTTATTCGGAGTGGTATTGAATCCGGAGAAGGCTATGAGCGTCTGATCGAGGTGGTGCTCGATCTGGGGAGGCTTCCCGAGGCCCGGTTTGCCAATCGGATGGAGGAGATCTCCCGGGATAACGTATCGCGGGAAGATATCAACTACGTGGTGGCAAGAGTCGGAAAGTTCGGCTCGGACAACCGGGCGGGAATCGAGCGGACGCTTCACCGCATTTCGGCGATCCGCAACCGGGGAGGTGAGATCATCGGCCTCACCTGCCGTGTCGGCCGCGCGGTCTTCGGCACCGTCGATATCATCCGGGAGGAGATCGAAGCGGGGGAGTCGTTGCTGCTTCTCGGCCGCCCGGGAGTGGGCAAGACTACGCTTCTGCGCGAGGCGGCACGTGTTCTTGCCGACGATTTGAACAAGCGCGTTATCATTGTAGACACTTCGAATGAAATCGGCGGCGACGGCGATATTCCTCATCCCGGCATCGGCAGGGCCCGGCGCATGCAGGTGCCTTCTCCCGACAAGCAGCACGCGGTCATGATCGAGGCGGTTGAAAATCACATGCCCGAAGTCATCGTCATCGATGAAATCGGCACGGAAGCCGAGGCGCTGGCCGCTCGAACCATCGCCGAGCGAGGCGTGCAGCTTATCGCCACCGCTCATGGCAACAGCCTGGAGAACCTCATCCAGAACCCAACGCTCGCCGACCTGCTGGGCGGCATACAGGCGGTCACTCTTTCGGACGAAGAAGCCCGCAGACGGGCCACGCAAAAGACGGTTCTCGAACGAAAAGCTCCGCCCACTTTCAATGTCCTCATCGAAATTCAGGAAAAAGACAAACTGGCCGTACACCGTGACGTGACTGAAGTAGTGGACAGTATTCTGCGAGGAATTCCCGTCGATCCGGAACTGAGAGTGCGTAGCGAGGACGGTCACTTCCGCGTTGTTCATGACGAAGCGATGCCCGAAGCGATGGCCGGATTCACGGAAGGAGCGGAAGAAGGGGAACCGCTGCGGGGAGAGGCCCCACGGCCCCGAGGCTCCCTGCCCTCTTTCGCATCTCCCTCTGCCACCGCCTCCGTCCTCAAACGCTCGAAGCGAAAATCCTCCACCGTTCGCATTTTTCCTTATGGAGTTAGCCGCGTCCGGCTGGAGCGGGCGATTCAAAAATTCCGGGTGCCCGCCGTCATCACGAACGACATAGACAGGGCGGATCTGCTCCTCGCTCTCAAATCCCAGGAGAAGCACCAGTCCACGCGCCTGAAGGAAGTCCAGCGGCGGGGCGTTCCCTTCTATGTTCTCAAGAGCAATACCATCAACCAGATGGAGAATTTCCTGCGCTCCCTCTTCGACATCGAAGAGCTGCCCGAGAGGGATGACGCCGCCTTGCGGGAAGCGCAAGCCACCATCAACCAGGTCGAACAGCACGGCCATCCGGTGGAGCTTACCCCTCAGAATTCGTTTGTACGCCGCCTGCAGCATGAGCTCATCGAGCACTCGGGACTCAATTCCCAGAGCAGAGGACGGGAGCCATACCGGCGGGTGGTTGTCTATCCTCGGCTTTGACCACGAAGCACTGGAATATCGAACCTTGCTCACGCTCTTAGAGTGTGACCGAAGACGGAAAGAAACCCTATGCAGCAGAATTTCCCTTTCTCTGCCCTTGTGGGGCAGGAACAAATGAAGCGAGCGCTCTTACTCAACGTGATCGATCCCACCATCGGCGGAGTTCTCATCAAAGGGGAGCGCGGCACCGCCAAATCCACCGGGGTCCGGGCCCTTATCGATCTTCTCCCCACGATCCGCGTGGTTGAAAACTGCCCCTTTCAATGCGACCCGGACGAGCCGGCGAATCTTTGTCCCTATTGCCTCGAAAAACGGGATTCCGGGCAACCGACCCCGGCCAGGGAGCGAAAGATCCGCCTGGTGAATCTTCCCATAGGAAGCACGGAAGACCGTCTGCTTGGCACCATCGACATCGAGAAGGCTCTGAAGACGGGCCATAAAGCCTTTGAGCCGGGGCTCCTGGCCGAGGCTCACCGGGGTATTCTTTACGTGGACGAAGTCAATCTGCTGAACGACCAGATTGTGGACCTTTTTCTGGACGCCGCTGCCTCCGGCACCAACGTCGTCGAAAGGGAGGGCATCAGCTTTTCCCATGCCAGCCGCTTCATTCTGGTCGGCACCATGAACCCGGAAGAAGGCGACCTGCGCCCGCAACTGCTGGACCGCTTCGGCCTTTCGGTCACCATCGAGGGCATTCATTCCGTGGCCGAGCGCGTGGAAATCATCAAGCGAAGGCTTGCCTTCGAGCAGGACCCCGAGGGCTTTCGGGCGGAATGGACCGAAGCCGATCAGGCCCTCGCGCGGCAAGTCGTGGTAGCGATGGCGTCCCTTGGAGCCATCACCTTCACGGAGAGCCTGCTCGAGGCGGCGGCGAAGCTCTCCGTCGCCATGGAAACGGACGGGCATCGGGCGGACATCGCCATGATCAAAACAGCCCGCGCCAATGCCGCTCTCGAAGGCCGGACCCGGGTCACCCCGGAGGATCTGCACCTGGCCGCGCGCCTTGTTCTGCCCCACCGCGTCAAGAAATCCCCCCTTCGAAAGGTGGAGCTCAATCAGGAAAAGTTGAAGGAAATCATCGATCAGAACGTTTCCGTCAATGCTCCGGGGGAAGAATGGAACCCCGTCCATCAGAACAAACCCCGCCAGACCGCCAAGACAAGGAGCTACAAATCCCCCATCGATTGCGTGACGCACCTCTGCACGGGAACCAGGCTCCTTCGTCCTCAAATTCCCTGGCACCGCCTGACCTTGGGCACCCATCCGGGCCGGCGCTTCGTTCTTCCCAATCCCCGCAAGGGCGGAAGCATTCAGGGAAGTCGTTTCCTTCACGTGGGGGATTCGCCCGAGGACCTGTCGGTTATCGGAACACTGAGGGCCGCGGCGCCCTATCAGCAGCTTCGAAGGGCTCGATGGGCCGTTGACATCGATGGAAACGGAGGAACAACCAACAGGACGCTTCATATCCATTGGGACGACCTGCGCCTGCGCAAGCGATCCAGAAAAACGGGCCTCGCTCTGATGATGATCGTCGATTCCAGTGCTTCCATGCGAACCAACGACCGCATGTCCGTTACCAAGGGGATTATCGACGCTCTCTTTCAGGACCTCTACCTTCGCCGGGACAAGCTGGGTATCATCACTTTCCGCCACACCGAAGCCGAGCTGGTGTTTCCCCTCACCCATAATATCCGTGATGCCGCCCGGGGCATCGAAGCTCTCCCCGTGGGCGGACGCACTCCGCTGGCGGCAGGTCTCGATCTCGGCCTTCGCCTACTCACCCAGGAAAAGCGCAAGAACCCCGAAACCCTCCCGGTTATGCTGCTCTTTTCGGACGGCTCCCCCAACGTGAGCTGTTTTGGCGGAGATCCGCTGGAAGAGACACTTTTCTACGCCGGTGAAGTCAAACGGCAAGGCATCCAGGCCATCCTCGTGGACACCGAATTCAACCCCATGTCCACCGGCTACGGCTACGAGATCGCCAGCCGCATGGCCGCCACCTATTTGCGCATGGACCGGCTTTACGAGCGTCGTTGAAGTGGCCGTTCACCACGGAGATTACACGGATTCTAAAAGCTCTTTCAGAGGCGAAGTATCCAGACATGACAGGCGATATTCACAACCCTCACGACAAGCTGTTCAAACAAGTGCTCGGAGATAAGGAGAACGCCGCAAGCTTTCTCAGCGGCAATCTCCCGGAATCCATTGTCCGGCATCTTGATTTCGAGAGCATCGAGGTTTTGCAGACTTCCTTCATCGACGCGCAATACGCTCAATCCGAGGCGGATTTGCTCATTTCGTTGGAAATTGCGGGAAGACCCGGCTTCGTTTACATACTCTTCGAGCATCAGAGCGGTCCGGACCCGATGATGCTCCTGAGGCTTCTCTCCTACAAGGTGCGTGCATGGGAGCGATATACCGTAAACAACCCCGAAGCCCGCTGTCTTCCAGCGATCCTCTCCCTGGTATTTTTACACGGCCCTAAGGAATGGCAGGGCCCCCTTGATTTCCACTCGCTCGTCGAGCTCCCTTCGGAAGATTTCGCACGGTACACGCCGGATTTTCACATAATTCTCTTCGATCTTACCGGCCCCGCAGGGGAGGCTGTCGCCGGCAACGCGGTCGTGCGTATGATGGCGGATATTCTTGGAGCCCTCGGAAGACAGGATTTCATGGAGCGCATCGAAAAAGCCTTCAACATCTTGAACGAACTGGTTGAAGCACCTAATTTTGCCCGGTACTTCGAAATACTGTTCCGCTACATCCTGGATGTTTATGATGTCCATGAGAAGACCCTCATGGATATGGCGGTTAGATCAATCAAGAAAGACGTCAGGGAGGCAGCCGTGACCACTAGCGAGCGCATCAGAGAAGAAGGAAGAGTTGAGGGAGAGCGGGAGGGAAAGCGGGAGGGAGAGCGGGAAGCAGCCTCCGCGATTCTTGCCCGTCAACTTGCGAAACGGTTTCAGATCGATCCGATGCTGTTTCTGCCTATGCTCAGGGCTCTGAGCTTCGATCAGCATGAGGAGCTGAGCGATAAGATCCTGGAGGCTGACAGCCTGGACGACATCCGCCGGTGGTTGGAGACCGCAAGTCATAACTGATGCGGGTATCCAGGACTGTGACCGGAATACGGACGATCAGACACGGGTGGGTGATACCGTTTTGAAACGACTCCTTCTCATTCCCGGCAGTCGCCGGTTGCCGGCAACGGAGCCGTCGCCGACACCGCAACAGCCGTTTCGGTTAAGGACCGCCAGCGGGGCCGTGCCCATATTCCAACCGGAGCGGAGCGCGCGGACATGGAGCATGAGCGAGCTGAGCAGGAGCGCGAACGAGCCGAGCGTCTTGCAGCCCGGCTGCGTGAACTGGGGATCAATGCGGATAGTTGACTCCCACGGTTTTTTGCGACTTATTCGCCTCCATGGTGATTCCCTTCCTCGTCCATTTTGTCCTGCTCGATCGATACCCGTAGGGAGGTTGTGGGATTGTGAGTAACGCATCACAAGATACTTTTGAGACAGGAACAGTACTGGACAACAAATGGGTTATCTTGGGCTTCATCGGCCGCGGGGGTATGGGGGAAGTATACCGGGCCCATCAGCTCAATCTGGCTCGCGATGTGGCCATCAAGGTGATCTCCCAAAAATGGCTCCAGGAGCTTGATGACAATGAGTATGAATCCGAGACGTGCATGGAGCGATTTCGGCGAGAGGTCAAGGTCATGGCCCAGGTCCGCCATCCCAATGTGCTCCAGATTTTCGACTGCGGAGCCGCTTCGGGGAAGAAGGGCGATCAGGACGTGCAGGTTGATTATATCGTCATGGAGTACGTTCCGGGAGGAACCTTGCGCGACACCATGTCCACGGAAGGATTCTATCCGGATGAGGATCGTGCCCGTGAATGGCTGAGCCACTATTTCCTGCCCGTATTGGAAGGGGTGGCCGCCCTGCACGCCCGGGGCATCGTTCATCGAGACCTCAAGCCCGAGAACGTTCTTCTTGACGGCTACGTTCCCAAACTGGCCGACTTCGGCCTGGCCCGCTCCAGCCATCTCTCTCCCGTCACCCAGTCCATGGATATCAAAGGGACCCCGCCCTACATGTCTCCGGAGCATTTCTCCGATCTCAAACGAACCGATGAGCGCGCGGACGTCTACTCGTTGGGGAAGATCCTCTATGAAGCTCTGGCCGGAAAGCTGCCACAGGACCACCTCCCCTTCAAGCAAGCGCATCTGCCGGACGTGGAAAGCCCATTTTTCAAGCGACTGGACCGCATCATCAGGGAATCTACCCACGAGCTTCGAAATCAACGATTGCCGTCACTGGAGGTCTTCAGGAATGCCATCCAGGATGCTCTCGGAGCCGAGGCTCTCCACCGAACCGCCCAGACACAGGTTTGGGGTAAAGCGTACCGGCGCTGGAGGGCTTTCGCCGTGGTCTTGCTCGTCCTGTGTACCTTGGGTATCGTCGCAGGCCTCGGTTATTTCTTGCTTCACGAAGAACCACACAGTTCCTGGACTTCGACGGCCCCCTCCTCTCCCAATGCCGCCTCCGAACGCGCTTCACAAGGGAAATCGACGGAACGCTCTCCGTCTCTGGCGCAGGGGCCTCCCCCTTCCATACTGAGAGGCGAAGACGATGACGTCATGCACCTCATCACGGGTGGAACCGTCACTCTTCCCCAATCTTTCGGATTGCAGGGAGGCAGGACCGTACAGGTGGAGGCCTTCTACCTGGACGAAACCCCTGTGACCACCCATCAATACGTGGCTTTCCTCAACAAAGTCCTGCCGAGAGTCAAGGTGGACGGGGGTGTGGTGCGCGGAGACGGGGAGATCTGGCTCCTCCTGGGAGAGGTGCGAAAGGGCTACGAGCCCATCATTTTCGACTTTAAGGGTGGAGTGTTTCAAGTGCGGTTGGATCAGCACGCCTCCAGCCCCGCGCTTCGCGTCACGGGCTACGGGGCATCGGCTTATGCGAAGTATTACGGCAATCGTCTGGTTTCCGAAGCAGAGTGGTTCTATGCGGTGACAACGGGACATGGCTCGCGCGAGCCGTCCTACGGAACCGGTACCGCGCTGCCGGAAAGCCTGGTAGGGCGTATGTATGACAGCAATCGGGCGGACACCAGCCCAACTCCTTCCGTCTTTTCGGCGGCGCCTTCCATTCCATCCTCCGTGAGCCTCTACCCGCCGAACGCTTACGGCGTCCGGGGATTGAACGACAACGTCGGGGAATGGGGGATTCAAATGTATCCATCGTCTCAGGACGCCTCAAAACTGGACAAGGAATTTGTGGTCTTGGGAGGCCCTCTGGGCCGACAGGACCAACATGATCCGGTTCCATCATCCCTGCGGCGCTATGCCTGGGAGGCCTTTAGTGAGGTGGGATTTCGATGTGCCCGAAGTGTCTCTCCCTGAGACAAGAATGTGTAGTCTATAATCTATAATGTCGTGATACGTTCGAAGAGATAAGCCGCATCCCGCATCAGCCTGACCACTGCTCCCGGCGAAATCCGGGCAGCCTGAGCCAGGCTTTTCTCCTGTTTTCCTCTCTTCGACGCGAGCAGCACGGCCGATTGGGCAAGAAAGGGGTCTGGAGCCAATATTCCGAAGCGAAGCAGCCGTTTCATGGTCCGGGTAAGAACAGGCTCCATTTTTTCATAAGCCGGCATGAGCTCTTCGGCTTCCTCTTGCAGGGCTGCCGCCATCCACGGGCGATCCCGCTCAGGACCTTCGACAAATCCGCCAATAACAGGAAAATAGAAGGCGGATTCGGTCATGGGCAGCACTCTTTCTCTCAGGCACTCGATGAGTGGGAGGGGCATTTCGAGCCCCGTTGCGAGAGCCAGAACGCCCGAGGGTCCGAGGCGATGCTCCTCATCCAGATCCACCAGTCCGAATTTCTCGAGGCATCGGACGACGTGTTCAAAGTCCGCTTTGAGGCCCGTCAGGCTTTTCCGCACCCTGTCCCGCATGGCGTGGTATTCATCCAGGAGAAGGCGAAATCTGCGATAGCCCCGTTTGTGGCAGTAGGAAAAATGAGGGCATGCTTCGCAAGGCAGGTACGTCAGCACTTTTTCCAAGCCCCGTAGCTCCTCCTCCCACCAGAGCTTTTTCCGCGAAGGCAGAGGCCTCTTGAGGCCGCTCTCGAGCTCGCCGATGCGGACAACCAGGCGCTGGCGTATATCGATAAGCGACGTGACCGCCCTGACATCTCGAACGCACAGTGCCTCCGGCAGTTCGTCCGTGATTTCCTTCATGACTTCTTCCAGACGCGGCTCTTCCTCCGCTCGACCCTGCACCGCCAAAAGTGACCTTTCGAGCATCTCCGCCGGATCTCCGCCATGGCCATTCGCCAGCAAACCGAGCACCACGGGAAAGTCGCAACGAAAGACGCTTTCGACCGGGCTGTGAGCCATGAGAAGGAAATCCTTCAAGAGCACCTCGTCCGTCTCAAGAGCATGAGCCACGGCGATGCAACCCGCCTCCGTCCCGCTCTCGCCCCTGCCCTTCCGTCCTACCACGCCCTTTATGCGCTCCGCCTCCCAACGAGTTATTTCCCGAGGTTTCCCTCCCTCGCGCTCCTGTCCCGAAGTGCGGAAAACCGCCGAACGTACTCCGGCGGTGATTCCTTCGGCGGCATCAATGACGGTAAAAACCACATCGACGCTCCCGAGCGAGAGAAGCTGTTCAACGAATTCACACCACAAAGGATGATGCCCGCAATGGAGCGGAGCCGCCCGTTTCGACAGGGTGTCGGAAAAGAAGGGATAGTCCTTGAGATGGGGGTATTTGTCCAGGAAAGCGCTGATCCGAGGCTCCGTCAACACATCGCCGACTTCTCTAACGACCGATGTACATGCGCCGGCGGCCTCATCACAATCTTCCTCCGAAGGCATGAGGACGACGGCAGGGCACAGGCGTTCCTCTCTCAGGAGTGAAAGCAGCCGCTGAACGAAATGATATGATTTAGGATTCCGGAATGGAGGCTCTTCCTTCAACAGGCGCTTGACTCTCCCCGTCAGGTGCTTTTTCTCGAGGAGCGGAAGTATCTCCCATTGGGAAGAAATAAAGGCCGGCACCGTCGTGTGAGGCGGAAGGCCGGGATCGAACAACCGGCAAGGCCTCTTCCGCGCCGCTTCCAGCCAGGAGGCCACCTCTTGCGCATTGGAAACCGCCGTCATGCAGAGGAGCATCGGCACGTCCTCCGGCAGACAGAGCACGATTTCCTCCATGATCGGCCCATACACGGGATGGGACATGTACTCCGCATTACCGAAGACCACCAGCGACGGCCCTGGAAGCCGCTCCAGCTCAGCCAGCCGGCTCCTCAGGACGTCCGAAGACCACAGCACTACCGGACCGGTTGCACCTTCCCGGACGTCTCGTGACATCACCGATACATTCGTCACACCCATGGCCGTTTTCAGGTAGCCCCCCCGAAACGGGGTGAGCAGAACAGAGGGAAGCACATACCAGATAGTGCCCGCCGCAACGCTCTTGAGCATCTGGAGCACGATACCGGAAACGACTGCGGTTTCATCGCTCCCCGAGGGAAGCGTGAGCAGGCGGTTGGCTTCGCTTCGAAGGCTCAAGGCAATTTCCGCATATAGTTCTTCATCCGGAAGGTCCCGAGCCGGGACGGCAATAGATTTTTCCAACAACTTCCTGAGCTTGGGGTCCATTCTCTCCACTCCACGGGGCTTGTATGAATTTGAGCCATAAATATCGATGGAAAACGAACATATCACGGAGGAGCCTTTGGCGGCAACCGTCGGCCTCTTGATTTGATTCGGCCGGACATGGATCGACCTTTTCGGCAGGTTGAGCAACAGTTATCCATAAACGGTAGGGCTGGGTTGCGTCCCAGCCAAACCCGCGTCCCAGCCAAACCAGCTTTGGCTCGGTGGGGACGCGGGTTTGGCTGGGACGCAACCCAGCCCTACCGTGCAATGCCGAGAAAGAGGTAAATTATTGACTGGAAATCGCCCCACCTCGTCTTGAACCATGCGGATGTACGTTGGGATACTCTCCCACCTCTACCGCATATCAGGCTGAGCCCGAAGACTTCACTGAATCGTGATCATGGCGCAGCCGGACCATGCCGAAAGCTCTCCTTTGTCATCCCTGGCCTGGGCCTTGACACAGTAAGTTCCGGCGGTGGTCCATTTGTGCCCGGCGTAGCTGAACGTGCGAAAGCCCGTCTTTACTCCGTCACCCCAATCGAAACGGTACTGGAGAGGGTCGCCGTCTGGGTCCGTCGCCGAGGCGTTGAATTTACAGAGTGTGTTGACGATGCCCGAACCGGGGCCCGTCGGTGGACCCGAAATCACCGGTTTTTTGTTTACGACGATATAGCCGGCCCTGATCTGCAAGTCATCTCCACTGACACCCTGGACGTTCAATTTCACGGTGTAAACACCCGAGGAGCCGTAGGAATGCGAAGGGCTCTTGTCCTTGCTCGTGGAGCCGTCTCCGAAATCCCATAGAAAGCCGGTTACCGGACCAAGTGAGGCATTACGAAAATTGACGGCCAGGGGTGGAGCGCCACGCAGGGGAGTCGCGGTGAAGTTGGCGACGATCGAAGTGCTGTTCCGTGCGGAGTTGGAAAGAAAGCTCTCCCGCCCCGACTTATCGACGGCACTCACCACGTAGACCCGAACCGGGTTTTCCCATTCATCGCTCAAGGTAAGGGTGGCTACACCCGCTACCGTGGTGCTGATCAAGGAGAGCGCGGGCTCGCTCGTCTTTCGGGAGTAGATTTTATAGCCCGCGAGATTGGGATCGACGACGGGCGACCAGGTTAGCTTGGTCTTCTTGACACCCCCCTGGCTCAGGGGAGCGGCTTTCAAATTCTTCGGCTGTCCGGGCAGGGATGCAACCTGAATCCTGACAGTCTCGGAAGATGCAAGGGAAAAGCCGAAATCAACGGCCGTTCCCGGATAGTAGACACTAAACTCCCTTTGTTCCCTTATCCCTCCGTTCACATACGACAAACCCACACGAGCTTCCCCGACCGAGCTCCCGGTCAAGGAGAGTGTGTACTTCCCATCGGCGGGATTGGGGATAGTGATGTTTTCGCTCGACGGATCCCGCACCATTTCACAGCCGGGAATATCCCGGTAGGAAGTTTGGAGGTTGTCGTCAACCCCGCATTTGGAAGCCGAAGGGCTTGAAAGAACGAGGCCTTCCTGCCCACGGAGGAAAACTCCAAGACGAGGAGGCTCGACAGCAGCGGCCTGCGCCACGTTCCGCGATTTCGTGGGAAGAGAGCTAAAAGTCCTTCCCTGATCAAGGAAGAACAATATGTCGTCGGCATAGCTCTTGATGAGGCCCGAATGGCTACCGGCATTCCTCAATAGGGTCACAACATTGGGCAGTGGGACGCTGGTCGCTGGTACCGTTCCGTCACCGCCACCTTTAAGCTCATTGCCCGTCGGCTCTCCGTCTTCATAGAGCCCCTGGCTGGAAGAGTCGGTCACCTCGATAGTGTGGATTGTCTGCTCACTATTGCTCCCGAAAATCATGGTTTTGACCGAGCCGCCAATTTGAATCCTGTTGATATTCGGTTCATTGTTCAAATCTATGAGCCACTGATTCACATTGCCACCCGAGAAAGACGTACAGGAGCTATTTTTTGACAGTGGATACGGGAGGATGGACATCAGCTCCCGGAGCGATGGACATTTCTTCTGGAAGAAGGAATGTCTTGCTTCTTCTCTTGAAATCCACATCTTGAAGGGGACGCCCGTTGAAAGGTACAGGAAAAGAGGGTCGCCTCCATTGAGTTCTTTATAGACATTATTCGAAATATTGTATCCGTCCAAATGATCTTCGACAGCGAACAAAGGCACGAAAAAGCTTGACGAAGAGGATGAATTGTACATAGGACTTACCATGGAACAGACAATGCCGATTGCATGAGAAGCGAAAGG
>Ga0074199_1000968_pt1 | contig 31724 bp, 22 predicted proteins | sample EPASupsiteSAE347_FD_64528 | JGI IMG/M metagenome (GOLD analysis project Ga0074199, IMG submission 64528) | Bioremediated contaminated groundwater from EPA Superfund site, New Mexico - Sample SAE3-47 | ecosystem: Environmental > Aquatic > Deep subsurface > Groundwater > Contaminated ... | reverse complement strand
TCATGGGTGGCTAAGGTGTCAATAATTTCGTCCAGATAGCCTTCCAGTATGTGGGGCAGGTTATGGGCGGTAAGGCCTATACGGTGGTCAGTCGGCGGTCGGAATTCATATTCGTATGGGGCTAAGTAATTAGACGGTAAAGGAGGCTCATAACTATCTCATTAACATCATCCAGGACATTTCAACTTTTCCTTAAGGCCAGCGTTCTCTCGTTAAATTCTTGACATTCATTGGAATATCAGGACCTGCATCATTCAAGGCATCCATCCTTTCTATCTAGAAGGACAGGACAGTAGTGATTCCTCCAGAAGTCCAAAAATACACTAAGCTCGCAGCTATTGAGGGCACGATCAATTTCTGTTTTTACCTCCACAGGTAGGTCCTTATCCTTAAGTACGGTTGGCCATCCTGGCACTTTGCCTCCATACGAAATCCATACCAGCGTTAGGGCTTCATAGATAATTTCCCGCTGAGCTCCGGCTTGAATATGGTCTTTTAAAGCCTCATGTATCAGTTTTTTGCTCTCCACTTCGTTGCCTTCGTGGAAAAGGATAATTCCATGATATGCCTTCGCCATGGATCTTCGCCGTTGATCGCTGGATTCGCCGAATCTGCGGATTGCTTCTTCGAGCTTGCGCTCAGCCTTATCCAATTTGCCGAGTCCGATGAATGTAACAGCGGAGTTTACGAGGATGCGGCAAAGGGTACGTTGATCTACCTCACGATCACAGAGTTGTTCCGCTCGAACGAACATTTCTTCACTTTCAATGAATTTGCTATCGAATGATAGTACCTGACCGAGGTTGCAGAGGTTTTTTACAAAAATGCTTCGATCACCTATTTTCTCACTAATTTCTACAGCCCACTGCCCAAAGAGTTGGGCATTCTGCATATCGTGAAATTTAAACTCGTATGAAAGGTAACCGAGGGAGAGGGCATCGAGTGGTCCGAAGCTTTCATTAGCAACCGCATATTCAACGCCCGCTAGATATGACTCTATGCATTTGAGTGTTGCACCTATCTGGCTGTATGCAATTCCTCGGTAGTGTGCGATCTCTGAGAGTGATGTGTAATGTTCCAAGCCGTAGAAATCGCTGCTCGATAAGGGTACCAGAAGTTTGAAAGCATCTTCCAGGTATCCGAGTGCCTCCTTATGACGGCTTAAGTCCTTGCATACATGTCCTAAATTCATCTTAATGCAAGCGAGCATCTGCGTCAGCCAAGCCACTTCTGCTCTTGAGAATGCTTCTTCGCACGAGGTTCCATGTCTTAGTCTGTTGGCCAGACCCGTTTCTAGAAGCTTCAGGATCGGTTCTATCTCTAGAGTGCGCCCACGAGCAAGGACTTCATCAATGATCCTGGCATCGATAATATAACCGCAGGCATTCTCTACCTTCCCAAAGCGATCATAGTGATATGTATAGTTCTCTAACGCTTCCAGATCAAGAAGCGACGATCGGTTATCATCAAAACGAGCCCGGAAATACTGTGCGATAAAATAATCCATCACTCTTAGCCGCCCTTTTTCCTGTCCACTGCTATGAGCCAAATTCCACAGCTGAGCATGAACATTTGTGCTCATGCTAAGCTTGGAGTGATCAATCCATTCTAGCAGACCTTCAGAAAGCAATTTGCTCAAAGTTCGTGCGTATAGTTCTGTTCCTCCACGATCCAAGCGATCCCAGATGTAAGCCAGTAATTGTTCATCGAAAACAGTCGTACGAATAAGTCCAAGTGATAGGAAATGATCCAGAGGAAGGTTAATTCTTTTTAAGATAGGATCAATTACAAGATCTTTATCGTTTATCTTCCAGACGACTAGATCCCGCAGACAATTCTCAATTTCTTCTTTTGTTTTTGGAGACCGCCATCGAAGGTAGAGAAGCTTCTCGGGATTACCGCCCAAAAGTCTCAGTTCGTCTGATAGAGTCAAGTCTTTCAGGTAATCCATCACGACCTCTCCAACCAGGTTTTCAATTACCCTTTGATCCTGGATTCCACTGAGTTTTTTAAACGTGAAATTTTCGTTCTCTAATTCTCTTATGCCTGACGCATTTCCGTGAACAGTTAGGATAATTGATGAGACACTAGCGTCAGCCCATAGCTGCAGGAAATTTAAAAGCTTCGTCTCCTTTTGTTCCACATTATCGAGGATCAAGAGCATGCTTTGTTTTTTAGCAGCATCGAAAATTGCCTGCTCTATCTCAGATAGTGTTGCGTTTGGTGGAATCCCACCTAGCACCTCGCGGGCAATCTTCACAATGAGTTCCTGCCAACCTAAGTTATGAGCTGAAACAGAGATAATGATTTTGAACTTAGTCCGAACACAATTTTCTTTGGAAAAGCGAGCGATTAATGACCGTTTACCAACTCCTGGCTCTCCATAGAGACATAATACATTTTTTCCATTTTTAGGCATTTCTTCAATCAAATTCTGCAGATCCAATAGTTCTCTTTCCCGCCCTAGAAAGGTAATGCCTTTGTTATTATCTTCTAGTCCATTATGTTGGTGCAATTTCATATCGTAGGGCCCGGTAGGGCCAATATTCTCGTGACCAAGACGCCAAGTTATATCGTCAAATCCAGCCATCTTACCAGCGGCCACAACCATCGCGTCGAGGATCATGCTAATCACGTACTCGTTTGTATCGGCGAGAGCTTTGAGTAGGTTTGGCTGCTCAGTATGTCGGATGCCAATGAAGATATCGCACAGCTGCTTGAACTCGTCGGCTTTGTGGTCTGCGATTCCGATAACAGTTATACCGGAACCTTCATTGCGAACCTGCCTAAGGGCATCGATCACCGTGGAGGTTATACCGGAAGCGCTGACGGCAATTATCCCACCTTGCTTAGAGCTATGAGGCATTGGAATTAAGTCATCTATGATATATGCTCTTGCACCCCCATGGGCTAGACGGTTGACTGGGATAGCTCCTGCAAGCTTTGCTCGACCTGCTCCTATCAACCGGACGTTTTCATGATTTACCATCCAATCGCGTAGTGTCTTGATGGCCATCGCGATTTCGTCAAGAGACATTACTATAGTCTCCTTAGCGCTTTCCGCAAAGAAATCGATGCGTCGATCGATATCGTCTTGGAGAGCCTTATGCTTAGTCCTATGCATTTCGGTAGCTTTAGGCTCAATCATTCCATGGAGTTCCTGCAATTCCGAAACGATCGTGGCGATTCTTCTGTTCTTTTCCTCAAACGCGTCTGGTCCATCCGGTTTCATTGGCAATATCCCATAATTTTTAACTACTGCTTAGACCGCACGCATATTTAACATTTTGTCATGAATTGATAATTATAGAAAATACCGAAAGTTTTTGACACAATAATATGCTAATCCGGAAGGTAAATGACATATAAGGCATAGAGATGTGGGATCTATTGAAGGCAATATATCAGTTCAAACAGGATCTAAGTTAAGCGATCTACCTCAAACTCAAAACATATTTGATTGTAATCGCAAGATTTATCCTTCAGTCGAGAATAACAAATATCAATACATGACGAACTGCAAAGCCTTGATTGCCACAGCAATCCGCGTTGAGCGCGAAGCAGTATGCTCTCATTTGAAGAGAGTTGAAGGAGCCACTTATAAGGGCGCACAATACTGGAAAGGATTTTTTATTACAGAGGATATATCTTGGGAGGTCCTCGTTGTAGAGACTGGTGTAGGGAATTCAAATTCCTCACAAGAGACTGAGCACGCAATCAACTACTTTGATCCGAAGGTAGCATTATTCTGCGGTATCGCTGGGGGAATAAAAGACGTCCAGATCGGAGATGTCGTAGCCGGTAGAAATGTCTATACTTACGAGTATCAGAAGATCACAGAGTCTCATGGAAGAACTAAGATAGAGACCAGGCCCTGTGGATATCCGTCAGATTATCGCCTAATAGAGCTTGCCAAATCTGAATCGAGCAAAAATGACTGGGCAAAGCGCCTGAATAACATCGCTTTAGAATTCAAGCCAAAGATAAAATATGATACGATCGTTTCTGGCGAGAAGCTACTTGGAGCAACTAAGACCGAGCTGTATGAGTACTTGAGAGACAACTATAATCAGGGTATTGCAGTCGAGATGGAAGGGTTTGGTTTTCTCCAAGCGGCCCATAAAAACCAAAAGCCAGCTATGGTCATTCGAGGCATATCTGACCTGTTGGATGGCAAGTCCAAATCAGATGCACTTGGATCTCAAGAACTTGCATCAAGCACTGCCAGTGCCTTTGCATTTGAAATATTGGCGAAGCTTGGATGCAAATCGAAATCCAAAAACAAACAGAAAGAAGTGAGCCTTGGCCCAGCAGGGGATATAATAAATGTTCCTGAGTTGCCTTTAAATTATCTTCCACGGACGAGAGATCTTGAAGCGATAAAGGAGGCTCTATTGCACCATGATCAAGAGGGATTTGAGAATACGGGATCATCCACCAAACTCGTCCTTCTTGGCATGAGCGGCATAGGCAAATCCGTTATGGCTGCTGCAGTAGCTAGAGATAAAGACATAAGAAGTAAATTTCAAGACGGAGTTTATTGGCTGCAACTAGGCTTCGATCCTAAAATTACACGAAGACAGTCAGATTTAGCAGAATTTCTTGGAGACGGTCCTAGGACCTTCGAAGATAGCCAGCAAGGCTCGTACCGGCTAAAAAAGCTGCTTGCTAAAAAGGCATGCTTAATTATCTTAGATAATGTCTGGCACGCTAATGATATCAAAGCATTTGCCGATGTAGGGCCAAGATGCATGATGCTGATCACTACCCAAGATGCTAGTATAATCTCCGCGGCCATTGCGAGTGAATATAAGCTGGAAATCCTGCAAGACGATGAAGCGAAAGATCTCATGGCTCAATGGTCTGGATTAAGCACTAACGAACTACCATTCGAAGCCATTCAGATAGCCAGAAAATGCGGGAACCAACCGTTAGCTCTTGCGTTGTGCGGTGCAAAAATCAAGAACGGATTGACCTGGAAGGTACTGCTTGAGGCATTAAGTAATGCAGATCTCAGATTCCTTGATGACGACCATCATGGCAGCGTAATGATGTCAATGAAGGTCAGTTTGGACTTGCTTTCAGCGCATGAGGTGAAACGCTATAAAGAGTTAGTTGTCTTTCCTCCAGATGAGGCCGTGCCTGAATGTACCATATTGACTTTATGGGCACCATCTTATGAGAAAGAAGTATGGCGCGCCAACCAGCTCATCTTGGAATTTGAACATAGAGCTTTGTTAAAAAGAGAAAAAAAAAATGGTATCGTTTATATCTCGCTTCATAATCTTCAGCATAATTATCTTAAAGCATCCCAAAGAGAAGATCTGAAAGATGACCACGAATTTGATCGTTATATGCAAGGCCTACATATGCGATTACTGGAGGCTTATCGGCAGGACACCGCTAGATACGGGACATTTGGGCCTAACGATGGCTATTTCTTCCAGCATCTTGCTTATCACCTCATAGCTGCAAAAAGAAAAGAAGAGCTAAGAGAGCTTCTTCTGAATATCAAATGGCTTCAGGCAAAACTTGACACAACGAGCATCAATGACCTAATCTCCGATTACGACTTTCTCCTTGAAGAAGAGGATCTTAGGCTCGTTCAGGGTGCCATCAGACTTTCAGCGCACATTCTATCCAGAGATAAAACCTTGCTTCCTGAACAATTGTATGGACGGTTGATGGGCTTGAAATCCAATAGGCTCCAGGCGATGGTAAATCAAATAGGGAATGACATTTCCAAGCCATGGTTACGCCCGATCATACCCAGTCTCAGCATGCCAGGAGGACCTTTGATCAGAATCCTGGAAGGGCATGATCAATCAGTTACTGCTGTCGCCATAGCTAATGATGGAATAACGATTGTCTCTGCATCAAGAGATAAAAAACTCAGGGTATGGAATATTAAAACAGGTGAGATGTTAAGGACACTCGAAGGTCATTCTGGTTCTGTTAATGCCGTCGCCATAGCTAATGATGGAATAACTGCAGTCTCGGCATCCGGTGATAAAACACTCATAGTCTGGAACATTAAAACTGGAGCGATGCAAAGAATGCTGGTAGGCCATTCTGGTTCGGTCAACGCTGTTGCAATAGACCCGAATGGAAGGATTGCGATCTCAGCTTCTGGTGATAAAACACTCAGGGTCTGGGACATTAAAACAGGTGAGGAACTGAGGACACTCGATGGCCATTTTGGCTCGGTAAATGCTGTTGCCATAGGGGCAAATGGAAGGATTGCGATCTCGGCATCTAAAGATAAAACACTTAGGGTCTGGGACATTGTGACATGGGAGACGCTATGGACGCTCGAGGGCCATTCTGGTTCAGTCAATGCTGCCGCCATCGCCCCGAATGAAAGAATCGTGATCTCGGCATCTGATGACAAAACACTCAGGGTCTGGGACATTGAAACGGGTGAGATATTAAAGACGCTCAAAGGCTTTAAAGCTCGCATTAGAGCCGTCGCGATAGCACCGGATGGAAGGACCGCGATATTGGCTTCTTATGATATGAAGCTCATTGTCTTGGATCTCGATGATGAAAATAAGAGACAGATGCTCGAAGGCCATACTCATTGGGTTAGTGCTGTCGCCATAGCTCCTAATGAAAAGATTGCGGTCTCTGCTTCGGATGATAGGACACTCAGGGTCTGGAATATCGAAACAATGGAGAATTTTAGGAATCTCGAAGGCAATACTCAATGGGTTAGGCCTTTCTACATAGCCCCAGATGGAAGAACTAAAGTCTCTGCATCTGATGATAAAACGCTCAGGGTCAGTGATATTGAGACAGGGAAGAACGTCGCTACAATCCTCCTTGATGGTCCTGTTAACCTTTGTGCCATCTCATTGGAAGGTATTAATATCATCGCGGGCGAGCCGACTGGCAGAGTTCATTTTTTGCGCCTGGAAAATTACCGTAAGGCGGATCAGATACACAAGAAAACGCTATAGAGTTGAATCCAAGTTCCTATTTTTAAATTTGATTTTTAAATACCCTGCCATTGCATAGTATAATGAATCGACCTATCTGTAATTCATATCCACCTCATAAGTTACAGCCTCTTGCGGCTCCTCTATCACAGGCTCCATAAGAGTTATGTCAATGTCGAGGTGAAGAAGCTCATTTATTGCACAAAGCAGGTTATTTGCCGCCCGGATGTCCACTGGGTCGGACCCAGAGCATGTCGCCAGCAAGCAAAAGCCACGCAGATCATACAGAGGTGCCATCCCAGCCAGAAGACCGTTCAATCCGCCGATAGCGCCGCTTCGCAGCAAGGGTATTTTGCACTCGCTGAGGGCTATCGCCGAATCCGCGTCCGTTGCGGTGCCCAGGACGGACTCATTCGTCTCTCCCACATATGCCGCCAGGGTGATAACATCCGTGACACCCTGATCTTTAATGGCTTGCAGGATATTTCCTGCCAGCTCATGCATGCCCACTACATCCAGGGGCTGGGCATCACCGGACAGAATGAGGAGGTTCTCTTTTTCCTTGGTGCGCATCAACTGGGCATTCATCAACTTCGCCAATCCTCCAGAGACCATTACTTGGGGAGGAAAGCTGCGCGAAAAAAATGGTATTATGGTACTGCATTCCAGGGCAGTAGCCAGGTAATCGGTTGCCACTTTGCCGACACTTCCAATCCCCGGAAGACCGCAAATGCAGATAAAGCGAGACTCAAACATCGAAATATTGTTGGCGTGCAGCTATAACATACTTTCGCCAACCAAAATATTCCGATATTAGATTAGTGATAAGGTGCTCTTTAATTTCCGAGGGCCTCCATCAACCAGTTGACCTTAACGGTCTCATTTGTCTCCGAGAGGGGAAACTCTGCCGGCTCCATCTGTCCGTTCATGAATAGGTAGGAGTTTCCAGTAGCATTGGCAGTCTCCGTGCCGATGGGAGCAGCCCCACGATCGTAGTAGACTACATAAAAGTCTCCGGTTACCGCTACTCCCGGCATCTCTATCTCACCGAATCTCGGCCCGATGTCGGAGAGGAAGTAGTTGTTCTGAGCATCAGCAAATTTATATAGAATATTGAGATCTTTGTCCCTTATCTCAAGCATGATATTTCTGTCAGAAGGGTAAGATTGTGTGGACTTGTTGTAGCCGCTCCAACCTAAAACCCGCACAGTTTGCAGCTTCCAGCCGGCTTTTGGGGCCGTGAATTTTACAGCTTCCCCTACTCCCAGAGAGCCAAACTCAACCAATGATGAGAATAATGTAAAGTTGATCTGCGAATAATTCTGTCCGCTATCACCCCTCAGTGTTGTCAATTGTGGTGTTGCGGCCGTTGCAGCGATAGCATTTATGCACAGGGCTGCGCAACATAAACAAGCAAGCAATAAGATAGTTTTCTTCATTAGATCACCCAAGATCTATCAAATGATTTTTATCCATATAAAGATTCTGATATGTTTTGAATAAATTTTTAGACATACTAAAAAAAAAGAAAAGACTTAATTTCCACCTATAGTCACTATCCAGTTCAGGGGCACGGATTCGTTCTGGCCGAATAGAGGCAGATTTGAAGGCAGCAATGTATTTCCATCTTCGATATAGATGAACGAGTTCTGGCTGGTCTTATTGAGAACTTCGGCGGCGACGGCAATTGCCCCCCGGTCATAGAAGCATACATAAAATTCGTCGCTTACCGGTATTGATGGTAGACGCATGGTAAATGGATATGTTTCCGTGGCATTACGAACAAAGTTGGAATACGGAAGCTGAGAGTCTGTGAATCTGTACAGCAAATTAAGATCCTTGTCCCTGACTTCGAGGGCAATTATCCGTTCCCTGGGAATAGACTGCGTACTGCCGTTAAAGCCGTCCCATCCCAATATTTGCACGGTCTTCAGCTTCCAATCGGGCTTTGGGGCCTTGAATTTGACTGTTTCTGCAATAAAATATGCAGGGAGTCCCATTACCGAGAGCAGATCAATGGAGACAATTCTCTTCTGGGTGAGATTTCCATCATAAGAATTTAAAAGCTGATTCTCGGGTGATTTTGCATCAGCGGCAGCAGATATGCCGGTCAAAGATAGAACCATTAAGCATAATACAGTAATTAATAAGACCATCTTCTTCAAAGGATCACCAGAAGAATAGCAAATGATTTGGCCCATATAAAGATTCTGGGTCGGGAATTTGGCTTAGGGGTTACTATTTGCTTCAATTGCAAAATTTTGGAGCAGGCATCAATTCAGGCAAAGCACCTCTCCAGGTACGCAGCCAGATCCTCAATGCTCTCCATCCTCTCATCGATGGGCCTGCCTTCCCCGGTCCGCTGGTAAACAACCTCCCAGGTGCTGTATTCCCGCAGCCGCATAACCGGCTCGCCGGCAGGAGTTACAGCCAGATCGGTCTCAAAGCGCATCCAACGGCCGTCTTCTTTCTCAACCTCGAAATTGGCCTCGGCCCCGCAGGTGCCGCCGTAAAAAACACCATCCACCACATCAATGTAAAACCTTATCCAGTAAACGCACTTAGAGTAGCGATAGACTCCATCGGTTATGCAATCTGGACCTTCCCATCCGGCTAGCGGCATCATTGCATTCTTATTTGCATGGCTTGATTTATGCACCTTGCGCATGCTATCATCATATGATTTGGATTGATCCAAAAATTCTTCTAGGTTGCCGAGAGAACACAATTCATGCTCGAGGTTGTGCAGCTTGCCCTGGAAAAGCCGGAAAAGACGCCGGATGAAGCAACAGCAAAGGGATCTTCCGCCTCCGCTCCCCCAAGGACCACCTGGTCCGGCAATCTGAGAATTGGTTTGGTCAACATTCCCGTCAAGGCCCTTCTCATGACCAAAGATATGCGCATCAGCTTTCGCATGCTACATCGCAGTTGCCAGACGGCCATCTCCAACAAGCGCTTCTGTCAAGAGGGCGAGGAGGTCACACTGGCTGATATCGTCTATGGCTATCCTCTGGGGAATAACAGATATGCGGTATTGGAAAAGAAGGAGATTGAAGCGGCCAGGCCCGAATCGAAGAACACCATAGCTCTGGATCGTTTTGTAAACTTCTTTGAGATCGATCCCCACTACTTCGAAAAGACCTATTTGCTCTTGCCGGATAAATCCGAGGAGGCCTACTCCCTCTTAAGAACCGTCATGGAGAAGACAGCCAAAGCTGCCATCGGCCGGATTACCCTCCGTTCCAGAGAGAGGCCGGTACTGGTCCACTACTACCGCCAGGCTGTAGTGGCCACCACGATGAAGTACCCTGAGGAGGTCTTAGACCCGCAGGACTATCAGGCCATTAGAGATCTTGCTCCGCCTCGGGAAAAGGAGCTGGAACTGGCCATGCAGATTATAAAAAGCCTGAGCGGAGAATTGGACCTTTCTGCCTACCATGACCAGTACAAAGAGAGGATCGAAGCCCTGGTCAGGTCAAAGATGGCAGGGACCGTAGTCGTCCCGGAAAAGAAAAAAGCCAGACCCGCAGCCAAGAGCCTTATGGAGGCTCTGCGCCTGACTGCACAGTCGCTGAAATAATGGACATAAATAGAAATGAATCCAGTAAAGCCCATGCTGGCTGTCTCCGGTCAGCCTTTTAACTCAGCAGAATGGATATTCGAGCCCAAGATAGACGGGACTCGTTGTCTGGCAGAAGTATCCAAAAGAGGCGTGCGCCTCTACAACCGCAGGCGGCTCGATATTACCAATCGTTATCCTGAGATTACAGCCGCCCTGGCCCAGGGGGCATCAGACTGCATGCTGGACGGAGAGATCGCCGTCTTCTCGAATGGCCGGCCAAGTTTTGCGAAGCTTGCAGAGCGCGACCACCAGAGCGAGAAGATGCGCATAGAATATCTCGCCCGTGACCTTCCGGCCAGCTACATTGTCTTTGATATCCTCTACGCGAAAGAGATAAGCGTCATGGCCCTCCCACTCTTAGAGCGAAAGAGAATCCTGCATGAAGAGTTGCAGGAGAGCGAAGCGGTAACCATCGCCGACTCATTTCCGGAAAAGGGTGTTGACTATTTTCAGGCGGCTCTCAAGATGGGAATCGAGGGAGTCGTAGCCAAAAGGCAAGACTCTATCTATTTGCCGGGCACAAGAAATCCTGACTGGATAAAGATCAAGAAAAGCCTCAAACTGGACCTGGTGATAGGAGGCTATATTCCAGGAAAGGGTGGACGCACCCCTTACTTCGGCGGTCTTCTCCTGGGGGCATACAGCCACGGCCAGATGCATTACGTTAGTAGGGTGGGATCAGGGTTTACTGATAAAGAGCTGGAAGAGATTGCCGCAGGCTTCTCGCCCCTGGACCATTCTCCCTTTTGCAATGCACCGCCAACGCCACAGGTAAGGTGGGTCAAACCGAGCCTGGTGGTGCAGGTCTCTGCCCTGGAGGTCACACAAGACGGCCACCTCCGCGCCCCGGTTTTCCTGCGCATGAGGGACGACAAAGAGCCGCTAGAGTGCACACTGGATCAGGTGATTGCTTCAGTCTAAAAATTGATTGCAGAAAAAACTGAGGGCTGGGTTACAGCCGGCACCATGAGTTTGCGCTGCCTGTCTACGCCATCACCTGCTCCTTGAGAATATAGCGGATCAAGTCTTCCGACAGCTTGGTCTCCCTTTGCAGCTTCTTTACCGTCTCATCGATGCTGTTGCCCTCCGCCATGAGACTGGATATCCTGCCCACAATCTTCTCGCCAACAGCGTAATACTCATCTATGTCCTTCCTATGGCCCCAAACATCTCCCCGCAAGAGCTGCACACCCTGAATCTCCAGGAATTGCTGGGCTGCCTTGGACATGGTCTCATGATAGGAGGGAGGAATCTGCACGGCTCGCAGGCGCGGGCAGGACTGAACCAGGTTCATTACATCCATATTGGAGGCCCGGAAAGCCAGATGAACAAGCTGCTCGTTCCTGTTTAGGTCGGTGATCTCCTTTTTAGAACTAACTACCCTCAGTTTCATACCACTTACCAATGCTCTTAAAATATTTATAGATAATGGTAATCATAGTAATCCTTAATTAGATATACTGAGATCAGTAACCGAACATGTAAAATATTTATGCATAAGCGCTTATGCTCAGAGATATTTCCCGAGTTATGTCAATGATTTGAATATGTTTGTAGGATACATCGAGTTTTATATTATAAAAGCTAGCTCTTATCTAGTTAGCGATAAGGTACAAAAGAGGATTGGGCTATATGGATCGGCCTTTTTGATCGGCTGATTGTTCTTCGCGGCTTCGCGTGAGATTTGGCGCAGTCCTATTTCACGCGAAGGCGCGAGCTTAAGACATTGGTTTATTTCCGTCTCGAAAAGATCTTACCGCAGCTGCGCAATTGGCCAACAGCTTGCAGGCCAGATCTTGACTGGGCCAGGAGCCCAGGCCGCAGTCAGGCCCAGTCGCCCTCAGCCGATCTCCAAATTGGGCGTGGGCTCGCTCCAGCCTCTTCCTCATGACCAGAGGGGATTCCCTTTCCAGGATCTCCCTTTCCAGCCTTGGCATATCCTGCCAGAGATTGACCCCGAGCTGTTCATTCAAGAGCGCGGACAGGGACAGAATATCGGTTCGTGCAATCCCTGCGCGAAGGTAACTATCCGTCTCCTCCAGAACCTTCCTATCGATCAACTGCAGATAGTCCGGATGGGCAGCGGACTCAATGCCCACGATGCGAATTCCCGGAACATGAGCGCAAACCTCGGCATAGAGAGGCGAATGCAGATGCACCTCGCAGTCCAATCCCTGGCAGGGGCTGCAGGCAATCTGCAGGGCATCAAGTATCTCGTCATCAGAAAAAATGATATTGGAATTCAATCCCAGACTGGGTTCGTCCAGAGATGCCACGGACATCTTTCCTGCCTCTAATGACGCGCTAAAAAACCTGGCCACGCTCTTTGCCAGATTATTAAGAATATCAGGATAATGTGTGGCTCCGAAGACTGAGATGTAAAGCTCCACCGGTCCGGTAACGCAAACCCGCACATCCCGGCCAGCCGGCACAGCTTCCAGCTCCATGATCCTGGCATGCTCTTTCTTGATCAGATAGGGATCCTGTGCATAGTCCGGATTCTCGATTGGATCCATGAACATGCGGATCATATCCCGAAACTGAGGATAGGTAGGAACCTCCACCCCGGCGCGACTCTTTTGAGCCAGAACATCGCGCACAAGATTCAGATATTGATCGCGAGACAGGCCCTCCAGCCGGACACCTTTGGGCAGGGGAAAGCTGCCGATATCATCGAAGAATATGCCCTCAATTTGCCGCGACATCCTTTATTCACCTTTTCTAGAGAAAGCGCCTCAGGTACTCCTTCAAAGAGGCGTACTGTCCATCCATCGTCTCAAAGCTCTCCGCCAGCTCATCCAGCCTGGCCATGGCCGCAGGCAAAGGAGGATTTATGCCGGTGGCTCGCACGATCTCTTCCGGGAATTTAGCAGGATCGGCTGTCTCCAGGGAAACACATGGACTCGTGTCCCCGCATTCTTTTAAGTACTTCATGAGACCGGCCCAGGCCACGGCTCCGTGCGGCTCCAGCAGGACGCGATGCCGGATGTATGCCTCCTTGATGGTCTGGCGGGTCTCTTCGTTCGTGATGGAAACGGCATAGAGATCTTTTCGCATAGCCGCCATATCCGGCTGTTGCCCTACGCGACCGGTCTCATCCATCTTGCCGCCGTAAAGGCAAAAGAGGCGGGCGAGGTTACTGGGATGGCCGACGTTCATGGCATTGGAGATGCAGTTCTTACTGGGCCGGATTGGCTCATAGATGCCTGTATCCATGAAACGGGGAAACTCATCGTTCTCATTGGTCGCCACCACGAACTTTTGCACGGGAAGGCCCATCTTCATGGCCAGGAGGCCACCCATGAGGTCTCCAAAGTTGCCGCTGGGCACCGAGAAGACTATCTCTTCCCCCTGTGGCGCGGCGCGCGAGTGAGCATAGAAGTAATAGACGGCCTGGGGCAGCAATCTGCCGATATTAATGGAATTGGCTGATGAGAGATTGAGGGCAAAGAGATCGGCATCGACAAAGGCCTGCTTGACCAGAGCCTGGCAGTCATCAAACTTGCCATGCACGGCCAGGGGGAAGATATTTTTGCCCAGGGTGGTCATCTGACGGCGCTGCCTATCGGTAACCTCCTTCTCAGGGAATAATACTACTACTTTCACATTATCCAGACCATAGAAGGCATGAGCTACGGCCGAGCCTGTGTCTCCCGAGGTAGCGGTGAGTATGAGAATGCTTCTGCCTTCCCGGGCAAGGAAGTACTGGATCAGCCGGCCCATTGCCCTGGCAGCGAAGTCCTTGAATGAGCAGGTGGGACCGCGATCCAGCCGCAAGACGTACTTTTCGTCATAAGCTCGCTCTACAGGAACATCGTAATTGTAGGCGTCTTGCAGCATGGTCCGCAGGTCGGAGTCTGAGACCAGATCACCCAAATAAGGTTTGATTACCTCGTAGGCGATCTGCGGATAACTCATATTGGAGAACTGCCCAATTCGACTCCTGGGAATTTGGGGAATCTCTTCCGGCATATAGAGCCCCTTGTCCGGGGCCTGGCCCATCAAGAGCGCTGCTCGAAAGTCAACGCGCTCGGTTTGGCCGTTGGTGCTGAAGAATTTGATGGCAGACATGGTCATAAGGAATAGGATGAAGCATATCTTTAACTTATGGGAGTGCGAAGGGCGAATTTCGCTGACCGTTTCCATGCAGAGACCGAAATCCTTATATTCGATTATTGTCTAAATAAAGTTCGTCTAATATCGAAAAAAATTAGACAGCATTGCAGATCTGAAAAATCCCTTTAATCGGGAGGAAGACTTGCTTAGATTCGAAGCAGACTACTTGTTTGAAGATGCCCCAGGCATCGGTACAGGCATGAGACCGGCGAATTGGGATCTGCCCCAGGGACCTGAGCCCGGACCACAGTGGCCCAGAAAGAAGAGACCGCAGATCCTTTGAATTAAAACCGGGCCGGTGGGTGACCTTCGCGGCCCCTGGCCCAAAGACAATAAAGAAAGGATAATCTATTTAAAACGCTTTTTTACCAATTTACTAATTTTCTTCCCTGCACCTTTTTACCCATTTCACCCGGGTAATAGTATGTGACGAGCAGCAGGTGACAAGTGACGAACAAGCGTTTTTGCAGATCGGATTTATTATGAACCATCGAATCCATTGCAGCAATTTCAGGCGGCGGTGAGGGAATATTTAAGTATTAGTTGTCAGGTAAGTTGGACACAAATGATGGTCGTATCGCCCCGATATAGTGATAAATATAACGAGGAGGAAATGAGATGGCGTTCTACACGTTGGGCCTCACTTTTAATCTTGTGATTTTCCTGACAGTAATTATACTTGCTGTTTGGGCATATGGTATATATTTCAACTTTAAGAAATGGGGTCTCGGATCCACCGGCTACCACGACCAGTTGCGCAATAGCTTCTGGCTCTTCCTTGCCACCTGGATTCACGAGGCATTTAAGGATGGATTATGGGTATTTTTGAGGACAGTAGTGCTTGATGTTCTTCTATTGAGGAGGACGCTGGCCAGAAGCCCGGTAAGATGGGTTATGCACATGTCCATGTTTTATGGATTCCTGATGCTGGCGGCACTTTCCGGCCTCGGGCTTATGATCGATATCGTCGAGCATTTCAACCTGCTCGGGCTCTCTGAACAAGCTGAGATGGCCAAGGAACTCCTTTCGTTGCCCTTCGATATCTTCGGCTACCTGCTTCTCATCGGAGCCACCATCGCCGTATCCAGGAGAATCCTGCTTAAGTTCGTCCGGGATAACACCAGCGCCTATGACGCACTTTTGATCGGCGCAGTGTTCCTCATCACCGTCACCGGATTTTATGCTGAGTGGATGCGCGGCAATTCCTTCCTCATCGGAAATGCCTTTGAATATCCCATCTATGCACCCCACTTCGCAATGATTCACACCGTCCTGGCAATCGGTCTGTTCGCCTTGATCTTGCCATGGAGCAAATACATCCACGTCATAGCTACACCCATGACCCTGATAGCCAACAGAGGAGGAGAATAAGAATGGCTGATCAAAAAGGCTCCAAGCCCTTGATGACGGGCTATATGCTGTCCACCCAGCTCATGGAAGTAGACGGCTGCAACAGATGCCAGGAGTGTATGAAATGGTGCCCGACCTTCGCGGTAAGGCCGGACCGGCCAGGCATTACTCCTATGTACAAGAACGCAAGGTGGAGAGAGCTGCAAGCTAAGAGCCAGAGCCTGCGAGCCAAGATCTTCGGCCCCAAGCCCCTCACCGATGATGAGATGAAGGTCTTTACCGAGGACACATATAGCTGCACCACCTGCGGAGTCTGCGGCACTGTCTGCGAGGCGGGAATCAAGACCGTAGAGCTCTGGGAGGCCATGCGCCCCAACCTGGTAAAGCGTGGCGACGGGCCCGTGGGAAAACAGAATATGTTCCCCAAGCTCGTCAAAGCAGATAGAAATCCCTACATGGCCAAGCAAGAGGATAGACTATGCTGGGTTCCCAAGGACATCAAAGTACAGGAATCTGGTGACATAGTATACTTCGCAGGCTGCACTGCTGCTTACAGACAGCAAGCATTGGGAGTGGCCACAGTCAGGATTCTGGATAATCTCGGCGTCCCCTTCGCGATGTTGGGCAAGGATGAATGGTGCTGCGCTTCCGCTATGGTGAGAACCGGCCAGCGGGAAGTTATGGCTGAGCACGCCGTGCATAATGTAGATGCACTCAAAGACGCGGGAGCGAAGAATGTGCTCTTTGCCTGTGCCGGATGTCTGCGAAATGCAGCAGTCGATTGGCCCATGTGGTATGAAGGCTACATTCCCTATGAGACCATGCCTCTGTCTGTGTACCTCAGAGAGAGAATAAGAAAAGGTGATGTAGAATACAAGATTCCACTAAACTACAATGTCACATACCATGATCCCTGTCATAACGGCAGGCATCTCATGCATCTCAAAGGAAAGGATTGGTCCTTTGAAGCCTCAAGAGATTGCATCACTTCCATCCCAGGCATAAAGTTCCGGGATATGGTGCGCAACAGAGCCTTGCAAAGGTGCTGCGGCGCAGGAGGCGGCGTCAAGGCCGGTATTCCCGATCTGGCACTTGATTGTGCCAAGGCCAGAGTCAAGGACGGTGAAGAGGTTGCTGCTGATATCATGGCATCTACCTGTCCCTTCTGCCGAAGGAACATCATGGATGGCAGAAACGACGCCAAATCCGGCATAAAGGTGCTGGATGTTGTAGAGCTCATGGCTGCATCCATGGGCCTGGATACAACCATACCCGAGAACCCGTACACCAAATTCCAGGAGCAGGATGTACTGGTCTGCGGCCCGGCAACCTGCAAAGTAGAGACTGTGGAGCGCAAGGCGCCCGGCAAGGATCTGGTGGGCGAAGCTCATTAAAAAAGAATGCCCGCTGCGGCGGCTATTCTTTTTTACTAAAATTTTTAAAAACCGTAGTAATTTTATTAAAAAAAATCTAACTGGTCTATCTCAGGCACTTATCCGTAAACGCTTTTGGCAATAAATCAGCAACCGTAGCAGTCACAGCATCACCTTTCATATTGGCCATGATGACCACAATATCTTCTCCGAACTCGATTAAGCTCTGCCGGCATATGCCGCAGGGCGATACCGGCTCGTCGGCATTTCCGGCTATGGCAATGGCCTCAAATTCCCTCTCGCCGCAGGCTATGGCTCTGGCAAGAGCTGCTCTCTCCGCACAGATGCTCGCCCCGGATGCAGCATTCTCAATGTTGCCGGCTGCATAGATCCGGCCACTCCTGGAGAGAAGCGCAGCTCCTACCAAGAATCCTGAGTAAGGGGCATAGGCATCTTTTGCTGCGCCCGCGGCCTGCTCAATGAGATCGTCGTAGCCTCCAGTGTATGGACGTGGGCCACAGCGCAGTGCTCCGATGTACATGCACTCCTGGGGCGCAATGGTAGGAATAGCATAGTTCGCCTCGCTGATGGACACAGGTGCGCCCTTTATGATCACCGCCGGAATTCCCTCGTCTCCTTCACCCATGACTATCTGAGCGGCAGAGACCAAATTGTCTGCCACCGCCTTGCGAGTAATCTTCAGCTCCCGGCCAAAGAGGTCCTTTTGGCCTCGCGCGTCCTCGACCGGTTCCAGACCCACACAGGCCAGGGCCACTCCTACGCAGCCCAGTCGCAGAGGATGAGTCCTGCTGTCTCCAATGATTACAGCTATCTTCCGGCCTTTCGCCATACGCTCCCTGATCTCAAATGCCGACTTTTGTGCATCAGCCGGAAATAAGACCACGTGACCGGGTGGGGCATTGGAGCTATCGATACCGGCGTTGGGATAAAGAAAGCCTTCCCTCAGCGTCAGCACTACGCCTGGGATGCCCCCCATTATCTCATCCGACTCTTGCAGGATCAGCTCCATCTCGCGCGGATCTTTGCAGTACTTGGCAGCCATAGAAATGGCGAGAGGTCCGACCTTGACATCCTGCAAAGCCACAACCCTGCCTTCAGCAGTAGCCACAGTGCTCTCCGAGATTACCAGAATGTCGCCGTCATCTAATGCCTGGCCTGATTTATCCATGGCCTTCTCAAGAGACTCTACCAGGTCATCGCCCGGCCTTATGAGATCCGTCTTTATGCCTAAAACCTGCAACACACTCACCTGTAACGCTCTGGGCTATCTATCATTGCAGTAGCCTCCTCTATCCTCGCGGCCAAGCGCGAGAGACGAAAAGGCTGACCGCTCAAGTTCTTTACCAGGCCGGCTATCTGATGGGTGGTGCCGAATATTAAAACCTCTTCCGGCCTTGGATCGCAGCGAAGAGCAAGCTTGGGAATAGCAGCATCTCCGCCTCGAGCCAGCATCTCCTGCTTTATTATTATGGCCTCCATGCTGCTCAGGCCGCGCACGGACAGGATACGAAAAGAGCTTTTCTTGCAGAGACTGCCATATCCTCGCTCATCTACCTCTGTTCTGCGAAGGATTTCGGCCATATCTTCCCCCTGACCCAAATAGCCCAGCACTTCCACCTCCATCTCCTCATCTGCACAGAGCGCCGGATGGCCCCGGATGGCCTGGGCCATGGCAACAGTCTCCCGGCTGGCGGCGATATCATGCGTCCGGACGATATGCGCCCCCAGGTAAACTGCGATAGCCGTGGAAGCCAGCGTTCCCGCCAGCCTCTGGAAGGGATCTGGCTTATGCAGGCGCTCCCCGATGAAGGACTTGCGAGAGAGAGCTGCTACCACCGGTCGTCCTAAAGCACGCAGTCGCAGCATACCATCCAGAATGGCAAGATCGTGGGCGGGTGTCTTTTCCGGTATCCATTTGCCGATGCCTGGATCAACTGAGATCTTCTCCTGGCATACTCCGATCTGGGCTGCGGCCCTCACTCGTTCGCCCAGAACAGCAATTATCTCGCTCAAATGGAGAAGATCGCCCGCTCTCTGCCGGGAGGCCATGATGATCAAGGAACCGTCGTACTCGGCTACGCTGGCAGCCATATGGGGGTCAGACAGTCCGGAGACGTCATTTATGCAGGCGGCACCAAGAGAAAGGGCGTCTTTGGCAATGCCGGATCTCTGTGTGTCTATTGAGATGGTGATATCCAGGTTCTGCAAAATTTCCTTGAGCGCAGGAAATAGCCTCTCCCGTTCCACGGCTTCACTTATGGGTGGAGAGCCTGGAGCCGTGGAGACTGCGCCCAAATCGATCATATCCGCGCCCTGCTCTTGCATAGCTGTCGCCAGGGAGAGAGCCTCATGGGGGCCTGCCACTGAGCCCTTGTAGAATGACTCACGACTGAGATTGATTACGCCCATCAGCCGCACGTTTTGGCTGTCTCCTACCGGGACGCGACCCAAAATGCCTTCTATCAATCCCAACACCTCGCAAACCGGAACATTAAATCACTTCTCTTGCAACGCTACTCCGACAGCCGCAACAATATCCCTGTCCTTCTCGCCCTCTCAATGGCACGATCGAAGAGGATCAGTCCTAGACACAGGTAGAAAACGGCCAGAAATGCGCCAATGACCAGATGATGGGGCCCTGGAATAAATACTGACCTGTAGTACTCTAAAAAGTAGGTCAGTGGTATGGCTCTGGCCAGGGTCTGCAACAAGGGAGGCAGCACCTCTACCGGATAGTAAATTCCACTGACGAGCAGGATCATGCCGCTCAGGCTCCAGGCGGCAACATCAGCTTTCTGACCAAAGGTGAGAATGGATATGCACACCGTGATGCCGATTACCGCAGCGGTAGCAAAAACACCTGCAAGAAATATCAGCACCGGTAGCAGGCCGCCCTCCTGGAAATTAAAGCCAAAGAGGTAGCGGCTGACTATCTCCAGAATGAAAAAGACGACACTGCCTCGCAGGATGCCGAAGAGTGTTGCTCCAAAGACCAGATGGTAGCTACGAACCGGAGCGATGAAAGTGTTCTTGATGCTCTTGGACCACATATCGAATAAAAGAACATAGGCTACATCGATCTGAGCCACCTGCAAAATGGTCAGAGCAATGGCCCCCACCAGGAGAAATGAGACCATCGAGCCCTCTACCTTCAAGAACCGGGTGAGCAGACCAATGGAGAGCAAGCTGATCATGGGCCAGAAGAATAGCTCGAATAAGGTGAAGATGTTCCTCTTGGAGATAAGCCAGTTCTTGTAGGCACTAGCCAGATACTTGTTCAATTCACCTTGCCAATTCAAGGAATACATCCTCCAAATCAGGCTCTTTTATGGTTATATTAAGTATTCTGGCATTGCAAAAGAGTTTGACTATCCTGTCCAGACTATCTTCGACTCTGTCGATCACAATCTCCAAGCTGCCCTTCTCCGCTTTTATGCCTAAAACGCCCGGCAAGCTCTCCAGTGCTGCGATGTCTACCGTTCCTTCGTAAGAGACCACGATTCGTTCCCCCAGTCCCAGATGCTTCTTCAAATTACGGGGCGTGTCCAGCGCTACAATCCTACCCTTGCGCAGGAACGCAATCCTATCGCAGAGCATCTCCGCCTCCGGCATGTAGTGAGTGGATAAGACCACAGAGATATTCTGTTCCCGGTGAATTCTTTTTATCAGCATGCGGGTCTTCATGGATATATCGGGATCCAGACCAGTGGTGGGCTCGTCTAGGAAGAGCAGACGAGGATGGTTGAGCATGGCCTTGGCCAGGGAGAGACGCTGCTTGAGGCCAGTGGAGAGGTTCTCGAACTTCATATTCCTAAACTCACCCAGCTCGAAGGCATCAATTTGATCCTCCACCGTCCGGGAGAGAGCTGAGCCATAAAGGCCGTAAAGCATGCCGTAATGGCGTAGGTTCTCTTGCACAGTCAGGCTCCAGGGAAAATTTGGTTTGGCAGTGCTGATGTTTATGACTTTACGAATCTCTTTGCTATCACGACGGGCATCCATTCCCAGGATGAAAAGACTTCCCTGCTCCGGGTAAATGAGAGTGGAGAAGATAGAGATGAGAGTGGTCTTACCTGAGCCGTTGGGACCGAGCAGACCGAAGATCTCTCCCTCCTCGATATCCATGGATATGTTATGAAGAATGGTAGCGCTGCTCCCCAAGAAGCTCTTATACATCTTGCATATTCCTGTAGCTTTGATCGGTTTCTCCATCATTTATCGCTCTTGCTTCACTTGCAGCTACTGTGTCTACCGCCTTCTTCTTTTGCGACTCGATAGTCGATCCCCTTTTCTCCATATCAGAAAAGCTGCCAGACCGGCTACTGCCAGGCCCCCCATTACAGATACAAGTCGGGCAAAGTCTCCTAGAAACCCGGCATCAGAGAGAGAGATTTGCAGAGGAACAATTATGCTTTTCTCTTGACACACAATCTCACAACCCATCTGGTAATCCTGCAGGCTGGCATTTCCATCTACTCCCACCTGAAATTCCATTACATTGAGCGAACTGAGACCCAGGTCTCCGAGCAGTACGGCCGGGCTTTCTACGTAGAAGGGAGGGGCAGCCAGGAGCTTGGCTGAGCAATTGCACAGGGCCGTAGCGCCATCATTGCTTATCGCCATACTCATGCTTTCACTGCCACCTGCATAAAGCCGGGACTTAATCCCGATAATATGCAAAGTCTCATTAGATCCTGATACAAATACATTGCAGGTAATGTTATGCCTTTCTGCTTCATAGAGGGGAAAGACTTCACCGCTTTTCACGCTTACATCCACCTGCCGCTCATAATCAATGCTCAGGGGAAGAGCATACCAGCCACTTGCATTCTTTTGTGTGGTGATATGAAACTGCAGGATTACCGCGGACCCGGCTGGAAGGACATTGATGCTTTGCGAAGCTGCGGTCACCTTTATGGCTCGCGCTCCTCCCAGGAAGGCTTTGATGTTCAGGGCATCACAGCTCTTTGTCTCCGCTATCATCTCCTGCAATATGTCTTCATGGGGACCGCTCTCATTAATAGGAATAAGCTCTTCCAGCTCGCCTGCATTGGCCAGGTTTATTCGCAGTATGCTCTCGCCAGGCACTAAGACGGGATTAGCCACACCGGCAGTAAGCTCTGGTCGGCCCAGAGATTTATAGTGATCATCAGCGAAAAATATGAGATCTTCTGCCAGGCCGCTGCCGGCAAGAAGAAGCAGAATGCTGATGACATGCAGGAGCTTCATTCTCTAACAGGTTAATTTGCATCAATTAATTAAACCTATCTGTGATAGTCTACCGAGAAAGCAGTGTGCTCAGGAAGAAGACGACGGCTGCGGTCAGAATTATGGTCGCACCGGAGGGAACATCCAGCTCATAGGAGATGAACAGCCCGATGGTCACAAAGATCGCGCCCAGGAATATGGACCCTGCCATAATGGCGGGCAGGCCCATCATGTGCCTCCGGCTTATAGCGCCGGGAATGGTCAGAAGCGCTATGACCATGATAATCCCTACGATCTTGATGAGGATGACCACACTGAAAGCCACCATAACCAGGAGCAATAGGCGAAGGCTTTGCACGGGAAGGCCGCTGGCTTCTGCGTAAATAGGATCGAAGCTAAGGAGAAGAAACTCTTTGTAGAGCAGAAATACAAGAACCAGTATGGTCAACGTGAGTGCCGAAATAAGCAGCACATCGCTTTCCGTTACAGCTAAAATATTTCCAAACAGATAGCCGTAAAGGTCTCGGGCGTAGCCCTGAGAGAGAGTGAGGAGCATTATTCCTAAAGCCATACCTGTGGCCATGAAAACCCCAATGGCCGTGTCCTCCGAGATGCGCGCTCGGGTGCTTACCATTCCTATGCCTAGAGCGGTTAAAACGGCAGACCCTATTCCAAAGGCCAGCGGATCGTAGCCCAGGAAGTAGCCAAGACCGATGCCCCCAAAAGCAGCATGAGCAATGCCGTCGCTAATAAATACTATTTTATTTAGAATAACATATATTCCAATTACGCCACAAAGTATAGATGCGGCCAGTCCTGCGGCCAGGGCATTGCGCATGAAGTCGTACTGGAGAAAACCTAAATCAATCATGTTTCCTCAAGACCCGATGGGGTGTGCCGTGCGCTATCATCTCCACCGGACAGCCATAGGCCTTCTCGATATCGTCATTGCTCAGTTCCTTGGAGTCATGATAGTAAAGTCGCTGGTTTAGGCAGGCGATCTTGCTCACATACTTGGAGATAGCTGTGACATCATGGGAGACCAGCACAATGGCAATGCCCAGATCTCGATTCAGGTGGCTGAGCAGATCATAAAATTCGGTCTGCTGAGCGGAATCAACGCCTGCGGTGGGCTCATCCAGAAGGAGAAGCTCTGGATCTGAGACTAAAGATCGGGCTACAAAGACCCTCTGCTGCTCTCCTCCGGAGAGAGCACCTATCTCGCGCATAGCTCGATCCTGCATTCCCACTGCCTCCAGAGCCTTGAGCGCTGCCTGACGGTCCACACTGCCATAACGATGCATGAGCCCCTTGCGGCTATATCGTCCCATCAGCACCACATCCAGCACATTAACGGGAAAGCTCTGGTCAAAGACGGTCTTCTGGGGCACATAGCCGACGCGGCTTCGCGCTGCTGCTGGCGGCAGCCCGAAGAGAACAATGCTGCCCCGGTCAGGCTTGATCAGGCCAAGCATTGCTTTTAGCAGTGTGGACTTGCCGCCCCCGTTGGGGCCAATGAGGCCCAGGAAATCTGCAGCATACAGCTTTATATTTATGTCCTCCAGGACGGCATGCTCTGCTCGGCAGACCCAGAGGCCTTTGATGGATAAGATCTCCTCGGTCATGCAAGGCTCTGGGCAATCTCCCGGCTTTCATTTCTTAGATTATCCAGATAATTTCCAGCCAACGGATCAATGGTGACGATGCGGGCATTCATCTCCCGAGCAATTACCTCCGCGGATTTGGGATTGAACTCCGGCTCGATAAAGATAGTAGTGATATTATTCTCACGGGCCAGTTCGATCACCTCTCCCAGGTATTTGGGTCCTGGCTCCTTTTCGTTCTCCATGAGCGGTACCTGAGAAAGATCGTAGTCCTTTGCGAAGTAGGTCCAGGCGGGATGATGCACAATGAAGATCTTGCTCTTTTTACCGGCAAAGGTACTGTTCAATTCCATGTCCAGAGTTTTCAGTTTTTCTAAATAATCGTCTCGGTTCTTGATATAATATTCTTTATTTTGGGGATCTACCAGTATCAAGCCTGAGCAGATATTGTTTACCTGGACGACGGCATTTCGCAAAGAGAGCCAGATGTGCGGGTCCATCTCATCCTCACTCTCTTGCAGGAGGGCTATGCCCTGAGAGGAGTCTACTACAGTCATTTTTTTGTTGGCTTCCAGAAGCTTATCCATCCAGAACTCAAGACCAGCACCATTCATGACATAAAGGTTGGTTTTAGCCATATCCACCATCAGGGAAGGTGTGGGCTCGAAGGTATGAGGCTCAGCTCCCGGCGGGACTACGAGAATGACATCAACCTTCTCGCCACCCACCGCTTTCACAAATTCGCCCAGAGGAGCTATGGTTGTAGCCACATTGATCCTGTGAGAAGCATTAGTGGGCGCAGTTGCAATAGAGGATTCATCTTGCGATACGCATCCTGAGAAGATAGTTATTACTATCAGGAAAACAAATATACTGAACTTATTAATATTACTAATCATACATTTGCACCGTCTTTGGTCTTTGTGGACAACAGATTTTTGCCGATGTATTTAGAGCGCGTCTTGCCGCCCTCTCGCCAGTAACCGTACCAATAAGGGCCATGTGGACATCCTTTGCAGTTCTTGCCACAAGAGACCCTCTCCAAGCGATAGGTAGTCGATCCTGTCGTATGCACCTCTAATACCTCCCTGTCGCCCGGCAACTCTTCTGCTATCGGAGGTTTGCTCCTTTCCGAGATTAGGCGCTCGACATGGTCTCTGATTTCGCAAAGCACAGAGAGATCCTGGTGCGCCAGTGATCGGATGATTGACTTGGGTATCAAGAATGCCTCTTATGTAACAGCTATTTATAGTCTTATTGCTCGATTACATAAGAATGATCTGAAAAAAAAATAAAGAATTAACAATATCTTATCATCACGTTACAGAAGATCAGCTACACTGACCCCCCACTCCCCACAGAAATTATCGATGGGACTCTGCCATACAGAATCTGAGCACCAGTAATATCACCATTTCCCAGCGTTCTCTGTGGCCCGTCGTAGAGATTCATCACCTGCTCAAGATCCTTGGTTCGTTCATCGCTGGGCGGCAAAATCCCCCCGTAAGTTGTGGAGTAGATGTCACCCATGCCAATGCAGTGGCCCAGTTCATGCAGGGCAACACTTTGCAGATCCATCTTGTCGGTCGTCTGGGCAGTGGTGAGACTTGTCGTCCACTCATAATCGAGATTGTACCAAGTATCGGATTCTGTAATCCTGTAGTATCCATCTTTCTTTGTCCCATCGGTCCACCAACGATTAAGCGCAACAAAGCTATTCCCAAATGCATCCCATCCATGCACGTTGTAGCCGTCTTTCTTGGGCGTACTGCTGAATGGATCGTCTACCACCTTATTTTCGTCTACTATCACCGTAGATGTATCTGCAAAGATATTGCCGGCCACAGCATCATCCCAGGTATTGGCCGCAGCAGAAATTGCGTCTATAGTGGATGTCGAGGTGAGCTCTGCAGGCTTGCCGGTCGGATTTAAGTAGAGCTGTATCTGGGGATCGAGCGTATTCCAGCGATATCCTGCAAGCCTGAAAGAGGAATAAGACCCACCAGTAAAAGTCATTCCGTTCCCAGTGGTCTCGGAGGCCAGCGCTGTTTCTTTTTCGCCATCCAGGTCAAAATTAAGGACGCTCACATCAAAGCTGCCAATGTCACTTTCATCTCCCACCACTCGCAGGCCGGAAATGCCCATCATTGCGCTTTCACTCATCGAGGAAACGGTATTAAAGGATTCGCCGCTCAGAACGAGAACATTATCTATGGACGCAAAGCCGTTTGATATGGCACGCTTTGACGCCCCAGATGCAAGGTTGGCTTTCATACTCCCCCGGCCATAATAGCCACCTTCAGCCAGCATTACATTCTCTTCACCTAGTGCTCCCGAGATGACTTTGCCACCTTGGCCTTCCATCTCTGTAATCTGTTGGGTAAAAGTGCCTTGCCCATTGCATGCATAGAGGCTTTGTGAGCTGGAAAGCACACCATCGACAACTTCCGCCCCCTGACCGGCATTCGCACCACCCTCTCTGCCCTGCATATTGAGACTCAGCCAACCTGCACCGGCCGCATCCTGGCTGATACTGGCCCCTTCCCCTGAAGCAACAGAGGAAGCCGAAATGGAGAGAGTTCCCTGGCTATTGACATCACTGCTCAGATCATAACTATTTCCGGATAGTGACAGCATCAATCTGTTTTTTCCTCCGCCATCACCTTGCAGATTGGAAGAAATTTTGCCCGAAGCTAGGTTGATATTATGTTTTAGCTGCGTCGATGTATCCAGATCATAGCCATGGGAAGAGGACGACATTTTATAACCATCTGATAAAGAGACTTTTACAGTGATTCCCATCGCAGTTGTTTCCACGATGCTGATTATCAAGAGACAAATAAATGCAGATCGTGCGATATTTATCCACATAAATCCTCAGCAGACCGGGTTTGATAAGTATTATCCATAGTAAGTATTTGACTAGATTATAGTCTTCTTACATAAGTATAAAAAGATTGCGCAGACAACAATTATTAAATAGTAGTTAATGAATCATTTAATTTGATATAAGCAAGGATGTTAATATTATCAAAAATATCTAATATCAATGGGTAATTTTGCTTAAATTGGTCTTAGAACTTATTAATCGATTTATTAGTGATGGGTAACTTAGCAATCCATGATATATCTTCTTAGCAGAGCTTACAGTCAATCCTTCTTAGGAATTCCTGATACCCGAAAAGGAGATAACTTCGCGATAGGATGAGGGAGAACTCAGCCCTCAATTCCAGATAGCGTGTCTAATTCCATCTCAGGGTCCATACTAAAACCCGGTTCAGGCGCGCTCAGGTTCCAGGCAGGCGGCTCCCAGCCATCATATCTGAATGTCTTGGCTGCGACACCCGTACTCGTTATTTCGATGTAGGCGGATGCATCCATTTTATCGTAGCCTGTGCCGTCAATGGCCGTGGCATCGATATGAACAATGCTGGTATAGCCACCATCTCGCAAAGCTCTTGTCATGTAGTCAATGGACTCAATCCGACCAGGCTTTATCTCAAGCAAGGCCCAGATCAGTTGGCCGGAGTTGTCTGTATTGGGACTTATCGAGGCATTAAGCAAAGTCATGCCACCGGGCAGCTGATCGGTTATCGTCACCGCTACGCTATCTGGCGCTTTGTTATCTACTGCGATGCGATAATGGACGACAGCAGGATCGCTCTCATCCAACCATGCCTTCTTTGAGACCAGAACCTTTGGCGGACAGCAGGTCTGCCATCCGGACTCCAGGGAAGAGTAGTTTCCAGCACAAACGGACTTATCGCCCGACAACCCGCATGCTAAGACACGGTTGACCAAATTATTTCCAGGAGAGCCTTCAGTTATGTTCAATGTGAGGCCGATGGTTACTGTATTGCCTATCCCCAGATTGACAAGAGTCCAGTTGGCTTCGCCGGCATCAAGACGGGCAGGCCTCATGGTCGACTTTACATATTGCGTGCCTGCCGGGAAGATATCCATCACGTAGATAGGAGCAAGAGCCCGGTTGCCGTCATTAGTTATCGTTATGGCGTACTCGGCTTGCGTCGCGTTTACTTTGTTATACCACTCATTCTTGATCCTGCCTTCCTTGATAACCGTCAGGTGAGGTATGTCGTACTTGGAGGTGCCGGTCAGAAGAACATGCCTGTTGATCTCATATCTTCCCACGTAGCGCTCCTCATTATCAACCTCATCCGTGCCATTTTCTCCATGCGACAGGACTCTGTAGTCGGCCGTGCCATTAAATTGGGCCTTTGTCTTCATCTCGTTTAGGCCCGATGCAACTGTCTCCTTTTGCAGGTTGTCAAGATAGGAGTACTTCTCGCGGATCAGTGTTCCAGGGGATGTGCCATTGGCCAGGCAGCTGTAAGCAGCTGGCTGTCGGGATGGCCCTATGTCCGTAATGAGGTTTCCGCCACTCATGCCTCCGCTCTTGGACCACATGCCTTCACTCCACTTCATATCCTGATCAGCTATAAAGCTAGGGGAATAGCTGTAGTTGGCAGGCGAATGAACCAGGCTGATATTCTTTGCCATATAACTTGTCGGGGTATCGATCACTTCTTCGCTCTGGTAAGATCCTGTGCCCGATTCGTAGGTTCCTTGGCTGCCCCGGATCTTCTTGTCAACGGCCACATAGCCTAATCCGGAAGTGGATTTATTCGAGACTACGCTGCTGCCGTACTCGTCCACCTTTTCAGAGATCTTGAAGCTGCCAGCATAATCCTCCCGTGATTCGAAGATCGTCTTAACCTTGGGATGAGAATCAGGGCTTTGCTTCTTGAGGACGCCGATATGGCCCTGGCCGGTGAATTCCACCTCTGTCTTCATGATCGAGCCGTTCTTGTCAAGCTCCAGTGATCTCTCTTTATTGATCTTGGTGGCAGAGGTATACTCCTCAGTCATTGAAGCTCCAGTTACCGTATTTCTTGCCTTGGACTTCTCGGTCCAGAGAGTCTTGTAGTCGATAGAACGACTCTGTGGCAAAGAGAAGCTCGAAGGATGATAGGAAGCCTGCAAGCTTGTATCCGCTATAATGGATTTGTTCTCGCTTCGAACTTTAGACAACTCCTCGCTGGCATAGGTGCCGCTGCCAAACTCTCGCCGCCTCAGCTGCGTTCCCTGCTCTTTGATCACAGTGGTATTGGCACAGTCGGATACTGTTCCTACTCCATCTGCAGTAGCGTAGGCACAGTTCTGTATGTAGCTTGGGTCCACTGTCGTGTCGTAGTTGTTATACACATTTACGAAGCCCTCGCCCTTTACACCCTGGCTCATGTCGTAACGGAAATCGGTGTCAGGAACTCTAACGGTCAAGTGCGCCTCGAAGCATTCCCCAGGGCCAAGCGAACCGACATGCCAGGTCAGACCTGTGGTGGGCTCAGGGTACACGCTCAAAAGGACAACGTTTTTGGGAAGGACGTCCACCACATTGACATTTGTAAGAGTCCCAAAATCGGTACCTGTATTAGATACTCCTGTATTGCAGACCTTTATGATATAGCTGATGTCCTCACCCCGATGAACGGAAATGTTGAGAGCGGTCTTTTCTATCTTCAGAATGCCTTCGAGCGGCGGTAGTGGACCTGTGGGTTGAGCATTTACAAATGTTATTATCTCCTCACCATTTGCCACCAGATGGACGGTTCTGCCGATGAGCTTTCCATCATCGTCCAAAATATCGCTTGATTGATCCGTCCAGGGTTGCAGGGTCCAGTCGTCTTTGAGTGTTTCGATGATTCTATAATCACCGGGCTTAAGGTTACTAAAGGTGATACTATTTGATAGCCCAGCCCCATCATCGATCAAATTGAACGTGCCAGGATTTAAATCATCGCTGCTAAAGGCGAACGGCTCGTTACTATAACCTGTGCCGTCCCGAGGAATGGCGTCCTTGATGACTGTGATTGATCCGCAACCTTTGACAGGTGTGTTGGTAGTAACCGCATTATTGCCGATAAATGGATCGTTGCCCATTTGATCAAAGGATACTATCTGAGCCTGGTTTGTGATAGTGCCCACATATGTTGGACTGCAGGTGGCCTCTAAAGTCATGGTAACAGTAGAGTCAGGCGCTAGACTTGATATCGTCCACTGCATTAAGGCTTCATCAAAGGTTGTCCCTGTTTCAGCCGCCGCACTCTTGAATACTGTATTTACATCGAGGACATCTTTTACCACGATATTAGTCGCGGCCAAGTCTTTGTCTTTATTTGTCAAGGCAATTTCGTAGGCAATAGGCTCTGCGCAACAAGCAGTCTCAACTGGTGTTATGGCAATTGCGAGATCCGTTTGTTGCCTGGTTACCGTGATAATCTGATCGCATGTTGCGAAGTTGCTGCAATCATCGGTCACCTTCCAGGTTCTAGTGATAGTGATCGACTTGGGATCACTGCCAGATTGAATATCCTCATAGCTTGCTGAGAGTGACGAGTCACAGGTGTCTTTTGCAGATCCACCCGCAGCCTCGAATCCATCCCGGCTATTGGCTGGCATGGGGATGACCTGGGGAGATTCTACGGTAACAGCTACGGGATACGTAGTGATCACGGGATTTGTGGTATCCTGGACGGCTATGGTCTGGGTGCAGGTCACCTTATTTCCGCAGAAATCGGCAATCTCGTAGGTTCGGCTGATGGTCTCGGGACAGGTTTTGCCGTCGCTAACCTCACTTTTCAGCTTGAACGAAGCTGAATTTAGGCCGCCGTCATCAGTTGCCAGGCCACCAGCAGCCAGGAAATCTTCCAGATTGGCGTAGGCCGCAGGGACATTGGAATTACACTGGACCGGCAGGATGCTGGGACAGGTGAGAACCGGGAGGGTTGTGTCCTGGACGGTTATGGTCTGGGTGGCGGAGATCGTATTGCCGCAGGCATCGGTTGCCTTCCAGGTTCGTTTGAGGATGTAGCTGTTGGGGCAGGTGCCGTCCTCGCGGGTCTCGCCCTCATAGGTCACAACGGGAGACGGATCGCAGTTATCTGTAGCAGTAACGGTTGCTGCCGCCGGGATGCTGCTACATTCAACTGTGACATCGGCGGGAACACCTGTCAATACTGGCTTAGTCGTGTCCTGGACGGCTATGGTCTGGGCGCAGGTCGCCTTGTTTCCGCATGAATCGGCAATCTCGTAGGTTCGGCTGATGGTCTCGGGACAGGTTTTGCCGTCGCTAACCTCACTTTTCAACTTGAACGAAGCTGAATTTAGGCCGCAGTTATCAGTTGCCGATCCGCCTGCTGCTCTAAAATTATCAAGAGTAGCATAGGCCGCAGGAACATTGGAATTACACTGGACCGACGGGATGCTGGGACAGGTGAGAACCGGAGGGGTTGTGTCCTGGACGGTTATGGTCTGGGTGGCGGAGATCGTATTTCCGCAGGCATCGGTAGCCTTCCAGGTTCGTTTGAGGATGTAGCTGTTGGGGCAGGTGCCGTCCTCGCGGGTCTCGCCCTCATAGGTCACAACGGGAGACGGATCGCAGTTATCTGTAGCAGTAACGGTTGCTGCCGCC
>Ga0074199_1000967_pt1 | contig 31784 bp, 23 predicted proteins | sample EPASupsiteSAE347_FD_64528 | JGI IMG/M metagenome (GOLD analysis project Ga0074199, IMG submission 64528) | Bioremediated contaminated groundwater from EPA Superfund site, New Mexico - Sample SAE3-47 | ecosystem: Environmental > Aquatic > Deep subsurface > Groundwater > Contaminated ... | reverse complement strand
CGCCCGGCGAAAAACACCCGAACTATTATTTTCTGGCCCGCAAGGAATTTCAGATCGCCTCCCGGCCGCAACGCGCCCTGCTGCGGATTGCGGCCGACGGGCGCTATGCCGCGTATCTTAACGGCAAATTCGTCGGCAACGGCCCCGTGCGCGGCACGGAGCGCCGTTACTTTGCCGACAGTTATGATATTGCCGCCCTGCTGACCCCCGGACCGAACTGGATCGCGGTGGAGGTGCATTGCAGCGTGGCGCCGACTTTCACCATGGTGCCTTATCAGCCGGCCGTGCTCGCGGAAATTGCCGCCATCGCGGCCACCGATGAGTCCTGGCAGGTGATGGTTGATCCCTCGCATCAGGCTGTCGCGCCGCTCTATACATTTCAAATCGGCCATGCCGAATGGAAACGCATGGATGCTGAAAGGCCGGGATGGATGAGCGGCCGCGACGGGCACGAGGGTTGGCTTACTCCCCTGATCGCGGGGTCCCCCGCTGACTTTGGCGGACGCCGCACGGTCGCCCGGCCCATTGCCGCGCTGACGCAAGATATTTTGCACCCCCGGACCATTGTCGCCTCCGGCCAGGTGCCGCATAGCAGCGCCTTGATTGAAACCGTGGAATGGGCCGGGTTGGTCGCGGTCGAGGCTCATTATCCCTTCCGAAAGGCCGCTTGTCACGCAAGGCCTCCTTGCGGCGGATCCAAACCCTTGACGGTGCAACCCGCCGCGCATCGTGAAGGTGCATATCTGATCTTCGATTTTGGACGGGAGGTATTCGGCAATTTACGCATCGAAGTTGACGGCCCGCAAGACGCCGTGATGGATGTGGCCCACAACGACGCGTTGCAGGACGGTCGCATTAACTCTAACCCGAGCACGTCATACAGGTTCGCCGATCGTTTCACGCTTCGCTCAGGACAACAGATAATCGTGCAGCGCCTGCATAACCGGGGTTTTCGCTACCTGCAATTAGTCTTCCGAAATTTCATAACGCCCATCCGCCTTCACGAGGTGCAGTTGATCAACCGCATCTATTCCCAGGAACCTCGCGCCGCGTTCACCTGCCCGGACCCGTTCCTCAACCGCCTATGGACCTTGTGCGCCAATACGGTGCGCGCCTGTTCGGCCGATACCTTCATGGACTGCCCCTGGCGCGAGCAGGCGCTATGGACAAACGATCAGGCCGTCACTAATCTCTATTATCTGGCGCTGACGGGCGATCCGGTTTTTTCCGCGCACAATCTTCGCATGGGCGCCGATGGGGCCCAGCCCAACGGACTGATTCCACCCGTCTATCCCTCGCGCATAGATCGAATGAAACGGCTTTTCCCAAGCCTGCCTTCGCTTTGGACGTTTAGCCTGTCCGACTATTATCAACACACGGGCGATCGCCGGCTGGTGCAGGAGCTTTTGCCGGTTATGGAAAAAGGCCTGGGCAACTACGACACGTGGCGCGCTGCCGATGGCCTGGTCCCGGATCAGGGCGATATGTGGAATTTCATAGACTGGGCTTACATTTACGATGGCGGACCGCATCCCGCTCCCGGCGGCAAGACCGCGGCGCTCAATATGCTGATCGCCGCCGCTTATCGGCGCGCCGCGGCCCTCGAATCGGCGGAGGGCCAGGCGAGCCTGGCGGCGGAATATGACCGGAAAAGCCGCCAGGCGGTCGCGGCGCTTAACGCCGTCCTGTGGGATGCGGCCAAAGGCGCCTACCGGGATTGCACGGCGTTCGCCGAAGGTGTCGTTCCCAGTTACAGCCAGCATCCGCTGGCCGTGGGCCTCTACCACGATCTCCTCGATGACCCACAGCGGCATGCCGCTGTCGCGAGCCTGCTCAGCAATGACCTTATCCACGCCGAATTTTATTTTCAGCATTATGTCCTTCAGGCGCTCGCACAACATGGCCGCACGGCCGAGGCCATGGCCGTTATTCGCAAGATGTGGGGCGCGAACGTTAAATCGGACAGCGATACCATCTGGGAAATACATAGCGGCCGAAAAAAGTATATTACTTACAGCCTGTGTCATGCCTTTTCCTGCGCGCCGCTGTATTTCCTGCAATCGGTTGTCCTTGGCGTGCGACCGACCCGACCGGGGTTTGCCGAGTTCACGCTGGCGCCCCAGCCGGCTGATCTCGATAAGGCCCAGGGCACGGTACCCACCCCGCACGGACTCATTGAAGTGGCCTGGCGCCGCACCGGACCTGGAAAACTGCGCGCGACCGTGAATGTCCCAGCCGGTACCCGGGCTGTTACGCCGGCGGGCGGCGTCTATGGCCCCGGCCGGCATCGAATGGACCTGGTTGTTCATGCTCACCCTTCACATCACGCCCGACATGCGCCGGAAATTGGAAGCCGCGCTGGCTGAAAACGGTTTGTGCCGGCTCTCCGCCATGTCTTTTTCCGCCACGGCCTTCCTGGCGCTGGACCTGCTCGCCGAGTTCCGGCGCACGGTAGTGGTCGTATCCGACAGCATGCACTCGCTGGACGAAATGCGCCGGAACTTGCTGGCCCTGGCCAGCGCGCACCCGGAGCGCATTTTATATTATCCCGCCTGGGAATCGCTTCCCGGTAAATTAATCAGGCCTTCGGCAACTGTTTCATGTAGCCGCGGCGGTGACGCCGGGGCCGCCGAAGGAATCCACGCCCTTACGGGCGCGGCTACTCGAATGCAAATTCCTATGCATCAAGCCGCCACTCAGGTTGAGGTGGTTGGCGAACGCCTGCAGACCTTGGAACAGTTGATCGCACTCCAGGCGCCGGTGGTCATCGCCACCTGTGTCCAAGCCCTGATGCAGATGGCGCTCGCGCCCGCCACGCTCAAGGCCCACACCTTCCGGGTCGCGCTTGGCGAGGAGCATGACCCGGAAACGCTGGCCAAGCGCCTCGAGCAAGCCGGGTATGCCTTCGAGCCGGAAGTCCAGGCCAAGGGCCAGGCCGCCTGGCGCGGCGGACTCCTCGATGTCTGGCCGCTTAACGGCGAAAAACCCTTCCGGATCGAATTTGTCGGCTCCACCGTGGAAACCATCCGCTCGTTCGATCCCGCCAGTCAGCGCTCGTTCACACGCTTGCCAGGCTCCGCCGGAGCGCTTCGCCCAGGCGAGAAGGAAGCGGTGCTCCCCCCCGTCGGCGAATGGGACCTGATGAGGGCAACGCCGCGTGAGGCTTGCCCGCCTCTGGAGGGGCACGCCTTCAAAATCCCGCCGGGTCAGGGGACCCGGCCTACAAAAAATTGTAGGCCCGGTGCCCACACCGGGCGCGGATCGGCAGTACATGACGCAGCCCTGTCTGAGGCACGCTGTCTTTTCATGAATTACCTGCCGCCGGAGCTGATTTATCTCTGGTCGGAGCCCGTGGCCGGCAATCTGCCATCCGCCGCCCGCCATCCCACCGGTATCCGCTATCACGCGGCCATTTACCAGGAAGCTTTGGATGAAGCCAAAATCACCGACTTGACCATTCCCTTCACCCGTATTCACCAAGTCATCACTGAAAATCCGCGCGCGTGGCAATGCCTGCCGGACCCGGTTTTCGACAACGCGATAAACACGTCAAGCGTGGAGCGTGGAGCGGTAAGCGGTGAGCGCAAAGCAGACACGGCCGCCGATTGGCCGCCACCCGCCGAGCGCGCCACGTCGGCAGCCAAGTGGCCACTTGCCCCGCAGCGGGGCGACGTGGTTGATCTTGGTTTCCGGTCCATGATGGACCTGGCCGCCCCGCAGCGCGACCTGCTGACACCGGACATGTTTACCGAGCGCCGCAAGCAGTGGCTGGCAAGCCTGGCCGAACGCGCAAAGCACGGCTTGCGCGTGCATATTTTCTTCTATACCCAGGGCGGCTTGGACCGGTTCCGCGAGATGAACCCCGAGCCTGCTTTCCATTTGCACGTAGGCATGCTTTCGGATGGCTTCATGCAGGCGGATCTCCAATTAGCCGTGCTCTCCGAATCCAACCTGCTGGGCCGGCCCAAATTGCTTCCCGACCGTATTGCGCGGACGCCCGTGACTTCCCGAAGGACCAGGGCGGCGGCGGGTGAAACCATTACCGACTGGACCAACCTGGAGCCGGGCAATCTCGTTGTGCATGTGGATCACGGCATTGGCCGGTACCTGGGGCTTTACGAGATTTTGTTCAACGGCAAGCGCCAGGAGGCGCTGACCATTGAATATGCCGATAAGGCCAAGCTCTACGTTCCCGTTTCGCAGGCCCACTTGCTGAGCCGTTACATCGGCGTGGGCAAGCACGCGCCAGGCGTGCACCGGCTGGGAAGCGCGCGCTGGTCGCGCGAAAAGGATGCCGCCGAGCGCGCCGTGCGCGATTTAGCCGCCGACCTGCTGGAAATCCAGGCCGCGCGCGAAGCAAAAGCCGGGTTCGCTTTCCAGCCCGATACCCCCTGGCAGAACGAATTTGAAGCATCGTTCCCTTACCAGGAAACCGAGGACCAGGAACGCGCCATCCACGACGTCAAGCGCGACATGGAAGCCAACCGGCCCATGGACCGGCTGATCTGCGGCGATGTCGGCTACGGCAAAACCGAGGTGGCCATGCGCGCCGCCTTCAAGTGTGTCATGAGCGGCAAGCAGGTGGCCGTGCTCGTGCCGACCACCGTTTTAGCCCAGCAGCATTATGAAGTGTTCGCCGAGCGCATGGCGGCCTATCCGGTGCGCGTGGAACTGCTCTGCCGATTCCGCACGCCCCAGGAGCAGGCGAACATCGTGCGCGCGCTCTACACGGGGGGCGTGGATATCGTCATCGGCACGCACCGGCTGATCCAACCGGACGTGCGCTTCAAGGACCTTGGGCTTGTGATCATTGACGAAGAACAGCGGTTCGGCGTCGGCCACAAGGAGCGCTTCAAGCATCTCCAACAGTTGGTGGACGTGCTGACGCTTACCGCCACGCCCATCCCGCGCACGCTCTATATGAGCCTGACGGGCGCCAAGGAAATCAGCATGATCCAGACCTCCCCCAAGGCCCGTCAACCCATCGAAACCATTGTGGCGAAGGCCGACGACCAGGTCATTCGCGACGCCATTCTGCGCGAGCTGAACCGGGGCGGGCAAATTTATTATTTGCACAACCGCGTCAACACCATTGAGCGCGTACGCGAGCGGCTGGCAAAACTCGTGCCGGAGGCGCGCATGGTCGTCGGCCACGGCCAGATGCCGACCTCGGAGCTGTCGCACATCATTCAGGATTTTGCGCGCGGCGATTACGACCTCATCTTGTGCACGACGATCATTGAAAGCGGCCTGGATATTCCGAACGTCAACACGATCCTGATTGACCGGGCGGACCGGTTTGGGATGGCGGATCTCTACCAGCTCCGCGGGCGGGTGGGCCGCTCCAGCCGCAAGGCCTACGCTTACATGCTTCTGCCGGTGCACGGGCATCTCATGGACGCCTCCCGCCAGCGCATCCAGGCGATTTTGGAACATACGGCGCTGGGGGCCGGGTTCCGACTGGCCATGCGCGACTTGGAAATCCGTGGCGCGGGCAACTTGCTGGGGCCTGAGCAGAGCGGGCATATTGCCGCCATCGGGTTCGATTTATACTGCCAGCTTCTGCGCTACACGATTGCACAAATGTCGAGTTCGCAGAAAAAACCCGGCTTAACGCCGCGTGAGGCTTGCCCGCCTCTGGAGGGGCACGCCTGCAAAATCACGCCGGGTCAGGGGACCCGGCCTACAGAAAATTGTAGGCCCGGTGACCCCACCGGGCGGGTTTCTCAACGGGATCAAATATCGAGGATCGGTTTGGCGGCGCCCACGCGGATCGTCAACGTGGAAGTTATCCTGGACTTTATCGATCTTTCGGCCCAGGCGGCGGAAGAGGCGCACTCGGCGTTTCTGCCCGTGGCCTACGTGGAGGATGAGCGCCTGCGGATCAGCGTATACCGCCAGATTGCCTCCGCCATGACTCTTGAAGAAATTGCCGGCCTGCGCGAGGAATTCCGGGACCGGTTCGGCCCCCTACCCCCGCCGTTGGGCCGCCTGCTCAAGATCGCCGCCTTGCGGATCATGGCAGCGGAGAAAAAAATTACGATGATCGAAGTGCAGGAAGGCAAAGTCATCTTTCATCGGCACAATGAACTTCTGCAAATCAAAAACCGCTTCCCGCGCTTGCGTTCCGCAAGCGTGGACGCGCAATTGGATGAAATCCAGCAGTGGCTCCGCCGCGTGGAGGACAAAGGATTCAGGCGGTAAGGGTCAATGGGAAATGGTTAATGGTTTATGTAGAGCCGGTTTTACACCGGCTATCCGAACGGAATAGACATAGCCGACGTAAAGTCGGCCCTACATATTGAAATTATTGGGTTTTTGTATTATGTAGAGCCGGTTTTATACCGGCTACCTGAACGGATTAGACATAGCCGACGTAAAGTCGGCTCTACATATTGGAATCAATACGTTTTTGTATTGTGTAGAGCCGGTTTTATACCGGCTATCCGAAAATATAGCCAATTCAAGCCATGAATGACAAAACCATATATCGGGGTTATCAGCGCTGTTCGTTGATTGATTACAGCAATGGGAATAAAGCATTTGCAATCACAATTTGCGTCAAATCGAGGCGTGCTGTTTTCATTTCATCGGAACGGAATAAGACCCTGATTCAAGAAATCTTACAATTACAGGACGAAGGATATTGGGGCGTCTATGTTTATTGCATCATGCCGGACCATTTGCATTTGATCGTTAATCCAGGACACATGGGATTAGATGCAGCGGTAAAGCGATTGAAAGGCAGATATTCTGTGTCATGGCGTATATTCGGCGATAAACAACCGTTATGGCAACCCGGCTTTTTTGATCATTGTATTCGATCCGCCGAATCCTTTAAGGATAAGTGCGCCTATATGCTTCAAAATCCAGTGCGGGCTGGTCTGGTTAAAAAAGCTTCCGAATATCCATGGTTGGGGAGTTTGGCAAGACGATAGGTTGTTTATGTAGAGCCGGTTTTATACCGGCTACTTGAACGTACTAGACATAGCCGACATAAAGTCGGCTCTACATTAAGAAATTTACACGGTTTTGAAAAATGGGTATGGTCTTTATCCGGATGGCTTTAACTTGCGCATGGCCCACCCCTGTGTCATAGTGCTTTTATGAGGGGAATGACATTACCATGATAATTTGCATCAAAAAAATCCTTTTGCCCACGCTGGTTTTTACGGTCGGGCTCCTGTTTCCCGCCGGGGGCCTGGGCAAAACGATCCCGGTGGAAGGCTGTGCGGCCCAGGTCAACGACCGCATGGTGACCGTGACAGAGGTTATGACCGCCATGCAGCCGATCGAGCGCCAGTTGCGCGAGACTAACCAGGGCGCGGAGTTGGACCGGAAACTGGAAGAGGCCTATGAAAAGGCGCTCCAGGCCCTGATCGAACGGGAGTTGATCCTCGACTCATTCCGCCAGCAGAAGGAAATGAATCTGCCGGACAAGATCGTGCAGAGCCGCACGGAAGAAATCGTACGCACCAAGTTCGGCAACAACCGCGTCGCGTTCCGGAAAGCGCTGGACGATGAAGGCTTGACGCTGGAGGAATGGCAGGCCAATCTGAAGAAATCCATGATCGTGTCTTTCCTGCGCGATCGCGAAGTGGACAGCAAGGTATCCGTTTCCCCGCAGGATGTGCACGCGGCTTACGAAAAGGCCGGGGAAACGTTCCGCACCCCCGAGCAGGTTCACCTGCGCATGATCGTAATTAACGGCGGCAAGACGGACGAGGAAATCGCCATCAAGCGCAAGCAGGCGGAAGACGTGCGCAAGCAACTGCTGGCGGGCACGCCCTTTGATGACCTGGCCAAGCAGGTGTCCGAAGGCGCGCACGCCCAGGAGGGCAGCAACTTCGGCTGGATTGATCCGGCCAGCCGGCGACCGGAACTGGCCACGGCTATCCGCGCGCTCAAGTCGGGCGATATCAGCGACGTGATCCCGGCGGGCGGGGATTTGTATATCCTGAAAGTGGAAGGGCGCCGGGATGCCACCGTGATTCCATTCGAGAAAGTCCAGGACACCCTCCGCATCGAGCTGGAAAAACAGGAAGCCAAGCGCCTTTACGATGCCTGGATGACGCGCCTTAAACAGAAGGCGTTTATCAAGAAATATTAGCCAAATAGGCCGAAGGCTGTAGGCTGAAGACTGTAGGCTATGTCACCATGCAAACCATTGCCATTACGCTCGGCGATCCCGGCGGAATTGGGCCGGAAGTGGCCCTGAAGGCACTGTACAAAAACCGCTGGCCACGATATGTGCGCTTTGTGCTGATCGGTAACCGAACAATTCTGCGCCGCCAGGCGACACAGCTCCGTTTGCCGTTGCCGCCGATCTGGCGCCTTGCTGACACCAAACGTTTTCCGGCGCCTGTTGTAAATTGGGAACCGGAGCAGGATCTCAAACAAAAGCCCATACCCCCGACCTGGCAACCCGGCGTCACCGGCAAAACACAAGGAAAGGCAGCGGTGCAGTGGATTCAGGCAGCCGTGAGCGGCTGTATGGCGGGCCGCTTCGACGCCTTGGTTACCGGTCCTATCTGCAAACAAAGCCTGCGCCTGGCGGGCCTGCCGTTTCCCGGCCACACGGAATTTCTGGCGGCCCTCACCGGCACGCGCTCCTTTGCCATGATGCTCCTGGGCGGACCCTTGCGCGTGGTGCTGGTCACGCGGCATCTGCCGCTGGCCAAAGTGCCCGGCGCCGTTTCTCGAGCGGCTATTCAGACAGCTACACAATTAGCCGCGCAAGCTTTGCCTTGGCTTGGCGTGAAGCAAAAAACGGTCGGCGTCTGCGCGCTCAATCCGCATGCCGGCGACAATGGTCTGCTCGGGCGGGAAGAAATCACGACCATCCGGCCGGCATTGCGCGCGCTGCGCCGCCGAGGCCTGGCCGTGGAAGGGCCCGTGCCGGCTGACGTTATTTTTCACCAGGCCCTGCAAGGCCGGTTTGGCGCGGTCGTGGCCATGTATCACGACCAGGGACTTGGACCGCTCAAAATGATTGCCTTTGAAGAAGGCGTCAACCTAACGCTCGGTCTGCCGATTGTGCGCACGTCGCCGGATCACGGCACCGCCTTTGACATTGCTGGGAAAGGGCGGGCGCATGCCGGCAGCATGGCCGCCGCCATCCGGCTGGCCGAGCGCCTTGCACACCGGAAAAATCCATGGAGCCGCGTTATTTCCCAAAAGCGCACCGTGGGTGAAATCATCATGAACCGTTAATCCGCTGGGGTTGAGTTTCTCCGTGCAGCATTCGACTCTTTCAGAAAATATCGAATTTTTCTTTTAACATTGCACCGCCTTTTTGATCTTAAAATTGGAAACACATTGTTCTAATAAAGTTTTTTCATTATCATTGATATCAAAATGTTTGCAATTCAGGCATTGCTTTACGACGCTTACTGTTTTTTTGAACAAATCCTTGCAAAAACGACATTTTTCACAGTCATCATTACAGGAAGATAGTCTTTCAAAAAATTTGACGTTGTTTAATTTTAAATTATCCACGTATTCAAACATACAAAAAGCTCTGGTTGACAGCAATTTTAGAAGGTTGCCTGCATATCTTCTTTCCGAATATGCCACTAAACATTCTTCAAGCGCTGGCGTGTCGAAATTTCGGGTGGATAATTTAAAATCTAAATCAGAACCCAGATAATGGTTTAAATCTTCCGGTCTAACAAAAGGGGCTGAAAAAAATTTATACGGGCGTTTTAACGCATTCATCCTGCACATACTATCGATTTTCGTGCTTTCTGATGATCGGAGAATCTTTTTTGCATTTCTAAATTTGCCCGTGCAATAAGAAATATAATTATAATGTGAATATCTATATATGCAATTTTTCAAACAGCCTTCATTTAAAAGAACTTTGATTCTCAGAATATTTCTCATTTTTTTTATAAGGGAAATATTGCGTATTATCTCTCGGTCAACAGTTACGCAATCGACACGCAGATCCTTAAAATATCTGGCTTCTTCCAAGGTTCTAACATGCGCGACAATAGACACTTCAATAAATATATCTGGGGAAAATTCCCTTATCTTCATAATCAGGTAAGGGTCGGTTACAACAACATGATTCAATAATCCTTTTTTCTTAAGATAATCTATTGACCTGATAATAATATTAACTTTTGTATAATCAATAATTGTCGAATTTAAAAGGAGCAGGGGTATAATGCGTAACTCTTTGCACTTTGCCATCAGAATATACAACTCTTTAACAAAAGCCTTTGCTGCCGGCTGTGACACGTCTCGACAAGATCCCATATATTTATTGGGCATTGGAAAATAAACTGATTTTATCTTATTTTTATGTTTTTCCATTAACGCAAGAAAGCCCTGTAAATCTCCATTATACCCTATTGAAAATTTTAAATTTTCCATCTTACTGATTTCCTTAATCTACCGGGGCTTGAGTTTCAGCCGTCACGGGCTCTTTCAGGTAATGCCTGGCAAACAGGGTTTCCAGCAGGAGTTTATCCTTCTCCTTGTCTGCTCCCTGATTCGCCTTCAGTTTCTGGATGAACTGCGGGTCCTTTTGGGCCCACAACGCCGCCGTGAAGAAATTTGAAATAAAACTTTCACGGTCAATATCACACGTAATATCATTGAAACCGGCCATTGAGCCTGTCCGCGCCTTGCTTCGGGCATAACAGGGACCGCCGCACAGATACCGGGCAAAGCAGGTGCGGCAGGGCTCAGAGACCCCCACAGACGATGGAACCTGTTTCATAACCGCCATGGTTTTGTCCGGATTGATGCCGCCGGTTATGTCACCCAAAGTTACGGAAGGATCAAAGGCAAAAAAATAACACGGGATAAGGGTGCCGTCGGGTAAAACAGCAGGACTTACAATACCAAAGTCACAAGGCGCAGTTTTTCGACGGTCAATTGGCCGGACGGCGCTATTTAACGTTCCAAAAACGCTCTTGATGAAATATACCCCTTGCTGGGTTTGTAAACGATGAAGATACTCTACTAAAAAGCGGTGCCAGTAAGGCCGGCTGGGGCTCCACGCTAATGATTTATCATAATCAATCTGCCCGTTTCTGGTGAAGCGATACGGAAGCACCCGGGCAATCTCCACAGCCTTATCCGGAACTCTTAAACTATGGAAATAATCATAAGCGCCGAAGACATCATACGGCGGCACCAGCGTAGCACGAATACTGATCCCTTCCGGGTATATGGAGAATCCCCGTTGAATTGCCTCAACAACCTGCTGATGCGAGCCGCTTTGTTTTGCAGTAATACGCATGGCATCATGGTTTTTAGTCGGGCCGTCCAGACTAATGGAAATTCTGACCTGATGCTCTTTGCAAAAATGGATTAAATCCGGCGTCAGCAGCAGGCCGTTGGTCTGAAGTAATATAGTAATTTTCCGTCCTTGCTTCCGGGCGGTCTCACATACCAATTCTGTGATAATCCGAAAGGCATCGGGAGCCAATAACGGTTCGCCGCCGAAAAATTCAATCTCTTGAACACCTTCGTCCTGATCATCTGAAGAGGCAATCAGGGAGGCAATCCAGCGTCCTGTCCGGGATGCGGTCTGGCGGCTCATCATGGGCATATCCGAGCGTCCATAGGTACCCCAAGCATTCCAGCAGTAACGACAGCGCAGATTACAGGCAAGGGCAGGATAGACGATAACTTTTTGAGGGATTTGACGGACATCATCTGGGGAAAACGCAAACTTCTCTTCCGGCAATATTGGAACACACTGGCCGACTTTTAAGGCCTGAAAAAGAGAACGGAAAGGACCGGGATGGTCAACCTTCTGCTGACTGATTAGCAATGTTATCTCCCCGGCGCTGCCCGGAACATTTGGCAGGGTCAATAAACTCTTGATACCGGCGTCTGACACTGTGCAGGAGGCCCGGGATTCCGGATTAAACAGGATGGAAATACCTTCCTCTAACCGGAACAGGCTCAATTGATATGGGATAGCAGTCATGAATTCACCCTATGCCATATAAATAATGGTCAATCTATCATCAAAATAATAGGGAACACCGTCTTCAAAACGGTGTTCCCTATTTTGAACCTGCCCTACCATTCTACTGTTGAGTTCTTATCCCTTACTGGTACCCACGTTCAAGCAGATCCACTTCTTGTTAAACTGGCCGCACATACCTTTTTTCGGCTTTTTTAACTCTATCGGCTTTTCTTCATTAGCGTCATTAATCATCTCAAACTTAACTTGCTCAAAAGCAGTCCTGTTGTCCTTTTGCATTATCAATCACCCCCTTTCGGTTATCTTTTTAAACCAGCTTCCTAAATCCGTGTCAGGATTTCCTATCACCTTGGTTTTACTCGCCTTAGGCGAGTTTATCCGGTCGAACTCGTTATCCGATGGTCCAGCGCCGTCCTGATCGTCCAAGCGCATTGGGATCACTGGACACACCGTCTTTTCATGCCATAGGCAGATCCGCTCTCTGGCAGACAATCCATTTCCATCAATTCATAACGCGATCATATGATGCCCCGCTCAGCATGTCAATGCGTTTTTTCACCTTTTATTTCTGTTCTAATTTTGACTGCCCGCGTCCGAAAATATAGTCTCCGACCGTGCGGCGGGAGACGATAAGGGTGCAGGTTGAATGCCGCTCCAGAATCAGGGCGGCGGCGGCATCAACCGGGCCGTATTGTACCCGGACTTCATTGCCGGATTCGTCCGATATTATCGTTTGAACGATGACGGGGAACTCGGCTGTAGCGACCGCCAGTAATAATTGCTGCCCCTTATGCAGTTTTTCGGCAACTGCCGGAGTAACCAGCACTGCTAATTGGCCGGGTTGCCGGGCGGAAATATGCGCAGGATACTCGATCGAAATCGTATGTTGCCAGAAAAAGGTAATGCCGGCAATCATTGCAACCATGAGGGCAATGGTAGTAATTTTACTGGCAAGCAACCATCTTTCAACGTGTCGCGGCCCGGACGGTTCTGGTGTCGTTGGCGATGTCATGATATTGCCTCCACATACCCGCGCCTGATCCTGAATACCCGGTCGGCATAGCCGATCAGGTCGGGATTGTGCGAGATGAAAATAAGTGTTTTTGACCTGAAACTGGCCCGCAATGACTGGAAGATATCATATTCACATTGCCGGTCTACGGCATTGGTCGGTTCATCCAGCAGCATTACGGTGGGATTCAGCAGGAAGAGGCGCGCCAGGGCAAGTCTCTGTTTCTGCCCGCCCGAAAGGCGCGTCCCGGCCTCCCCAATATCCGTGTTATATTTATCCGGCAGTTCTTCCACGAAGCGCGCTGCCTGGCACAATTGGGCTGCTTTTTCGATATCGGATTCGGATATTCCCTTGGCGCCGACAGCCAGGCTTTCGCGGATAGTGCCGCCTAGGAAAATGCTTTCCTGGGGAAGAACACCGACATACCGGCGCAGACTGTCGAAAGCCAGCGCACGCAAATTAATTTCATCCAGATAAACGCTGCCGGCCTGCGGGTCCCGCAATCGGGCGATAAGAGACAATAGCGTGGATTTGCCGCTTCCGCTTTCACCGGTCAGGGCAATCCATTCACCGGGGTTAATAACGAAAGATGCGTTACGGAGTATGGGCATTAGCGGCTGATATTCAAAATACACCTGGCGGAATTCAACCCGGCCGCGGCAATCCGTTAGATGCAACGCTGGTTCAGCCTCGGATATCTGGGGCTTGCTTGATACGGTGTTGAAGAAAAGTCTCAAATTTACCGAGTTGTCAAGGAGCGAACGGTAATAACCGACGAATTCATCGAGAGCTCCGCCCAGTTGGGGCAGGAAGGTGTTAAGGGTGATGTATTGGCCGAGCGTAAGCTTCTCCTGGAAAAGCAGGAAGCACAGGTAAATGAAAAGTCCGGCGCTGACCGCGTCCTTGGAAATCATCCGGATAAAGCCGTGTGCAATCGAAAGAACCGCTTCGGTCATGTTCAACCCGATCCGTGTGCGCAGCCTTTGCAGATAATCGGGAAAAAGATATTGATCGGTCCGGAACAGTTTCATGAGCTTAATTCCGGCTAATATCCTCTGGAACAGAGCGGCCACTTCAATGTTGTTCTGCAGCAGCAGCCGGGCATTGCGCAAGTCCCATTTTGCAATAACGTAGTTTGCGGCATAAGAAACAGGCGCGGTCAATACCATGACCAGGGCCGCCTGCCAGCATAAACGGAAGGCAATTACGGCGATAAAGAGAAGTGATACGCTCATGGTCAGGAGCGCCGGGACCACTTGTTCGATGCTGCGATAAACCGCGGTTGTGCCGGTAGAATATTGTTCGCGCAGGGCTCCGATATTGGTATTTTCAAAAAAGGAGCAATCCAACTTTTGCATCGCCCGGAAATAATTGACCGAGGCATCATATTCAATGTTTTGCGAGAGGTGGGTTTCAATGTAAGCCGAGCCGCTTTGCAGGACAAAGCGCACCAGAACGAGCACAAGGTAAGCGGCCATGCAGTTCACAAAAGTCGGCATGTCACGGTTCGGAATGGCCACATCGAACACGATAATACCGATCAGCGGATAAAGTTTGACCAGTATCTCGCCGCCGATTGTCTGGAGCCATTTGACTGCGATGGTAGACCAGTAGGGGATGGCAAAAATGTATGCTCTCCAGATATTTTGCCAGTCGTCTTTTGTCAGATGCTCGGGTAAAACTTCTTCGGACGGCTGGAGCGCCTGTTGCAGCATTCTGGTCTGATCGGCAGTGAGACGGGCCCATGTCAGCCGGATGAACACTCCGCCATCGCGTTCTTCCTTCCGGGAAATATTCGCGTTGATGCTGATCGGGCGTGACTGATCCGGAAGGGAGGCGTTCCGTTGGGGAAGAGCGCTATCCTGTGGGCGGAGAACCAGGCGCATGAGCCCTTGAGCGGGGAGGACAAGGGGCTGGTCCTTTTCTTCGAGCAGAATAAGAATGTCGTCAAAAGAAAAATTGGAGACATGCCCTGTTAGCATGGGTTCTTCAGCGGCCTGGCCGGAAAGAAAAACAGATGCCGTAATGGGCCGCACAGGGCAATAGCGGGGCAACTGGGCTGCATTGTCAACGGTCGTGCTATTCATGCCTGGTCAGATGTATCAGTGTTATTTTGTCAAGGGCGACACGTAAATTGACTATATCTGGCACGGATGCAATTTCAAGCGATTTTAAAAAATTTTACCTTGAACCAGGGCATATTGGCACTTATGTGAAAATCAAGGTGGGCGAGGTGGGACTTGAACCCACAAGCCTTGCGGCACAAGATCCTAAGTCTTGCGTGTCTGCCAATTTCACCACTCGCCCGGTAGGTAATGGGAATTAAGTATCAGATTATCTGGCACTGGGCGAAAAGAAAATGTCATTGATTGCCCAGGTTCCGAGCGGCGAGGAACCCGCTGGAAAAAGCCCATTGCAGGTTGAACCCGCCGCAGGGACCGTCAACATCCAGAATTTCACCGGCAAAGAAAAGCCCGCGGACACGTTTGCTTTCCAGTGTCCTGGGACACACTTCATCCAAGTTGACACCACCCCTTGTAACCATGGCCTTGCCGAATCCTTCAGTCCCCGCGATCGTCAGGGGTAAATGTTTAATCAGCATGATCAGCTTGCGGCCTTGATCGCGCGACAATCGCGCCACGCTCGCGACCGCCGGTACATCCATGCGCTCAAGCACTACTTGCGCCAATGCCGCTGGAAGAATGGAAGCCAGCATAGACCGCACCGTCTTGACGCCGTATTCCTTCCTTAACTGTTCAATATGCCCCTGCCATGCTTCGGTCGTCCTGTCGGGAGTAAGATCAATCGTGATGCCTACGGATGCACGCATCATCAAAGCCGCAGACACCATGCCGGAGACGTCCAGCACGGCCGGCCCGGAAATTCCCCTGTGGGTAAACAGCAAACTTCCGGTCGCGGTTCCGCGGGCATCGCTATTGAACGCCAGGCTTTGCGTGGGCGCTCCGCCCTGGCGCGCCAGGTTGACCGAGACGCGCGGGAGCGTCACTCCGGCCAGGGTTGCCGGCCAAGTCTCACGGGTAACCAGGGGAACCAATGCAGGACACAGCGGAACGATCGTATGACCAGCCAGGCGGGCCAACCTGAAACCACTTTCTCCGCCACCCAGGTTGGGATAGCTTGCTCCGCCCGCGGCCAGCACAATGCGCGCGGCTGGTTCGATTCCGCGTGACGTCAGGATGCCCGTCACATGGCCGCGATCTACTTGCAGGCTATCAACGCGGCTGTCGAATCGAAACTCCACGCGCTGTTTCCGGCAGGCCTGCCGGAGGGCATCCCGGATGGACCTCGCGGAATCGGAAACCGGTAAAACGTGAAACCCATCCGGGCTGTGGGACGGCACCCCCAACTCCTCGAAAAAGAGGCGCAACCGGTTTCCGTTCAAGGCTTTGATGGCGGGCGCCACGAAACGGCGCTTTGCACCGAAGCGCCTGATAAAATCATCCGTTGCCAGGGTGTTCGTAAAATTGCAGTGCCCGCCTCCGGTCGCGAGCAACCTTACGCCCGGCTCCGGGAGCTGTTCGAAAACAATCACCCTGGCGCCCGCCCTGGCGGCGACCAGGGCCGCCATGAGGCCGGCCGGCCCCGCGCCGACAACCGCCACATTGGACATATTTGAGTTGGGAATCATTGAATTAGCCAAAGAATGTAAGCATCGTCTTGGAGTGGCTCGGCCATCAGTGAAATTGCCCTGTAGGTACAGCAGAGGCCAATATCTCATGAGAACTTCCGACGCATCCAATCAAAGGATAAGGCTGTGACAACATGAAGTGGCGCATTGTCCAGTACAAGATCCTGAACGTGCAATTCTGATCGACTGGCAGAGGAAGTGCAGATAGGGTGCCATAATCCCGGTTTGATCATGAGGTCTTCGTTCTTTCAACTGGTTTTTCGGATTGAGTCCGGCATGTGGCGGTTCGTCCATAAGCGATTCCAAGTTTTCGCATTCTTGCCCGTAGTGTGTTGGGTTGCAATCCGAGGAGTTCGGCGGCCCCGCCGGATCCCTGTATGCGACCGTAAGATCGTAGCATCGCTACACGAATATGATCAGCAAAAACTTGATCAAGAACGGGAAATAGAGCATCGGGTTCCTGTGCACTTTTGGTCGGGGTATTAAGTACAGGTGTTGTCGTCGCGGCTAAGAACTCCGGAAATGCGAGAGGCCCTTGGTCGGCCGTGATTAGCGCCCGTTCGATCACGTTTTGCAGTTCCCGGACATTACCAGGCCAGTTATAAGCCTGGAGTCTGGTGATTGTATCGTTTGAGGGTGGCGCAGGCCGACGCAAATTCAACTCGCGGCATTTTCGCTCCATAAAGTACAACACCAGAACCGGAATATCTTCCTTGCGATGGCGGAGCGGAGGAATCGTCATGGGAAACACATTCAGCCGGAAATAAAGGTCCTCCCGAAATCGTCCTTCCCGCACCATGGTCGGAAGGTCGCGATGGGTGGCGACAATGACGCGCACGTCCGCGTGGATTGTCTCGCTGCCGCCAACCCGCTCAAATTCCTTCTCCTGCAGGACACGCAGGAGTTTTACTTGCGACTCGGGCGTCAGTTCCCCAATCTCATCCAGGAATATGGTCCCGCCATGAGCGCGTTCAAATCTCCCGTATCTTGTGGCCAAAGCGCCGGTAAAAGCGCCTTTTTCATGTCCGAAAAGCTCGCTATCCAGGAGTGTCTCCGGGATGGCTCCGCACTGCACTCTGACGAAAGGCTTGTCATTGCGCGGACTCATCCCGTGGATGGCATGGGCAAAAACCTCCTTGCCAGTTCCGGTTTCGCCGATCAGAAGCACCGGGCTGGATAAAGGGGACACCTGTTTTGCCATTTCCATGACAACACGAAGACCTCCGTCTGCACCGATCAGAGTGGATCCGGATAATTCTTCAAGTTCACGGGATATCATGCGATTATCTTCATCCAAACGGTTCTTCACGCGTAAAAGGTCTTCGTAGCGGCGTGCATTGCTGAAAGCAATGGCAAGGGGAGTGATGACGCTCCGAAGCAGGGCTGCGTGTTTTCGGGTATATCGGGCTGGCGGATGGGCTGAAATAATCAGGATTCCTAACGGACGTTCACCGATTGCCAAACGAACGACAAGATTATTGGTTTGTTCAAGATGTTTGGTTATTTTTTCGAATATCGGGTGGGGCAGATGGTGCCGTTTCACATCTTGCGCCTTGACGATGTCAACCACCGCAAAACCTTTTGGCAACGAAGGCTTGTAGAGAGAACGGAGGACGTCGGGTGGCAATACGAAGAGCGTCTCGCTCTTCCGTGTTTGAATCTCCCCGTTTTGTTCCTCCGCCCAGGCCAGGAGACGCATTTCTCCAGTATCCTCATCCAGATAGTTCATTTCCATTCTATCACAGGGAACGTACTCGCGTAAGTACAAGAACAATTGGCGCAAAGCCTGATCCACCTCCAGATGGCTGGCAATTCTCATCGTTACTTCGTAAAAAAAATCCTGTTTACCTTTCATTATCTCCTATCTCCAGAAACTACCGGATTTTATAGCTTCTTCCACTTCATTTTCCCAATACATTGATGTTGCCATATATGTCATATTATGAAATTTATAGCACCCCAAAATGACGCCGATTTCATAATCTTATATTTTATTCATTATTTCAAGCAGTTTTCAGGGTTGGCATGACTTCTGCTATATAACGAATGACTATCATCCGTCGAAAACCAATGCGTGAGACGATATGGGAAAAATGACGCGGGAGACTGGAGACATGCAAAATAAATGGTTGTATATGATTCTCATTGTGTTCGTTTTTGTCATCGTAAGTCCAAGGACATTTGCCGATCAACCTGTTCTGGATGAAGATGCCGGGAAAACTTCAGAGTTGAACATACATTCTATGCCACCGGAGCAATATTTCGAAATCCCCAAGGCGCTTACTATTGATGCCGGCACATCATTGGAAATTGAAGCCGCCACCCTGCCGGCGCCCAGGACATCTCGTCTTGTCCTTGGCGTTCTGACAGTCGGCGCAAGCACCGATTTGCAAAACAGCCTTGAGGATGACGCCGGACACGCACGCGCAACAAGGGAATCCGTCCTTGTCGGCATTGATGTGCCGTTTTCGCAAAAAACATCGGTTAGCGCTTCCATTGAGCGGGAATGGAGTCAATATGATTTTGACTTGAATCCTCCCGGACTTGCGAGCATCGGACTCATGCATCTTTCCATAACCCGTTTTGGGCTGATTGGACGTCACAAGATCAATAAGGATTGGACGGCGATTGCCGCGGGCGACCTTTCTTTTTCAACCGAGGACAACGCCGCATGGAGCGACGGTATGACCGGCGGCGGAATTGTGGCAGTGCGTCAGCAGGTGAACAAATCTTTCGCATGGCAGATTGGGGTTGTCACTCACACACGCCTTGAAGACTCCACGATGGTTCTTCCTATTCCCGGCATAGACTGGAAAATTAACGACCGTCTTTCATTGCAAACAGCGCAAGGAATAACTTTATCCTACAATCCGTGTCATAATTCGCGCTGGCTGTTTGACCTCGGGGCTAATTATGAAAACCGAATTTATCGGATGGATGACCATTCGGCATTGCCCGATGGGATTCTTATCGACCGGCGTATTCCCATGCTTTTGGCGGCAACTTTTAAACCATACCACGGTCTTTTCGTAAAGCTGTCAGCCTCCGTTCCCGTTTACCGACAATACAAATTCTGTGCCGATGATGGCACAACGGTGGATTCATTCGGCTCAGATCTGATGCCATCGTTCAATGTTTCAGCAGGCGCGATTTTTTAGCGGCTTTGGCTATTGTAAAGGTTCATGGAGATGAAAATACGAAAATATTTTCCATTTAATGCGCTGGCCGCGCGTTGAACCGGTATCGAGGAGCACGCCTATATGGTGTTGAATGGTGGATGCTGCGGATGGGCCTTGAATTAGCAGACCGTGGTCATGCCGTGTGTTTGGCCTGCAGGGCAAACACACGCTTGCATCAAGCGGCCCAAGATCGAGGAATCCAGGTATGGCCATTCAGCGAGAGACCTGCTTCGACTTGGATGGTGATTTTTCGTTTGAGGCATTTTTTATGTTGACATTATATTTAAAGTGAACTATATTTTATGTGTTCGCTACAAAAAGAAACGGAGCAGCTATGAACCCAAACGATTGTTCATTACGCGAAGTAAAGCATGCCCGGACTAAAATCGCCCTGATGAACGCTTTTATAGGGCGCCTGCGAAATTGCCGTTTTGAGGACATTGCCATCAAGGACGTGTGCAAGAGCGCCGAAATATCGGAAGGCACGTTTTTCAATTACTTCCCGGGTAAAACAGACGTCATCACCTACTATGTCAATCTTATGACCATGAAGGTCATCTGGAAGGCGCAGAAAAAAAATCCCAAAGGCAAAAACATGGCCCTGCTTAGCGCCTTTTTCGAAGAATTGGCGGATGAATTTACCAAGCTCGACATTACGTATGAAATTATTTCCATACTAGTCGTCCAGCATGAACATCCCAAAAAAGTCGCCATTCCCGATATTGAAAAGCATCTCGTTTTCCCGGATTTAGCCGGCATAGAGGATATGTCTCCCCTTTTGATTGATGAATTTTTCAGGGAATGCATGGAGGGGGCGCTGAAAAACGGCGAACTTCCAAGGAGCGTTAATGTTAACAACGCCCTGGTATCTTTGATGACAATTATGGTCGGCACGCTGATAGCGGTCAAATTTAGCGATGCTGTCAAAACCAGAGATGTTAATAGTCTAAGACAGCACTATTTGCGACAACTGCAGAGCCTTTGGACGGAATTGGGAGTCAAGCAACGAAAGGATAAATAAATGAATACGCGACAATACGGAAACTGTCTGATGGCCGCCTTGGGAGTTTTGCTCGCCGGACTGGTGTTGACCGGTTGCGGAAAATTCGGGAAAGCAGGCGGTCCCCCGCAGCGTCCCGCCCCCGAAGTGGCGGTCGTCACCGTGCAGCCCGAACGCATATCCATCGCCGCCGAATTGGCGGGCCGGGTTTCCGCCTTCCTGATCGCCGAGGTGCGGCCGCAGGTGAGCGGCATCATTCAGAGACGTCTGTTCGATGAGGGCGCTGACGTCAAGGCCGGCGACCTTCTCTACCAGATTGACCCGGCATTTTATGAGGCGGCGCATGCCAGCGCCAAGGCCTCTCTGGCCAGGGCCGAAGCAAATGTGCCGCCCATCCAATTGAAAGCCGAGCGTTACAAGGAACTGGTGGACATCAAAGCCGTCAGCCAGCAGAATTATGACGACATAACTGCGGCGCTTAAACAATCCGAGGCGGAGCTTGGCATTGCCCGGGCGGCCATGGAAACGGCCCGGATCAACCTGGCCTATACCGGCATCACCGCGCCGATTTCCGGCCGCATCGGCAAATCGGCGGTGACCATTGGGGCGCTGGCCACGGCGCACCAGGCCGTTCCCTTCACGACCATCCAACAACTTGACCCGGTCTATGTAGACGCGCCCCAGTCCAGCGCCAACCTGCTGCGTTTGAAACGAAATATGGCCAGCGGCAATCTCAAACGCGGCGACGAGTACCAGGCAAAGGTGCGGCTGATCCTGGAAGACGGCACGCCCTATCCATTGGAAGGCACATTGAAGTTTTCGGATGTCACGGTTGATCCGAGCACCAGCTCGTTTATCTTCCGGACAATCTTTCCGAACCCGGACCATACTCTATTGCCGGGAATGTATGTCCGCGCCGTAATTGAAGAAGGGCTGAACGAACAGGCGCTGCTTGTCCCGCAGCAGGGAATCTCCCGCGACCCGAAGGGGAATGCCGTTGCCATGCTGGTAAATGGTTCGGACAAGGCAGAACAAAGGGCCGTCAAAGTTGACCGTGCCATCGGCAACAAATGGCTGGTAACCGACGGCTTAAAACCGGGCGACCGGGTAATCATCGAGGGTATTCAAAAAGTAAAGCCCGGCGCTACTGTCAAGGTTGTTCCGCTTGATGCCGGCCGGAAAGATAGTCCCGGGGCCGTCCAAAAAACACCGCCGGCGGCAGAAGCGAAATAACGGAGACATGCGATGTTATCGAAATTTTTCCTGGAACGTCCTGTCTTTGCCTGGGTCATCGCCATCATCCTGATGGTGGCGGGCTGCCTGGCAATCTATAAGCTGCCCATATCGCAGTATCCCCCGATCGCCCCTCCTTCCATCGCCATTACCGCCTTTTATCCGGGGGCATCCGCGGAGACGGTTGAAAACAGCATCACGCAGATCATCGAGCAGAAGATGACCGGTTTCGACAAGATGCTGTATCTCTCGGCCAGCAGCGACTCGGCCGGTGCTTCTCGTGTAGAGCTGACCTTCGCTCCGGGCACCGATCCTGACCTGGCCTGGGCTCAGGTGCAGAACAAGCTCCAGCTTGCCATGGCCAGCCTGCCGGAAACGGTGCAACGCCAAGGCGTGAAGGTGAGCAAGTCCACCCGCAATTACCTGCTGATCGTAGGCTTGATTTCGGAAGACGGGAGCATGGATGGGGATGACTTGCGGGACTATGCCCAATCCAATTTGGAAAAGGTGCTTTCGCGGGTGCCGGGCGTGGGCGAGGTGGAGGTCTTCGGCGGCCAGTATGCCATGCGGGTCTGGCTGAATCCCGACAAGTTGACCGAGTACCAGATGACGATCCAGGATGTCACCACGGCGCTGAAGGCCTATAACGTGGAAGTGTCTGCAGGCCAGTTCGGCGGGGCGCCGGCAATCAAAAACCAGCGCCTGAATGCCACTATCACCGTCCAGAGTCTGCTCCAGACACCGGAAGAGTTTGCCGCCATCCCCATCCGCACCAATCCCGACGGCGCCGTCGTCCGCGTCCGGGATGTTGGCCGGACGGAGCTGGGGGCCGAGTCCTACGATGTTGAGGCCTTTTATAACGGCAAACCTTCCGCCGCCCTCGCCATCCGTCAGGCCCCCGGCGCCAACGCCCTGGATACGGCCGAAGCCGTCAAAAAGAAACTGGCGGAGATGAGCCGCTACTTTCCGCCGGGGATGAAGGTCGTCTACCCCTACGACACCACCCCCTTTGTACGGGTGGCCATCAATGAAGTGGTCAAGACGCTCTTCGAAGCGATCTTGCTCGTATTTCTGGTCATGTGGCTGTTCATGGGCAATCTCCGGGCCACGCTCATCCCGACCATCGCCGTGCCCATCGTGATCCTCGGGACCTTCGCCGTCCTGGGGGCCTTCGGGTTCTCCATCAATATGCTCACCATGTTCGCCATGGTGCTGGCCATTGGACTGTTGGTGGATGACGCCATCGTGGTGGTGGAAAACGTGGAAAGGATCATGTGCGACGAAGGGCTTTCGCCCCGGGACGCCACGGCCAAGTCCATGGAGCAGATCACCCCGGCCCTGATCGGCATCGGTCTGGTTCTCGCGGCGGTCTTCGGCCCCATGGCCTTTTTCCCCGGCTCGACGGGGGTCATCTACCGTCAGTTCTCGATCACCATCGCCGCGTCCATGCTCCTGTCCGTGGTCGTGGCCTTGATCCTGACCCCGGTGCTTTGCGCCTCCCTCCTCAAACCGGTGGCATGCGGACATCAAGCCTCTGAGAATGCAGTGTTTTTTTTGCGCCCGCTCTTCCGGTGGTTCGACCGTGCCTTCTTCGGGCTGCGCGACCGCTATCTGCGCCTCGTCGGCCGCGTCCTTTCCCGAAAAAAGCGTTACCTGGCGGTTTTCCTTATCATTGTCGTCTGTCTGGGGTTTCTTTTTATGCGGATGCCGACAAGCTACCTTCCCGATGAAGACCAGGGGATTCTCTTCGCGCAGATCCTCATGCCGACGGGGGCCACCCTGGAACAGACACAAGCGGTCGCCAACGAAGTCCAACACTATTTTCGGGAAAAAGAGAAAGAAGCGGTGGAATCGTGCATGACCATTGTCGGCATCGGTTTTTCCGGGAGAGCGCAGAACAACGGCTTGGTGTTTATCAAGTTGCGAGACTGGCACCTCCGCAATCGACCGGACTTGCGGGTAAAGGCCGTTGCCGGCCGGGCCATGGGGGCCTTTTCCCGGATCCGGAGCGCCCTGGTTTTCGCCTTCCCGCCCCCTCCCGTCGTCGAGATGGGCAACGCCCGGGGGGTTGATTTCCAGTTGCTGGACCGGGGCGGCCTCGGTCACACTGCCCTGATGAACGCCCGCAACCAGCTCCTGGGCATGGCGGCGAAGGACCCGCGGTTGGCGAATGTCCGTCCCAACGGCATGGAGGATGTTCCCCAGTTCCGGATCGATGTGGATTGGGAAAAGACGGGGGCCATGGGAATCCCCTTGTCTTCCATTCACAATACCATCGCCGCTGCATTCGGAGGTTCCTATGTCAATAATTTCATCCAGGCCGGCCGGGTCAAGAAGGTTTTCGTTCAGGGCGACGCCCCCTCCCGCATGCTTCCTCAACACCTGGATAAGCTTTACGTCCGTAATGCCGCCGGGCAAATGACACCCTTCGCCTCCTTCGCCTCCACCCGCTGGGCGACCGGTTCCCCCCGGCTGGAGCGTTTCAACGGTTTTCCGTCCATGAATATCTGGGGTGAGCCGGCGCCGGGGAGAAGTTCCGGTGAGGCCATGCAGGCCATGGAAGAGATCACGGCCAAGCTGCCCCAGGGGATCGGCTTCGACTGGTCCGGACTTTCCTACCAGGAGCGGATGGCCAAGGCCCAGGCGCCCCTCCTCTACGCCTTTTCTATTCTCGTCATCTTCCTTTGCCTGGCGGCCCTCTACGAAAGCTGGCCGATCCCCATCGCCATCCTCCTCGCCCTGCCCCTGGGGGCCATCGGCGGCGTCATCGCCTCGAGTCTGCGGGGGATGTCCAATGACGTCTATTTCCAGATCGGCCTTTTGACCACCCTCGGATTGACCACCAAGAACGCCATTCTTATCGTCCAGTTCGCCAAGGCACGGGTGGAAGAAGGGATGGGACTCATCGAGGCGACGCTGGAAGGGGCGAAACTGCGCTTACGTCCCATCGTCATGACGTCCCTGGCCTTCGGATTCGGCGTCCTGCCCCTCGCCGCGGCCACCGGCGCCGGCGCCGGGGCCATGACCGCCATCGGCACCGGCGTGCTGGGAGGGATGATCACCGGGACGGTCCTGGTGGTTATCTTTGCCCCCCTCTTCTATGTCCTCATCGAAAAGGTATTCGGCAAAACAAATCATGGAGAAGCGGTCGTTTCGGGAAGAACCGGGTTGCTACTTACGAAGTTGCTGGCAAAGCTCCCGGGAAAACGCCGGGATAAAAAAGCAACCGGAAGCGCCGACACCACCGTCACGGAGGATCGCTAACATGAAGATAACTAAATGTATTATCGGCGGTTACCTGATCGTCCCGGCCATTATCGTTGCCCTCCTCGGTGGTTGTTCCCTGGCCCCTAAATACTCGCGACCTGCCGCTCCCGTTCCTGCCGATTGGCCGACGGGCGAAGCCTACGGGAAAACGCAGCCCGCCGCGGCGAAGTCCGTGGCGGAGATGAAATGGGAAGAGTTTTTCACCGACGCGGGGCTGCAAAAGGTCATTGCGACCGCCCTGAACAACAACCGCGACCTCCGCCTCGCCACCTTGAATGTCGAGAAGGCCCGGGCACTTTACGGCGTCCAGCGGGCCGAGCTGTTTCCTGTCGTCAACGCCACCGGGGCCGGGAGCAAGGGACGGACGCCGGCGGACCTTACCTATACGGGCCAAGAGACGACCTATAACCAATACAGCGTTAATTTCGGCGTCAGCGCTTGGGAAATAGATTTCTTCGGACGCATCCGCAGTCTGAAGGACCGGGCCCTGGAAGAATACTTAGCCACGGACCAAGCCCGCCGCAACGCCCAGCTCCTCCTGATCTCAACCGTTGCCAACGCCTACCTCACCTTGGCGGCGGACCGGGAAAGTTTAAAACTGACCACCTCCACTCTCAATGCCCAGGAGCATGCCTATAAGCTGATCCGGAAACGTCAGGACGTGGGGCTCGCCTCCGAAATCGACCTCCGTCGCGCCCAAAGCCAGGTCGATACGGCCCGGGGAGACGTCGCCCGCTACACCCAACTGATCGCCCAGGATGAAAACGCCTTGCAGCTCCTCGTCGGTTCACCCGTACCGCCCGCGCTCCTGCCGCCGGAATTGGGCAACCTCCGCCCCCTGCGGGATATCTCTCCCGGCCTATCCTCCGAAGTCCTCCTGAAGCGTCCCGACATCCTGGCGGCGGAACACCGGCTCAAGGCAGCCAATGCCAGTATCGGCGCCGCCCGGGCCGCTTTCTTTCCCCGCATTTCCCTGACGACGAACTTCGGCACGGCCAGTGCCGATCTTGCGGGGCTCTTCCGGGACGGCTCCAGCACGTGGAATTTCGCACCCCAGATTATCATCCCGATTTTCGACGCCCGCGTGTGGTCGTTATACGATCTCACGAAAGTGGAAAAGGAAATCGCCATTACCCAGTATGAACGGACCATCCAGGCGGCCTTTCGGGAAACGGCGGACGCCCTGGCCGTCCAGGGCACGGTCGACCGGCAGATCGAAGCGCAACAGTCACTGGTTGACGCTTATGCGGAAACTTACCGCCTTTCCGCCATCCGCTACACGAAGGGGATCGACGGTTACCTGAGCGTCCTCGATGCGCAACGTTCCCTCTACGGAGCCCAAAAGGGGCTGATCAGCCTCCGGCTCTTCCGCCTCACCAACGACGTCACCCTTTACAAGACCCTGGGCGGGGGGGCATAAAACCATGATTGCGTTGGTCGACGACGCAGCCAGCGAATATAGCGCTTTGATCTGGAAGCGGAATTACTTGCCGCAGCATTTCTTGTACTTCTTGCCGCTTCCGCAAGGACAGGGGTCGTTTCTGCCGATCTTGGGAGCTTCTCTTTTGACCTGCTTCGGCTTTACCATCTCACCGTCTTTAAAGTACCATCTTCCCGAAATCTTTTCAAAATCGGCCCGCTCATGATGCTGAAGCCGGTCATCTCCCATGGAAAAACGGGCGATGAATTCAACCGTTCCCCGCTCATCCCCGGGACCTCCCGCTTCTGTTTGAATAATCTCAAGTCCGTTCCATACGGAGGACTTTGACCATTGCCTCGCTCCCTCTTCATCCCAATCCTTTCTGGAATCGGGGTGTATGGTAGCGTGTATATACGGTATTTCCTGCATCGCATAGGCGCTGTATCGCGAACGCATCAACTGCTCCGCCGTTTCCGGATGCCGCTCCCCTTTTATTAAGGGTTCACAGCATCTTTCGTAAGTATTACCTGAGCCGCATGGACAATCCATCTATTTCTCCTTCCGATATTTATTCGAAAATAGTTAAAATATATTGATAAATAAAACTTCACGTATGATATTTCAAGGATAAAGGCAATCAGGCGGCAGGGGCTCATCAAAAATATCCGCCATAATGATTACGCCTTTCGCCGTCCCGGGAATACGCTGGCCCATCTTGTGAACCACCGGCTCCAGGCGCGCCACCGGCTTACCTGCCCTGGCAATGAGGATTTCTTCGCCGTTTTCAACCCGGTTTAAAAGCCTGAACAGATGGGTTTTGGCTTCATGGACATTAACCTGCATGGATCACCTCCCTGACGGAAGCAAAATAGATCAATCAGTGGACTAAATCAAGAAAACAGAAATTCCTTTTCTACTTTTTGTCAGACGACGCATTGCCAAATCTACTGCCTGTCGAGAGGCAGTTCTGTTTCCGTTGCCGCGCTTTGCCCGGTCCGGTCGTGGAACAGGAAGGCATCGCCGTTGGAAGAGAAGACGAAGGGAATATCGAGGGTCGCGGCGTATGCCAGTCCCTGCTGCATGCCGTCGCCGACGGCGTGGTTGTTGTCTTTGGCCTCGATGAGGGCAATGGGGATGTTGGGCTTGTAGTAGAGAATGTAATCGGCGCGCTTGGCCTTACCCCGGGTGACCAGCCGGCCGCGAACAATGATCCGGCCTTTCGTGAAGCCGACCTCTTCCCGGATTTGCGTCAGGATGTCCCAACCGGCCTTCGCAATGGCGGTGGTTATAAACTTGGTGCAGATATCGCGCTCAGATAGGGTTTTCTTCATTTTCAGGGGAACTATCGGAATTCCGATAATTACGCACTTTCCTCATCTCAATAATTTCCGGGTACAATAGCATATTTAAACCAAAAATCAACTAATACAAGTGGCTGTTTTATACCCCTTGACAGGCATTTGAAATAGATGTTAGGAGGCGCCGATATTTATAAAGACAACGAGGCAGCTTTACACGATGCATCACCCCCTGACCAAAAAAATCGTTTTACTATCGATGGCCGGCTTTTTCCTGGCCATTCTCGCCGTTGCTTTCCATCATCATGACCGCTCTTTTCTATTGACCTCGTGCTCCATCTGCAAGGTCAAAACGTCCCTCTCCGGAACCTTCAATAAAAACAAAATAGATTCCCCTCCGGCGGTAGCGGTAATCTCTCCCGGCCCGGCGGCGATCTTCCTTTCATCGACGGCTGTTGTGCCTGAAACCACAACCATCTTCATCTCATCCCAGGCAGATGATATCTACCCCAACAAGGCCCCCCCGGCAGGTCTTAATTTAACAAGCCCATAGATTTTATTACGATTGCCGCCGCCGAGACCCGTTCAGGTTTTGCATGCGTCCCGGCAACCTTAAGTGTCATTGAAAAATTAACCCACAAGAAGTGAGGCTGCATGGATACTCAACGCTGTAAAGTGAAGGTCGCTGTCCTTTCCGTCGTCTCCAACACGACCCTGGTGGCCGTGAAGTTGATTGTGGGGCTGATGATCGGGTCCGTCTCCATCATCTCGGAGGCGATCCACTCCGGCGTTGACCTCCTTGCCGCCATTATTGCGCTGTTCTCGGTTAAGACCTCCAGCATCCCGGCGGACAGCGAGCACCCCTTCGGACACGGGAAAATCGAGAATATCTCCGGCACCATCGAAGCCCTGCTTATCTTTGCGGCGGCAATCTGGATCATCTTCGAGGCGGTGAAAAAGCTTATGAATCCGGAGCCGATCGAGGCCATCGGCTGGGGCGTCGGCGTGATGCTGATTTCATCGGTAGTCAACATTATCGTATCGGAGATGCTCTTTAAGGTCGGCCGGGAAACGGATTCCGTCGCCCTCCAGGCCGACGCCTGGCATCTACGAACGGATGTGTACACCTCCGCCGGGGTCATGGGCGGTCTGGCCCTGATCTGGATCGCGCAGTGGTTTTTCCCCGGACGGGATTTCTTCTGGCTCGACCCGGTTGCCGCTCTGGGTGTCGCCCTGCTTATTATGAAAGCGGCTTACGATCTGACTACCCAGGCTGCCAAGGACCTCCTGGATGTCCATCTCCCCAAGGCGGAAGTGGAATGGATCCGGCAATGCATTATAGGACAGGATGGCGTCATTCACGGCTACCACGATCTGCGGACGCGCAAAGCGGGGCACTTCCGTTTTGTCGAGTTCCATCTGAAGGTAGAACCCCATATGTCGGTGCTGGATTCCCACGCGATTGCAAAAGAACTGTCGAATAAGATCAAGGCTCGCTTCCCCCATACGACCGTCACCATCCATATCGAGCCCTGTGACGGCAACTGTATAGATAAATGCATCGCCGGATGCCTCCTGACCGAGCAAAAAAAACGGGAAATGCAAGGCATAAAATGAACATCCCAATGAAATATGACAACATAAGGAAACTTCTATGAAAAGATCAAAACTGTATTTTATCCTGATAATCATCCTCCTGCTGGGTTGCAGTGATGGTTTGAAGGGCGTGGAATCAGACTATACCATCAAAGTAACCGGCGGCGACCAGTTGCCCTTCAGCGGTCACTATACAATCGCCGGCACGGGGGCTATGCCCAAGCCTGTCCAGGTCACGGGGAAGGCCCCCGCGGAATTCACCGGCAAGGGCTTGGCGGCGGCCTGCGTCATTCGAAAAACGACTGTCGATGGCACCCTGAAGGTGGAGATCCTGCACGGTAAAGATGTCGTGTCCACCGCGGAAACCGCTGCCCCTTACGGGATCATTACCCTCGGCAAGATCCCGGATACGAACTCCATCATCAATCAGATCCTGGGGAAGATTTTGGGTTAAATGGAAAAGGAAGATTATCGGTTTTTTGCATGGTCATCCCTCTTGACTTTCAAGGGATAAAAGGTAAAGTCGGAAGCGTCTCAATTAATTAAAGGAGGTTGATGATGGAGCTGAGAGAGGCGATCAAAGGGCGGAGGAGTATCAGAAAATTTAAACCCGCCGAAGTTCCTCGCAGTTTGATGGAAGAGATCATGGAGGAGGCCCGCTGGTCGCCGTCTTGGGGAAACACGCAACCCTGGGAATTTTATGTGGTCGCCGGTCAACCCTTGGCGGAACTCAAACGGCTGAATATCGAAAAATCATTGAGCGGTGAGCTTCCTGCCCCTGATGTTCCCATGCCGGAGAAATGGCCGGAGGCGATGAAAGGCAGATACGGAGAACTGGGAAGGATAGTTCTCCATACCCTTGGCATTCCCCGAGAGGACAAAGAGGCCCGGAACCGCTACTACCTCGGCATGACGGGTTTATTCGATGCCCCGTGCCTGCTTCTGGCCTGCATCCCCCGGGACTTGCGGGTGGAGTATGCCATGCTCGATATCGGGCTCATTGTCCAGACCGTCTGCCTCCTTGCCCATGGCCGGGGGCTGGGGAGCTGTATCATGGCCGCCGCCGTACTCTATCCGGATCTACTAAGGAGCATCGCCGGCATACCGGACGACCGGCGGATCGTTGTCGGCGTGGCCTTGGGTTATCCCGACGACTCCTACCCCCTCAACCGCTTCGAGCGGCCGCGCGGGCAAAGCAAAGATTTTACCTGCTGGGTGGATTGATTGAACGGTTCTTCCCCGGCATGGCGATTTATTTACATGGGCACTACAAGAACATATCATCAGGAGAATATAATGAGAAAGAAAAAAATCAGTTTATTGATGGTCAGGATGTTGGCCGTGGTAACGGCGTCTTTTCTGGCGTGGGGCGTCGTCGCCTTCAGCCCGAGCGATGTCCAGGCAAATGACAAACGGGAAGCGGAGCAACTTGTGGAAACGGCCCGCTACACCTTTGAGAGTTTTGCTTCCGGCGGCATGGATACAAAACCGTTCCGAGACCTGGTGAAAAAGGCCAGGGGAGTCTTCATCTGCCCCCAGATGCTGCGAGGGGCCTTCGTCATTGGCGCCTCGGGCGGGACAGGCGTCTTTGTGGCCAAAGAACCGCAGACCGGTACTTGGCTGGGACCAGCCTTTTACACAATCGGTGAGCTCAGCTTCGGCTTCCAGGCGGGGGGGGATGCGTCGGAAATAATCATGCTGGCCATGACGGAACGGGGGGCCAATGCCATGCTCTCCAGCGGCGTGAAACTGGGGGCGGACGTGAGTGTGGCGGTCGGACCGATAGGAGCCGGGGCGGATGCCTCGACGGCCAATTTCAGTGTTGATATTCTGACCTTCGCCCGCTCCAAGGGTCTTTACGGGGGCGTTTCCCTGAAGGGTGCCGTGATCAAAATCCGCGAGGGGCTAAATAGCGGTTATTATGGACAGACGGCCTCCCCCACGGATATCCTCGTGCGCAAAAATGTAAATAATCCGCAGAACAAGGCTTTACTGGGGACCGTCGCCAAATACGCCGGCGGCAAATAATCGCTTTCCCGATGGAGCTTCCTATATCGGGAAGCTTACCGGGACCGAAAATAATCAAGGCAATGATCAATATGATAACCATTTCCTGCATACCCATTCCGAACATATATTCTCCATATTCTGTTGATCATTGTTTCAGGGCTTCCACGATG
>Ga0074199_1000966_pt1 | contig 31809 bp, 9 predicted proteins | sample EPASupsiteSAE347_FD_64528 | JGI IMG/M metagenome (GOLD analysis project Ga0074199, IMG submission 64528) | Bioremediated contaminated groundwater from EPA Superfund site, New Mexico - Sample SAE3-47 | ecosystem: Environmental > Aquatic > Deep subsurface > Groundwater > Contaminated ... | reverse complement strand
ATTGCTGATAAGCGGCTGGGTCCAGATAGGCGTCCGGGTCATTACCGGCCTGGGGATGTTGTCTATGAAACATTCCGTGTATATCGTGTCGTTCGCCAGCACCCCGGTTATATCTTCCTGTTCTATGGAAATGTTATAAATGATCATCAGGTTCTTAGGGACTTCGAAATTAACTGATAAAAACAATCTTTGGCCGCCGATAGAACTGAAACTTGAGGCTGCCGGTGAGGCCAGGGGAGACCCTACAGGGACAAAGGTCAGCCCGTCATCAACTATAGTATGAGAGAAGGAATGTATGTAGGGATAAGGAACAACATTTTCCAGCCGGCCTTCTATACGTTTAGGGTTGGACGCGTCTCCGTTGGCCGTTTTTACCTCGATCAGCTTATACGGGATCACCCCTTCTTTTTTATCAGAGATATTGATATTCCAATAAATGCCGTTGTAGATACCGGAGGAATTAGTAGTAAGGTCATAATAAGATTTAGCCAGGGTTTCCTCCATTTTAAGCAAACCGACGCTCATTACTTTGGAATAAGTATCGGTTTGCTTAAAGAGGAATTTACCCCAGTATACCAAGGCGATAAAACCCTGGAATCCGATGGCTAAAAGCACCAGCGATACCACCACCTCCAGGATAGTAAAGCCTCTTTTCCGGGTTCGCATTATTGCGGTATAATGGTGATTATAAGTTCGCGCATCTGATCTGGGCTGACTGCCTGGAAACCGCCCATCTTGTTAAACCAGCGGACATCGACCTGCATGCTGGCCGGAAAAGCCGCCAGGCCTAAATCGCCGGGCGCTATTAAACAACTTCCGGTAAGGGTGGGGTCTCCGCAAGGCCAGCAACCGCATCCCCAGCATGGCGGCGGGGGCGGCGGGGGCGGCGGAAGAGGATATTGCTGGTAAATTTCCGCGGTTGAATTCCCCGGGACCGTCATTGTCGCGATAGGCTGCATTGCCCTGCCGTTTATGAACAACTGCGTGTCAACTTCTCCTCCGGTGAATCTCTGGTAGGATGTCCCGGTAATAGCCGCGCAAAGACTCGGCGCTACCGTGACCGCGGTAACCCTGCCGGTTTCGATACGCACTGTCCAGGTGAATAAAATCCTGGAATTACTGCGGTATTCAGCAGGGATGCTGAAAGTAGTTTGCAGCCCGGGGATCACCTGAAAAGTCGAGTAGTTCCCCTTCAATGTCCCGCTTACGGTCTTGAGGTGTTCGCCGCAGGTTTCAAAGCCAGGCGCATTGTAGGTGTAGAATTCAGGGTAGTTCACCGATTCCAGCGTAGCGGCGCCTGCGCCGACTATAGTTGTTACGCTGGGGGCCTGGCCTACGGGCACCTCTGAAGAATTATCCGCGAATGCGCAGACCGCCGGCAGGAAAAGGAACAGGAGAAACAACAACCAATACTTTTTTCGCATAACACGCCTCCTTTTTATTCTCTTGATCTTATTGTGATCAAGCGCATGCTTTTTATATCCACCTTTAAGGTGGTCTTGTCGTTGTAAGGCAGGAAGTAATACAGCCTGGCTATATAAGCCTTCCCGGGTTTCAAGGTCGCCGGCGGCACATGGGTAGCGCAAAATATAGAAAAGGCCGCGGCCAGGCTTTTTTGGTGAATGATGCTTTCGTGGACAATGGTTTCCGCGCCGGTGGTCGGCGATATTTCAAAGAGCTTCAGCTTTGTGTAAAGGAATTGCGTGGGAGTCAGGGGCTGGGTGACCATCTGCCAGATTATGGTCACGCCTTGCCGGCTCCTGGCGACGAATTTATAGAAGAACGCCGGATCCAGCTCTTTAAAGCAGGAAGAGCAGAGGCCTTTGATCACGCAATTATTCGCCGCTATGCTTAATTTAGCGCAGGTTTCTTCTTTGGTGTACGCTTCGGAAGAAGTGAATGCGGCGCATCTTGGTATTTCCAGGCGTTGCTGGCATTTGTTCAGTTCGCAGAATACGTCACGGCCGCCTGAGCCCATATCTGAGCAGACGCCTCTTTTGCAGCAAGAGAGCGTGTTGTTACAAGTGTCCCAATTGTTGGAATAAAGCTTGCAGGAATCAATGCACTCCTGAAAATCCGAAGTGGGCGTATATGACCAGCAGGGATACTCTCTATTCGGGCAAACCGGGGGTATTTTTTCAATCATCGGCTCATTGATGGTCTTAAGAGTATAATAAGGAGGTCCGGCGCAGGGAGAGGTTGTTGAGCCATCGCTGGCCGTGCATCCCGGGTAAGCCGGGCGTGCATTAGGCCTTCTGAAATTGCATTTCCAGGCATTGGCCCCGAAAGGGACGCATATCTCAGCGGGCTCGGAAAATGTGTCATATTCCGGTTCAGTGCCGGGGCAGCCGTTATGCTGGCAGTGATTCAGGCCGCTCATTGTAGAGGTTGTTTTGCACACATCGTCCCAATCCGGGGAGCAATTAGTGCTGGAGCAGTCTGCCGGAGCGAAAGGTTTTGCCTGGCAGTTGTATTTTGCGTCTACATTCGTAGAGCAGCGGACCGCCCAAGAGTCGTCGACGCTTGTCAGGCAGCAATCCGGGCACGCCGGTTTCAAGTTTTGGATGCAATTATAACAATCCTCGGCCTGCTGGAAGAGTTCATTCGCTTCTTCGCAATCGTCTTTAGCGAAACCGAAAACGTGTAAAGGAGTGGAATAATCTTTGGTTACGGTGTCCATGTTGTCATTGCTGGGCAGATAGCTTAACTTTTCCGCCTGGGCGTAAACGCAGACGGCCCCAAAAAACAACAAGCCGAGGCTGATCAGGGGGAGCAGTATTTTATGCAAACTAACGGATCTCACCATTTCGCGCATTCTTTGGAAATAGTATTATTGAGGTATGTGGATGACATGTTCTTGTCCGCGCACGCGCCGTCTTTGCGCGTAGCTGTTGCCCGAAACCCTTCATTGGAAGTGCCCCAGGCCGCGATCGAATAGTTGAAATAATAATCACCCTGTATATCCAGGGTTAAATTTTCGTTGATCGATTGTACGTCGCAATTCGGCGCGCAGGTAAAATACCGGCCGTTGACCATTTTGTATCTTTTTTGCGCGTTGTTTATCAAAAGAAGGGTTGTTTCCGCTTCCTGGGCTCTGAATTGTTCGAGCCGTCCGGAGAAATTAGGCAGGGCCACAGACGCAGCTATCCCAATTATGATCAAAACCACCATTAATTCCATTAACGTAAAAGCATTACGCATAAAAATTATGGGTTATGGGATTATAAAATCTCTACTAATAAGAGTATACCCTTACGTCAATAAAAAGCAACACATTTTTCAATTGGAATTAAGCATTTCTCTTCGGTAAACCCGGTAAATGGCGGAGAAAATGGGATTGAAACCGCTTTCACAAAACAGCTGAAATAGGGTTGAAAAATCACTCTATATATTACATACTTAAAGAGGCTGATAAACAATATTCCTTATACAATAGTTAAGATTTTTTATGACCGGTAATAAAGCGCTTTTGCAAAGTGTTTTACTAATATTATGACCAATATATATATAAATATGAGAATGCTGAAGAAGATCATAAGCCTTGCGCTGATTTTGATTTTTGGTTTGGAGCAGGCTGGTTTCGCGCAAGTGGCTACATCTATCGATCTGTCCGGGATGGTGGGCAGCCTGGCTAAGAGCGCGCTGCCGGAGAAATACCGTCCGCTGCACCTGAGGTATCTGTCGTATGACCATTTGAGCAATAACTTTAAATTATTACTGGATAAGGGGGATAGCAAGGAAAACAAGCCGGAGGCTCTGGAAAATGCCACCGGCGACCTGATGAAATACTTCTTCGTGGGTTTAAGCCTGCCGAACGATGATTTCTGGGTAAATTTAAGGCCGGATTCCCCGGATGAAATGATCAACGCGGATCTGGCCAGGACGGATGTAGGCAGGATCCTGCTGGAAGCGGATGTCCAGCTGAAGAAAGACACTGCCGCCGCGACTTCGCCTAAGACCCCGGCTGGCAAAGCTTACTGGGATAAGCTGTATCAGAAAGCGGAATCGCTGTATGGATCAGAGAATATTACTATCCCTACCTTGACCCGTCCGTGGATCGTGCCGGATGAGATCATTGTGCGCGAAGCGCAAGGCAGCGCGTATATCTACAAGGCGACCTTAAAGGTGATGCTGGAACAGGATTACCTGAAGAATAGCGCCAGCTACAGTTTTCCGGATGAGAAATCCCGGGAACTTAACGAATACTCCAGCCAGATCATAAGGGAAACGATCATCCCGAAGCTGACCAAAGAGATCAATTCCAGCAAGAGATACGCCGGTTTAAGGCAGGTATATTACTCGCTTATCTTGGCGCAGTGGTTTAAAGCTAAGTATCAGGGAAATAATGGGATTTATTCCAGAAGAATAGACTCAAAAGACCTGACCGATCTTACCTCCAAGACCAACTGGGACAAAGACACTTATTTCAAAGCCTACCAGAAATCCTTCAAGGACGGGGAATACAATATCAAAGAGAATCGGAATACGGTGTATGGCCAGACAATAAGAAGCTATTTCTCCGGAGGGATAAGTTTTGGTTCGGACAGCGCCGGCGGAGGTATAGCCAGATGTATTGAGGCGGGGTTGATCGCCGCCAGCCGGATGAGGGAGTTTAGCGGGGAGCATGCGATAGCGGCAAACGTTGGCGCCGACGGGGGGATAACAATAGAAGAAGCGGCCGTCCGGAAACCTCAAGAAGATGGCGGCAAGGTTATTCTGGACAATGGTGATTATTCAAACAAAGAAAATCCGCGGATAACCCGGGCTTTGATTCTGAGCGGGGCTGTGGCGCAGTCGGAAGGTGGGATAACAAAAAAAGAGCCGTTTATTTTAACAAAATTTATTCTCAGTCTTCAGGCAGGGATTAGCAGGGTTTTAAACGGCTTTAGAGAGAGGTGGAGCAGCCCGGGAAAAGGCGCCCCGCGAAAATATAGTGCCAGCGAAGGAAACACAAATATCGGAAAGATTGAAGTTGAAAACGACGATTCTTTCGTGGACCTGAAACGCTACATCCATGCCGTCAATATCCTCCTTGCCGAAGGTAAACACGTTCAGCTCGCGCAGTTTGTCGCAGGAGAATTCAACAAGCAGACGGTTGAACGGATTGTCGGCAATACTTATTCCGAGGGCAGCGTCAGGCTGGAAGTTGATATTGTCGATCAGAACAGGGACCCGCGCAGCCAGGGCGTCTATGAAGCGGTCGCCAATAGCCTCGATGCCATGGGTTTTAATATCGGCCAGTTCGGCAAAGGGGTCAAGCAGGTGATCGATTGGCTTGCGCCTAACGGCCGGGACAAGATAGAAGTTTACACCGCGGCCGAAGCTGGGAATGCGCTTAATCTTACGCTCGTCAAAGCGCCGGACGGCCGTATTTTCATCAAGATCCGGAAAATCCCCTTCGCGGAATTCCAGCGGGCCGCCCAGACCGAAGGGGTAACCGGTCTGGAACACGGAACGATGCTGAGGATCGTCACCGCCCAGAATATCCCGCGGACAAACGAGGAAATGGACAGCGCCAGGCCGAATTCCCAGCGGGCGATCATGGACGGTATTCATAAACGTTTCCCGTTCATCTATTCCGTCGATATATCCACGCAGATTGGCGACAACGCGCCAGAGGAAGTCAACGGTTTCAAGAACAAGATCCGCATCGTCCCTGCCGCTGGCAGGGTGGCGGAGAAGGATATGCGGACAAAAGGACGCATCCGCGTCCGTTCGACTGACCACAGTATCACGATCGTGGATGACGGCAGCGGAATGGAAGAAGAAGTTTTGGGCCGGATGTTCGTGCCGCGCGCCGGCACTAAGACCGCAGATACGCTTACCCCGGAAAAAGCCAAAGAAGAGATATCAAAGGTCAGCATCGTCCATGACGCGACAATGGCGAACCGGCTCTCGTTTGCCCGAAACGGCGAGGTGGTCGTGACAGTCGATGTGCCGGCGGGGATCGCAGCGGGGGCAGCGTTCGCGGGCGGCCTTATGATCGAACTCGGCCTGCTTTTGGATGTGCAGGAATCGAGAGATTCAGTTATCATTCCGGTTAATACGAATAACGAACCATCGGGTTTCCAAAAGGCGGTTGAATACGCGATCCGTCAGGTCGTCGAACATCCGACGCTTTCCGCCGCGGAGAAAGTCAGATGCGTCAACACCATCATCATCGGTCTTGACGGCTTGATCAAGGGTAACGCGAATAATGAACAGGCCATTAAAGCCATTCGAAGCAGGGCCTGTCAGGATCTGGTGCCGCTTATCGCCAAGCTGCGCCGGGAAGGTTATGTGATCCTGCCGCAGGACAAACAGTTTGAAAAACTTGCTATTCCGGGGAACAAGAAGGCCATCTTCCTCCATGAAAAACTTTTTGATTGGAACGGGGCAGGTTCTCTGAAAACGATTGGCGCTCAGGAGATCCCTGGCGTGACGCTTGAGGGTGAAAGCCGACTGCCTCTCATTGCCGTACCCTTTACCGGCGTTTCGGTGGAAAAGGTATCGCGGTTCCGCGGCGATTGGCACCAGTGGGACAGTGAAACCCGACTCCCTTTGATTAAAACCGACCGTTTCGTCGCTATCCCGACCCAGCTGTCCGGACGCTTGGTGCAGCTTGCCGGGAAACGGTCCAAGGGCCTGACGCTGGAGGAAGAGAAGGAATTCCGGTCGCTCGTCCAGTTGGTAAATATTATGAGCAGTAAGGAGGTTGCAACTTCATACGAAGTCACGAAGCCAAAGCCGAACGCGGTCGTTGAAAACCCTGCCCGGCTTCAGGCCGATGCGGCCGGGATCGACGGACGCGCGATCAACAGGTTCCTGATGACGCCTCCCGCTTCTACCAGCGATCATCCTGTTCCGGTGGCGCCATCTGCCGGGAACGCGGCAATCATTCTAAAAGACGGCGTTGTCACTGAGATCGGCACCGGAAGACAACTCACGTTCGTAGACGATTGCATTGGAGTGCCAGATGAAATTCAGGATATTGCTAACGGGTATTTCCGGGTCAGGGCGGATTTCGCCGATTATCTGGTAGTTTTTAATCCCGGTGAAGGCGTTTTTTCGATACCCTCGTACGCGCTTCCGGATGCCGATGACAATCCCCCTGAAATTACGGTTTCACCCGACAGGCGTTTTGTTGTGATATCCAGGCCGGATGATCCTTTGACTTTGCCGGTGATACTTGAATGCGCAACCCGGGAAAAGAGGAAGTGTCCCCTGAATGACAGCCGGTTGAGGGTCGCAGGCTTGGACTTCACCGCAGACGGGAAATATCTTGTGTACACGGCATACTCTTTCGATCGAGAGAGAGGCAGGGTAGACCGGGCGATCTATGCCGTGGATCCTCAAAACACGATGCATCTCAGGGTAAAAGGTTTGTCCGATATCGCGATATCTGAATGGAAAAAATTGAATGGGGATAAAACAGATCCCGGGTTATTCGTGAAAGGATTGCCTAGAGTTTGCTTGCGGCATAATCCGAATCCTCATGTGGTGCTCGTCGAAGATCTTAATTGGGTGGAAAATAGCCCGGGTATCAATTATTTCATCGATCTGGATGCTGACGGGCAGGGCGAATTATCGCGCGTCCCGTTCGTGACCGACGCCTCGGGGATGTTTACCGTGTTCAGGGACGATGGTGAGATGAAAGTTTTGATCCGCGGATGGCACCGGCCGTTTACCGCCCAGGATTTTAATTCCATGGGCACGATCAGTTACGCGGAAACGGTGTGGTCCGGCAACGACGTTTTTTACCGTGTCACGATCAGTAATAATTCACGGCCGCCTACCGTCCACTATTTCGATCAGCACGGAATCAGGGCTGAGCCCGATATGATCATGGAGGATTACAGCCAGCAGATCGGGTATGAAGGGAGCCATCTCATAGATCGGATATTGCGGTTCGACAGGGGAGTAGAGACGACCGTAGTCGAGCATAAAAGCGATTATGCCACGGCGAGCTTATACAAGCATCCGGTTTTTAACCTGTTCATCCAGGATGAGAACGGCGATGGGAAGAGCGCGGCGATCGATCCTTCAACCGGGGAGCAGTATCCATTCGAGACGTCCGACACGATCCGTAATTTTGATCCAAAGATGAGACAACTGCTGGTTGAGTCTTCCGCCGGGAAAATATACACAGTGACCCTGAGTGGCAATGCTCCGGGGAGCACTGCTGTGATCCGCCAGGGGCAGAGATGGGCCCTGGATGACGCAACCCCTTGTAAATACGGCATCGCGCTCATGTCCGCACTCCCCGGTATGGGCTTGCAAAGGCAAGCGTATTACTTAGTTCACGGATCAGGAATTGATCTTGACACGCGGGAAGGCTTGAAGGCGGTAGATTCGCAGAAATACGATGTTGTCAAATACGACGGCAAATATTTCGTCTTCGTAGACAGCAGCACCGGCGAAGCCGTATACCTTGATCCGGCGCATCCGGATTCGCTCGTAAACAAGCAGACGAAGAAAACGCCTGAAGCAAAAGGTGATAAATTGCAGTTTATTGAGAAATATCTGCGGGATCTTGGCCGATTCTCGCATGTAGTGCATGGAGACAGGCCTGGGAAAGAAGTCATGCAGGTTTTTGAGGTAATGGCCGGACATGGTCTTTCCGAAGAATCTTGCGCGAAACTCGTCGCGGCCCTGGAGGGATATTACAGGGATATGGAGCAGTTGGCGCGGATGCGGGCCGTGAGACTCTTGGATGTCAAGGAAACCGCCGTTTTTGACGAGCTCGTAAAGGTGATTGACAACCAGGGACATTCCGGCGGCAGCTTGTATGCTCTTTTGCAGGATGTTGCGAAGGCGCAAATCGCGTTTGTTACAAACCAGATGGCGGTTTCGGCAAATCAAATGGAGGTTAAATTACAGCACACGCAGCAGTACTTGCGTGACCATGTTTTATTCGGCACTGAACGGGGAAAGACAATAACGGAGATAGCCCGGGTTGTGTATAAATCAGATATTTCTGATGAACAATACCAGCATATAATCAAGGCAGTATACAATTCCTATGAAAGATCTGCCGGCATAATGGCGGAAAATTTCACGCCGCAAGAACTCGATGTGTATATGGATATTTCCGCTCTTGTTCAAGAACACATCGAGAAAATGAGTCCCAACGATACGGTGAGTTTAGTGGGAAACCCTCTGGCAACGTACATCCTTGACCATTTTGCGGGTTCCTACGCGTATACGATGGCGCAATTAAAAAGTGTCGTCGGGATACGTTGGGCGGGAGTCAAGGCTCCAACGGCAGAATCTTCGCCTGATATCGGTGAAAAACTGTGGCGGTCTGTCCGTTCCCAGCGAAAAAAGCTAATCGATCAGGCCCGGGAGGCATATGGGCCTATGATTTCAGCTATACCCGAAGATCGTCGGCTTTTGATTGAAGATCACCTGAGGGGTCTTATCGATTTGCTCTACGTGAGACAGGAAGCTGAGGTTATTAAATTGTTCGAAGAGAAAGCAAAAGATGGTGTGGCTGAGATCGATCTGCCGGCGGAATCTTTGCCGTTCGGCCAATTTGCCGCCAATATGCGCCGGATCATGACAGTGTTCCCCGGATATCTCGAGTCTCGGAAGGTCAGTCTTACCCAGGAGAGCAATGAGGTGCAGGCAAAGTTCTATTCTGAGTTATTCCTGAACCTGTTCCTTTTGGCGATGAACAGCGATCTCTCGGTGAAAGGGCTGACTCCGCGCGAGCTTGAAATATTCGGCCTGGGCTGGTCGGCAACGACAGGCGTTCAGGTTGAGGCGGTGGAACGTATCGAGCAGGCGTTGCAGGAGCTTATTGTTGCCAGGGATAACCGTACTGATCTGACAGTTATTTCTGATTTTGTCCGTTTTCTGTCGGAATTCTGCGCGCGCGATCCGGCAAAAAATACTCCCATAGTCCTGAAACAGCTGGCAAAGATATCGCAATTACGGCCTGAGGCAAAGAAAAAACTGTTTACCGAATTATACCGGGTCTTTGAGACGAATAAACCCGAAGATCTTAAAAAAGCCGTTAATGATCCGCTCGCCGTGGCTTTAAGCGGTCAGGGCCGGGCGTTTGTCGTCTTCCTAACCAACGAGGTGGAACAGGTGCGCGAGAAGGCGTACGCCGGTATCGACGGGGTCGATGAAAAAATGCCGGATATCGGCGTGCTAATTTCCCAGATCATGAATCTTGAACAGCAGCGCGTAAAAAACGGCGGCGGCAGGGTGGTTATGGCGCTCCAGGATATGATCGATGCGATCCGCAGCAACAGTCTGCCGGAAGCCACCGGCATACTTGAAGAAGATATCCTTAAGAACGTGCGTGTCCAGCGCGAATCCGGCGCCTATACCGCGGAGATCTGTCAGAATGCCAAAGACGCGACCAGAGATAAGAAAGGCGAACTGGTCGTCAGTTCATATATACAGGATGGCCCGGCGGGAAAGGAATACGTCGAAGAAGCAGTTGATAACGGCACCGGCGCGCTTGAAGAAGTCGCGCTCCTGATCCCGAAATCCACCAAGGCCGGCGGCGGGCAGACTGACCTGACCGGATTCTTCGGCACGGGAAAATATACGATATTCGAAGGCGTTGACCGGCTGGAGATCATTTCGAAGAACAACGACCGCGCGTATCAGTTTGGTTTTCAGGTGATCCGCGACAGCCTGGGCAAGCCGACCGCGGTGAAGCTCGTGCAGATACGCCGTTTTACCGCCTCGGATCTTGCCCGGGGAGTCACGGTTCGCAGGATCAAGAGCCTGGACAATACCATACCGGAACTTGACCAGATGCTATCCCAGCGTTCCTGGAAGACATTTGCCGGCTTAAGCCAGAATGACAATTTCCGGATATTCTTCCTTGATTTCGAAGGGAAAAAGCAGGAGCTCAAGGTTGAAAAAGAAGTGCTTAATGAAACCGAGTTCCAGCCTGCTAAAAAGAGCGAGGATGACCATCCGGTCCTGCGCGTCATATCCGCTACAGACATGCCGATGCAGATTATTGACCGGGCAGGCCTGCGCGTTTCGGAGATCAAGGACGAGTATCTGGAACTTATCCCGCAGTCCATGCGTCATTACATAAAGGACTTAGGTGTTATTATTCAGATCCCCCTGCCATTGATCAGGAACCGCAGCGCATTTGAACACGAATCTCGGCATCAGGCGGATATCCAGAAATACGTTGCCGTCGCCTTCTATAAGGCGCTTGTGTATAAGACGCTCACACAGACCAGTCCACAGTTCGTTTTTGACGGGATGCCGCTGGATTGGGAGACGAATGACCAGTACTGGCATTCGATCGATGGAAATGATGCCGATCTGGTGTCGCTTGCGGCAAGGATCGGCGGCAATATATTCTCCGGGGTAACTGGGGATGAGATCAAGGATATCCTGCCGCAGCCCGGCAAGCTCGATTATGAGAAAAAACTGCTCAAACTTATGTTGTTGCTTGATGTCGAGCTTATCCCCGGAAAACCGGAATCTCGCACTAGCCTGATGCAGCGAAGGCTCGCGATCCAGGAAAAACTGAACAAAGCGCGCGCCGAGGCACAGCGCCAATCGCTGGAAAAGATGGGCGCGAAGATCGGCGCTACGCCGGATATCTCGGATATCCCTCACGCGCAGGCGAAAATAAGCCAGGCGATCGCGATAGAAACCGGCCACAAGCAAATGCGGCATCCGGAGAAATACGCGGTCGATCCGTCGGAATATTCAGAATCGGAAAAAGAGATGGTTTCGTTCGCCGGCTCGATCGCCAGCCATTTCGATATCGAACAGGTGGTTCTGCTCAAGGAAGGTGTTTCGTTCGCCGGATGTTTCACCATATATAAAGGTAAGCACACGTTCTTCCTGGAGCGCGGACTGGCGCGGGACCTTGAGCATCCTGGAAAAGCAGCCGAGGTCACCGACACTATCGTGCATGAGCTGGCGCATTCCCTGGAGGCGCGCATCCGCCAGGAAAACGCCGCTTCATTCTGGGACAGCCCGTATATCCCGCACATGAGCAATTTCACCCACGATTCGGTCGGCCCGTTCGCCGAGGCTATGCGTTATATATCGGCGATCAGCCTGATGAATAATGTCGCTATCCCTGTTGACCGCTCCAAGCAAAAAGACGGCGGGGTTAGCTCGGAGGTCGAACAGGCGATAACCGCTTTCTTCTCCGGAAAAGAAGAAATGTTTTATATCTTTGCCCCCGGGGATAACACCGGGGATCTGATCAGCCGAACCAGGGATTTTCATTCGAAATCCGGCACTTTTGCTCAGATGGTCCCGTTAGAAATAGCTTCCGAATTCCTTGAGTATAAGGACCCGGATCCGCTTATTCAGGCCAAAGAGTATAACTACGGCGATCTGGCTTTTGCTCTTGTGGAAATTCTGGAAGGGGCGCATGATGCCATAGCTACGTATGATGATGATATTTATATGGCTAAGATGAAAATGGAAAAACCCGCCGGCTATGCCGGAAGAGTTATGGTGAACGTCGGTATTATTGAAGAAGAGGGCATAAAAAAACTGAGATTCGCGGTTCGAGATAACGGCGCCGGAAAGCTGGCCGCTAAAACCGAAGATAAGCAAAAAAACAAACAGCTTTATTTGGGCCAGCAGGGCGAGGCCGGGACAGTCGTGGCGAATATGATCAGGTATATAAACGGTAAATACGGTAAAGATGTAGCCAGGACCTGGTTAAACCTCGAAGTGTCGCCTACGGAAGCCGGCATCGTGATCCCGCTGGGATGTTTAACGGTAAAAAAGGGTGTTTCGGCAGATAAAATAGCGGCATACAATGCTGATACGCAAAACGATGGCGGCACGGCGGGCGATATTTTAAAAACCATGCCTTTGTCTGCTTTTGGAAAACTTGTTGCGGAGAGAAAAGCGGTTAATGATGTTAAACGTCGTTCGCTGGTTAATTTCATCAAAGAAGATGGGCTTGTTTCCGTGGAATTTAACCCGGCGACAAAACAGGTTATAATCACCGGGCGCGGGGATAAAACCGGGCCGGTTACTAAGACTTACAGCGGGCTTTCTTATCAGGAAATGGTAAAATTGTCTTCAGGGGAATATGTTAAGCTCGCTTCCGTGCCTTTTAAAGATATTAAGGTTACCTCCCAGGTGGAATTGCCGGGAAAATACATGCTGGCCCGGGACAATGCGGCGGTATTGCAGGATTCTCTCAGCGCCATCCTGGCGAGAGATTGGAAAGTAGCCGAAAAATATACCGGCGATCTGGCTTTTGAATTCGGTTTCAATATCATAAAAGATCCCGCAACCGGGGCGTATGAGTTTTTGGTAAAAGACCAGGCTAATTATGTCCCCATTTTTGATAATAGCGACTGGGGGGCGGGCATATCTTCATTGGAGCCTAAATCGCTGCGCGATGCGGAAAATGTATTTGCCGGCCTGCATTTCCATCCGGAAGGCGATGAAAATATGTCATTGACTGACGTTAAATCTTTGATTTTCAGGATCCAAAGCCAGATTAACAAGAACGGCGTTGTCAGCGATAAGAGCGAGATCATTTATACCTCTGCTAAAATAAGAGGGTTGGATACGGATGTGGATTTCTTGACGGCGTATACGCTCGATCCTCAGAACATGCCGGCTTTATGGAAAGAACTAAGGCGTTGTACGGATGAAAATGTGCCGGAAGACATCTTTGGAAAATATTTTGAAGTTTACCGGATAGCCTATGTGGATAACCGGGTTTACGAGATCCAGGATAGAGAGGAATTTGCCGAAGAATATAAAGCCAGCCGCCAAAAACCCGGGGATAGAAAAGGTATTACGGTGGCTGACGGAGGTATAGCCGATTCATCTGAAAGGATTAGATATCTGGCGAGTAATTATAAAAAGATCGCCGGGCTAGAATCAATGTTCACCGCAAAAGAATTGCCTTTTGTCATAGCTGGCAAACAGGATATTGAGTACTTAGGGGGTCTTTCCGAGAAGATTGAGCAGAAAGGTGAATTCAAGATAGTTGATCTTAAAAAGAAAATAGAGCTGTTGCCTCAATCGATGAAAGTGGCGAAAAGCCTGACCCGGACCAGGGTTGAAGTGAGGCTGGCGGAGATTGAAGAAGGATATGCTGACGCGCAGACTTATTCCGGAGTGGTGGAGTTGGTGCTCAGGGAATTGCTCTGGAACGCTTATAAACACTCGGATCAACAAGTCCCTATAGGTGTTGATATTAATGTGATTAAAGATGGGGCAGAGGTAGAAATAAAAGTAATTAATAAAAGTCCCCAAAAAGAGGTCTTCACCCAATTTAATAGCAGTAAACGCGGGTTGTTGGCTATAGGGGAGATAATTAAAGGGATACTTGGCGGGGAGATAGCTTATGATTTTGGAGAGATAAATACGGTAACGGTAAGATTTAAGAGAGACATAGGTGATGAAGGCGGGTCTATTTCTGCCTGGGCGAATGTCGAAGAGTTATTAAGACATGATGTCAAAAATGTGTTGATTCCCATACAGTCTTTCTTAGGCTTTAAATCGGAATATGGACAGTCCGCCCAAAGCAATGAAATCGAGGATTTTATGAACCAGGTGCGGGAATTCACAAAAATCCAAGGGATGGTTTTAGATAATAAGGCGGCTGATATGAACCGAAAAGACGGCGGCAACAAAGATCAACTGCAAGTAAATGATAAGATAAAGATCGGGACCGTAGCTTTTGAGTGGGGTGAATTAGTGGTTAAAGACTCCCAAAATAAAGAAATAGCCCGGGTCTTTAAACGGCCTGTGATTGAGCGGCAAGCAAAAATTATATATCTGGAAAGCCCTCTGGGACTCGAGACCTTAAAACAGGACCGCGCATTAGTGCACAATTTAATCAAAATAGGCATTGCTTGCGACAAGGGACGGCAACCGACAGCAGAGGAGATCAAAGATATTATTAGCCTGGGGCAGGTGGATTATGTGGAAGAAAATAATATCGTGATTATTAATTCCGCCGACAAGACTGTATTGTCCGTTCCGGGAGAGAATGTGGGATTAAATTATATAGTCCTTGATAGAGTATATCAGGAAGCCGCGAATAAATTAATGAAAAACCAATTATTCCCTAGAAAAGTGAAGAACTGGCCGGCTGTAAACATTGCAATTTTTTATGACCGCCTTAATGCAAAACTTATATCAAGAAATAAAAAAAGCTTTCCTGCGGAAGATATAAAGTTTGATGGAGGGACTAAAGGCGGTATTGATTTTCGCGGCTTGCCGATCGCTAGTCAACCTCTTGGCGCGGCGTTTAATCCGTCGGGTACTTATTTGCCTTCGATCCATATCGCTGACCTGGATAAGGAATGGAAACAGTTAGCGCAGATGTCCGCGGGCGGAATGGTCCCGTCACTAGAGAGAATCAATGAATTCTTAGGCGCCTGCAGGAATCAGGATAAATTGGATGTGTATATGGATAATGTCCTGGCGTGCATTGCCGAGATCCTGCGAAATGAAGAAGAGGAAGCTCAAGCCACAGAGCCCGGGTTAAGAAATGTCTTGGTTATGTTGGAAACAGAAAGCGTCCATGAATAACAGGTATATATTAATTAACCCGGTTTTGAGGAAATTCCTGGCAATGCTGATCGCGATCAGCTTTGTTATGGAACAAAATTGCTTCGCGCAAGTGGCTTCATCTATCGATCTGTCCGGAATGGTGGGCAGCCTGGCCAAGAGCGCGCTGCCGGAGAAATACCGCCCGCTGCACCTGAGGTATCTGTCGTATGACCATCTGAGCAATAACTTTAAATTATTACTGGATAAAGGGGATAGCAAGGAAAACAAGCCGGAGGCTCTGGAAAATACCGCCGGCGAACTGATGAAATACTTCTTCGTGGGTTTAAGCCTGCCGAACGATGATTTCTGGGTAAATTTAAGGCCGGATTCCCCGGATGAAATGATCAACGCGGATCTGGCCAGGACGGATGTAGGCAGGATCCTGCTGGAAGCGGATGTCCAACTGAAGAAAGACACTGCCGCAGCGACTTCGCCTAAGACCCCGGCTGGCAAAGCTTACTGGGATAAGCTGTATCAGAAAGCGGAATCGCTGTATGGATCAGAGAATATTACTATCCCGACCTTGACCCGGCCGTGGATCGTGCCGGATGAGATTATTGTAAGAGAGGCGCAAGGCAGCGCGTATATCTACAAAGCGACGTTAAAGGTGATGCTGGAGCAGGATTACCTTAAGAATTCCAGCGCCTACAATTTCACTGATGAGCGCGCGAAGGAGCTGAACGAATACTCCAGCCAGATCATAAGGGAAACGATCACCCCGAAACTGACCAAAGAGATCAATTCCAGCAAGAGATACGCCGGTTTAAGGCAGGTATATTACTCGCTTATCTTAGCGCAATGGTTCAAACAGAAGTACGGGAATGGCATAGGTAAAGGTGCAGGAGGAGGCAGAGATAACCAATATATCAGCCGCATAGACTCCAAGGACCTGACCGATCTTACCTCCAAGACCAGCTGGGACAAAGACACCTATTTCAAAGCCTACCAGAAATCCTTCAAAGACGGGGAATACAATATTAAAGATAACCGGAATACGGTGTATGGCCAGACAATAAGAAGCTATTTCTCGGGCGGGATAAGTTTTGGCTCGGACAGCGCTGGCGGAGGCATAGCCAGGTGTATTGAAGCTGGGTTGATCGCCGCCAGCCGGATGAGGGAGTTTAGCGGTAACAGGCATGTGATAGCGGCCGACTTTTCCGCCGATGGCGGGATAACAATAGAAAAGACATTTATATCGCAAGAAATTGAACTGAAAAACGAAACGCCGTTTTTGCCGATTGTCGGTAAGTTCGACAGCTCTGGAGTCGGATCGTTCTTTTTGAACAAGGCGGGGATTGAAAAATTCGATATCCCGAATGAGTTTTTCTCCCGAACGGCTAATTGGCTCAGGGCAGTTATTCCTTCCCGAAAAGTTAATTTAGTTAAAGCTATTGAAGAAACGCTTAAAGGATATGAGCCGGCTGTCGGTTCTTCTATTATTGGGATTTTCGGCTCTTTGGGATATGCGGGCTGGGAAATGGCCGGCGATGCGGACATCAAGATATGTCTGGAGAAAGAGGTTTCGCCAGAATTAAAGCATGAAATCACCGCTGCTGTTTTTAAAAAGCTGCGCGGAGAATACCATTTGGAAATCAAGGCCCAGGCTATGGATGCCGAATATTCCGATAGCGCCGGCTTGTTACAGCAGCAATGGGGGATCAAGAATTTGCGGACCCAGAAGTCATTCCGCCTGGCTATTTACTATAATACCTTTGACGAATTATTCCCGTTGGACGAAAACCGTAAAGGGACATTCAAGTCATACCGGCTGTCGGATTTATATTTCGGAGATCTTGCAGCACTAAATCAGCTTGATAGGCTGGCTCAGGCGGCTGGGAAAGATGCGCTGGTAACTCAGACCGCGTATTATTATAATGGAACGCTTGATCAGATCAAGAGCGATTTTGCAACCTGGAAAGATAAGCAGACCAGGGTTTATGTGGGCGACCGTGATGCCAATAAACTGCTTAAACGTTTATTTATGCTTGCCTATATAAGAGGAGAAGAAAATCGTTTTAGCTGGCTTCTGGAGAAGTATGAAAAGTTCGAAAAAAACTTTAACCCCGAGGAGTATGAAGAGATCTGTAAACAGGCAATAACGGATCTCGACATTGACGAGCCGGCGTTGAAAGCGATTATCGAGTCTGATCTTCTCCGGCGGCGGGGACGAAGCCAGGGCGCATCTGCTGAACAGGGTAATGGCCAGGCGCAAAACGACGGCGGGATAGCAGCAGAGAACCCAACAGCTGCTCAGGAAGCAGGATTGGCTGCCGGGGGTTTATCTGCGCTAACCCAGACATTGCGGGAGTCGGGTTTTGATGCCCGGGGTATTGAAGAAGTTCTTTCCGGATTATCAAAGTCCGCGAATGCCCAAGAGGATGCGGCTTTGATCTCCAGGCTTATTAAGACGCTGGCGGAAAAGGGATTAAATGCGTATACACAGGAGATCATATATCATCTCTTAGGTCATGAAACAACATATGCCAGCGCAAAGATTAAAAGCAGGATCGAGGTTCTTATTGAGGATAACGGGGCGCTTGAATCGCTTGCGCGGCTCGATAAATTATTGGACGGCGCAGATGCGGACGGTATGGTATGGCGGATGGCAGTATACCATAAAGACAACCCGAAGTTTATCACTGAGGAAGCCGTAGTGCTTGCCGATGAACTCAAGAAAACAGGTTTAAATACCCGTGATATCGCGGAGATACTGGGCAGGATTACATACGCCTATCCTGATAAGATATCCATCGGTAAGTCTTTCGCTAAACTTGCCCGCACATTACAAAAAGCTAAATCGGATACCGGGACTATCGGGTCGATCCTTTATTCTTTGGTAGATTATTATGCGCATAAGCAGAATCCTCAAGAAAGCGCAGATGCTTTTTCTGAAATAGCCGAGGGTTTAATCCAAAAAGGGTATTCTGAGGAAATAAACTATATCCTCTATGCCCTGTTAATGGATACGGATCCCAGCCAGGATGCGGCCAGGTTAATATCTGCAAGCGCTTTGGAGCCGCTAGCTATGATTTCCAGAACCCTGAGGGGCGAAATAAACAAGTATAGAAAATGGGATAAAGAACAGCAGCAATGGGAAGAGCCGTACGAAATAAAGAAGAACCTCCGCGACCTTTTAATAAATATAAAAACAAAGGAAGATGCGGAAAAACTAAGCGTCTATAACGTCACTGAATTACTTATTCGGTTGAATGGCGTCCTTAATGATTCGAAAATATTCTATACAGAAGGGCAGAAAAACATACTCGCATATTTTTTTAAAAATGCCAACACGATAGCCGAGACGTATCAGAAATCTGAAGATAAGGATTTTTTTGCCGCGGGGTTTATTATCGGGCATTTAAAGGACCTGGTAAATGAAGCCGAGAGAAAAGAATTCGCCGGTAAGATGATATCCGGAATGATGAGCTTAGATGATCTAAATCTCTACGGGGCCCAAATACAAACTTTAGCCGAAGCCCTTGCTGTTCCCGCGCCGGCGTTAAAGAAAACCATAAAACTTATAAAACTTCTTCAAGGAAATCTTAAAAACATATTCTATAGCAATAATGACCTGCGTAATTACATGGTTCTGGCAGATCGATTTGAGCCAGGCGAAATCATATCTTTTGCCAAAGATCTGGGGGAATTCGGTTATAATTTCAGAGTAAGTGACGCAACGGTTTTGCCTGAAGCAGTTAAGAATAAAGAAGGCGTAATCTCCGACATTAAAACCATCCAAAAAATAATCCATGGGTTTAAGTATGATATTAAAACCAAGTACGATATTGAAGACGGCAAGGATAAATTTATCTATGAGCCGTTCGATCTATTGGCGGATAATCTGGCCATAGATGATTTGTTTATCGCCATTCTTTCCGCAGAGAAAGAAAAACAGGGCGCAACTGAAGAATTCTTGAATGGACTAACCGGATCCTATGACAGGCGGTATTCTGCAAAAACTGAGAATGAACGCGTTAATTTCTTATACCTGTATTTCCCTATCGGAAAAGACGCCAAAAAACAGATGGGCCGGGAATTCCTGGCTAACCGGGATTTGTTGGCCCAAAAAGGATTTATTCCCTTCCAAAACCTGATCCAGTTATTGACCGAGTCAAAAGACAAAGAAATACTTTTAAGCGAGTGGGAGTCATATGATCCGCAGCAGGCCAAAGATTTCAATCCTGATGACCCGGTCAAGATATCCTGCGACTGGCGGCGGTTTAATAAAAAATATGTCACTTACCAGGCTAAATCCTCGGAAGTTTTTTCTCTTGCCTGGTTCGAGAATGCGTTAAATTCCTTTAATAAACTTGCGGAGAATGGCGTTTCGGAAAGTAAAAAAGCGGAATTGTCCTACACGTCTTACGAAATTAAAAAATTCTATGAGTTTGTTAAGAGCCTGAACGAAAAAGCTAAACAGTCTGGAAGAAAGGTTTTGGTTGTGCCGAATTTCACCTATGGTTGGTTTCTTGTGACCCCAATAAGAGAGGCGATGGAGCGGTCAGGCGTGAATATAGTAGATGTAAGGGTCGGGTCGACCGAAGCCCATAACGATGAATTTTTGATTGCTGCTCAAGGCAAAGACGGGATGTTTGATAAAAAGACGCTGGAATTCATCATCAGAGAAAATCCCGTTATTGTCATGGTTGACGGCAGCAACAGTTTTGCGGGGGAAAGGGATGTTGACCCGCGGTATCCGGACGCCCACAAAGCGTTTGTGAATACAACAATGCTGCTCAATTATGCTTTTGCCGGAGAAAAATTCATCCCTGCCGCCGACACATTTAGAGAAGGCAATGAACACATGGATGAGTTATTAAAAGGGGAGAATCCTAAGAAATTGCTGGAAGAGATAAAGGGGGTTATCGGAGAAAACAATATCGAAACCAGACAGGATAATATATACGGCGTCAAATATTATAATCCTAACAATTTTAAGGCGGTTTTAACTATGGATGGCAGGGGTGAGGCAAGGAAAGCAAGAGGCACCCCAATCCCTTACAAAAAGGAAGATATAAATAATCTTGATCTTGAAAGCCGGTCATATCTTTTTGTTACCTCCGTAAATACCAGAGCCGCAGATATGCCAGGGTATATGAAAGGGTTGAATAAGGGCCGGCCGCATAGCAGCGCAAGCATAGACGATAATATTAATAAAATGTTTATAGTTAATCAACAGGGGCTTAATCCTTCGCACACATTTGCGGACGAGTTTAAAAAGCAATATTCAATTGTGGAGCGGTTGGTAGATAAAAATGAGCCGGACAACGGGAATGTCGCCGAATCCCCGGCGCAAAAAGACGGCGGAACAGTTGAGCGAGAAGCTACATTGGAAAAAGCGATAAATGCCTTAGTTGCCACTCTTCCTGCCCCCAGCACAGAGATTTCCGAACAGAGAATAAAAAACTTCGAAGTATTTTATAAAAACCTGCCGGAGTTGGCGCAGACGATCAGTAAGAAATATAGGGACTTGGCCGGTTTTGGCGTAGGAGAAATAAAAGTTTATATAGTTGGCGGGCGGGCTCGCAGAGCCAATAAATTTATGAAAAAAGCAGAATTAACGGATCCGCTTACGGAATCAAGCGACATTGATATTGTTATAACAGCGGACAAACCTGTCAAGTGGTTTGGTTTTGTTTCCGAGGAAGAATATTGGAAAGCGACCGGAAAGATATTATTTGAGACTCTTAAAGAGTTTGAAACCAAAGGGGCTGGTTTACCTGTTAGGCTTGGCCAGCTATATTCCCGAAGACTGGCCGGCGATGACGGATACGAGTTTGCTAAGAAGCTTAATAAGTACTACGACGATTCGGCGAAAGGGCTGCGCCAACCGCCGATTTCGGATTATGTCTGGCTGGATGTACAGGGTTTTGGCGTAAAACTTGAACCTGAAGAGCTCAGGCGTATCACTGAGGAAGATTTGGGGATATTGCTTGCCGAAGATGCTGGTGTTGCGCAAAAAGACGGCGGCAGGCAGATCTTTGATCTGAATCCCGGGGATGCGGTTACCAGTAAAAGCGGGACCCGCAGGGAAGTTTTAGAAGTTTTGGGCGGCGGACGGTTATACAAAGTGCGCAGAATTTCTGCCGCCGGCGATATCCGGGAAGAAATGCTGCTCAGGGATCAACTCAAAGATCCTCGATGGATATCGGGGATCATCCGGGGAGAGGTAAGCCTGCTGTTGTCAAGAGTTGAAAAACTGAAGACTTCCGAGCCGAAAACGTATTACAGGGCGTTGAAACTTTTAGCCAGTTTTATCGATCTAAAAACTAAGGATGGGCGGGCGTATCTTGATCTGCGCGGGGACTTGGATCAATATCCCGGAGCGGAAGAGGCGGTTTTGAACGCCTTGTATTCAAAACTAAAACCGGGGATGTTAACCCGGGGATCAATCTTAAGGGATGCAACCCGCAATATGAAGATCCACGGTTTAACGGCTATGGCTTATGTCCCGGCTGTGATGGCGATCCTTGAGACGTTCCCGGATGAACAAACGAATAATAATTCTGCCGGCGGGATGGCGGATGATCTTGACGGGGCAGATATGAAAGCCCGGCTAGCCAGGTTAGCGCCTGCCCTTGGCCATATGGGTTTTGCGATGCTGATGTCCCGGATACGGAAAGAAAATGTTCCCGCGCCGAGGATAAGCGATTTGGTGAAGATCGCGGAATCCTTTGATGCCGCAGGCGAGAAGATAGGGCCTAATCAGTTGTATTACCTCTTAACAAAAACGCTGCAGGTCCAGGATCCAGAAGGCGAGGCGATGAAGGCATTTACCGATATTAAGACCGCCCGCGGCCTGCTTGACTTGCATTATGCGGTGGAAGAGCTGAAAAACACGCCCGCGCGGAGCATAGCGCATACTTTTTCCGAAGGGGTAGAGGCTTATTATCTGGAACATGCGGGAGAAGAAAAAGGCATACCGGAAGAAGACCGGATAAATAACGCGCTCAGCAAATTCATGGTTTCCCTGGCAAAGGCCTTTAGGAGGGATTCATTAGAGGCGGATTTCCGGGAAGGATTTATTTTTAACCTTACCGCGGAACAGACCGAAAAAACGCTGCGGGTTTTGAACATGCTGAATCCCGGCGATGATAATATCTCCGCGCTTTTGAACATACTTGTGAGGCACAATTCAGATGTCGTGGATAAATTAAAAAGCGCTTTTTCTTATAATGTCGGGCCCGCGACTAAAAAATGTTTTGCCTTGGGCCTGTTGAACTCCACAGATTATTGGCAGGAGGAATTATTGCGGGATATAAAGAACGAACCGGAACTGTTCAAGGCTTGTGAACCGGTGTTTATCCAACAGAAAGAAAAATTCTTCTATAATCTGGGAGAGATACTTCGCGTTTTTAATTCAGGGATAGAGGCTGACCGCGAAACAATAGAAAAATTCGCTTTAGGGAATATGCGCGAACAGGCCGGTCTTATAAAAGCTATACTCTCCGGGGAAATGAATGGCAGCCTCAGGAAGATCTCTGAAGGACCTAAGATGTTCATGCGGAGTCTTTGGGAAAGGCAGGCGCAGGCCGGCAGCGCGCGATTAACCGCCCTAAGCGCGGATATAATAGCGGAGATATTCTGTCATTCTTTTGTAAAGGAAGACCTGCCGGAAGAACTGCGGTCAGCCTTAGAAGAACTGTCGGCTGACCGGGCAGGCAGCCTGGAGCCGCGAGTAAAGGCAGTCGCCAATTATATAACCCTGAGGGCCGCGTTAGCGAGGGAAAAAAGGTTTATCGAAGCCAAAGCGTATTTAAATAATTACGAAACATTCCTGCGGTTGGAGAGCGAGCTATCCGCTATAGCGGTGCGTAAAGATATCTCCAGGGAAATGGACCGGCAGCTGCGCGGACTGGCCTGGGAAGCGTGGGTTATGAAAGAAAGGGTGATAAAAAAGTTGCAGGAGAAAACCCGGGCTCTGTTGGTGATAGGGAATCTCTCTTACGGGTGGCCCGCGCTGGCCCCGTTGGTCGAGAAAAACAAGGAGTACGATCCTTATATAAAAGGGACGGGTATCCCGGTATTGTACACGCGGGTAGGCTCAACGGAAGCCAGGTACAATGATTACATCCTTCTGGACGGAACGCAGTTTACCGATGAACAGATAAAGTTGTTCTTGGAAAAGTCTCCTAACGTCGTGATCGCGGACGCGAGCGTGTCGGTAGCGAATCCAGAGAAAGGCTTTCCGCACCTCCCGGCTTCTTTTAAAGGATACCGCAATTTCTTTATAGTCTTGGATTATGCCAGGCATTGTTTGACAACCGGAGATTGGTCAAATCCCGGGAAGTTTACCGTGGACTGGGATCCGGGCGTGTTTTTAGCCAACCAGAGTTTCGTGGAGCGCTTGCTCCAAACAAAGCCTGCCAGGGATATGGTGAATCGCATTCGAGCTATGCGGATTAATCCAGCGCAGGCGAGTTCTTATAAATTCCGGTTTTTTTATGACCGGGAAGAGAGCGGGCAAAAAGAGGGGGATCTTTCCTTCAGGTTCGATAAATTTATCCCTGTGCCCAAAGTGGATATGGCTGATATAGGGGATTCGCCTGTTTGTGTATTTGTTCAAACCGCTATGCATCCGGAAGATGTGCCGGCAGGGATCAAAGATAAATTTATCGGAGGGGAATATACCCCCGCTTATTTCGACGATACAAAGCATTTCGACCAGCTTTGGTTTGAGCGTAAACACGGGCAAGTGGTTTTATCCAATCGCATTGAAGAGGTCAGCCAGCGTCTTTCTAACGAACTCGCGGGTCTGGCGGCGACCGGCGGAAATGTTGCCGGCAGCGAAAATATGGACGGCGGCAAGAATGACCTGGAGGATATCTGGGCTAAACTGCCGCCTGCAGACAAGCAGTCTTGGAAAAGGCTGATAAAGGATATCGATTCCGGGGATATCCGTAATATGCACAACGGATTGGTATTTAATGTGGAAGTGCCGGACGCGGAAGGGGCCGTCCAGAGTAAGAAAGTAAAGCTTGATTTTTATTTCGAGGGCAATGAAGCGGACAATATCGCTGCGGATACCATCAAGATCACCGAATATGCCCAGGATAATACAACAGAGACGGCCAAGAGATCTTACCCTATGAAATATAAACATGGAAGGGCGAATATCCGGCTGGATAATGTTTATATCCCCGCGAAGATCAGGACATACGATGACGCGCAGAGCGATTTGAGCTTAGAATCTGTCCTGGCCGATAGGTTAGGGTTAAAAGACAGCACTCCTTTCAAGAATTTCGATGTGGAAGTAGGGTTTTATATTGTTTATAATTCACGGGAAGATAAATATAAATTATTGGTGGACGAAAATATTGAAAACAGCTTTGATATGTACTGCGATGTGTCCGGGAGAGTAAGAGAATTCAACGCCGGGATTAAGCAGACGGCCAGGCCTAAACTGGGCGATTTCGAGAAGATCTGCGCCGAAGGTCATTTCCACCCAGCGGGAGACGAGATGATTTCTTTGGCGGATATGTATAGCATAATGAAAAGAGTCCCGGCTTACGGAGAAAAGATCCCGGAGATTATCGCCACAGTCAAGCGGACTTTACAGGAGGAAGAAGGGAAGCCGGGAATAACCATAGTGAAAACAAACGGTCTCCCTAAAGAAGAGCCGATGAAGGAGCAAATCGCCCTGTTTTATTATTATTTGGAGGATATGAAAGGAGCCCAGACCGCTTTTAAAGCGCTATATCAGGAATCCGGCTTCAATGTTTCCTCAGAGCAGATGCAGGGGATAACCCCGCGGTATTTCTCAAGGCAGGCGATCGTGTCCGATCTGTCTGGGGGCGGCAAATCAGTTCAGGCTGACGGCGGTATAGCCGATTCATCTGAAAGGATCAGATATCTGGCGAGTAATTATAAAAAGATCGCCGGGCTAGAATCAATGTTCACCGCAAAAGAATTGCCTTTTGTCATGGCTGGCAAACAGGATATTGAGTATTTAGGGGGTCTTTCCGGGAAGATTGAGCAGAAAGGTGAATTCAGGATAGTTGATCTTAAAAAGAAAATAGAGCTGCTGCCTCAATCGATGAAAGTGGCGAAAAGCCTGACCCGGACCAGGGTTGAAGTGAGGCTGGCGGAGATTGAAGAAGGATATGCCGATGCGCAGACTTATTCCGGAGTGGTAGAACTGGTGCTCAGGGAATTGCTCTGGAACGCTTATAAACACTCGGATCAACAAATCCCTATAGGTGTTGATATTAATGTGATTAAAGACGGTGCAGAGGTGGAAATAAAAGTAATTAATAAAAGTCCCCAAAAAGAGGTCCTCACCCAATTTAATAGCAGTAAGCGCGGGTTGTTGGCTATAGGGGAGATAATTAAAGGGATACTTGGCGGAGAGATATCTTATGATTTTGGAGAGATAAATACGGTAACGGTAAGATTTAAGAGGGACATAGGTGATGAAGGCGGGTCTATTTCTGCTTGGACGAATGTCGAAGCGTTATTAAGACATGATGTCAAAAATGTGTTGATTCCCATACAATCTTTCTTAGGTTTTAAATCGGAATATGGGCAGTCCGCCCAAAGCAACGAAATCGAGGATTTTATGAACCAGGTGCGGGAATTTACAAAGAACCAAGAACCGCTTCTAAACGATAAATATGGCGATCGGCCGCAAAAAGACGGCGGGGAAAGCAGAGCGAAAACAGGAGTGTTATTAAAGCCCTTTGAGGTTTACGCTATCCTGGACAGGATGTCCGAAGGTTTCCGGAGTATTGATGAAGGCGCCTATAATAAACCGCAGATGGATCCGCGTAAATACGGCCAAACGGATTTCACGCCGGAAGAAAAATTGCTCATGGAAGAATGGGCCAGAGAACAAGACAGGCTTTTTGGCCGGGATAATGATGGATTGGCGCAAAACGATGGCGGAGCAGAAATAGAAGAAAATAAGATAAACGCGGTTATTGATTTTGTTTTTACCAATACTAACCCCAAAGAGGTTAAAGCAGCGACAGCGTTCCTGAAAGAGCATATAGAGACTATTGTCGGTCTTGCGGTTCAAGGCGATAACCCGGAGCCGGCGATAAAGTTCTTAAAGTATTACGCGCGTTCTGATAGCGATGATTTTTCTAAGAGGATGTCCCGCTTAGGGAGCAACCCCGGGGACATTAAGGCTTTTATAGAAAATGCCGGGAATGAAGCGGCGGTCGAGATAGAGGATCTTGATTTGCCCGAAGGGTTGGAGATTATCTCCAATGACAATACCCCGATAGAAGTCAGAAACAGTAAATACCAGGTAAAAGGAAGTATTCCGGAAATCAAAATAAAGGATTTTATGGATGATGTCAGCGATATAGAGAATCAAAATGGAGCTGATGGCGGGGTTAATGAGGCAAAGGGCGGTATCGATTTTCGCGGTTTGCCCCTCACTATCCAACCAAGCGGTGTGGTTAATCCGGCTATGGCCCGGTTACCGTCTATAAATATCGCTGATCTGGACAAGGAATGGAAGCAGATCGAGAAAATGTCTGCCGGGGGGATGGTCCCTTCAACCGACAGGATCGCGGAGTTCCTGGGCGCCTGTAAGAATAAAGACAGAGTTGCGGAGTATTCGGATAATATTGTGGCGTGTATCGCCCAGATCATGCGTAATGAGGAAGGAGAAGCTAAAACCACCGACCCGCGATTAAAGAATATGCTGGTTAAATTAGAGTCCGGGGTTTTTACGGAATAATATCTATAAAAGAAGGGGCGTCCCAGTCAAAAGTTTATCAGCCATAAACTAAACCAGCCAAAATTGGGCGCCCTTTCTTGTTAAATTATGCCTTGACAAGGAGGTGTTTGGGTGGTATATTTTTAGAAATTAGAAAGGACCTTTAAGTCTGGCCCTGAGAGGCCGGCAAGGCTGGAAATATGAAAATAAATACCGATAATAACGGGAATGCCAACTGACTCGAGATGAGGAAGTTGGCTTTTTTATTGAGGCCGCGACTTATGGAGGCAGCGAAGCGGACGAACATAAGCCGCCTGGCCGAAATAACCCCGTTAGGCAAATGCATTCCGCTAAATACGCTTCATAGCCTAACGGGGTAAGTTCGAACAAGTAAGTTGTGTCGCAGCCGGAGTAAGAGAGGGCTCCACAACTTATGTTCTCACTTATGAAAGAAAAAGCGAAGGTCCTGGATAAGGACGCGATCACCCGGGCGATCGTGCGCATCTCCCACGAGATCCTGGAACGGAATAAGGGCACAGAGAGCCTTTGCCTGGTGGGCATAAGGACCCGGGGAGTTTATCTGGCTAACCGGATCGCCCAGAGCATAAAGAAGATAGAAGACAAAGAAGCTGCCGTAGGCAGCCTGGATATCACTCTTTACCGCGACGACCTGACGCTGATCGCCTCCCAGCCGGTAGTGCATAAAACCGAGATAGGATTCGATATAACCGATAAGAATGTTGTCCTGGTAGACGATGTCCTTTATTCCGGCAGGACCATCCGGGCGGCCCTGGACGCGTTGATCGACCTGGGAAGGCCCAAAAGCATACAACTGGCGGTTTTGATCGATAGAGGCCATCGCGAATTGCCGATCCGGCCCGATTATATCGGGAAGAATATCCCTACGGCGAAAAACGAAACAGTTGAAGTCCGCTTGACGGAGATAGACGGCCAGGATGAAGTGGCGATAGTGGAGAAAAATGAGTGAAGCTGTGATCTGGAATAAAAAAGACCTGCTCGGCCTGGAATACCTGACCAGGGAAGAGATCGAGTTTGTTTTAAATACCGCCGATTCTTTTAAGGAAGTGACTACCCGCGAGATAAAAAAAGTCCCCGCCTTGCGCGGAAAGACGGTAGTTAACCTCTTCTATGAACCTTCTACCCGCACCCGCATTTCTTTTGAGCTGGCCGCTAAAAGGCTCTCCGCCGACGTGATAAATATATCCACTGAAACCTCCAGCGTTAAAAAAGGCGAGACCCTGATCGATACCGGCAAGAACATCGAGGCGCTGAAGGCCGATATAATCGTCATCCGCCACAGTTATTCCGGCGCGGCGATGATGCTGGCCAAAAGCCTGGGGATCAGCGTGGTCAACGCCGGTGACGGCTGGCATGAGCACCCTACGCAGGCGCTGTTGGATATATTCACCTTGAGGGAAAAATTAGGCAGGATCGAGGGGTTGAACGTGAGCATTGTCGGGGATATCGCGCATTCGCGGGTCGCCCGTTCGAATATCTGGGGGTTGACCAAGCTGGGGGCCAAGGTAACGGTCTGCGCGCCGAAGATGCTTATTCCTCCCGGGATAGAGGAGATGGGCGCGGCAGTGACCAGCAATATCGATGAGGCTTTAAAGAACGCCGATGCCGTAAATGTCTTAAGGATGCAATTCGAGCGGGACGAGCAGAACGCCTTCCCTAAACAAATGGAATATTTCAAGAAATTCGGGATCACCGAGGAGCGACTGGCTAAAGCCAAGAAAAACATTATAGTAATGCACCCCGGACCGATAAACCGGGGGATCGAGATGTCCAGTGAAGTCGCTGACTGCCCGCAGTCGGTAATACTGGAGCAGGTGACCAACGGCATTGCCGTGCGCATGGCTGTGCTTTTCCTGGTCTCGCAGGCACACGATAGAAAAAATGAAAATACTGATTAAGAACGGCCGGGTCATTGACCCGGTGAATAGCCTGGATGACATCCGGGATATCCTGGTGGAAGACGCCAGGATCGCTAAGGTGGCCAAGGATATAAACGTTGCCGCGGATGAGACGATCGACGCCTCGGGTAAGATAGTCACCCCGGGGCTTATTGATATGCACGTGCATCTGCGCGAACCCGGCAGGGAAGACAAGGAAACGGTCTTGTCCGGGACCAGGGCCGCGCTAAAAGGGGGATTCACCACGATACTGGCTATGCCTAATACCCAGCCGGCAATAGATTCCATAGAGAACGTTAAGCTGCTGAAAGATATCATTAAAGAAACCGCCTGTGCCAATGTTTTGATAAGCGCCGCGATCACCCGGTCAAGGATGGGCGAAGAGGTCACGGATGCCGCGAAGTTAAAAAAAGAAGGCGCCGTTGCCGTTTCCGATGACGGCTCTTCCGTGGAATCCCGCGAGCTGTTTTTAAAGGCGATGAAAAAGGCCAAAGAGGCCAGGTTGTTGGTTATCTGCCATAGCGAGGATAAAGCCCTTTCAGCTTCGGGGGTAATTAACCTGGGAGCTGTTTCTACCCGGCTGGGGTTAAGGGGAATTTCAAACGAATCGGAATATAAAAGAGTGCAAAGGGATATACAGCTTGCCGAGAGGACAAAATGCCCCGTGCATATCGCTCATGTCAGCTGCGCTGAATCGGTTGAGATCATTGCTAAGGCCAAGAAGAAGGGCGTAAGGGTCAGCGCGGAAACCTGCCCGCATTATTTCACTCTGACCGAAGAAGCGGTCCGGGGCTATGATACCAACATGAAGATGAACCCGCCCTTAAGAAGCAGTAAGGATAAAGACGCTATAATCCAGGGATTGAAAAAAGGCGTCATTGATGTTATTTCTTCTGACCACGCCCCGCATACGGTCAGCGAAAAAGAGATCGAATTCGACCGGGCGGAGTTCGGGGTTACCGGGTTGGAGACCGAACTGGCTGTCAGCATAACCGAGCTGCTCGGCAAGGGCGTATTAGACTGGTCTGGTCTGGTGACCAGGATGAGCGTTAATCCCAGCCGTATCCTGGGTATAGATAAAGGTTCATTGACCCCCGGTAAGGCGGCGGATATCGCTATAATCGACCCGGATAAGGAATGGATAGTGGAAAAAGGCGGGTTCGTTTCTAAATCCAAGAATTCGCCTTTTATAGGGATGAAACTTAAAGGGTTGGTGGAATATACTATTTGCGACGGTAAAATCGCATATAAGGCAAGGCCATGAAATTTATCGCGGATTTTCATATCCATTCAAAATATTCCAGAGCTACCTCCAAAAACATGGATGTCCGGCATTTGGTTGAATGGGCCAAACTGAAGGGCATCACCTTGATGGGCACAGGCGATTTTACCCATCATTTATGGCTGGAGGAGCTGAAGCAAAATCTGGAAGACCTGGGCAACGGCCTTTTTAAGCATAAAGATATTTATTTTATCCTGACCGCCGAGATCAGCAGCATATATTCCAAGAACGGCAGGGTATACCGGATACACAACCTTATTTTCGCCCCGTCTTTTAAGACCGTGGATAAGATCAATGAGGCCTTGGGCCGCAGGGGCAATCTGGCCTCAGACGGCCGGCCGATATTGGGAGTGGACGCCAGCGAATTAGCCAGGATAGTTTTTGATATAGATGAGAACTGCATGGTCATCCCCGGGCATATATGGACTCCCTGGTTTTCTTTGTTCGGTTCAATGTCCGGGTTTGACCGGATCGAGGATTGTTTTGAAGAACAGACCTCGAAGATATTCGCTTTGGAGACCGGGCTTTCCAGCGACCCGGCAATGAACTGGAGATTGTCGGCGCTGGACAGGTTCACTTTGATCTCCAATTCCGACAGCCACAGCCCGCAGAAGATCGGACGGGAAGCCAATGTGTTCGACTGCGAGCTGGATTACGCGACCATCCGGGAAGTCCTGAAAACTAAAGATAAGAAGAGATTCTTGTATACTATTGAATTTTTCCCTGAAGAAGGTAAATACCATTTCGACGGACATCGTAACTGCAGCGTGTGTTTTTCCCCGAAAGAAACCAAAGAGCATAAAGGCATATGCCCGAAATGCAATAAGCCGCTGACTGTTGGGGTGCTTAACCGTGTAGATCGCCTGGCGGACAGGCCGGAAGGGTTTACGCCGGATAATGCCATTCCTTTTAAGAACCTGATCCCTCTGGATGAGATCGTTGCCGATGTCAAAGGGGTCAAAAAGGGTTCGGTGGCAGTAGAAAGAGAATATATGGGGCTTTTAGCCAAGTTCGGGACTGAATTCAATATACTTTTGTATTTAAAGGACGAGGAGTTGCGCCAGGGGCTGTTCCGGCCTTTGGCTGAGAATATAATAAAGATGCGCCTTGGCCAGGTTAACGCCCAACCGGGGTATGATGGCGAATACGGGATAATCTCGGTTAAGAAGAACAACGCTTCCGGTCCCGCGGCAGGAGGAACCGAACAGCAATTGAGTTTGTTCTGATCAAAATAATCGAAATTTGTTCTTTTCAAAGCCGGGTAAATTGTGGTATAGTGGTATTCCTCGCAACGCACTACATTAATGCGCCTGTGGCCCAATGGATAGGGCACTAGCCTCCGGAGCTAGTGGTACAGGTTCAACTCCTGTCAGGCGCATAAATAATATAAGGCTCCGTGCCGT